>SAMEA104315432__coassemble_1243_pt1 | contig 10297 bp, 5 predicted proteins | sample SAMEA104315432__metabat2_low_PE_040 | metagenome-assembled genome bin SAMEA104315432 (sample SAMEA104315432) | gut metagenome | biome: Monkey gut; feature: monkey-associated habitat; material: faeces | place: China | collected 2013 | reverse complement strand
GGCCATAGTGTACAGGATCCAGCAGACGTAGCATCGCACGCAGCCCTTCGATACCCTCATCGGCATATAGCTCTTTCACTTTGTCGCGCACTTCGGGCAGTATCGTAGGAATATCATCTATACCGCGGCATACGGCATCGATATACAGCATCGAGCCTCCCACTAGCATGGAAGTGCCGTAGGTGCTTATTTCGTGTTCTATTACCGGAATGGCATCGAGCTCATATTGACCCGAACTATAAGGCTCGGTCACAGAGCGCGATGCGATAAAATGATGTCTTACAGCCTCTAGTTCCCATTGTTCGGGAGCGGCGGTGCCGATGCGTGTCTCGCGGTATATCTGTCTCGAATCCGACGATACGATGCTACATCCTAAATGTTGTGCCAGAGAAATGCTCAAGTCGGTCTTGCCTACTCCGGTCGGCCCAAGAAGTACAAATAATGTGTTCAATTCAAAATCTGATGATTCTAGCTCTTTTGCCAGAACTGAATCCTATTCGCTTTTTTATCGTTATTATACCACTTGTTGTCATTGCTTAGTAGTTTTCGCCAAGCTCGTCGAGACCTACATCGCCAAATCCGTCGGCATCGAGCTCGTCCATATCAAACTCCGAATCGCCGTAGAAGTCGTCGTCGAGGATGCTTCCTTTGCCGGATTGTGGGGTGGGGTTGAGCAGAAATTCATCTTCCGATGTGATTTGTTTGGGCGCCTTGCCTTGTTGGCGAGTGCATTTGGCGCACTTGAGCGTACCTGGTTTTATCTCTTTGAGCTCGATGAAAAACGAACGCTCGGTGAGCATGTCAAAGACAAATATCAAGCGGTCCTCTTCATCGTTGACAAATTCGTCGAGGTGGGTGTGTTCCATCGTATACGAATCGTTTTCGCTGTTGGTGTCCATTTCGATGAGGGTTATCTCTTCGTATTTCTCCCATCCGTTCATGCAGTGAAAAAACGATGTAAGCTGGTCGTTCTGGTAGCCCACCGAATTCAATATAGCATTGTTAAACTCCAAAAAGGTGGCATCGGAGTTGATTTCTATCTCACGGGCAAAGTTATCAGCCTCGTCCGAAAGGATTAAAAATTTGTATATCATACTCAATATAGTTTTTTGATTTATGGAGCAAAGGTAATATTTTTTTTTCAATTACACACTATTTGTTATGTCGAAAAAGTGTATCTGCCTTATTTTTTCGTTTGTCGCTCTTCATCCTTCACTCTTCGCTATTTTCATTTGTGTATGAAAAAGGACCAATTCCTCAGAATTGGTCCTTTCTTTTGCCTGACGATATTTTGTTCTATTATAGCATATCTTCTATCTCGTTGATTCGTTCGGAGAGTTGCGGGTCGACATCCATTTGGTTGCGGATGGTCTTGCAGGCATGAACTACTGTAGAGTGGTCGCGCTTGCCTATGGTCTGTCCTATTGCCGTTAGTGGAGAATCGGTGTGATTGCGGGCAAGATACATTGCTACTTGGCGTGCTTCTGACACTCGTTGTTTCTTGCACTTTGAGTTGATTTCTTCGATAGGAAGTGCGTAGTATTGGCATACCACGTTGCATATCTGTTCTATCGATATCTTTTTTTCCGGCTCGGCTTTTGCGCTTTCTGTTACATTGCCCACCACTTGGCGTGCTAGTGTTACATCGATTTTTGCATCTGTAAAGGTAGAGTGGGCTAGTAGTGATACCAATATACCCTCTATGTCGCGCACGCTTGTGGTTACATTCTGTGCGATGTAGTCTATCACATCATCGGGTATGTCCAGACCGTCGCGATACACCTTATGCTTGAGTATTGAGTAGCGCAATTGGTAGTCGGGCTTTTCTATTTTTACTGTCAGACCCCACTTGAACCGGCTCAGTATACGGTCTTCCATGCCCTGTAGACGTGACGGTTCGCGGTCGGAACAGAGTATAAGTTGCTTGCCCAACTGATGTAAGTGGTTGAAGATGTGGAAAAATGTGTTTTGAGTCTGTTTCTTGTTGCAAAATTCTTGGATGTCATCTACTATCAGCAGGTCGATGCTTTGGTAAAACATCAGAAAGTCGTTGGTCGTATTATTGTGTACGGCGCTGGTGTATTGTTGCTGAAAGAGGTTGGCGGATATATATAGCACTCGTTTATTGGGGTAGCGTTGCTTTGTCGCAAGTCCTATAGCATTGGCCAGATGGGTCTTGCCTACTGCCGAATCGCCGTATATAAACATCGGGTTAAATAGCGATGTGCCCGGATTGACCGATACGTTGAGACCTGCTGCGCGTGCCAGCCGGTTGGTTGTGCCCTCTATATAGTTGTCAAAATTGTATATATCGTTCAGATTAGGATCAAACTGTGCCCTGTTGGTTATGGCAAATGGCGTTGTCTGCTCTTCATTCTGAACAATTGCCGCTTTTTGTGGCTTCTGTGTCGGTATTGTAGTCGTATGCTCGTTGTCGTCTTTCACTACAAGCACTTTGTACAGCAGTATCACGCTCGACCCTGCTACTCGCTGTAGTGAGTAGTAGAGTAGTTGCGATAAGTGCTCCTCGATATACTCTACAAAGTAGTGCGATGGCACTTGAAGGGTAAACTTGTTGTCGACGTAGCTCAATGGTACAAGGGGGCCGAACCATGCTTTGTACATGGCTTCGCTCACGTTGACCTTGATTATCTCAAGGCATTTGTTCCATAATTGTTGTGCTTGCGTCATTATCTATATCGTGTTTGCTCTTGTTATTGTTGCCTGAGTGTGAACCGTCAGCGGCTATCGCCTTTTCCGGTTTGTTATAACATGAGCTAATTTACATTTTTTTTGATTCAGTTTTTGCCTTGTTTTTGCTGCCTTTACGAGGTGTTTTGCCGACAAAAACCCTACTCGTCTTTGCTGATGTCCGACGAGTGACGTAGGGTAATTAGTATTATTCTTAGGGAATTGGATGAGACGAAAGGTGTCTCTTTTAGTCGATACAAAGGTAAGTTATTATTTCCAATCACACAAATCTCCTTTAATTTTGAGTAATTTTTGTGTATTGTTAACCTGTTGATTGTTAGTGAATTTTGCTTATCGATTTGTGCTATAGATGATTGCGGCCTGTGTGTGGTTTAAGGGGTTGACTCTGAATAGATTGTTGATACGGCAATCCTGTTTCTATTTTGATGTAATTAATTATTTTATTGTGGCTAACTTTAGCTATTGATGAATGTTACATCCTTTTTGTATGAATGTAATCATTTTTTTTCTTATTTAGAATTGTTTGCCTTAACGGTGGTGTGCCGATTTTTTTTTGACTTTGTCTTTTAATTTTTGTTGTGGCTCGTGGTGGGGTAGTGATATACAAAATTTTTCGCCTGCCAGCGTGGTGTGTAAATTGAGTGGCAGACGAAAAATTCTTGATATTGTGTCGCTATGTGCCATTTCGTAAAGCGGCACGTAGTAAGTAATGTTTTTATTTGCTCTCTTTTTTCTTTTTCTCTTTGCTGCCGAATAGCGAGAAGTGTACGTAGCGTTTTGGATTGGCTTTCAAGTCGATAAGTAGATTGTTAGCCGATGTGATGGTGGAGGTTAGCTCGGTATACATCGATGGATTGTGAAGTAGCATGCCTAGTGTGCCGTTGGGGTTGTTCAGGTCGTTGGTAAATTTGTTGAGATTGTAGAGCGTGGTGTCGACCGATGCTATTATGTCGGCCACGTCAACAGCCTTAAGTTGCCTCGCTACGCTGTTTATGCCAACCATGGCCGTGTCTATTTGACTGAGTATCGCCGGTAGCCGGTGGTCTATCATGTTGTTGAGAGTGCGGGACGTGTGGCGAAACTCGGTGGTGATGGTCTCGATGTTGTTGAGTGATGCGGTCACTTTGTCGCTATTGATCACTCCGTTGAGCGAAATGAGCACACTGTCGGCATGAGCTACGGTAGCTTTGAGCGCCGGTAGCATTTCGGCCAACCCTCCTAGCATCCCTGCGTCGATAGTTGTTGGTAGTGTGTCGCCTGCTTGATAGTTGTTGTCGCTCGACGCTGTTATATTTAGGTTGATGCATTTGCCTCCCATCACGCTCTCATCGGTGAGCTGCGCTATTGTCCCTTTCGGCAGGGTGATGTCTTCATTGATATTGATGACTATCGTAAAGGGCTTCTCTTTCGAAAAATCATATTCGATTGAGTGTACCTGACCTACTTTGTATCCTTTGATCATCACGTTGTTCGACACTACTAGCCCATCTATACGTTCGTATTCTAGCTTATAGTTGTTGGTTGGAGTAAATAGGTTGACCCCTTTTAGAAAATTGAAACCCCAGATGAGTATCGCCAGTGCTACGATAAATGATATGCCTATTTTTACTTCTTTTGTGAAGAATTTTTTGATTGTCATAATTGTATTTGTGCTGTATTTGTGCTGTCCTGTAGTTTTGTATTGTGCCCTTAGTCGTTCGTGGTTATTTGGGAGGGGTATGATATGGTCGGCGGTATATTCGTCTATGTGAGGTTTCCAAGCCCCTACCATTACTTTTTCATATCGTCAGTGATTGTTATTTTCAGTCCGTTTTTAAACGCTACGATAAATGCGTCTTTGTGTAGCTTGCGTATTTCTGCCAGTTGCGCTTCAGCCTCTTTCCATGTGGCCGATGAGGTGCAGTAGTATTTATACCATCCGAGTTCAGTTATATGGTATATTGGTTTGTATTTGCTTAGCTTGCGTAGTTCGTCGTGGTTTTCGGGCAATTCGTATTTTGTGCTGAATGTCTGTATCCTAAAAATTATTTCATCATGCTTGGCAGGTGTGGCGCTGTTCTTTTTATCACTTGCACCATTATCCTTGTTTGCTTGCGACGTGTCCGTCTTGCTTTTTTCTGTCGCGCTTTTTGTCGCCGCGTTTGTCTCTTGTTTTGTATATTCTTTTTGCGTCTCTTTGGGCGATGTCTGTTGCGCTGTTATCCCCTTTTTGTCGGTGCCGGTTGTCATCTCAGTTCCGGCCGAAGCGTTTGGAGTTGGTTTTTCTTTGTTTGCCTCTTCGTTTGCTGTAGCTTCAGGCTCAGCCGGTACGCTTGAAGCCGCGTCTCCTTTGAGTTGAGTGATGGTGCGTTTGTCATATTCGTGTTTGTATTTTTCAAATGCGGCATATATCGACGATGCCATCTTCGTTTGACCCTCTACCGAACCTAAAAATTTCTCTTCAGATGGGTTGGATATGAAGCCCAATTCTATAAGTATTGACGGCATCTTTACTTGGTGTAATACCCAAAATATTGCCTGACGCACTCCGCGGTCCAGACGTTTTGCCGATATAAACTCTTGCTGAACGTAGTAGGCTATCTCTACCGACTGGTCGATATATTTGCTTTGCATAAATTCAAACATGATATACGATTCGGGCGACGTAGGATCAAAGCCTTGATAGGTCTCGCTGTTGCCCTCCTCCAGAAGCAGCACTGAGTTCTCCCGCTTCGCTACCTCAAAGTTGGCATTCGACTTCGATAGTCCCAGCGTGTAGGTTTCTGCACCGTAAGCCTGTTGACTCTCTACTGAATTGGTGTGTATCGATATGAATAGGTCACCGTCGGCTTCGTTGGCTATCGTTGGCCTGTCTTTGAGTGTTACGTATTTGTCCGTCGTGCGGGTGTAGACTACCTTCACATCATCGTTGTTTTGCTCTATCAGTGCGCCCAGTCGCTTTGCCACATTCAGATTTATGGTTTTCTCTTGATGCTGTCTCCCTATCGCACCGGGGTCTTTGCCCCCATGCCCGGGATCAATTACTACTACAAATTCCTTTGCCGATAGAGGTAGCGCCATTGCTGACAATATCATCAATGCCACCACTGTCAATCTTGCCGTCGATTTTGTTATTGCTTTTGCTGCCTGTTCTTTGTTGCCTATCTTCATCGTCGTATCCTGTTGCCAATTTTATATTGTTACTATAGTCGCTTTATTGTCATTCTGTGCTCTGTTTTTCACATTTGTATTTGCACTCTTTTCCGGCTGCAAAGTTATGAATTTTATTTTAATATTACTGATTGTATTGTGAAATTTTTACAAATATCTTTCCCAACTTCTATTTACATACTTTTTTTTTCTGATTATTAGACTGTCTCTCTTTCTATTTGCTGTCTCATTCCCTTTTATTTGTCGTATCTTATATTTTTTTCTCTTTACAGAATAAATTTTTTTTACATTGAAGCTGAAATCTCTCATCTCTTTTTTACGCACCAATAACACTCTCATCTCCGATACCCTTAAGCAACCCTTAGGCAATCCAATGTCTGTTTTCCTGACTTCATCATTGTGTACACCGCGGAGCGGTGGTTCTTGATGTTATCCGTGTGTCGGAGCCCAGAGGGCGTAGACGCACGGTATCTTCACGCCACTGCACCCAGGAAGGGGTGCTTCTATGTGCCGTCACTTGTTGTCGACTAGTACAGCAGACTAGAGACTGCCTGTGGTCACACCGCGGAGCGGTGGAATACCACATGTCCTCCTGACTTTATCTTTGCGTCACCCAAAATCACCCGGAATTTTAACTAATTCGTTGATTTCAATGTCCGATTTTTGCATGTGTAATCCTTACTTTTTATCGATGTTGATAATCAATTTTCCTTAAATATGTAGAAAAGTGAGAAAAACGTAGGATATCTCGCCAAAAAATACTATTTTTGCAAGTATTTTTATCATGGCATATTATGCCGTAAATTCACGTGTATCGTATTGATTGACCGCAAGTTAGATATTATTCCACTTTTGCGTATTTTGCTGCTCGGCTTTTTCGTTTGCTGCAGTGGTACGTATCTTTGTGCTCAAAACGATACCATTTCGGCTTCCCCTATTCCAGCTTCCGACAACTTAATCCCCCTTCACACGTCTCTCACCGACTCTTCGACCGTTGCACCCGTATCAAAATCGATTACTTTTACCGACTCACTATCTAGCCTGCCTTCTATAACCCAACATCAGCTTCCGCTTTCAACTACCGATTCTGTCCTAGCCACCGATACAATCCTTTCCTCCGATTCTATTTCTTCCGATTCGGTGACTGCTTCCGAACCGCCTGTCCTCGACGCCGAGGTGCAATATCAAGCGCGCGACTCTATCGTCTTCCTCGCCGATGGCACTGGTTTCCTATATGGCGAAGGAGATATCAAATACCTCCAGTCTACTCCCATTGGTCTCACTGCCGAGTTTATACGCTTCAAACTCGACAGCTCCACCATCTACGCCGTCGGTGGTGTCGATACCGCTGGACTCCCCGTGGGTAACCCTGTCTTTACCGAAGGCAATGACACATACGAGTCTAAATACATGAGCTACAACTTCCGTACCCGTAGAGCTTACGTTCGAGGCGTCGTCACCCAACAAGATGAAGGCTTTATCGTGGCCGACCAGACTAAGATGATGGAGGACAAAAGCTTCTTCCTTAAAGACGGAAAATACACCACTTGCGATAACCACGACCACCCACACTTCTACCTCAACATCACAAAAGGAAAAATGAAACCAGGTAGCTACGTCGCTGCCGGTCCTGCTTATCTTGTCCTTGCCGACGTCCCCCTTCCCCTTGCTGTCCCATTCGGTTTCTTCCCAATGACCAAACGATACTCTTCTGGAGTCATTGTACCTCAGTTTGGCGAAGAAAGCGAACGTGGTCTCTTTATGAAAAACGGCGGTTACTATTGGGCTATCAACGACTATGTCGACCTCGAAATACTTGGCGAAATTTATACCAAAGGTACTTGGGCGGTCAGCCTCGCCTCAAAATACGCCCTCCGCTACAAATTTAGCGGCAACATTTCCGCATCATATCGCGAAGACGTACGCGGTGAAAAAGGTACCAAAGATTACTCCAAAGCGCGCAACTTCCGTCTATCTTGGCAACACCGACAGGACCCCAAAGCCAGCCAATACTCATCTTTTTCCGCCAGCGTCGACTTTACCACTTCAGGGTACAACCAATCTAACGTCAACAACTATTACAACCCCGCCGAACAATCAAAAAATATTACCAGCTCTTCGGTCAACTATACCCAACGTTTCCCCGATAGCCCCTGGAGCATCTCTGTCAACGGCTCACTTACTCAGCGCACACAAGACTCTACTATCTCCATCAACCTCCCTTCCCTTACAGTCAACATGTCGCAAGTCTACCCATTCAAACGTAAAAACCCTATAGGAAAAGAACGTTGGTACGAAAAAATCCGGCTTAGCTACACCATGACTCTCAGCAACAGTATCGATACCAAAGAGCGTCTCCTCCTGCAATCCAACTTCCTGAAAGACTGGCGCAACGGTATCAGACACCAACTCCCGATATCCGCATCCTTTACCCTTTTCAAATACCTCAACCTCAATCTCAGCCAAAATTATACCGACCGTTGGTATTTCAACAAAGTCACCCGCGATTGGGACATCACTCAGCAACAAGAGATCTCCGACACTACTTTCGGTTTTTATCGGGTATACGATTTTTCATCTTCCGCCTCACTCTCTACAAAACTATACGGTTACTACACTCCCCTCCGTAAACTCTTTGGCGACTATGTCGACCGCATCCGTCACGTCGTTACACCTTCTGTCAGCTTCTCTTATCACCCCGACTTTGGCTCGGACCTCTTCAAGTTCTACGACACGTATACCCGTACTGTCGTCGATAAAAACAACCTCAACGTCATCACCCAAGACGAAGTCACATACTCCCCGTACTCCCACGGCCTTTATGGAGTCCCTGGCCGTGGCACTTCTTCTTCGCTCAACTTCTCCATCCAAAACAACATCGAGATGAAGGTCAAAGACCGCTCCGACTCTACAGGCCTCTCATATAAGAAAATCAGCCTTATCGACAACTTCAAAATCGACTGGGGTTACAATTTCGCCGCCGACTCCATGAACTGGAACAACCTCTCCCTTTCTCTCCGTCTCAAACTTACTAAAAAATTCTCCCTCAACCTCAGCGGCCAATTTGACCCTTATCGATACGTATATAACGATCGCGGAAATATCGTCCGTAGCAACCAACTCCGTTGGGATCACGGTCAGGCTATGCATTTCAAAGGCACACGCACTAGCTTCTCCTACACTTTCAACAACAACACTTTCAAGCGTAAAACTAAAGAAGAGCGCGAAAAAGAAGACCAAACCGATACAACCAACGAAAACCCCCTCGACCCTAACTCTAATGTCCCCGTCGACCCTATAACCGGCGAACCTGTCGAGGATATGTTCGCCTCAAACAACGATGACAATGACAAAAACAACAAGACAAAATCAACAGCCGACGACGGATACGCCGCAATCAATATCCCCTGGAGTTTTACTATCAACTACTCCCTCGGCCTAACCGAACGCCAAACGAAAGAGTATTATAGCGAAAAACTAAAAGCGTACAAACTCCAATTCACGCACAACCTCACATTCAGCGGCAGCATACAGCCTACCCCCAAATGGCGTCTCAATTTCTCCGGCTCTATCGACCTCAACGAACTTAAAATCACTCAAACCTCACTCTCCGTATATCGCGACTTGCACTGCTGGTCTCTATCTGCCTCCATCTCTCCATTCGGCGTATACAAAAGCTTCCTCGTAACAATCGGTGTCAACGCCTCTATGCTACGCGACCTCAAATACGACAAACGATCAGACAATAGCTCACGTATCGACTGGCTCGATTAGTCAGTGTCCCATTTTTGCCCCCTTCAAACTTTCCCACCGACTCATCCCTACAAAAATGAATATACATTATATATAAACACAATAACATTACATCACTATGAACATTTCCGACAACAAACTAGTTATCCTTCAGTACGCTCTTAACGTTAAAAACGACGATGGCCAACTCGAACTCATGGAAGAAACTACTCCCGAACAGCCATTACAGTATTTTCATGGCATGGGTATGATGCTCCCTAAGTTCGAAGAAAACCTCGAAGGCCTGACCGAAGGCGATAAATTTGAATTCATGATCCCCGTAGCGGAAGCCTATGGAGAATACGACGAATCAAACATCATCGATCTTCCTAAAAATATCTTCCTGCTCGATGGCAAATTCGACGATGAAAAAATATTTGCCGGCGCCATCGTACCACTTGCCGACAGCGAAGGCAACCGCCTCAATGCCGAAGTTGTTGAAGTGAAAGACGATTCAGTTACCGTCGACCTCAACCATCCTCTTGCCGGCGAAGACCTATACTTCACGGGACGTATCATCAGTGTTACCCAACCTACCGACGAAGAACTACACGCTATGATGCACCATTCATGCGGTGGCGGTTGCAACTGCGGCTCTTGCGGCGACGAAGGATGCTCCGGTTGCTCAGGCTCCTGCAACGCA
>SAMEA104315432__coassemble_1223_pt1 | contig 10425 bp, 8 predicted proteins | sample SAMEA104315432__metabat2_low_PE_040 | metagenome-assembled genome bin SAMEA104315432 (sample SAMEA104315432) | gut metagenome | biome: Monkey gut; feature: monkey-associated habitat; material: faeces | place: China | collected 2013 | reverse complement strand
GCAGGTGGTGTCGCTCTCGTGGCAGCTCTACGTGCTAGCCAACGACCGTAATGTAGTGCATTTTGAGCGAGGCACCTACCGGCTTAAGTCGCGGATAGTGCAGCCTATATTTGCCATCGGCATGTCGCCTTTTATGATGAACGCCACTGCCTGCCTTATTGTCATAGTGATAAACAAAAGCCTCTATCACTATGGTGGCGACCTGGCGATAGGGGCTTATGGTATAGTAAATCGTGTGGCTTTTTTCTTCTTGATGATAGTGATGGGCCTGACGCAAGGCATGCAGCCTATCGTGGGGTATAACTACGGCGCCAAGCTGCACGACAGACTTTACCGTGCGTTGCGTCTGACTATCTACTGCGCGCTGGTGGTTACCACCGCGGGCTTTCTGGTGTGCGAGCTGATTCCACAGTGGATAGTGCGTGCGTTTACCGCCGATGCCGCCCTTATCGACCAGTCGGTGCGCGCTATGCGCATCTCGTCGGCCTGCTTCCAGATAATCGGCTTCCAGATGGTGACATCCAATTTCTTCCAATGTATAGGCAAGGCGGGTACGGCTATCTTTCTCTCTCTTACCCGCCAGCTGCTTTTTCTTCTGCCCGGACTTTTTGTCTTCCCCCTTTTTTTCGGCCTCGACGGCGTGTGGATAGCCATGCCGGTGTCCGACTTTGCCGCCGCCGTAACAGCCGCTGTAGTGCTGTGGAGGTATACACGTAGAGGCGGAATACATTCCGCCTCCCATGCGGAATAACATTCCGAAAAAACTTTTCGGTGTTTATTTTGGTACTATGCCCGATTTGTTGTAACTTTGCAAGTTGTTTTACACAATAAAATCATACAATATATAAAATATGTCATTACAATGCGGAATAGTGGGCTTGCCGAATATCGGCAAGTCTACCTTGTTCAACTGTCTGTCGAATGCCAAAGCGCAGTCGGCCAATTTTCCTTTTTGTACAATCGAACCTAATGTGGGGGTGATCACGGTTCCTGACGAGCGGTTAAATAAGCTTGCCGAACTTGTTCATCCTGAGCGCATTGTGCCTACAACGGTTGAGATTGTTGACATTGCGGGTCTGGTAAAGGGCGCCTCAAAAGGTGAGGGCCTTGGCAATAAATTCCTTGCCAACATACGAGAAACCGACGCTATACTCCATGTGCTTCGTTGCTTCGACGACCCCAACGTGGTGCACGTCGACGGGTCGGTCGACCCGTTGCGCGACAAAGAGATAATCGACGCCGAACTGCAGCTCAAAGACCTCGAAACTGTAGAGAACCGTCTGCAAAAAGTGCAGAAACAGGCGCAGACCGGTGGCGACAAACAAGCCAAACTCGTCTGCGACGTGCTGCTGAAATACAAGGCGGCCCTGGAGCAGGGCTTGTCGGCCCGCACCGTGTCGTTTGAAACGAAGGATGAGCAGCGCGTGGCTCGCGAACTGTTTCTGCTTACGGCAAAACCGGTGATGTATGTGTGCAATGTCGACGAGGCGTCGGCTGTCAACGGCAACGAGTATGTAGACCGTGTGCGCGAGGCAGTGAAGAGCGAGAACGCCGAGGTGCTGGTGATCGCGGCCAAGATAGAGAGCGAGATTGCCGAGCTGGAGACTTACGAAGAGCGGCAGATGTTCCTCTCGGAGATAGGTCTCGAAGAGTCGGGCGTGTCTCGTCTGGTCAAGTCGGCGTATGCGCTGCTCAGACTGAAAACTTATTTCACTGCCGGAGAGCCCGAGGTGCGCGCATGGACTTTCCACGACGGTTGGAAAGCCCCACAATGTGCCGGCGTGATACATAGCGACTTCGAAAAAGGCTTCATCCGCGCCGAGGTGATCAAGTACGACGACTATATATCCTATGGCTCCGAAGCCGCCGTCAAAGAGGCTGGCAAGATGGGTGTCGAAGGCAAGGAGTACGTGGTGCAGGATGGGGATATAATGCATTTTCGCTTTAACGTCTAAATATTTTTTTAATTTTATGCGGCATCTTTCACTTAAAAACGCTCGGTCACGTAGCCCGCTACGCTCCCTCGTATTTTAAGCGAAATCTGCTCGCCTAAAATTGAAAAAGATCGTGCTAATGGGCTGCTTTTTTTGATTTGGCTTGTGCCATGCGGAATGCGGACATACCGAAGACATGTCCCTACAGCCAAGCGGCATCGAATTTGACAAACCTGATAAAATGAAGACTGAAGTCTTCACTACTTTTTGACAAACCTGATAAAATGAAGACTGAAGTCTTCACTACTTTTTGACAAACCTGATAAAATGAAGACTGAAGTCTTCACTACTTTTTGGTAAACCTTATAAAATATACAAATCATGAACATAGCAATTGTAGGCACCGGTTATGTGGGTCTTGTGTCGGGGGCTTGCTTCTCCGAGATGGGCATCGACGTGACTTGTGTCGATATCGACAAGAAAAAGATAGAACGTCTCGAACAGGGCGAAATACCTATCTATGAGCCCGGTCTCGACGACTTGGTGCGCCGTAACGTAGAGGCCGGCCGCCTCCATTTCACTACCGACCTCACGTCGTGTCTCGACGATGTAGAGGTGGTGTTTTCAGCGGTAGGTACCCCTCCCGACGAGGATGGCTCGGCCGATCTTAAATACGTGCTCGAGGTGGCCCGTACTTTTGGTCGTAACATAAAGAAATACACTATCTTGGTAACGAAATCGACTGTCCCTGTCGGCACTTCGCACAAGGTGAAAGCCGCTATCCGCGAGGAGCTCGACCGCCGTGGCGTCGATGTCGACTTCGAGGTGGCGTCGAACCCCGAATTTCTTAAAGAGGGTGCCGCTATCAAGGACTTCATGAGCCCCGACCGCGTGGTGGTCGGCGTAGAATCCGAACGCGCCGAAAAGGTGATGACGCGTCTCTACCGCCCGTTCCTGGTCAACAACTTCCGTGTATATTTCATGGATATTCCATCGGCCGAGATGACCAAATACGCTGCCAACGCTATGCTGGCTACACGTATATCGTTTATGAACGACATAGCCAACCTCTGCGACCTGGTGGGCGCCAACGTCGACATGGTGCGCAAAGGTATCGGTTCCGACTCGCGTATCGGCAACAAATTTCTCTACCCCGGCTGCGGTTACGGCGGTTCTTGCTTCCCCAAAGATGTGAAGGCCCTAGCCCATACAGCCCGCGAGTATGGCTACACGATGGGCGTAATCGAAGCCGTCGAAGCGGTCAACGCCCGCCAGAAAGAGATTGTGGTAGAGAAGCTTATAAAAACAGTCGGTTCGCTCGAAGGCAAGACTATCGCCTTGTGGGGTCTGTCGTTCAAACCTGAGACCGACGACATGCGCGAGGCTCCGGCTCTCGTGGTCATCGACCGCCTGGTAAATGCTGGCGCCACCGTCAAGGTGTTCGACCCCGTAGCTATGGATGAGTGCCGCCGCCGTATTGGTGGTGTGGTGACTTATACCAACGATATGTATGAGGCTGTAGTCGACGCCGACGCCCTCGTGCTCCTGACGGAATGGAAACAGTTCCGCATGCCTTCGTGGCCCGTGCTGCGCAAGGTGATGAACGGCCGTGTGATCATCGATGGCCGCAATATCTACGATAAAGAGGAGGTTGTGGCGGAAGGGTTTGTGTATTCGGCAATCGGCAAGTAGTAGTGATTGTCATTTTATGCGGCATCTTTGCACTTGCAGTTTTCCACTAATCAGTTTTTCACTCTTCACTATTATGAGGATAGTACTTATTTGGATAGGAAAGACCGCCACTGGCTATATGCGTGAGGCGGTGGATGACTACGCGTCGAGGATAAAGCGCTATATTCCTCTAGAGATAGTGGAGGTGGCCGATGTGCGCGGAGTGGCAAAGGATGATATCAACGCGTTGCGCACAGCCGAAGGTGTGGCGATGATGAAGTATGTCAAGCCCGACGACTATCTGGTTTTGCTCGACGACAAGGGCAAACAATATACAAGCCTCCAGCTGTCGGCGGAGGTGGAGCGCATGTCGCTTTCGTCTACCAAACGGGTGGTCTACGTCATAGGAGGGGCGTTCGGCTTTTCGCAAGCGATGTATGACCGCGCCAACGCCCTGCTCTCGCTCTCGAGACTCACGTTCTCGCATCAGATGGTCCGTGCTATTTTTCTTGAACAGGTTTATCGCGCGATGACTATTATGAGAGGGGAGCCGTATCATCATGAATGATTTTCATTTTATGCGGCATCTTTTCCTTTAAACCTTCGGTCATTTAGCCCGCTAAACTCCCTCGTATTTAAAGAAAAATCTGCTCGCCTAAAATGTAAATCGGCGTGCAAATGGGCTGTTGTTTTTTTTGATTTTGATGCGGACAAGAATGTCCGCGCCCCTTACATGAGCCATTCGTGCTAATGGGCTGTTGATTTTTAACGACACTTGTGCCATGCGGTATGCGGACATGCCGGAGGTATGTCCCTACAAATCATGCGGCATGTCCGTGCAAACCAGATATAATAGAGTAAACGACAAAATATGAAGTTGTTTCCGAAAAAGACGTCGCTATGGTTGACATATATTGTTGATCTGCTGCTATATTCGATGGTGGTGGCTCTTTTTTATGTGCCCGACTGGCTCTATGGTGACAACTTGTTGCCGTTTACGTACAACAATATACAGTTTGACGCCTTATGGTATCACTTTGCGGCATTTGTCTTGCTGTCGGTGGGTATATATGTGAGGGTCAATCAGTTGGGGATTCTTGTTGAGGAGTGTGGGTATAGGTATTGGCAACTGGAGCTGGTCAATGTATTGCCTTTGGTGCTCTCTTTGCCCTTCTGGTTTTTGCCTGATTATAGGGTCTTTGCGTGGCTGCTAGTGGCGTTTGTGGCGATGTCGATGATAGTCGATCTGGTTTTTTACATACGAAACGAATACTCGCAGGTGTTTGTCTTTATGTTGGTGATATTGGTTTTTGCCGCCACCAATGTGTATGTCATACAGTGGCGAAGGATGAAGATGATGACCCGGCAGGCTACGATGGTAGTCGAACAGTGCTCTACGTCGGCGCATTGGACTCTGCCCGCTCACGATTGGTCGGTGGCTTGCTACGATGGAGGCAGATTAGAGAGAAGCGAAGGCCGTTTCCGTTTTTTGTCGCATTTCGATAGCGGGAAACTGGACAGACGCGGTGATTATCGTACCAATAATCAAAACAATGTGCAGTTTGTGTTTGAACGCGATGACAAAGTGTATGTTGTGAGCCGCGCTGCGTGGCCCTCGATTCTAACCAATTGTGCCAATACTGTCGGTATATTTTTTATGTATATCGCTCTGTGCATATTGGTGTACTGGGCCAACGTCGTGCTCAGACGCAGGATGCTTATCCGCCGTTCGTTTTTTGGTCGTTTGAGAGTGTCGCTGCTTTTCTTTATTTTGGGCAGCCTGATGGTGATGCTGGGGTTTACGATGGGCTTTATGTGGTATCGGTATACGACCAACGCACGCGATTCGCTGAAATATGTGATGACTCTGCTGGTCGATTACGCCACGCCTGTATTCGATAGTCCCGAATCGGTCCAAGGCGTCTTTAAGTATGTCAAGGAGATGTCGTTGATGTATGATGCCGAGATATCGATATACGACGACTCCGGCTACCTGGTGTATACGACCGACAGTATAAGTGTTGTATACAATATATCGTTTGGTGAGAACAACCCTTTTGCCAGGATGCAGTCGGCAGTCGAAGGTCGTGTGGTGTTTGACTACGCGTGGAACATGACCGTCCAGTCGTATGGCGTGTTTACGCCAAAGACCCAACCGCAGTACTATGCTGTGATGTGGTCGGAGTCGGACATGGCGCGCATGCGCAATGAGTTGACCTATTTTTTGGTCATCTTGCTGGTGCTGTATTTTATTTTCGCCATTCTTGCCGTGGTGTTCAGTTATATTGTTTCGCGCCAGTTGGCTAATCCGTTGCGCGATATAGACCGTTGCCTGAGCGATGTGTCGCTCGACTCGCCTAACCCAAAAATCGAAGTAACCAACGACGACAACGACGAGCTGTCGCTGCTGATACGCAACTATAATCAGATGATTGACAAGCTCGAGGAGTCGGCTACCGAGTTGGCGCTTGTCGAGCGCGAAAACTCGTGGCGCGATATGTCGCGCCAGATAGCCCACGAGATAAAAAATCCGCTCACGCCTATGCGCCTCATCTTACAGCAGATGATGATAAACGACAGTACCGATGCCGAGGCGCTCAAGGCCAAGATACGCGGCCAAGTCGAGATATTGCTCACTCAGGTCGATTCGCTCTATGCTACAGCTTGCTCGCTGTCGGATTTTGCACGACAACCCCTGATGTGTCCCGTGCCTGTCAATATGGTAGAGAAAGCCAACCACGTGGCAGCCCTTTTCCGGCACAATGACAGCAATGTGGCTGTAGATGTGGAGGTGAAACCTCAAGCCGGACAAGCCACTGTGCTTATTGATAAGGATATGGCACTGCGCATGTTGACCAATCTGGTGCGCAACGCTATCCAGGCTATACCCGACACACGACGTGGTGTGGTGAAGATAACAATCGATACGGCCGACGGGCATGTGGTCGTGTCCGTTTCTGACAATGGCATAGGCATGACTCCCGATGTGATAAAGAATATATTCAATACCAATTTTACTACCAAGATAAAAGGTATGGGTCTTGGACTTTATGTGGTGAAAACAGTGGTAACCGGTTCGAATGGGACAATCGACGTGGAGAGCGTACCCGACGAAGGCACTACGTTTACTATCACCTTGCCTCAGTATGTAGGGAAATAGATATTAAGATCCGTAAGTCGCCTCCCGTTGGTCGGTGACATGCGGTTAACATCAAGAATCACCGCATTGCGTTGGCTATAGGTATATCAAGATCATCTAGATCGACTAGATCTTCTCTAAAAAACGAATCATATGATAATAATAGTGACAGGAGCGTCGTCGGGGTTTGGCTCGATGATAAAAGAGGAACTTTGCCGAGAAGGACACACCGTCTATGGCACTAGCCGCCGTGCCGACGGCTCCGACCCTTATATGCTGCGGCTCGATGTGACCGATGCCGCACAGGCGCAATCGGTGGTGGATATCGTGCTCGAGCGCGAGGGTAGGGTAGATGTGTTGGTCAATAACGCCGGTATGGGTGTAGGCGGTGCCGCCGAACTCGCTACAGTCGAAGAGGTGAAGCTGCAGATGGATACCAACTTTACCGGTGTAACAAATATGTGCCGCGCCGTGCTGCCCGCCATGCGCCGTCAGCGTTCGGGCCGTATCATCAATATGTCGTCGATAGCAGGCCGTTTTGCCGTACCTTTCCAAGGCCTCTATTCGGCGTCGAAATTTGCTGTCGAGGGTTACAGCCAAGCGCTTCAGATCGAGACTTACAAACTGGGCATCAAGGTGGTGTGTGTCAATCCGGGCGACTTCAAAACCGGATTTACGTCGCAGCGTATCATCAACGAGGCATCGCTCACAGACAAAGATTACGCCGCCTCGTTCGAGAGTGTAAAACGTAATATCGAGCGCGACGAACAGAATGGCGGCGACCCTCGTATGGTGGCCCGCCGTGTGGCCGGAATTGTCAAAACCCCCCATCCGCGGTTTCACTATATAGTGGCGTCAGATCCACTACAGGCAGTGGCTGTGTTTCTGTCGGTCATACTGCCTAAACGGTTTTTCTTTTGGATCTTGAGGCTGTTCTATAGTTGCAAGTGATTGTTGTAATATGTTGTAAATCATTCAATTATGTCGATTGAGATAGAGAGAAAATTTTTGGTTCTCGACGATAGTTACAAGGAAGGCGCTACCCCGGTGCGTATCGTGCAGGGCTACATATGCAGTTCGGAGGAGAAGGTGGTGCGTGTGCGTATCAAAGGCGAGCGGGCCTACCTTACGCTCAAAGACTCTACCGTGGGTTTTTCGCGTCATGAGTTTGAATATCAGATACCTGCTGCCGATGCCCGTACGATGATTGATACCATGTGCGACGGCGAGGTGATAGACAAGACGCGTTGGGTGGTCGATTTCGGCGGTTATACCTGGGAGGTCGATGAGTTTCATGGTGACAACCAAGGCTTGGTAGTTGCTGAAATCGAACTCGAGCATGCCGACGCTAAGTTTGATTTGCCCGACTGGATAGGCCGTGAGGTGACAGGCGAAGAGAGGTATTATAATGCGTGCTTATATCGATGCCCATATACCCGTTGGAATCTTTGATTTTCAATTTTATGCGGCATCTTTTAATGCTTGGTTCGGTCACGTAGCCCGCTTTTACAACAAAATTTGCTCGCCTAAAATTGAAAAATCGTGCTAATGGGCTTTTGATTTTTCACTAATCGGTTTTTCACTTTTCACTAATTCATATATGTCTAAAAAGAACTTGTTTTATATTTTTGTGGCGGTCGTCGTGCACAGAACGGATATCGATAAGCGGTTCGGTTTCTGACGCCGGTAGCGCCGTGATGTATCTTTATCACGATATGCTGTCGCAGCGTGAGGTGGTCGATTCGGTTAAGTTGACCGACAAAGGCGATTTTCAATTTAAAGTGGCTAAGGCCGCGAGTCCCGAATACTACCGCCTGACGCTCAACGGTCGCTCGCTGGTGTTGGCTATCGACTCGTTGACGACTGATATCAATGTCGTAGGAGAAGGTAAGAAAATCGACGAAGCTCGGATAGAAGGTTCAGATGCGTCGGTTGATATTCAGCGCCTTCGTCTGTCGGCATACCGCCTGCAAGAGTTGGCGCGTACATCTACTACGTCCGACGTCGACGCCGCACTGGCCACCCACAAGGCCATGGCTCAGTCTATCATCCTCTCCGACACTCATTCGGCGGCGGCCTATTATGCTATATATCAAACTATCAATGGCATGTATATCTTTCATCCTGCCGAGAAAGACGATTTGCCATATTGGACGGCTGTGGCCACAGGTTTTGATATGAACTATCCGGCGAGCGAACGCACCAAAGAGTTGAAAACCACTGTGCTGATAGCGCAGAAAGAGATGCGGAGCGTGCGGCTGAGCGATGAGGCGCTGCTCGATTCGGTGTCGACAACCGGAGCGCTTGAGTTGTCTCTCCCCGACCGCTCGGGCGAGCGTGTGTCGCTCTCGTCGTTGAAGGGCAAGGTGGTGCTGCTCGACTTTTCGGCATACGGCATGGAGTCGGCCACGGCTCATATTCTTTTCTTACGCGAATTGTACGATAGCTACCACGACAGCGATTTCGAGATATACCAAGTGTCGCTCGATCAGGACAAACTGCTCTGGATGGAGCATTCGCGCCAAGTGCCATGGGTGTGCGTGCGCGACGAACGTGGTCCTCAGACCATGAGTGTCATCACCTACAATGTCACTCAGATGCCCACATTCTTTTTGATAGACCGCGATGGCGATGTGGTTGGTCGTTATAATCACGAAAATATAGCCGAGGCTGTGGCTGCCGCATGTCGACGCTAACGAAGCAAATATCAGAGTGGGCTGTCGACTACGGTTTTGAACAGTGCGGGGTGGCGGCAATTGAACCGCTCGATGTTGAGTACCAGCGTTTTGAGCGTTGGGTGGCCGACGGTTGTCATGGCACGATGCACTATCTCGAGCGCTATGCCGATATACGCCATCACCCCGAGCTTTTGTTGCCCGAGGCGCATAGTATGGTGGTTGTCCTCATGAACTACTATCCCGCTGAGCGTCAGCCTGCCGCTCAACCTACGATAGCTACTTACGCTTATGGTGCCGACTATCACTATGTGGTTCGTCGTCGGCTCGATGCTCTGGCGTCTAAAATCAATGCGGTGGCGCCACACCGCTGGGCTGTATATGCCGATTCGGCACCCATCATGGAGCGCACATGGGCCGTGCGTGCCGGGCTTGGCTGGATAGGACGTAGTGGTATGCTTGTCAACCCGCGGCTGGGTACCTATTCGCTGATAGGTGTGATGATTACTACGCTTGTCCTCGAAGCGTCTGTCCCTATGATGCCACATTGTGGCACTTGCCGTCGTTGCCTCGATGCCTGTCCTACAGCCGCTATCCACGATACCGGTTGCACTGTCGATGCCCGCCGTTGCTTATCGTACCTCACCATCGAGAACCGTGAGCCTGTGCCCGATGAATTTCTCCCGTCTGCCGGCAATACACTCTATGGTTGCGACCGCTGCATGGAGGTGTGCCCGTGGAATCGCTTTGCTCATCCTACTACGGTGTCCGAATTGCAACCCATCGACGGGCTCTTTTCGGTAGATTGGCACTCGATAGGCCGAGGTCAGTTCGACCGTATGTTCCGTTACAGCGCTATCCAGCGCGCAGGCTTTCAGAAAATCCGCACTCGTGCACGCCAGATTTTTGATTCTTCGCACGCAGAGTAAAATTTTTTGTCTCACACGGAGTAAATTTTTATCTCACACGGATTTCACGGATTTATTGTCTCTGTGTCTTTTTGTCT
>SAMEA104315432__coassemble_1220_pt1 | contig 10448 bp, 10 predicted proteins | sample SAMEA104315432__metabat2_low_PE_040 | metagenome-assembled genome bin SAMEA104315432 (sample SAMEA104315432) | gut metagenome | biome: Monkey gut; feature: monkey-associated habitat; material: faeces | place: China | collected 2013 | reverse complement strand
GATATCGGGCACCATGCGTAGTTCGCCCATAGTGCGCACAGGCCCATATTCATCGGCATAATAGAGCAGATTTTCCACTACGATATCGGGAAGAAAGAGCAGCCGGTCGAGTTGTTCTTTAGAAGCCGTGTTCCAATCAATAGGATGCAGATAAGCGTCGTATACGGCATCGTACATCTCCTCTACGTCGATATCTACGTCTTGTTCATCCTCGCCTACATAGTCGGCTATGAGGTCGAAAAGTCTGTCAAAAGCGATGCGGGCCGAGTCGGGTCGCGATTGCGCTTGCAGCCATAGTGGAGACACACTAAATAGAACGACGATGATGCAACACACTACTTTCGACTTCGAAAGCAGTGTGCGTCCAAAAGCGGATATGCGGCGTCTTATCTCCGACATCAGAAACGGTATTGAAAGTTAGACATAAGCGATATGCCGACGCGGAAGTCGGCTTCGGCAGCGAGGTCGAAGCGCCAAGAGCCCACTACAACCCCTGCGCCGAGCATAGGCACCACATAGTCGGCCCCGCTAGCGCCCACCTTTGCCACCACGGCATCGAGCATCGTATATTCGGCTCCCACAGCCCACCTCACACCCACGCTAGGCACATAGCCTATGGTAGCCATCGCAACCAACTGGCGCTGTGGACGATACGACACGCCCACGTCGAATATCGTGGGCAGACTACGGACCACGCCATGCTGCTTGATCTGCGAAAAAGTGGGATTGAAAGCACGAAAACCGAGCATGACTTGACTACTGACGGCAACATCTACACCCACTTGAGCCGACACTGCATGATGATAACGGGCGGCACTGGCATCGTAATAGTTGAAATAGTCGACCTCGACACCAAGGGCGACAATACCCCACTTACGAGAAACAGAAAAAGCTGCCATCATCTCGTGATAGGCAGCCAGTCCAAAAAAATTGTACGACACTGAGATATTAAAATATGGAGTTGGTATCGTAGCAGAGCAGTATTCGTCGGATAGTTCGGGCGCGAAATAACGATTTTCATACCCCACCTGCAGTACCACGGCGGTATCGAATGCCGCGGCGGCAGGATTGCCCCATGGCACATACACACCGGTATGAGCCACTTGCGCGCCACCGGCGACAGCAGAGCGCGGCAATATATCGGATATAATGGGCGAGGCCGCCCTAAGACAAGGGACAGCAATCAATACCATCAACATCACAGCCGATAGCAACGATATCACATATAATCTTGATGCCAAAGCGAAAGTAGGTCGAAGAGAAAAAACTAAAGAGGGGTATAATTACATTGCCTGCACTTAGGCATTTTGGCTATGATAGTATTATATGCATGACGTACCAGTTCGAGAAAGAGCTCAGCGTCGACATCGGCGTGATAGTAGACCGAGTTCCAATGGCGTTTGTTAATATGATACCCGGGGGTGATACCATTGTATCGCTCGCGGAGAAGAACGGCCCGGTCGGGGTCACACTTCATCACGGCAAAGTCGGTATGCGTATCGAGGTTGAGATAAAGAAACATTTTATCATCAAGGCAATAGCATAGAGTATCGTCGCCAAAGGGTGTTTTCTCTACGACCAAAGGCAATGAAAGGCAATAATCACGAAGTGTCTCTATATCCATAATTAAAAAAATTTTTGCTGAATTTTACTACATTCCGCTACCTGTGGCTACTTTGAATGGACCAACGGCAATAATTATTGCTCTTTATCTATTTCAAGACCTAAGTGGTCTTCTTTAAGCCATTCGCGCATGCTGTTGATAATATTGACTCGCGCCACATCGGGCACCATCTGTGATACGAAATCGGCATTCTCAGGGGTAACGACTACGACATCCATCAGCCCGCGATTCATCACAATTTGGCGATTTGCCAACTGACCTGTGACAGCAAGCACAGCGACATCTCTGTTTGCCATGCGTCCCACTATCTCGCCCACTACTTTGCCCATAAACGACTGACTGTCGATACGGCCTTCGCCGGTAACAATCAAGTCGGCACCTTCGACTTTCTCGTCGAAATGGAGCATCGAAAGTACCTGGTCTATACCTTTGACTATCCGCGCATTGGCAAGCGATGCGAGCGAACCGGCAAATCCGCCGGCCGCACCGGCGCCACGAATAGTATCTATCGATATCGAAGTAGAGCGTTTGATGACGTGAGCCACATTGCGCAAGCCGGCATCGAGAGCGACCAAATCATCGTCGGAAGCGCCTTTTTGCTTTGAAAAGACCATTGCGGCACCATTGGGACCACAGAAAGGATTTTCGACATCACAGACCATGCGTATATCGATATCAGCAAGAGTGCGGCGTAAAGCCGAACTATCTATATGTACAATATCGGCGAGCATAGCACCTGTTATAGGCTCCTTGATCAATCGTCCTTGTGAATTGAAGCATCGCAAGCCAAGGGCTTGCAGGGCGCCAAAACCTGCATCGGTCGTAGCGCTGCCACCCAATCCAAGCAGTATCTTCTTATAGCCTAAATCTATAGCGGCACGTATCATAAGTCCCACACCATAGGTAGTGGTTTTCATCGGGTTCTGCTCTCTCTTCTTCAACAACGTAAGACCGGCCGCCGCAGCCAACTCCACAATAGCGCACCCCTCTACACTACCTAGCTCCACTTCCAATTCACGCATAAGAGGGTCGACTACCATTATCTTGTGCTTATGACCAGAGAGTTGTCCCACAAGCACATCGGTCAATCCCTCACCACCATCGCTCACAGGCATTTCTATTACTTCGCACTCAGGATATCGCTCTCTTATCGGTTCTGCCACTGCAGCGCAAGCTTGCCGGGCTGTCAACGAGCCCTTGTAAGAATCAATTGCAATCACTACCTTTTTCATAGGCTTCTTTTAATTTTGAAAATTGGTATATATATGATGCAAAGATACGAAAAATAACCGAAACCACACAACAGATTTTAACAAACAATCGCTACGTAGTTTATTTTTAACTACATTGCAATATATAGCGGTGCGCCTAAGTAAGGTAACGTTAAAATTAACCTCAAAACACTGGCATAAACAGCATAATTATAAAAAAAGCATCACCATTGGCGATGCTTTTTTCATTATCGGTCAGCGAAGAGTGATCGAGTAAACCGATAGGCCCGATTTGCTGTCTTGAATGACAGTGACCGAGTCGCCGTTGGCGTTTGGATAACGGAATACGCCGTTGAACTGGTGCGTATGGCCACCAAGTATAAGGTCGACGCACTCCGAGGCTTCGGCGAGCGAGTCGTCGGCACGGTTGGCACAACCTCCTTCGGGGTGTAGGCCCAGATGCGAGAGGACTATGATGAGGTTACATCCCGAGGCACGAAGGCGCGAGGCGAGACGGTTGACTGTTTCCACCGGGTCGAAGTAGGCTATCCCATTCCAATTGTCCTGAATGATAAGCGATTGGGGGTTTACCGACACGCCTATGACGCCTACCCTCCACCCGTCGCGCTCGATGACAGTATATGGTTTGACGAGCGGTGCAAGTGGTGTAGTGCCGAAATTGTAGTTGGCACAGACTATGGGGAAGCTCATCTCGCTCACTCGAGCGGCAAGGGTGTCGATGCCGAAGTCAAACTCGTGATTGCCGAGGGTGGCGGCGTCGTAGCCCATCAGATTGTAACCTTCGGTCTCGACGCGTCCATGAAAGAGATTGAAATATGGCGACCCTTGCCACATATCGCCGGCGTCGAGGATGATAGTGTTGGGGTTGACTGCACGTAGCGAATCGAAGATAGCGGCACGCGCCTCGAAGCCGCCACGACCATTGACGGGGTCGATAGCACTGTGGCTGTCGTTGGTAAATACCACTTGCAAAGGCTTGCGTTCGGCTACCGTACACGATGCAAAAAGTGTAGCTACAAGGAGTATCGGTGCGATGTAATTATATATCTTTTTCATAATCCGGCTTACTTATTTCATCATGGTGATATTCTCTTTTGTAGGAGCGACCACTGTTCGTCCGCTAGCTGTCTCTTTTATGACATACTGCAACATAGCATCGCGGAGGGTGATGTTGGCGGCTTGGCTAGTCACGAAATTTGCCATCGAGGGGAAACCGTCGTTGCCCCACGACAGGTAGTCGTTGGTAGCGATATAATATATGCGGTCGGGGTCGATAGAGCGGCCTGCTACAGTTGGGTCGAGAGCCACGCTGTCGGGAGAGATGGCAAACGAAAGACCAGCAACGGCCGCGCCGCCTTTGCGTGCTATCTCCGCCACGAGGCTATCGAGCGTAGTGCCACGCATCTGCAAGACTACCAACGCATTGTCGAACGGCAGCACTTGATACACATCGCCCACAGTGATGTCGCCCTTTTCGAGAGGGGCTCGAATGCCGCCGATATTTGATATGGCGGCGTCGACGGGAGCGATAGAGCTGGCGCAATTCATCATCATCTCCGCCACGAGGCGGGTAAGCGGAGTCTCGGGCCAGTCGACCGGGTAAGTATCGGCGCACGTGCCTATCACCTCGTCCATAGTGCTGCGGAGCTTATCTCTATATGGCTCAATCAGGGCGTGCATGGCCTCATGCCGGATAGTATCGGCAGCAACCACATCGAGGTGCAGGATAGTGTCGATTACCACCGGCTCATACGACAGCCGGGGACCGCTACGTTGTACGAGAGTGACTATCCCTATCGTGATAGCCACCACTAAAATGATGTTGATAATTCGTTTTTTCGACATAAAGTATAGTGTTTATTGTAGGCTAGCGGCTCTAGCTGATCTAGCTGATCTAGATTTTCTAGATTTTCCAGCTGATCTGGATGACTTGGACGGCCTAAATCAAATGTCTTTCTGTCTAATACGCAGATTGCCCATTATCGCAAACCGTAAATGAGGTTTGGGAGAATGGGTGAGATGCTAGGCTCCGAGATTGAGGGTGAAGGGAGTGTACTTTTGTACATGACCGAAGCCGAATATCGATGGCAACGACACAGATTACCCATTATCGCAAACCGTATTATTTTTGGCGAGGGAAAAGGAGTACAGGCGTACCATTGAAATTCCAAGTTTCGCGGAGCTTGTTTTCGAGGAAGCGCATGTACGGCTGCTTGATATACTGGGGCAGGTTGGCGAAGAAGACAAATGTAGGCACTTGAGTGTCTGGCAATTGCGACACATATTTGATTTTGATGTACTTGCCCTTGTATGCAGGTGGTGGATAGTTTTCGATGAGAGGGAGGAAAAACTCGTTGAGTTTGGCGGTCGACACGCGGCGGCGCTTGTTTTCATACACCTGCATGGCGGTCTCCATCACCTTATATATACGTTGTTTGGTGAGCGCCGAGGTGAAGATGATCGGGAAATCGGTAAACGGAGCGAGGCGTTCGCGGATAGCAGCCTCGTATACTTTGATATCCTTGGCGGTTTTGTTTTCAATGAGGTCCCATTTATTGACGCATACTACCAGGCCTTTGCGGTTTTTCTGGATAAGCGAGAAGATGTTGAGGTCTTGGCTTTCGATGCCGCGGGTGGCGTCGAGCATAAGAATACAGACGTCGGAGTTTTCGATGGCGCGGATGGCGCGGATTACGGAGTAGTATTCGATATCTTCGTTGACCTTTGCTTTTTTGCGGATACCTGCGGTGTCGACAAGGTAGAAATCGTGCCCGAATTTGTTGTAACGTGCGAAGATAGAGTCGCGGGTGGTGCCGGCTATGTCGGTCACAATATGGCGGTCTTCGCCGATGAAGGCGTTGATTATCGACGACTTGCCGGCGTTAGGACGACCTACGACAGCAAAGCGAGGCAACTCTTCGAGCTCTTCGGCCTGCTCGTCTTTGAAGAAGGTGACGAGGTGATCGAGAAGTTCGCCCGAACCTAAACCGTTGACGGCCGACATGATATAAGGGTCGCCGAGGCCGAGGGCGTAAAATTCGGCCGACTGGTATTGGAGATCGAACGTGTCGACTTTGTTGGCTACGACGATAGTCGGTTTGCCCGAAGTGCGGAGTATTTTGGCTACGTGCTCATCGAGGTCGGTGATGCCGCTCAGCACGTCGACGACAAACATTATCACATCGGCCTCTTCGATAGCGATAGCCACCTGGCGGTTGATCTCCTCTTCAAAGATATCTTCGGAGTTGACCACCCAGCCGCCGGTGTCGACTACAGAAAAGTCGCGGCCGCACCATTCGGCAAGGCCATATTGGCGGTCGCGAGTGGTGCCGGCTTGTTCGTTGACAATAGCACGACGCGACTTGGTCAGACGGTTGAAAAGTGTAGATTTGCCTACATTGGGGCGACCTACGATAGCTACTAGATTGCTCATAAAATTTGATTGTGTGTGATAGTTATACATTGTGTCGGTGGAGACAACTCGTCGCGAGCTGCACCGTGACCCATAGAGCTCTACAGAGTGCGATAAGCGGTAAACCGACAAGAAAAAGTAATGAAGACTTTAGTCTTCAAATTAAAGTAATGAAGACTTTAGTCCTCAAATCAAAATAATGAAGACTTTAGTCTTCAAATCAAAGTAATGAAGACTTTAGTCTTCAAATCAAAGTAATGAAGACTTTAGTCCTCAAATCAAAATAATGAAGACTTTAGTCTTCAAATCAAAGTAATGAAGACTTTAGTCTTCAAATTAAAGTAATGAAGACTTTAGTCTTCACTACTTTCGCTATTCCGTTTTGTGTTCGAGCTGGTAGCCGAAGTTGCGGAGTTTTCGTTCACGGTTGCGCCAGTCTTTTTCCACTTTGACGTAGAGTTGGAGGAAGACTTTTTTGTCGAAAAACTTCTCTATATCGAGGCGGGCGTCGGTGCCTACCTTGCGGAGGGCGACACCTTGGCGGCCTATAAGGATACCTTTTTGCGATTCGCGCTCACAATATATTACAGCGCTTATGCGGATGAGGTGGTCCTCCTCTTTAAACTCCTCGACGGCGACTTCTACGGCGTAGGGTATCTCCTTGTCGTAGTTGAGAAGGATTTTTTCGCGTATTATCTCGTTGACGAAGAAGCGCTCCGGTTTGTCGGTGAGGGCGTCTTTGTCGAAGAAAGGGGGCGAGTCGGGCAAGAGAGCTTTGATGCGGTTAAAGAGAGGTTCGACGTTGAATTTCTCTTGGGCGGAGATAGGGAAGATTTCGGCGTTGGGCAGTTGGCCGTGCCAGAAGTCTACAAGTTGCTCGAGACGTTGTTGGTCAATCAAGTCTATTTTGTTGATTATCAAAATAGTTTTCAGGTGGTCGGCACGTTTCACCTTGTCGAGGAAGAAAGCGTTTTTTTCGGCCGAGTCGACCACATCGGTCACATAGAGGAGCACGTCGGCATCGGTGAGGGCCGATTGCGAAAACTCGAGCATCGACTCTTGCAGTTTGTAGTTGGGCTTCAAAACACCCGGAGTGTCGGAATAAACGATTTGGAAATCCTCCCCATTGACGATGCCCATGATGCGATGACGAGTGGTTTGGGCTTTGGAGGTGATGATAGAGATACGTTCGCCCACGAGGGCATTCATGAGAGTAGACTTGCCCACATTGGGGTTGCCCACGATGTTTACAAAACCTGCTTTATGCATAGGGTATATTAGAGTTAATCCACCGCTTTTAAAGTCTCAATGCTCAACGTATTAAGACAGTGCGGCTTCGCGCTGCAAAGTTACTGATTTTTCGTGATATGCACAATAGTAGACGATTTTTTTATTTTATGTAGGGACATGCCTTTGGCATGTCCGCACACAGATTGACACTCACTTTTACTTGACGCTGCGCTTACAAGTTGTCATGCGGTAAGTATATGGCATTCTGCGATATGTACCGGGACGACGGACATTGGTTTTATCTAACTCCGGCTGCACTCGGAATAGCATAAACGAGTTCAGCTCCGCTCTCATTTGCACGTTGTTTACTGTCCGTCAGACACGAGAAAAAGTGAAACTATTTTCGAAGATAGTGATTTTGTTGTAGCCGAATACTAATGTGGACGGACAGGAATGTCCGTCCTCCCAGCCCATTGCGATTCGAATGAATTGTAATATTACAGCCGATTTCGGATAGTTACATTTTACTCACACAGATTACACGGATTATGTATGACATTGACTACGTTGATGTTATGCTAACAAACGTACAATCATCACAAAATAAATGCGAAAATATATCGCACATTTCAAAACAAATATCTACCTTTGCAGTGTGAATGGGCGTATAGTCCGTCACGACATATTTTTTCGGAAGCGTTATGCTCATCTTGTAACTTGAAAACGTAGGAAATTTTCAAAAATAATGCAAGTGATTAGCATAGCAATGTCCGCGCGCGTAGCGTGGACTGCTATTGCCATACCTTGCATTAAGGTTTTTCCTACGACCTTCAAGTTACAGTGTGGCACAAGCAGTTCCACGCTTGAACCGAAATAGGATTTGTATCAATCTGATATACAGCTATTATATATTGTTTTTCAGTAGATTTGATACCGTTAAGTTCCCGCAAAATTACGATATTCAAAAATAATCGTTCTTAATATATTAGGTTAGGGCAAACATAGAGTATCACCATCCCCCTAAAGAGTAGATGTCATAAACTTGCGTGGCTAAAATTGATGTTTTAGTCACTTTTTGTGCTTTACATGCAATATATAACCTATAATATCAAATATATTCATAAATAATTTGTACTTTTGTAGTCACATTGGATAGACATACGAATATGGAACGTAAATTACTGAACCGAATCAAAGTCGTTCTCGCAGAGAAAAATAAAAGCAATAAATGGCTCTCGGAACAATTAGATAAAGATCCTGCCATAATTTCCAAATGGGTTACCAATACAACACAGCCCAATGTGGAGACTTTAATTCAAATATCCAAAGTTTTGGGTGTGACCGTGGATGACTTATTGAGGACGGAATAATAAGTTTATGGGAGCAGTCAAATTATATAAATATCTTGATTTTACCGGTGGATTGATGATGCTACATTATAGTAATCTTCAATTTACCAATGCTACGCAGTTGAACGACCCGTTTGATTGCCATCCATCGTTAATTGATTTCTCCAATGTTCCGAAAGAAGCGTGTGGAGGATGGACACCGGAAATAATCGAAGAATTAAGAAGAGATCCATTTCGTAGAACCAGAGAAGAGGTGTGGATATGTAGCCTTTCCAAAATATATGATTCAATCTTGATGTGGAGCTATTATAGCAAACATAAAGGTATCTGTATTGGTTTGGATATGGAGAAAGCCCAAAAGTATCTTTCGAGAATATATGGAAAAATCATGATTGGTTGTTCTGTGGTGGAAGTACAATATAAGGATATTGTAGAGAAGCCTGATTATTTCAGGGATGCAAAAGATTTTTTCCATTATCAGTTGTCCACAAAGGCAAAGGCTTGGGAACATGAACAAGAGGTAAGACTGTTTATTTTAGACCCTTGGCCGACATATATGAGTTTATTGCCGGGGCAAAATGATGATAAGGGACCTATTGATTGGAAAGAGGTTCGGGCTTTTCCTGAAATCGGAGGAGAATGTTTTGAGTCTGTCTATTTGGGAATCAATATGAGTACAGATGAGAAATCAAAAATAATAAGCGTTGCACGAAAACTTAATCCTGATATTAAGATTTACCAAATGGGAATTGATGCAAATGCCTTTAAGTTGAATACTGAATTGATAAAATAGTAAAATGGCTAAGAAACAGAATAAACTTGTAAAGGAAGAAACCCTTGAAACGATACTTTTCAACTGTCGTAACAGTCTGCGTGGGCGTGCAGCCATGACAGATAAACGTGACTTGCTGTTGACCCTTGTATTCCTGAAATTCATAGGAGAACGGTTTAAACAGCAAAAGGAGAAAATCAGGCATGAAATAGTGGAAGTGCAAGGCATTAATGATACGAATTTCATTGAACTGCAACTTTCACGTCCTAATCAGTATATGCAGGACGGAGTGTTTTTCCTGACAGATGAAACATTTTGGGACAAGCTGATTCTCACATCGCCTACCGGCATGGCCATCGCTTTCGATACGGCTATAAAGACTCTGGATGACAATGAACCTAAATTGAAAAATGCCCTTCCGCAGCAAATTTTCACGAAAACAGCCCTTGAACCGGGAGTTTTGAAAAGCGTAGTGGATGAAATAAATAAGATTGACCCACAGAAATTTAATGATCATGACCTCATAGGTCGTGTATATGAGTATTTCTTACAAGCGTTCTCAATCAATGCCGACAAAGAGGAAGGAGAATTTTATACGCCACATTCTATCGTAGAGCTTATCGCCTCACTTATTGAACCTTTTGATGGAACGGTCTATGACCCTTGCTGTGGTTCCGGAGGCATGTTTGTTCAGGCTGCGAAGTTCATAGAGGCTCATGGTGGAAACACGAAAGCCGTCAATGTGTATGGGCAGGAATCCGAACCGGCAACATATCGCCTTGCAAAAATGAATTTAGCAATAAGATCGATGTATGGAGACTTAGGAAAA
>SAMEA104315432__coassemble_1210_pt1 | contig 10513 bp, 7 predicted proteins | sample SAMEA104315432__metabat2_low_PE_040 | metagenome-assembled genome bin SAMEA104315432 (sample SAMEA104315432) | gut metagenome | biome: Monkey gut; feature: monkey-associated habitat; material: faeces | place: China | collected 2013 | reverse complement strand
CAACCGTCGTTCGATAGTGGTCTACAACCCGTCGTGGCACAAGGGCATAGTGGGGATTGTGGCGTCGCGTCTCACCGAAAAATACTACAAGCCTACTATCGTGCTCACCAAAGCCAACGATATGATAAGCGGTTCGGCACGCTCGGTGCAAGGTTTCGACCTTTACAGCGCCATAGATTCGTGCCGCGACTTGCTCGAAAACTTCGGAGGACATACTTACGCCGCCGGCCTTACTCTGCGCGAAGAGAATCTGCCTGAATTTATCGACCGCTTCGAGCAGTTTGTCGCCGCCAATATCACCGAGCGCCAGCTCACCCCTCAGATCGAGATTGATGCCGTACTCCGCTTTGCCGATATCACTCCGAAATTTATACGTATCTTGCGCCAGTTCGAGCCATTCGGACCTGGTAACCCTAAGCCTGTATTCTGCACGCACCGTGTGTTTGACTATAATGGCAGCAGTAAGATTGTGGGTCGCGAGATGGAACACCTCAAGCTCGAACTCACCGACGATTCGTCGGAAAATGTCATGAATGGCATCGCCTTCCGCATGGCCTCGTTCTCCCAAGATCTCAAAGAGTTCAAACCCCTCGACATAGTCTACACCCTCGAAGACAACACCTTCTACGGCACTGCCACTACCCAGCTGCAAATCCAGGATATTCATACGGTGTGAGAAAAGTAGTGAGGACTTTAGTCCTCACTTGAAAACCTCCTGTCCATCTCGCATCCTCTCCGTTATTCATTATTCATTATTCGTTATTCGTTATTCGTTATTCATTTCGAAATACTATACACCTCGAAAAGGCGGTGATGTTTGGATGGGTACTGAGGACTGAAGTCCTCATTACGTTATCTGGCGGCCGCAGACCGGCTGAGTTGCAGTTGACAAAAAAAAGTTCGTAATCGTGGTTGATTACGAACTTTTTTATTTTTTGGAGAGAAAAGTTAAGGGATGATGAGTTTGTAGCCTTTGCCGTGGATGTTGATGATTTCCACTTCGGGGTCGTCCTTGAGGAGTTTGCGGAGTTTGGTGATGTATACGTCCATAGAGCGGGCGTTGAAGTAGTTGTCTTCGACCCAGATAGTTTTGAGGGCGTAGTTTCGCTCGAGGATGTTGTTGGCGTTGACTACGAGCAGAGAGAGGAGTTCGCTCTCTTTTGTAGTGAGTTTGATTTGGCGGTTAGGAGTGATGAGGGTCTGTTTTTGTGAGTCGAAAATCATAGAACCGAGTCGGAACTCGTTGTTGTTTTTGTTGCGTTTACCGCTCACACGACGGGTGATAGCCTCGAGACGGAAGATGAGCTCTTCCATCGAGAACGGTTTGGTGATGTAGTCGTCGGCACCGATTTTGAAACCTTCGAGCACATCCTCTTTGAGCGATTTGGCGGTGAGGAATACGATAGGTATGATGCCGTTGACTTTACGAATCTCTTGAGCAAGAGTGAAGCCATCTTTTTTAGGCATCATCACGTCGAAGATACAGATGTCGAATTTGTCTGAGATAAAGGCGTTGTAGCCGGCTTCGCCGTCGGGCATAAGTGTCACATCATAGCCTTTTGCCTGAAGGTATTCTCGCAGAAGTTGACCGAGGTTTTCGTCATCTTCGCAAAGCAAGATACTGAGTTGTTCCATAATGAAATCTTAAGTATAAAGGGTTATTATTATTTTTTGTTTTCGTTGTTGACCAGTGGGAGGGTGATGATAAATTTGGTGCCTACGCCGAGTTCCGATTCTACGTTGATAGTGCCGTGGTGCTCTGTGACCACTTGTTTTACATAGTAGAGCCCTAGGCCGAAGCCTTTGATATCGTGGCGATTGCCGGTAGGCACGCGGTAGAACTTATCGAAGAGATGTGTCAGGTGGTCTTTGCGGATGCCTATGCCGTTGTCGGCGATGGTAACTACATATTTGCCCTTTTCGTTGTATGTGTCGAGGCAGATGATGATAGGGGTGTCGGAGGCATATTTGACGGCGTTGTCCAAGAGGTTGTAGATTATGTTGCAGAAGTGCATCTCGTCGATGTTGATAAGGTCGTTTTTGGCTGCCAGATGGGTTTTGAGGCGTCCGCCTTTTTTGTCTATTTTGAGTGAGAAGGTGTTGGCCATCGATGTGATGAGCTCGTTGGCGTTTTCGTTTTTAAACGACATGGTGAAGCCGGATTGGGCAAAGACCGACACTTTGAGTATCTTCTCGACGAGGAATGACAGGCGCTTGCTTTCGTCGCGGATGACGTGCGACACGTGGCTCAGCAGAGCTTCCGATTTGCCTACCGTAGGGTCGTTGAGCATCTCCGAGGCTAGCGAGATAGACGATACGGGAGTTTTCAACTCGTGTGTCATGTTGTTGACAAAGTCGGTCTTCATCTGGTCGAATTGGCGCTGGCGGAATATGTATACAATCGATATGATGCAGATGATGAGCAGGAGGAAAGTGGAGATCATCGTGGGGTAGATCATGTTGAACCCAAACATGTATTGGCTTTTGTCTGATGGGAAGTATACGTATAGGAAGTATGGGTTTTTGTTTGTGCTGAGGTCTGAGGGGAAGAGACGCTGTTCGTAGCAGAGTGTGTTTATTTCAAAAGGCTCGTCGTTGAAGTAGTTGACGTGCTTCATCCATTTGTCGGCTATGGCGAAATGGAACTCGGCGTTGATGTCGTGAGCGGCGAAGTTTTCTTCCAGGAGCTCGCGGATGAGCACGGGGTCTACACGCGACGATATGTCTTCGTTGGAGCTTGCGTTGATGAGCTGGGCGGCTACGGTGTTGAAGAGCGATTGCAGGCGGACGAGATTTTTCTGCTGGTCCTTGTTGATGTTGCCTGCCACTGCGCCTATCGAGGTGTTGGTGCCAAGACGCTTTTGGGGAAAGAATATGGTGTCGTTGCTGCGTGTAAGGGCGTTGTAGCGGGCGCGGTAAGTGGTGTTGTATTCGTTGAAAAGGGCTTCGGCTTCGCGCGTGGCCTCGGTGTTGTTGTTAAACGACTGGTCGATGTAGGCTAGCAGTTCGCGCTCTTCCATGGTCTTGATTGTGCGATACATGCTCCGTTGTACACAATCCTCAAACTGATGGTGAAGCACTTCGTCGGTGTTCATCATCAATTTCACCTGGAAACCGAGCAGCATGGCAAAGGTGACCACTATAAGTGATATCAATATCCAAATAAAATTCTTTTTGAACAGTATCTTCATTTAGAGAATTGTGAAAGGTGAAAAATCGGAAGTGGTTTGTAGTGATATAGTGTGTAACTGAAGTGTTTGAAAAAAGTTAAACGAGAGTGTGATTTGCGTTGATTTAATATAATATCTCCGTTCACGCTGCAAAGTTATGATAAATTTCTTGAATATCGTGTTTTTATTAGTTAATTTTAACAATAAATCTTGCAATAAGCACAAATTTAAGGTTTATAAGGGAGTGTTTGCCTTATGTTATGGTTAAATTTGAGGTAATGAGAGTGTGTTGTTTGTTAATTTGGTTTGGTTTTTAACTTAAACAGGTATGTGCCTGCTACGATTGGTATGCCGTTGTTGATGCACCACAGAGTGGTAGTGGCTAAGGTGATGAGTGGGGCGAGAGAGGATATTGGGGCGAGGACTGCGATGGCGTATGAGGTGCGTACGGCGGCTTCGGAGAGTGTGACGGTGGGAGTGATGGTGGTGAGCAGGTAGATGGTGGGTATGGTCATGAGGGCTTCGGCGGGTGATAAGTTGACGCCGAAAGCGGTGAGCGTCAGGTAGTACTGGGTGGAGAAGAGTGTGTATCGTAGAAGAGAGAAGAGGGTGGCGACTGTTATATTCTGTAGTGGAGTAGTAGAGACCATGTGCCAGGTGGTGTGCCATAGTGAGCGTATGCGATGGGAGTAGTGGGTGGTTTTTCCTATGATGGGTATCGTCACAAAGAGGATAACTATGATGATGATGACTATGGTGGCCGAAGTGATAAGGTATTGCGAGTCGAAGAGTTGTGGCGGGTAGTGTGTGAGGTAGCACGAGGCGGCGATGATGCCGGCTGTGCCTATTACGATGGTGAGGGTCCAGCTGGAGATATATCCTAAGATGGTAGCGGATAGGCGGTTGTGCGGCTCGATGGCGATGCATCGGGTGGGGTAGTCGGCTATTCTGTTGGGCGATACCACGGCGCCGACTTGGCCTATGAGTGTGGCTTGCATGGCGCGGGCTACGCTGATATGTTGGATGTGCCATATCATGGAGCGCCATTTGAGTGCTTCAAGGAGAAGGTTGAGCGGCATGAGCGCCACTACAGCGGCTAGCAGCAGCCGGCAGTGGATGTCGAAACGCCATAGTGTGTCGAGTAGCAGAGGGTAGTTGTCGAAGGTGACCAGATAGTAGCCAACAACGGCATAAGCCCCCGCTATCAGCATGATTTTGATGGCAGGAAGCAAACGGTGGTTAATCGAAAATTGAGAATTGAGAATTGAAAATTTAGTCAATTGAAAATGGTGACTTTAGAGTTTAGACTATAGACTATAGACTATAGACTATAGACTAGACTATAGACTATAGACTTGGAATTTAATGCTTATCTTTTATGCTTTAAAGGTGAAGTATTTTTGAGACAGAAAGCTGAAGAGGGTGGTGATGACGGTAGTTAGCATCTTTGAAGGGGTGGGGTAGAAGTGGCATACTTCGACAAACAGTTTCAGGCATAGGTAGTTGATGAGTATGCAAGAGAGCACAACCATGAGGTAGCGGATGAGCTGAATGCGGCCTCGCAACTCCGATTCTTTGAAGCTGATGTAGCGGGAAAGCCAAAATCCGGTGAGAAAAGTGATAGGAAATGTGACTAGAAACGATGCGATATGGGCTGAGATGGCTATCGGACCGAGGTGGAAGATGTTTTCGCAGAAGACGAAGTGGTAGAAAATGAAGTATAATATCCAGTCGAGAACCATATTGGCGCCGCCCGACACTCCATAGCGGAAAAGTTGGTAAGGTACTATTTTTCTGAATGGTATGTATACAAAGTCTATTATGGTAAGTGCTGTTTTTTGTAGCACTCGGTTTATTGGATGCATTTTGTTGAAAAATTTTGGTTGTTTCTTTTGCGAATACAATGATTTTTAACTAATTTTGCAGTCGCTAAGCGTGGCGTCGTGCCGCGCTGAGTTTCCGAAGCGTGTGCAAAGGTACAAAAAAAGCAGTAGATATGCAGCAAGTAAAGGCGAAAAAATATTTAGGACAGCATTTCCTCACCGATTTGGATGTGGCGCGTCGTATATCCGAAGCGCTGCCCGTAGGCGTGTGCCGTAAGGTGATAGAGATAGGGCCTGGCATGGGTGTGCTCACCCGTTTTTTGCTTGAGAGGGACGATTTGAATCTGACGGCTGTGGAGATTGATACGGAATCGGTGGTATACCTTCACCGGCACTATCCACGGCTCGATGTGCGTGAAGCCGATTTTCTGAAAGTTAATATCGATGATATAGTGCCTGACGGTGAGCCTTTTATGGTGGTAGGCAACTATCCATACAATATATCGAGCCAGATTTTTTTCCGTGTGCTTGACTACCGCGACCGCATACCGGTGTGTGCGGGCATGATACAAAAAGAGGTGGCTGAGCGTATAGCGGCACCTGCAGGGTCGAAGACATACGGCATCACGTCGGTGCTGCTTCAGGCGTTTTACGATATAGAGTACCTTTTTACCGTCCACGAAAATGTGTTTTCACCGCCACCGAAAGTGAAGTCGGCGGTGATACGGATGACACGCAATGGCCGTAGACATCTGGAGTGCGACGAACGGCTGTTTTTTACCGTTGTAAAGACGGCTTTCAACCAACGACGCAAGACTATGCGCAACTCGTTGCGACCTTTGATGCAAGGGCGTGCGATGCTATATGATGTCTTTGACAAGCGACCCGAGCAGCTCTCTGTCGTGGAGTTTATCGAACTGACCAATCTGGTGAGTCATATTCTAAGTCAGCCTCCGTCAGAACAACAGTCACTCGGGTAGCCTGCCGCTTTTGCTACAGCAGAGTGCACGGTAGTCAGTGTATATTATAGTGCTGCGAAATGTACTATTCACGGAGTGTCAAACAGATGTCGTCGACCGTCGTTGTCAGCCCGACTTTGACCAGGCGACTTTACAACACATAATGTAGCTATGTCGGAACTTAGAATATTTTATCGTGAGAACGGCCGAATAAAAATAGGAAAAACTATGAATGTGCTCAAAGAGGTGCCCCTTTCCTCTCTTCTCTGGATCGACCTTGTCGATGTCGAGGTTGAGGTGGAGAGCGAACTTGAGCAATTTCTCAAAATATACATTCAGGAAGAGGAAGAGATGGAAGAAATCGAGATATCTTCGCGTTATATCGAGACGGAAGACAGTCTGGTGGCCAACTCGAAATTCCTGCTCGACACATTTGAAGAGGAGACTGTGTCGTTTATCTTGAAAAACAACATCCTCGTGTCGGTGCGCGACGAGCAGCTCCGCTCTTTCAACGAAACGGTGAAGAAGATGTTCGCCAATCCGCGCAACTACCTCAACGGTTATTCGGTCTTTGTGTCGCTGCTCGAGACTCGTGTCGAGTATGACGCCGATATGATTGAGGATATGACACGTGAGGTGACCCGGCTCTCTAACCAGATGAAGGAGGAGAACGATGTGTCGGACGATATATTGATAGCTATCAAGGAATTGCAGGAAAAGACGATGCTTATCCGCGAGAATATCGTAGACAAGAGCCGTGTGTGCTCCAATATCCTCAAGAGCCAGATTTTTCCGGCCGAAGCCAAAGCCAAGCTCACTATTATCATCAAAGACATCAACTCGCTATTCGAACATACCCGCTTTTCGTTTGACCGTCTTGAATATCTGCAGGATACGTTTATCGGTTTGGTCAATATCCAGCAGAACAAGATAATTAAGATATTTACGATTATCAGTGTCATATTCATGCCGCCCACGCTGATAGCCAGTATGTATGGCATGAACTTTCACAATATGCCCGAGCTTTCGTGGCAGTATGGCTACCCAATGGCAGTCGGGCTGATGGTGCTTACGGTAGTGGTTATTCTTATCTATTTTAAGATAAGAAAGTGGTTTTGAGTCAGTGCATAGTTCATAGTGCACAGTGCATCCATCCGAAATAAGCTGCCTTTGCCTTGGTAAAAAAAATCTCAGGAATTACTCCTGAGATTTTTTTAGTAACCATCCGAAAGTAGCAAGAAATAAATACTAAATAAGCGACTAAAGTCGCTTATTTAGTATATTAAAGTCAGTTTTTCTTGCATATTCGGACGACAGGAATGTCGTCCCGCCATAAGTCTTATTACATTCTTTCAGGCATTTCGATTCCGAGGAGATTCATGGCTGAGCAGACTGTGCGTGCCACTGTTTCGGAGAGGAGGAGGCGGAAGTTACGCAGAGCGCTATTCTCTTCTTTGAGGATGGCGGTGGCTTGGTAGTATTGGTTGTATTCTTTGACGAGGTCGTAGGCGTAGTTGGCGAGCAGAGCGGGTGAGAAGTCGTTGCCGGCTTGGCGAACTATATTGGCGTATTCGGCTATTTTCTGGATGAGGACAGTCTCTTTTTCGGTTATTTCCACATCGGCGGCGTCGGTGATATCTATACCTTGTTCGGCGGCTTTACGTAAGAGAGAGAGGATACGGGCGTGTGTGTATTGGATGAAGGGACCTGTGTTGCCGTTGAAGTCGATAGACTCTTTGGGGTTGAAGGTCATGTTCTTGCGGGGGTCTACCTTGAGGATGAAGTATTTGAGGGCGCCAAGACCTACCATGCGGTTGATGTCGGCAGCTTCGGTAGCGCCGATGTTGTCGAGCTTGCCGAGTTCGGCCGATGTGGCGGCGGCTTGGTCTATCATCTCGTCCATGAGTTCGTCAGCGTCGACTACGGTGCCTTCGCGGCTTTTCATCTTGCCTTCGGGGAGTTCGACCATGCCGTATGAGAAGTGGACAAGCTCCTTACCCCATTTGAATCCGAGCCTGTCGAGCAGGAGCGAGAGCACCTGGAAGTGGTAGTTCTGCTCGTTGCCTACGACATATACCATCTTGTCGATAGGGTAGTCTTGGTAGCGCAGGCGGGCTGTGCCTATATCTTGGGTCATGTATACCGAAGTGCCATCGGAGCGGAGGAGGAGTTTTTCGTCGAGGCCGTCGGCAGTGAGGTCGGCCCATACCGAGCCATCGGGGCGGCGGTAGAAAATGCCCTTTTCAAGACCCTCCTCCACTTTTTCTTTGCCTTCGAGGTAAGTGTTTGATTCGTAATATATTTTGTCGAACGATACGCCCATCTTTTTGTATGTCTCGTCGAAACCGGCGTATACCCATGTGTTCATCTCTTGCCATAGACGGCGTATCTCGGGGTCGTTTTGTTCCCAGCGGAGCAGCATATTCTGTGCTTCTACCATGAGGGGCGCCTGACGTTTGGCGTCATCCTCGCTCATGCCTTTGGCCATGAGGTCTTTGACTTCGGCCTTGTAGTGCTTGTCAAATTCGACATAGTATTTGCCTACCAAGTGGTCGCCTTTCATGCCTGATGAGACGGGAGTCTCGCCGTTGCCGTAGCGGAGCCATGCCAGCATCGATTTGCAGATGTGTATGCCGCGGTCGTTGACTATGTTGGTTTTCACCACACGCCATCCGTTGGCTTCTTGGATTCTGGATATCGAGTAGCCTAGTAGGTTGTTGCGTATATGTCCCAGATGGAGGGGCTTGTTGGTGTTGGGCGATGAGTATTCGACCATCATCAGTGGCGAAGTGGCTGTGGCGCGGCGGTGTCCGAAGTCGGCATCGGCGTGGATGTCGTTGAGGGTCGATACCCATATGTTTTTATTGATGCTGATGTTGAGAAATCCTTTTACAACATTGTATTCGCTCACTTCTTGTGCGTTGGCTTTCAGGTAGTCGCCTATGGCGGCACCTACCTGTTCGGGGCTTCGTCGGGATGCTTTCACGTAGGGGAATGTAACCACTGTCAGGTCGCCCGCAAACTCGCTACGGGTTTTCTGAATCTGAACGTTTTGAGCCTCGACGTCGAGGTCGAAGAGTGCTTTTACGGCTGCTGCTGTGTGCTGGGCCAATGTCTGTTCGATGTTCATAGTTATGTCGTATTAAATCAGTGCATAGCGCATAGTGCGCAATGCGTAATTCTTAATGCGAAAAAGGGTGTAGCGCAGTGTTACACCCTCGAAAGAAAAAGAAGAGCCACGTTGGGGACTCGAACCCCAGACCTACTCATTACGAATGAGTTGCTCTACCGACTGAGCTAAAGTGGCATATCCGGCGGGCTATATTTCGTGAGATATAGACGCTATCGGTTTTTCGGAGTGCAAAGTTACTAATATCTAACGAAACACGCAAATTTTTTTTCGTGTTTTTTTAGCGCGTTCGGTAAGAGCGTTGTTTGACATGTGTAAATACCTTGCCGCAACTACCTTAAATTTAATGAAATTAAAAATTTGTGGTTCGTAGGTAAGAACGTTTTACCGGCGAATGTAACCATCCGAAATCGACCGTCTTGGGTATACGGACTGGGAGGACGGTAGTTTTCGGATGGTTACGAATGGGTGTATATGTATCTGTGAGAATGTGTGGTCTGAGATGTCGGGAAACGAAAATAGGAAGAAAACGAAAGTTTTCTTCCTATTCGATTAGTATGATATAGGCTACTATTTCTCTATGCGGATGCGGGCGTCGACTGCCACGACTTTGTCTTTGGAGCCGAGGAGTGGGTTGAGGTCCATTTCGGCGATTTCGGGAGCGGCGGTAACGAGTGCCGAGATACGGGTGACGGCTTCGGCGAAGAGCTGTTCGTTGACGGGTTCCTGACCGCGGACGCCTTTGATTATTTTGTAGCCGCGCAGGCGCTCGATCATCGAATGGGCTTCGGGCAGGCCTATAGGGGCGAGCGACGCCTGTACGTCTTTGAGCACTTCGATGAAGATGCCGCCTAATCCGCAGAGCACTTGGTGACCGAATTTGGCTTCGCGGCTAGCGCCGATAAATATTTCGGTACCGTGGTACATTGGGCAGATTTCGACAGCGTAGGTTTCGGGGATGACGATGAGACGCTCAAATTCGCGTTCTACGGTCTCGATGTCTCTGATGTTGAGCACTACACCGCCTACGTCTGATTTGTGGACAGGACCGCATACTTTCATTACCAATGGGAAGCCCATCTCGCCGGCTACTCGTACAGCGTCGGCTTTGGTGCGCACTTCGGCGTTTTTCTTGCGGTCGATACCGGCGGCATCGAGCAAAGCGTTGATCTCGTCGAGCGAGAGGTAGCCGTCTTTGGCGTTGTCGATTACGCGACGGATAGCTGCGTTGTCGATTTCGGGTATGTCGAGGTGCTCGGGTTCAGGGGCAGGGGTGTTGTATACTTTGGCCAGTGCGTTACCGAAGACGCACTCTTCGCTGAAGTTGATGCGGTGCTTGTTGTTGATGAAATCTTCGATCTCCTCTTTCACGTTGATGATAGATGGGAGGATAGGGAAGATGGGTTTGCGGCAGGTCTTCATCTTTTGGTC
>SAMEA104315432__coassemble_1201_pt1 | contig 10565 bp, 12 predicted proteins | sample SAMEA104315432__metabat2_low_PE_040 | metagenome-assembled genome bin SAMEA104315432 (sample SAMEA104315432) | gut metagenome | biome: Monkey gut; feature: monkey-associated habitat; material: faeces | place: China | collected 2013 | reverse complement strand
TTTTTCGGAGTGCGAGACTCGTCCTGATATATTTAAAATCTAACGAAGTATTGTGGTAAAGGTTCATGGATTTTCTTGTGCGATAGTGTGGTTTTTTTTCGATAGTTCGATAGTTCGAAAGTGTGAATGGGTGACGTTGTACTTTTAGTTGTTAGTGGATGGTTACTTGGGTGGCGCCGAAGCCGTATTGTTGGAATGAGGCGTCGGTAAATTGGCATTGCGGGTATTGTCGGCGGAGACGCTTTTCGATTTCGGCGCGAAGTATTCCTTCGCCTTTGCCGTGGATGAAGACTATCTTTTGTCCGCGGTGACGGATATTGGCTTTCATGGTTTTTTCGAAAGTATCGAGTTGAAGTTGGAGCATGTCGGCTCGGGACAGACCATTGGTGTTGTCAACCAATTGGTTGATATGTAGGTCTACTTCGATGAGTGGCAGGGTGGGCTTGCTCGATTTTGACCGGTTGGGTTTTTGAGGGATCTCTTTTTGGGTGATAGCTTTTTGAATCTCTGCGGGGTCGATGGTTGTGCCAAGGTTGAGTATATCGTTTTCGATGATGGTGATTAGCATTGCTTTTTCGTCGAAGAAGTCGTTGTCGGTGAAAGAGTGCAGTTTATAAAACTTCACCGGGTTGATGTGGATTGGGGCGTCGATGGTAGTTTTTGTAGAGAAATCGATTTTTTTATAAGCGAAGGCTTGAAAGCGGAGGTTGGCGATATCGTTGAGTTTAAGACGGTTGACTGTAGCTATCTGTAGTTTGGTTTGTGGCTCAATGATATCGGTATACATGAGCGATGCTTTTTTTTCTGAGCGGGCGAGGGCGAAGTTGATGTAGTAGTTGCTGTCGTTGATGATGTAGAGGTCGATGTCGGCGGATTGAATCTGACGAATATCTTGCGGTACGAAAGCCAGATAGATAGAGAGTTTTTCGCCTGCGGTGGTTTCGTTTCGTTCGTTCCAACTATATGGAGGGACGGTGATTTCCGGCTCCGGTTCCTCTTCGGGTGTAGGGGTAGGTGGGGTAGGTTGTTTGGGTTCGTCGATCGGAAAATTGTATTTGTTTGTGGCTTGTACCACTACCACTTCGTTGATAAGCACCGGGGTTTCAAATCCGTCGGCTTCTTCAACGAGAACGATGTTTTTGTTTTTAAAGCTACGCACTACGCCGCCGCCTACCGAGTTGAGGTAGCGGACAGTGTCGCCTATTTTTATATTGTTTGCCATAGTTTGTAATGTTTTGGTTTCAGTATAAAGATATTAGATATTAGATATTAGATTTTTTCAATGGTATCGGGTGTATAGAAAATCGAACAATCGAACAATCGAACAATCGAACAAAAAAACGTCTAATGTCTATCGTTTTAATGCATTTTTTTTCCTATAGAGTAAATGATTGAAGTTTGTGCGGCGATGGGGTATACATTTATCGATGATTTGGTGTGAATGTGAGTGGAGCGGGAGAAAATATACGGGTGGCGGTTGATTTGGTAATTGTAGGCTACGGAGGCGGTCAAGTATATGCTTTGGCGTTTGTTCCTGCCAAATTGAGCTAGTTTTACGGCCGCTTTTACGCCGATTGTACTGGTGTATTGGAGCACGCTATAGTCGAGATACCCCATTGATAGGAATTGGTCGAGTGGGATGTGCTTTTTGAGGGGAGCCACATATTCGTTGTACGACACGTGGTTGATGCCTATGTAAGGAGTGAGCAGCAGGTATTGATGTTTGAAAAATGGGAATGTGTATCCGACGTTGAATGAGATAGCGTAGGCATCGGTGAGCATGCGGTAGGTGTTGGAAGTTTGGAAGATGCCGTTTGATGGTGTGGTGGGGTACATGATGTTGCCTGATGTCGTTAGTGAGTAATCGTTTGTATAAGATACGCTCAGTGGAGCAAAGGCAAAATTGAGGTGGGCGTAGATATTGCTGATGTTAGCTTCAAGCCCGAAGCCGAAGAAGTGTGAGTTGGTGTTGAGTTGTGATTTTTGAGCGGGCGAGAGTTCTGTAAAGTTGTCGAAGTTGGCGTTGATATATGAGTAGGTTAACAGGTTCCAGGCGAAAGCTGAATATTTCATTTTGTGTGTGGTTGACAGCTTTCGGGCATCTTCGTCGCTGCCGGGTAGCATTGTAATCTCCATTGGTTGTTCGGCACATCCTCTTGAGGTAATTTCTATTCGGCGGGTGAAGTATCCGATAAATTTGAAAGTAAGGGTCACGGGGAGTCGTTGGTCTTTGATGTTGAGGTGGAATTTGCCATTGATATCTGAGAGTGTGTAGATATGAGTCTTTTCTATTTCCACTACGACAGCCGACATAGGCTGCCCGTTTTGGTTTACGATACTTCCGGAGATGATAGTGTCTGACGGCAGTGTGGTAGCTGCATAAGCGGGTATCGCCGCCAATAGTGTGAAACTTAAGATAACAATCGAGAATAGGCTATACTGTATAGATTTGATCATAAAACATGTGCGAAATGAACATTATATATAATGCGAGATGCGAGATGTGTAACTCGAGCTTTTTCAAGGCTCGTATAAACTTATAAGTTTAAGTCTTGTTTTGTTTTCGCGAAATAGCGGCAGAATGGGCTGATACCACAGGAGTCGCACTTGGGATTTCGGGCTGTGCAGGTGTATCGGCCGTGTAGTATGAGCCAGTGGTGGGCGCGTGGGATGAGTTGAGGTGGTATGTGTCGGGTGAGGGTAAGTTCGGTGGCAAGAGGGTTTTGTCGTTTGTTGGTAGTGAGGCCTATGCGGTCGGCTACGCGTAGTACATGGGTGTCGACAGCCATGGCGGGTTGTCCGAACCAAACGGCAAGTACCACGTTGGCTGTTTTACGTCCTACACCGGGAAGTGCGGTGAGTTCATTGCGGTTGTCCGGGACGATGCTGTGGTATCTTTCGACGAGCATTTTCGACATTTCACTCAAGTGCTTGGCTTTGGAGTTGGGGTAGGATATTGATTTGATAAGAGACAGTATGTCGTCGACCGAAGCGGCAGCCATAGCGTCGGGGGTTGGATATTGGTCGAAGAGCGCGGGGGTGGTCATGTTGACACGACGGTCGGTGCATTGTGCGCTAAGCATAACTGCCACGAGGAGTGTAAAGGCGTCGCGGTAGTGTAGTTCGGCTTGGTCGGGTGCACCGCTTTGCTCGAAGTAGTCGAGCACTGCACGATATCGTTCGGAGAGGGTCATGGTCTGAGGGTTTAGAGTTTAGAATGTAGTTTCGGTTCCTCACTTTTCGTTGTTCACTCTTCACTTTTCGTTGTTCAGAAAGTCGGGACGGTTTTCGTATCGGGCGATACACTGGCGCCATTCGTCGGAGATGACGATGGTTTTTTTAGTTTTGAAGTCGTAACCTACCATCACCGTGGTGCAGCGGCATTTGACGCCTCCCGATTTGATGTCGATGATTTGTTGCTCGAGAGTGAAGCTTTTGTACCCATTTTGCTCACTTGTGTTTGCACGGCTATCTGGTCGGTGAGGAATACGGGTTCGATAAAGTCGACTTCGGCGTGCGCTACTACGATATCTACGTTGCGTTCGAAGAGGTTGTTGCCGCGAACCGCGTGAAAATATTCGGTTTTGCCGAGGTCGTAGAAGCTAAAATAGGTGGAGTTGTTTACGTGTCCGAGTGCGTCGGTATCGTTGAACCGAAGTTGGATGTCGGTGGAGTGTTTCATTGGTTATTTTTTTGTCTGGTTTGTCAAGACAACTGGTTTGAAAAGGTGAAGTACTGGCTTGATAAAAATAAAGAAATTGATAAACCTCAATAACTATATCTGTCGTTTCAATATGATATTGATTATGTCTTTCATGATTTGTACTTTCAGGCCCCAAGCTAGAGTGGCATATACGATTATGCCGATAGCTATTTGAATAAAAAATATGGCGTAGATATTTGTATTGATAATTTTTTCAATGGAAATGATAGTTACGCCCATCACTGTGGCGATGATGAGAGAAGGGGCTATATGTAGGAATTGCTGCTTCAGAGAGTATCCCCGGTATTTGTGAACGGCGATGCAAGATATGGCAAGAGCGGCGGCGTTGGCGGCGAGGTAGCCTATGAGCATTTGGTATATTGTGTCGTTGAGAATGAGCAGTAGGATGATGATGAGTGCGTTGCGTATGATTTCGATGGTGAAATTCGTTTTGGGGCGACCGATAGTGTTGAGTATGTTTTGCATCAGGTTGTAGAACGGTATGCACGTACCGGCGATGATGAGCAGTTTGAAGTATGGTAGCATAGGCATCCATTTGTCGGTGATGACTACCGAGATAAAGTTTGGAGACACAGCGTAGAGTCCGATCATGACAGGGAAAGTGATGAAAGCCGTCATCCTCATGATTTTGTGGATGTATGCTTCTTGTCGGTCGGGTTCGTTGTTGAGTTTTGAGAATACGGGGTATGCTACGCCCGATAGCGTTGAGGCGATGACGGTGGGGGGTATTTGGTGAAATTTGTATGCTTGGCCGTAGTATCCTAATTGTTCGGAAGGGTAGCGAGGTCCGATATAGAAATTGTATATGTATTTTACGATAGTGGATATCATCGAAGATATGATGAGTACGGAACTGAAAGAGAAGATATTTTTGATTACTCTGAAATCGGCTTTTCGAGAAGGGGTCCAGTGGCATAGTGCGCACATCACGATGGCTTTGATAGCTACTATAGATACCTGTTGGGCGGCGATAGCCCAATATCCGAAGCCGTAGATGGCCATGACAATGGTGATGACGCTCGATACAAGCATGCCAGTGAGGTCGGCGATAGCTATCTCTTTAAATTTAAGGGCTTTGGAGAGTATGATATTAGGTATGATGCAAAAAGCGTTGAAAATGATAGCCAGAAAAATGACACGTGACAGAGAGCGCAGTGGTGGCATGTTGAAGTATTCTGCTATAGTAGGAGCGCATACGAAGAGGACGATGTAGAATAGCAGACTTATGGCGATATTGAAGATAAAAGCGGCGGTATATTCTTCTTTGGTGTTGCCGTCGCGGCGGACCAGAGCAGTAGTAAATCCGCTCTCTACTAGCACATTGCTAAGTGTAGTAAAGAGGGCTAGAGCAGCGATATATCCAAAATCGGTCGGAGAGAGCAGCCGAGCTGTGACGATACCCACCACCAGTGCTATCACTTGGTAGCCTACCTTGTCGATGCCATTCCATATGATAGATATGGTGGTTTGTTTTTTTAGATTCATTCTGCTATTCTGCTGTTGGAGAGGTTGATTGCTTTTTAAAAAAAGAGAAGTGCACGTTGCCGTAGGTGCGGTGTTGATAGAATGCCGGGTGATTGGAGAAGTCGGATTGCTTGCCGTGTTCGAGTACAAAGATTCCATCATCGGTCAGGTGGTTGTTGCCGATTACAGCATCGGGTATAGCGTCGATTTTTTCCAGTTGGTATGGGGGGTCGGCAAATATGAAGTCGTACTGGTCGTGAGTGCTTTCGAGAAAACGGAAAACATCTTGCTTTACTATTCTGATGTTGTTTATTTTAAGCGTGGTGCAGGTCTTGCGTATAAATGCTATGTGGCGGTCGCTCATCTCTACCGAGGTGATATGGTGAGCATCGCGCGATGCGAGTTCGTAACTTATCGAACCTGTGCCCGAAAATAGGTCGAGTGCTGTGCAGCCGTCGATGTCCATATCGTTGTTGATAAGGTTGAAGAGCGATTCTTTGGCAAAGTCGGTAGTAGGGCGTGCAGTGATATTTGTCGGCGGCTCAAAACGTCGGCCTTTGAATTTTCCGCTTATTATTCTCATTGTCAAGTGTAGTTTTTGGGTGCTTATAGTTTCTTGTGCATTACATCATGGCGGTTTGTAGCGTGAAGAGGTTGAGGTTGTGTGAGTGGCGGTAATCGTCGGGGATAGAATCCCAAAGTGAAGGGGTGATGTCGACCACTGTTGTCAAATATTGCCGGAGAGTGCCGGAGAGTTGTGTGGTGTTGTCAATGGCGGCGTTGATTATGTGTAGTGGTGTATAGTGGGGTATTTGCAGCGATTCGTAACAAGCCATGATGTAGTAGATTGTGTCGGTAAAAGCCGACGACGGGTATGCGTTGGCCAGCAGTAGCTTGTTGTTGGTTTTGACGGCGATAGATACATTTACGTCCGTGTGTTCTACAGCGACAGCGTCGGGTGATGGTATGTGCATCAGTCGGCCGATGAGGAGCTCCATGTAGTGGCGAGAGGAGTATTGCATGTTGAGCTTGAGGTAGGCGGGGGTGAATTGAATTGTGGCCAGATCGGCTATTTTGTTGTATAGCAAGTCGGCTGGTTTTGTTTGGTATATCATGCCGTCGGCCGATACTTTTGGGGTGATGAGTGGTGGTTGGGAGTCGTTGATGGCAGACAGTGGCGTGATGGCAAAATGGCTGTCGGAGTAAATTGTCGTGTCGCGATATCGCTGTTGGAGCAGAGGTTCGTCGGCAGCCAGATTTTTGATTTGGTTTTTTGCAATGAATTTTACAGATATGTGGTTGTTGTTATGGTCTTTGATAGAAAAAGAATATCCATCAAGCATAAGCCGGATGGATAGACTATAATGAAGGGCTGATAGTCTGCCATCGAAAGAGGGCGCTATCAAGTCGATGTTTGTTGACATGATTGTTTTTCTGTGGCTTTTGAGGCTATTGGTGGATTATTCCCAGTTGCCGGCGTGGTTGTTTGACTCAGTTACCGAACCAACTTTAAGACCGCAGAAGCGACCGATTTTTGATTCTTTATCTTTGAGGTTGATGAGTTGTTGGCGGTTGAGGTCGGAAAGATAAGAGTCGAACGTAGCGGAAGCTTCGAACAGAGGGAGGGTGATGCCTGTCACTGGGTTTGTGATGCGGGCGGTATCGAGTTTGAAGTTTTGTCCGTTAGAGAATGGGATGACGAGCATCGATGGTATTTCTTCTTTGGTGTATTTTTTGGCGAAGAGGCTTTCGTATACGCTCACATAGCTGGTATCGCGACGGAAACCTACAAGTCCGTTTTCTTCGATCTCTTTCTGTTTGCCTCGTTTGATTATTTTGAGAGCCTTCTCTTCGGTCAGGCCATTCTTGAGCTGTTCGTCGGTGAGGGTACCTTCTTTCAATACCATAGGTAGTTGGCCGTTGAGGATGAAGTCGACGAGGGTGTCGCTGTTGGCGCAGAACACACCTTTTTGTTTTTGGTATTCCAGTTCGACGCTACGTATGTCGATGAGTTTTTGGATGATAGCTTTCTCGCGTTGATTTTGAGTTTCCTCAAATTCGATAGGAGTGGTGATGCTGGTTACACATAGGTAAGTCATTGCGCAGATGGCGGCTACGAGCAGAATACGGAATGTAATTTTCATATTGATTTTGATTGTTATTGGTTATTCGTTTTGATGATAAGTCGCTATTGCGGCTTGTATAGGATTTGCGGTGCAAAGTTAATAAAAATGACCGACATAGCACGATTTTTTTATAAAATAATGACGACAGTTTGCCGTTTTCTGTCGGTATATGGTTCATTTTGAGTAGATGCGACCGCTTTGAGGTTGAATGTCAAGAAGTTGAGCCGGTTATTTCAAAATGCCGATACCTTGTCGTACGACAGTAGGCTCGTCTGATGTAAAGTCTACGACGGTAGATACTTCGGTATTGCCCATTCCGCCATCGATGATGATGTCTACAAGGCTGCCGTAGCGTTCGTGGATGAGCTCAGGGTCGGTTTCATACTCCACTTCTTCGGTCATGTCGCGAAGCGAGGTGGTGAGTATAGGGTTGCCAAGCTCTTCTACGATAGTGCGTACGATATTGCGGTCGGGAATACGTATGCCTATGGTTTTGCGCTCTTTGATGAGCTTGGGTAGACGTGAGTTGCCGTTGAGCACAAAGGTGAATGGACCTGGAGTGTTTCGTTTGATCACGGCAAATGTGTTGTTGTCCATCTTGGTGTATTGGCTTATGTCGGATATGGTGTTGCACATAACCGAAAATTTCGCTTTATGGACGTCGATATTTTTTATGCGGCATATCTTTTCCAGTGCCCTGGCTTGAAAGATGTCGCAACCCAAGGCGTAGACTGTATCGGTCGGGTAAATGATTACTCCGCCATTGCGGAGTATTTCCACTATTTTACGAATTGTATTGGAGTTTGGATTGTCGTCGTAAAGTCGTATCATCTATTGTGTCAAGATATTAGATGTTAGACGCAAGTATCAAGTGTCTGGTTTCCGGAATGAGGACTGAAGATCTCATTACTTTTGGGTATCAAGTGTTTGGATTCCGGAATGAGGACTGAAGTCCTCATTACTTTTGGGTATCAAGTATCTGGATTCCGGAATGAGGACTGAAGTCCTCATTACTTTTGGGTATCAAGTATCTGGATTCCGGAATGAGGACTGAAGTCCTCATTACTTTTGGGTATCAAGACTTTTTCGAGAGTATCGAACAACCGAACAATCGGGCAGAAGCCGGTCTCGTGTCTTGTGTCTACTTTATTTGAATTGGTTCAGGAAGCGGATGTCGTTTTCGGAGAACATGCGGAGGTCTTTGACTTGATATTTCAAGTTGGTGATGCGTTCTACGCCCATGCCGAAGGCGTAGCCTGAGTATACGTCGGGGTCGATGCCGCATGAGCGTAATACGTTGGGGTCTACCATGCCGCAACCTAGGATTTCTACCCATCCGGTCTGCTTGCAGAATTGGCAACCTTTGCCGCCGCATATGTTGCACGAGATATCCATTTCGGCCGATGGTTCGGTAAATGGGAAGTATGACGGGCGGAGTCGTATCTGTGTGTTTTCACCGAACATTTCACGGGCAAAGTAGAGTAGTGCCTGTTTGAGGTCGGCAAACGATACGTTTTTGTCGATATAGAGTCCTTCTACTTGGTGGAAGAAGCAGTGGGCGCGATAAGAGATAGCCTCGTTGCGATAAACACGGCCTGGCGCCAGGATTCGGATAGGTGGCTTTTGGGTGGTCATGGTGCGCACTGGCACGCTTGATGTGTGGGTGCGGAGGAGTATGTCGGGGTCTTTCTCAATGAAAAAAGTGTCTTGCATGTCGCGGGCGGGGTGCTCGGGCGGGAAGTTGAGCGACTCGAATACGTGCCAATCGTCTTCAATTTCGGGTCCGTCGGCTACGGTAAATCCTGTGCGTGAGAAGATGTCGATAATCTCTTGGCGAACAAGCGATAGAGGGTGGCGGGTACCCAAGGCGATAGGTTCGGCAGTGCGTGTGAGGTCGGCTTTGTCGGCTTCGGCTGCTGCACTGCTTATATTGTCGCGTAGTGCGTTGATTTTAGATTGGGCGGCGTCGCGTAGCTGGTTCAAGCGCTGACCTATCTCACGTTTTTGGTCGTTTGGTACCTCGCGAAATTGGTTGAAAAGCTCCGAAATCTCACCTTTTTTACTTAGATATTTTATGCGCAGTGCTTCAATCTCATCTGCCGTGCGTGCTTCGATGGCATCGATGGCATTCATCAATTGTTCTATCTTTTCTTTCATTTTTTGTAGTGTCTTTTTCAGTCTGCAAAGTTACATAAAAATGTTGAATAAACGCATCTTTTTACCTCATTTTTATTCAACGCATCTTTTTTCTTGTTCCTTACGATATAATTGCCAGCTATTGAACAGGTTTTGGTAAATGATATATAGTCCTGGCCCTATCGATGATAGTGGATTTAAATATGTGTGACACATCCAGATAGCAAGTATCGTGTTTTTCTGCCCGAGCGATTGGCCCGAAGCGATTGTGTCGTTGTAGCGTATGCCTATCAGCTTGCCTAGTCCAAATTGTATGATAGCGGCTACCGCTGCGCCCAAACACATCCATATGAGTGTAGACGTGGCGACTTCGGTTTCGATGAGAGATTTGACGGTGATCCCCATTGCGATGGTGAGCGCTACAGCCCAAAGGTAGAATGCCAGACCCGATATTCCGGCCATTTTGAGGCTCAGTCGCGGAGTGAGTCGTCGCATGATTTGGGCTAGCAGGAAAGGGCAGATGAGTAGAGGGAAAATCTTTTGTATGATAGTCCAAAAAGCATTGGTGAAACTTGCATGTCCTGCTTGTGGAGCGAGAATCGGAAACAAAACAGGCACTGCTACGGCTACTGCCAGATTGCAGAGCAGTGTGTAGGTAGTAATCGACGCTACCGACCCTCCCAGACGACCTGTCACTACGGCTGCCGCTGTGGCTGTAGGGCATATCATGCACACCATCACAGCTTCGGCGGCGACGATGTCTATTGGTTTCATTATAAAAAAGAGTGCTACGGCGCCACCTATCTCTATAAGCAGAAGCCAAAGGTGTTGCCACTGCAGGTGCAACTCTTTTATCGACAATTTGTTGAATGTGAGCAGTAACATCACAAATATCAGAATTGGCGATATGGCAGATAGCTGCCCGATATACTTCCACCCCACTGCACCTACAGTCATGGCGATAGGCAGGGTCCATTGTTTTAGAAATTTGAGCATAGCGATATGGAAGTGTGTTGCTTACTTATAGACAATTATGTAATCTGTTAGCGTTTTTTTTTAACCCTAATTTCCGCATCCAAAAGTATTGTATAATTCATTGATTATACAGTTGGTTT
>SAMEA104315432__coassemble_1199_pt1 | contig 10575 bp, 10 predicted proteins | sample SAMEA104315432__metabat2_low_PE_040 | metagenome-assembled genome bin SAMEA104315432 (sample SAMEA104315432) | gut metagenome | biome: Monkey gut; feature: monkey-associated habitat; material: faeces | place: China | collected 2013 | reverse complement strand
GGTGATTTGGTGTTGACAATCATCTGAGCTACAGCGGGGCTTGGAGGAATAGGAGAGTAGGTGGCTGTAAATCGTGGTGCTCCGGTGCCGATAAACGAGGTGACGGAGGTGATGCGCTCGTCGGTGAGCAATCGTTGTTCGAGGTCGGTTACCACCTTTTCGGTTTGTGAAAGGTTTGAACCCTCTTCGAGGTAGACCTCTACGGCAAAGAATTTGCGCGCAGCCATAGGCATCATCTGTATGTTGATTTGTAGGAAGAAGAATATGCCAAGGGCAATAAAGCCTACGCCGCTTATCAATGTTATTTTGGGGTGGGCGAAACAGATGGCTTGCATTCGTTCGTAGCCCCCTTGAAGAGTAGCGAAGAGCCAGCGTTGGCCGCGCGAAATGATGTTATCTTTTTGAGGGGCGGTGTTTTGGATGAAGCGCACCTCGAGCGACGGCACTACGAGCACGGCATAGGCTAGCGATATGGCAAGGGCTATAGCGATGACCCAGGGGAATGCGGACACAAAGTCGCCCAGATAGCCGGTGATGACGGCGCAAGCCGGAAAAAACATGAATCCGATGGCCGAAGTGGCCATGAGCATAGGCATAAACAGCTCTTTGGCGCTAGCTACTGCAGCGTCGGTGCGGTGCATGCCACGCCCCAGGTGCTCCATATAGCCATCCATGGTGATGACGGCGTCGTCCACTATCATGCCGAGCACTACGATGAGCGATGCCAGAGTGACGGTGTTGAGCTCGATGCCGGACAAATACATGATAGCTAGTGCTACAGCGGTGCATACGGGTACGCCCGAACCGGCTATGAGTGCCGACTTCATGGGAAAGAGCAGCAGCATGACCAGTATGACTACGAGCATCGATATGACCAAGTCGCGCAGAAACGACATGACCGATGTACCCACCACTTTGGGCTGGTCGGTGATACGGCTTATCTTGACGCTCGATGGGACCGACGATTCAAACTCGGAGAGCACACGGTCTACGTCTTTGCCAAAATCTACGATGTTGTTTTTAGGACGCATCTCTATACTCACTATCACGGCGTTGTGACCGTTGTAGTCTACCTTGGTCGATGGCCGTTTCATGCGGCGTTCGATGGTGGCTATATCGCGTAGGCGGATAGTGTTGCCCGACGGGTCGGTGTAGACTATATGGTTGGCAATCTCGTTTTCCGACGTTACGTTGTTCGACACGTAGATAGGCGATATTGTGTAGTCTGTAGCAAATGAGCCGGCAGGCACTTTGAGTGCTGCCGTCTGGTAGTTGAGCAAGAGTGTAGATGGCGACACTCCGTAGGCCGACAGCTTGTCGAGGTCGAGACGTACGGCCACCTCTTCCTCTTGAGTGCCAATGATTTTGACATTTGACACCCGGTCTATCGTACGCAGTCGGGTGGCGAGGTCCTGAGCCAAATCGGCCATGTCGGTGTAGCTCTGCTCTTCCGATTCGAGGGCTATAAGCATAGATGAAATAGCGCTGAAGTCGTCGAGTACGGCCACGGCAAGCACCTCTTTGGGTAGGGTAAGTCGTGCTGCGTTGAGTTTGAGTTTTATCTTAGACCACACCTCGGCTTTCTTTTCGATGGGTGATGTGAGGTCTACATATATGTAGCACATGCCGTCTTTGGAATATGAGGTGGCGGTGGCTCGGTTCACTTCCGGAAATGAGAAGAGTATCTCTTCGAGTGGACGTGTGAGGTGCTCCTCCACTTCGGCGGCGGTGGCTCCTGGATAGACGCCGGCCACTAGTCCCATCTTGATTTCAAAGGTGGGAAACTCGTCTTTGTTCATCGCTATGATACCGTATACTCCAAGTATGATGAGTACGATAGTGAGTGTGTAGACTATCTTCTTGTGGTTGATGGCGCCGCGTACTATGCCTTTCTCTTTTTTCATTACTCTTTTATTGTTACGTGACTACCGATACTTACTTTTTGGTTGCCGTCGGTGATCACTTGGTCGCCTATATTGAGACCTTTGGTCACGACGACGCCTTTGCCTGAAAATTCGCCAAGTGTGATGTAGCGTTTTTCGACGATAGCATCTACTACTACCCATACATATTTGCCGTTTTGGTCGAGGCGGATGACCGATGAGGGGATGACTATCGAGTAATCGGCTGTGTGGTCGATAAGGACTTTTGTAGTCATGCCAGGCATGAGGTCCGGATGGTTGCCTACGACTTTGAATATGCAGTTGTATGTGTGAGAAACCGACGAGGCGTCGATGCCTTTGGCGTAGAGCGTGGCGGTGATGCGGCGATTGTTAAGGGCGGGTACCACTACGAGAGCCGTATCGCCTAGATTGTATTGTCCTATTTCGGTTTCGGGTACTGATATATGGATTTCGAGAGCCGACATGTCGTAGAGTTTGATGATCGGCTCGAGGGGTTGGACGCGGATGCCGCATTCGACGTTGACCGAGGCTATTACGCCTGAAAAGGGGGCACGTATGCGGCAGTCGTTGAGCGACTTAGCCGAGGCTTCGTATTGGGCGCGAGCTTGGGCCAACTTGGTCTCTATCTCTATTATTTTGATGTCGGGCACCGAGTTGGTCTCTTTCACTTGCATCAAACGGCGGTATCCGTCCTCGGCCTGTCGAAGTGTCGCCGACGCCATGTCGTATGCCGATTGTACGCTTTGCGATTCGATGACTGCCAGTGTGGAATCTTTTTTTACATAAAAACCCTGACGGGCATTGATGGTAGCCACTGTGCCGGGAAATGTCGACGAAAGCGTCACTTCCTGTCGTGCCTTGACTGAGCCTATGTATGTACGCTCGCTAGCATGTTGTGTGTCTGTTACTTGTAAAATGTGTACGGCGATGGCACTATCAGTGTTTTGGCGCTTTTGGGTAGGTGCTGAGCATGATGATAGCAGTAGTGTGGCGATGAAAAAGATGATGAATGGCTTCATTGATATGATGTATGATTTTTTTTGAGCGTTTTTCGAGAGTTTCGATGTTTCTCGAAGCATCGAAGCGTTGATGTTTCGAGAGTCTTCTCTTTTCAAAACTCTATTTTCGGGTATTGTTTCTGAAGTCGGGCTATGGCGTCGGCTGTTTTCGATTGGAAGAGGCGGTAGGCGTCGGTGTCGGGGTGGAGGGGGCGGTGTGAGAGCGATTTTATTATTTTTTCTACTTCTGCCATGGTTGCTTTGCCGTCGGATGTGATGTAGGTGTCGCGGAAGCGCTGCCATATGATGTTGACTGCCAGTGGGGTAGGGTGTATCATGTCGTCGGCATAGAAGCGGTAGTCGCGTAGTTCGTCGAGCATGATTTCGTATGAGGGGAAGTAGTGGGTGGCGGGGTGAAGACTGAAGTCTTCGCTACTTTGTTTATGAAGACTGAAGTCTTCACTACTTTGGCATAGTTGGTCGATGGCGAGCAGGAGTGTGGCTTTGTTGGTTTGCGAGGCGTGGGCGCCGTGCCCCAAGTAGCGCACGGGGCTTACGGTGAAGATGATGTGAAGGTCAGGCTTGAGTGCTGATAAACGCTGTAGCAGTGGTGCCCATGTGTCGACTATTTCACCGACGTCCAGCTGCCTCTCCTCAAAGAGGCGGTTGGGTAGCTTGTGGCAGTTGTTGACCACTTTGCCATTGTATGTATAGACATACGATGAGCCGAAAGTGATGATGAGGTGCGTGGCGTCGTGAAGCATGGTTGCGGCTTGAGTAAAGCGGCTGTTGATGGCGTCGAGTGTGGCGTCGATGGAGGTTGAATCGAACTCTCCGTGGTGGTCAAAGGAGAACCACAGTCCGTTGTTTTCCGATAAGTCGGTGGTCTTGTATTGTTTTCCGTCGAGCATACGGTTGATTGCGGCGGCTATCGACAGAGGGTTGTATGTGATGCCGAAAGGGTTGACGCACACGTCGAGTTTGGCATTCTGCATCAGGTTGCCGATGTTTTGGGCAAAACAAGAACCCATCAACAGTATACGAGAGTGGTATGAAATAGATGGCTTCGGTTTGATGTTTATTGGTGTGGAGAGTTGCATAATTAGTGAACAGTGAAGAGTGAAAAACCGAGCAATCGAGCAATCGAACATAATTATTCGTTATTCTTTATTTGTAGTATCTCTTTTGCTTTGTCGATGATGGGGTCGCGTAGGGTGTTGAGGTCGGAGTCGGAGATATGGACTTCGATGTCTGGGTCTACTCCAAATTCGGTATGTTGCATCCGGGCGTCGTACATTGGCACAGCCGAGAAGCGTATCATCCAGCCGTTGGGGAGCTCTTGCGAGAGGGGCATACCGCCTCCGCCTCCTGTCTTACCGCCTACTACAGTTACGTTTGGAGCTTGAAGCATGCGGACTACAAAGTCGTTGGTGGCAGAGTAGCAACGTCGGTTGGTGAGCACTACGGCGGGCTTGTCGGAGAAATCGTATGGAGCGGTGGCGGGGTCGGTGTAGAGTGGTTCGGGGTCGGAGAAATCGTCGTGGGCGGCCGAGAGCTTGTGTCGTATGTAGCCTGTGGTGGTTTTTTCTTTGAAGAAGCAGGAGGCGAGGGCTTTGCTGTATTCTAGGCTGCCGCCGCCATTGGAGCGAACATCGATGATTAGGCCGTCGGCTTTTTCAAAATAGTGGGCTATGTAGGCCAGCGTGGTGGCGGATATGACGTTGCTAAACGATGAGTAACGTATGTAGCCCACGTCGCTGTCGGCCAGATAGCCGTATTGGAATGCGCTTGTGCGGCGGTAGTCGGTGCCGAGGTAGTGGTCGGAGTAGACGATGTCGGAGTAGTAGTCGGTGGGGTAGTCGGTATACCAGCCGGAGCACGACGAGATGTTGAAAGGCGAGTAGAGGTTGACGTGACCGTCTTGGAGCGTGTCGAGCATGGAGGCCATGAGGTCGAAGTATTCGTATATGGTCCATTGGCGCTTGAGGTGCAGACGATGGTTGTATTCGTTGTATACGCCACGCCAGTCGATATCTTTGGCGTCGAAGTAGCAGTAGCGCTCGTCGAGTATCGACCATAGGGCGTCGAGATTGGCAACGGGGTCGGCGGTGTACTCTGTCACCACGTCGTTGTCGCACGATGTCAGTGGTACGAAGCCGAGCAAGACGACTATCGCCAGTTGTATAAGTTGGCTATATCGAGACGTACGCCGAGACGCCCTTGTAGAGAATTGGTTATGCATGTTATATGGTTGGCGTTGTGCCATTGATAGTTATGGTCGAATGCTATGAAAAATGCCATGGGGCGGAAAGTGAAATCGACGGAAAAGAGGCCGCGCACTCCGATTCTGTTGTGAAACGAGGAGAAGTGGATGACGTCTGTGGCATTTTTCCAAAAGTTGAGATATAGCTCGTAGTACGACTGTCCCATTTCGGGAGCGAAGAAGGTGCCTATGATTGGGGTGTGTACTGAGTATGAGAGCTTTAGTTGAAATTTGTTCCATTGTCGACGCCAGCGGACGTGGGCGGCGGCGCAGAGTTGGGCTTCGAGGTCGGCCGAGGAGATATTGTTTACGTTGCGCCCTTGGTATTTGATGGCGCCGCTCAGTTGGAGTAGCCCGCCGACGGCTATCTGGAGCGGCCCATTGAGGGGGTATATCTGGTAGTATGATCCGTAGCCAAGGTCGACCGATGCATAAAGGATTGCGGCAGAATACGATGAATTGATGAGTTGTGGCGCTATGTGCCAAGTGTCGTGAAACGACCACATGACCGACGGGGTGCTGCGGTAGGTGCCATAGTGGAGCCCTTCGAAACCGAGCAACAGGCCGTCGTAGAGCTGGGGGCTGAGGTAGCTGTCGGAGAGGGACATCGTGCCTGTAGAGACCGACCACCTGTTATGACTGACATTAGTGAATATGGCAGGCTCAGTTCCGGTGATACTGATGCTGAACATCAACGCTACCAATGTGGTGACAATATGATTTGTAGAGATTTTCAAGACTTTTTAGTATCGTGATTTTAGTGTTGTTTTTCATGCGCCGGTAGGGCTGGAATGATAGGATTAAGTGCTGTTTACTTTTCCAGCAGAGAGCTGTCGCCATAACTTAGGAAGCGGAAGTCGTTATCGAGGGCGTAGCGGTAGATGTCGCGCCAGTGGTTGCCGCCTACGAAAGCGGAGACTAGTAGCAGTAGGGTGCTGTGGGGTTGGTGGAAGTTGGTGATGAGTTTGTTGACTATTTTAAAAATAAATCCCGGTACGATAATGATACGAGTGGCGGCTATGAGAGATGGCAAGTGGTTGGTGTCGAGGTAGTTGATTATGGCTTGGAGCGATTGAGGTGGCGCAGTCGGCGTAGCGTTCGTATGGTTCCCATTGCTCTACGGTGAGCTGTGGTGTAGTGGGGTTTTCGATGATGTGGAGTCCCAGATAGTATAGGCTTTCGAGTGTGCGGACCGAGGTGGTACCGACGGCCACTATGTTGCCTTGATGCTTGAGTATGAGGTCGATGGTGTGGCGGCTCACTTCGATGGCCTCGCGGTGCATGGGGTGGTCGCCGATAGTTTCAGATTTCACGGGCTTGAATGTGCCGGCGCCCACGTGGAGTGTTACCTCGTCTTCGGTGATGCCGCGCAGTGCCAGTTGGCGTAGCACGTCGCGTGTGAAGTGCAAGCCTGCGGTTGGCGCTGCTACCGATCCGTCTTCTTTCGAGTAGACGGTTTGGTAGGTAGTCTTGTCGGCCTCTTCTGTATCGCGGCCTAAGTATGGCGGGATGGGGAGTTGGCCGAAGTGATCGAGTATCTGGCCGAAGCTGATGTTCCGGTCGTCCCACTCGAAGCGCACGAGGTGGGTCATGGCGTCGGTGTCGGCGGCAGTATCGGTGTTGTCGGCTCCTATGCGTGTGGCGCGAAATTCCAGCAAGTCGTTGCCTATAGATAGAGTTTGGGTGAGAGTTCCATCTTTCCAGCGGCGAGAGTTGCCTATCATGCATTTCCAGATGCAGCCTTCGGTAGATTGAAAGACGAGGGCGTAGTCCGACGGCATGTATGGTTCGAGACAGAATATTTCGATTTGAGCGCCAGTAGATTTATGGAAGTGCATGCGCGCCTGAATCACCTTGGTGTTGTTGTAGATGAGCAGTTCGTTGCGCGCAAGAAGGTCGGGTAGGTCGTAAAAGTGATGCGAGGAGATATCGCCGTGGCTGTAGTGAAGCAGTTTGGAGTGGTCGCGAGGCTCTACCGGGTAGCGGGCTATGCGTTGGTTGGGTAGAGGGTAGTCGTAGTCGGAGATTTGAATGTCTTTTATGTCGGTCATATTTTTAGTGTCTAGTATCAAGTGTCAAGCATCAAGACTTTTGTGTCTTGCGTCTTGTGTCTTGATACGAACTTGTGTCTTGTGTCTATTTTTTTCTCAGAGTTGAGCCGGTTGAGGTTTTGAGGGTGTTGTCTTTGCGGGTGAAGAGGTGGAGGTGCGACTGGCGGTCGGTGACGAGGATGGTGGTGTTGTCCACGTCCCACACATATTCGCCGTCGAGAGAGCCCTCTGGTGTGATGATGGCGCATGCGCTTTTGTCTTTGAGCATGAGCGATATGGTGTCGTTGGTGAAGGTGCCTATCCAGCCGGAAGAATCAAAATTTTTGTTGTCTTTTGATTGGCATCCAACAACGCATGAGGCTAGTAGTGCGATGATAGTTAGTTTGAAAATATAATGTTTCATTGTGGATGGATTTTGTTTTGAAATGTAGATAGTGTGCACATGTTCGAAGATTATATGTTATGAAATATGAGATTGCAAAGTTACAAATATCTGCTTAGATAGCAAAACAATAGAGTGCTTTTTTTGCGAAACGAAATATAAGGTTGTCGGAAAAGTAATATTTCGATTTGGAAACGTAAATTTATAGTATTGAAATGGACGGTGGTGGATGAAGCCTGAAGTCTTCATTACTTTGGTGGAGTATAAAAATACAAGCTCCCCTTTTCAACAAAGGAGAGCTTGCCCAATTTTCCTAATTATTTACCTAAAACCTAAATTGTTATTTCAGCGCTGCTTCACAGCGGTGCATATAGAAATATATCTATGAATTCTGATTTATTAAATCACTGCAAAGATATAGTATTTTTTTGAATTGACCAAATAATTTCGGAGTTTTTTTTTTAATAAAACACTTGTTGTATGTAAAATGCTTATAATGAGATGTTTATTGATTTTGTCCGTCGAGCCAGGCTAAGAATGAGGTTGCTCTATTTCGTGATACGAGAGTCTCGTCTTTGTGGCAAGGGTTGAGGATAACTTTCAGACGGCCGTTGATATGTTTTGATATTTTGCCGATAGCGTTGATAGAGATGGTGCATTGGCGCGAGATACGGAAGAACTGTTGGGGGTCGAGTTGCGATTCTAGGGCGTCGAGAGTGTGGTTTACTATAAATTCCTGACGGTCGAACGTAACGAGCATTGTGTAGTGGTCTTCGCTGTAGAAGTAGGCTATGTCGTTGATAGGTATTTGGTTGTAGTTGTCGCCGAGTTTCACAAGTATGCGGTTGCGGTATGTGGGTTGCTGCTGGAGTGTGACGGGTGTGGGTGTGGTGATGAGCGACTGTATGGCATTGGCTTGCGAGGCGGTGATGGTGTTGTATTTTTTCAGGGCGGCAGCGAGCTCGTCTTCGTCAATTGGTTTGAGGAGATAGCCTATGCCGTTGGTTTGGAATGCGGCAATGGCATATTGGTCGTAGGCTGTGGTGAAGATGACGGGCGAGGTGATGTCGATGCGTTCGAAGAGTTCGAAGCATAGGCAGTCGGCCAGGTGTATGTCCATAAATATGAGGTCGGGTGCGGGGTTGGCGTTGAGCCAAGCCTCGGCATCGTCGACGGTGTCTATGATATCGGCTATTATGGTGTCCGGTGCAATTCTTTGCAGTGTAAGTTGCAGATTTTGAGCCGCTAGTGGTTCGTCTTCAAGTATAAGGCAAGTCATATTAAAAAAGATTTAAGTTCGTATCAAGATTTTAGATTTTAGATTTTAGATTTTTCGAGAGTTTCGAGACTCTCGAATGGAGATAGTTCGCCAGTCTAACATCTAATGTCTTGTGTCTGATGTCTAGCGTCTTATCAATTATCCTTGATAATGAGTGGGATGCTGACTGTGAATTGTTTTGAGGTGGACGAGATGGATATGTTGCGGTGAGTGAGGAGGAGGTATTTCTGTTTGAGACCTTTGAGGCCGAGGCCGGTGCTGTCGGCTGGCACTTTGCGTGGTTGTATGTTGTTGGTGATAGTGATTTTGCACTGTTTTTGCAGTTCGCGGTTGTTTTTGTCGTTGGTGTCGGTATAGATTACGCACGATATGTTTATGTCGATATGGAGTGGGTGTTTGGTAGAGATAAGGTTGTGTTTGCAGGCGTTTTCTATCAGTATTTGCATGGCGGTGGGTATGATGAGGAAGTGAGAGTAGGCGGGGTCGGAGTGGGTGGGCATGTCGATAACGAGGCCTTTGCCGTAGCGCATCGAGATGATGTCTATGTATTTTGAGCAGAAAGCGAGTTCGTCGGTGAGAGGTACGAGGTCGTTGCTGTCGGTGGAGAGGAGGTAGCGGTAGATCGAGGCCAGTTGGTTGGTAAAGTCGGCGGCTTTGTTTTGGTCGGTTTTGATGAGTGTGGATAGCACGGTAAGTGTGTTGAAGAGGAAGTGGGGGTTGACTTGGGCTTTGAGTTGCTGGTAGCGCACCTTCATTATCTCGTTTTCGGCTTGTGTGAGTTGCTCCTTTTGGTGTTGGAGCAGAGCGTTTTGGTCGGTATATTTTGATACGAAGAGTATGATAATGTTGAGGATAGGTGTGGTGATGATGCTTATAGGGAAGTAGGTGGTGGAGAAGAGGAAAGAGAGTGATGGTGGGTTGTTTGGGTCGAAGAGGAAGAAGCCGCAAGTAGTGAATATGATGGCTATGGTGATGACTATAAAGTATTGGATGAGGGTGGATGTAAACTCGTGGCGTTTGGACCAGGCTAATTTGTTTGCCCAGTGCACCAAGATGCTGTTTATTATGCCGGCGAGCACCAGAAAAGGCAAGCCGTAGAGAGTGCATACCACCATGAAACGCAGCGAGATAGAGCTTTCGTAGATGATATTGTTGATGGCTATAATAAAAAGGTATGTAAAAATCAGACCGATGATGGCGAATGTTGTGACGGCATATCGGGCGCCAAGATTTATTTTCCCCATAGTTTTTGCATTAGTTCGGCGGCGCGCTGTTCGGCGGCGTTGGGTTGGGCGTTCCAGAGTTTGGTGCCTACAAGGGCGTCGGGCATGTACTGTTGTGCTACGAAATGGTTTGGGAAGTCGTGTGCGTAGCGGTATTCTGCGCCGTAGTTTAGGTCTTTGAGCAGTTTGGTCGGAGCGTTGCGCAGGTGGAGAGGCACGGGTTGGTTGCCTGTGCGTTCCACTAGCTGTAGGGCGTCGTTGATAGCGTTGTATGCCGAGTTGCTTTTCGGGCTGGTGGCTAGGTATATGGTGGCTTCGGCTAGAGGTATCCGGCCTTCGGGCCATCCTATTTTGTGTATGGTGTCGAAGCAGGCGTTGGCGATGAGCAGTGCGTTGGGGTTGGCGAGGCCTATATCTTCCGAGGCCGAGATCACAAGTCGGCGGGCGATAAATTTGGGGTCTTCGCCGGCGGCAA
>SAMEA104315432__coassemble_1193_pt1 | contig 10604 bp, 9 predicted proteins | sample SAMEA104315432__metabat2_low_PE_040 | metagenome-assembled genome bin SAMEA104315432 (sample SAMEA104315432) | gut metagenome | biome: Monkey gut; feature: monkey-associated habitat; material: faeces | place: China | collected 2013 | reverse complement strand
CTTCGATGGTGTCGATGGTGCCGTCGGCCGGCAGACCTTCGGCCATGCAGAGTGCCGAATAGCCCGAGAAGGTGCCTATCTCTATGATGCGGCGTGAGCCGGTCATCTCGACGAGCATTTTGAGTATTCGCCCCTGCAGGTGTCCCGACATCATGCGGGGGTTGATCATGTGCAGGTGTGTGGCGCGTACTATGTCGGAGAGGTATGCAGGCTCGGCTTCGGAGTGCGATAGTATGTAGCTGTCGATTTGTCGGTTGGCGTCGTGGGCGGCCGCATATTGCGTTGCTTGCGATAGATTCATATTTAATGCGAAATGCGTAATGTGTTAATTATCAATTAGCAATTATCAATTATCAATTGTCAATTGTCAATGTATTGTAGCGTGGATAGTCGGTCGGGGTCGAAGAGAATTTGGGCTTGATGTCGGATGTCGTCGGCCGATAGGCTGTCGATGATTTTGAGTTGTTCGTCGTCGGAGCGGAGAGGTATGTTGTGCAGCACAGTTTTGCTTATGCCGAGAATCATGTTTTCGAGGTTTTCGTTGGCTATAAGCACTTGTCCCCTAAGTTGTTGCTTTGCAAGACGTAGTTGGCGGTCGGATAGCGGTTTGTCGCGAAGCAGAGCCATCTGTCGCATGCATAGATGTAGGGCCCGCTTCATGTTGCGATGGTCGCAGCCGAAGTATATGGTCCATACACCGGTGTCGGTGTAGAAGTTGGTATTACTTTCGATGTTGTAACACAGACCGTTGCGCTCGCGTACGGCCAAGTTGAGACGCGACACCATGCTGGGGCCGCCGAGAATGTTGTTGAGCAGGATGGTGGCGTGGCGTTGTGAATCCGACATGGAGCAGCAGCGGTTGCCTATGAGGCAGTGAGCTTGGTAGGTGTCGCGGTTGAACGATTGGGTGAAAGGTGTGTATTGTGCGGATATTGAGCGTGATATGGTGGTGCCGGCGGGTGCTCCGGCAAAATGGCGCTCGATTTGATGTAAGACGTAATTGTCGCTTTTCGCGCCCATGTAGAATACGGTCATTCTGTTGGCCCGGTACATGCGGCCGGTGTAGCGCAGCAGGTCGTGGCTCGTCATCTTGTTGAGACTCTCTTCGGTGCCCAGTATGTTGCGCCCGATGGTGTCGGTGGGGTAGAGTAGCGATTCGTATTCATCGTAGATGAGCTCCGAGGGCGAGTCGTTGTAGCTTTGTATCTCGTCGAGCACCACGTCGCGTTCGCGCTCTATCTCATGGGCGGGAAAAGTGGAGTGCAGGGTGATGTCGGCTAGCAACTCCAGGGCGCGGTCGGTGTATATGGTTGGTATTGTGGCATATACATAGGTCTCTTCCTTGGTGGTGTATGCGTCGAGCTGGCCGCCAATGCTTTCGAGACGCGATATGATGTGGTAGCTGTGGCGGCGGGCGGTGCCTTTGAAAAGCATGTGTTCGACAAAATGCGCCATGCCACATTCGTCGGGCAACTCGTCGCGTGTGCCCGAGTCGATAGCTACGCCTACCCATGATATGGGGCGTGATGATGTAAGGTATACTATGCGCAATCCGTTGCTCAGTGTGTGGAGTATGGGTTGGGATGAAGTGTGTAATGCGGTCATAATCAGCAAGATGATATATTGAGAGCATTGTATGGGCGATGCTCATGATTTTTAAGGCGAAGATACTATTTTTTTTTGTAGTGGAAAAATTTTTTTGATATGACTATTTTGTCGGGGTGGCTTGATACACTTGATGTCAATGGCCAACTACAAAAATAAAGTTAAAAACGACAATCATCTTGAAGAATATACTTTATATTCGGCAAAAAATTAGTAAATTTGTCGCAATTTTCGTGTGGTATGTCCGTTATAGCATATAGGATCTAATTATTAAAGGGAAAATGATGTCGTTAAAACGCCGGGTTTTGTTTGTAATGATTTGGTTACTAGCCTATAACGTTTGCGCTCAGGATGTGTTTTATGGCGAGGTTGGTGTCACCGCTGGCGCAGGTTTCGTGCTTGGTGATGTCAACAATATGCTGTTTAATCACATGCAACCTGTGGGTGGACTGATGCTAAAATATAAATTCAACGGGCACTACGAGCTCCGCGGTCAGATAGAGGGAGGAGTACTAGGTGTGGGTTATGTTGATGAAAAGTTTCGTTCGCTGCCTTATGGCGCGCTGCAAGTGCTAGGCGAATTTAACTTTTTCAACTACGGCGCCAAACGGTGGGAGGCCTACCGCTCGTGGGTGACGCCAGCGATAGTGACAGGACTAGGCATGATGGTGTGTAACGGGCATGTTACTCCGCTGCTCCCTATGGGCATTGGCGTCAAGTTCAAACTCAGCAATCGAGTCAACATGGGCGCTTATTGGATGGTGACAAAGACATTCTCCGACGCCATCGACTATGTAGACAACCCTATCGGGCTGAACCAAGGCGTGTGGAACAACCGCGACTGGTACTCCACAGCGCAAATTTATCTCTCAATCAATTTTTACAAAATATGCGCTCCCTGCCGCAATGGCGTGGTAGTGAAAAAAAAACATAGGAATGGATAGTCTTCTGGAACAAATAGACAAGGCGCGGCTTCCGGAGCATGTGGCTATAATCATGGACGGCAACGGGCGTTGGGCGAAGCAGCGTGGCCAAGAACGTCTTGTGGGGCATGCCAATGGTGTGGAGTCGGTGCGTGTGATAACCAAAGCCGCCGCGCGGTTGGGCGTAAAGTACCTGACTCTATACACGTTTTCTACCGAAAACTGGAACCGTCCGAAGGAGGAGGTCGATGGACTGATGGATATCCTTGTGGAAAATATCATACGCGAGACTCCTACCTTTCACGAAAACAACATACGCCTCTATACGATAGGCGACACCGGTGCCTTGCCCGAGAAGGCTCGCAGCCGTCTGCTGCAATGTATCGGCGAGACGTCGCGCAATACGGGCATGACTCTGGTGCTGGCCCTCAGCTATTCCGCACGCTGGGAGATAACCGAAGCCGCCAAAGCTATCGCCCGGAAGGTGGCTGACGGGGTGGTGGACGTGGACGATATCAATGAAATGACCATCGCTGACCACCTCTCTACCGCCACTATCCCCGACCCCGACTTGCTCATCCGTACCAGCGGCGAGCTACGTCTTTCCAATTTCCTCCTGTGGCAATTGGCTTACTCCGAAATGTATTTTACCAATCTCTATTGGCCCGATTTCCGTGAAAACGAATTCTACACCGCTATTGTCGATTTTCAAAAACGCGAACGCCGCTTTGGTAAAACCAGTGAACAAATTGTATGATCAATTTCTCTAATAATATACTATTCAAGCTACTGCTCGTTACTGCTTTAGCTCTATTTTCCTCCCATGTGTCGGCCGATGACGATGAACGTTTTGTATACGACTACGCCCAGCAGCCCCGAAAGGTAACTATTGCCGACATCATCATAGCCGGTGCCGAATCGTATGAAGACTTTGTGCTTGTCGGGTTTTCCGGTTTGTCAAAAGGACAGGAAATTACGGTGCCGGGCTCAGACATTACCGATGTGGTAAAGCGCTTCTGGAAACAAGGCTACTTTTCCGACGTGAAAATATACCTCGATGAGCTGGGTGGCGACTCTGTCAACCTGACCATCGCCCTCAAGCAACTCCCCCGTGTGTCGACAGTCAACTTTTTCGGTATGAAAAAGGGCGAAATCGACGACCTCCAGAAAGTAATCGAAGTTCAAAAGGGTAAACAGCTCAATGCCGACGCTATTGACCGCACCAAAATAGCTATCCGCAATTTCTATTATGAAAAGGGCTTCCTCAATACCGAAGTGCTTGTGTTTCAGAAGAATGATCCAGTTGTCGAAGGCAATGTGATAGTGGATATAAGCGTCGACAAAAAGCATAAGGTGAAGGTCAACGACATCATCGTCGTGGGCAACGAGGCTCTTACCATTGCCAAAATCGACCAGGTGATGAAGAAAACAAACCGTAAGGGCAAGATACAGAATATGTTTCGTGCCCATAAGTTCGTCGGCAAAGAATACGAAAATGATAAAAAATCGCTCATTGACAAGTATAACGAACTGGGATACCGCGACGCTAAAATATTGCGCGACAGCGTAGTGCGCCGCGACGATGGCCGGGTCGACGTTTATCTCGAAGTGGAAGAGGGTAAAAAATACTATTTCGGCGACATAAAATGGGTGGGCAATACGGTATATCCTTCGGAAATGCTGCAAGATATGCTCAATGTGAAGCAGGGCGAAGTGTTTAACCAAAAGACTCTCAACAAGCGCCTTTTCGAGGATGAAGACGCTATATCGGCCGCTTATCGCGACAATGGTTACCTCTTCATGCAGCTCGACCCCGTGGAGGTGGGCATAGACCAAGACTCGATCAACTTTGAGATGCGTATCTTCGAAGGAAACCAAGCTACTATCAACAAGATAATCATCAATGGCAACGACCGTGTATATGAGCATGTCGTACGCCGTGAAATGCGCCCCAAGCCCGGTTCGCTTTATAGCCAAGCCGATTTGATACGTACACTCCGCGAACTGGCTCAGCTTAAGCAGTTTGACGAAGAAAAAATATTTTCGGGCGTCGATATGCAGCCCGATTTGGAGAACGGTACTGTAGATATTACCTATAACCTGGAGACTAAATCGTCGGACCAAGTGGAGTTTTCCGCCGGTTGGGGCCAGAGCGGCGTAGTACTCTCAGTAGGTCTCAAATTTTCAAACTTCGCTATCCAAAACCTTTTCAAGCCAAAAACTTACCGCATCGTGCCCCAAGGCGAGGGTCAGACACTCTCTATCCGAGCACAGACCAATGGTATATACTACCAAAACTACTCGATATCGTTTTTCGACCCTTGGCTCGGTGGCAAACGCCCTAACGCATTCTCTGCCAGCATATACTACTCGGTGCAGACGGGTATGAGCAGTCGCTACTACAGCAACTATATGTACAACCAGAACTACTATTACAACATGTATGGTGGCAGCTACAACGGTTATAACTACGGCACCAACTCTTTCGGTACAGAATTTGACAAAAACGTATATATGCGTACTCTCGGTGCCGCTATCGGTTACGGTACCCGCTTGACTTGGCCCGATGACTATTTCCAACTCTACGGTGAACTGTCGTACCAACGATACATGCTTAAAAACTGGTTCGCCAGCTATTACGGATTTGAAACCGGCAACACCAACAACCTTTCGCTCGGTATAACCCTTTCGCGCAACTCGATAGACAACCCGATATACACCCGTAGCGGATCGTCGGTATCGCTTTCGGTCAAAGCCACTATCCCATACTCGCTCTTCAACAAAGACAAAGACTACGCATCCATGTCGCTCGTTGAGCGCAGCCGGTGGATAGAATACCATAAATGGAAATTCAACGCAAAATTCTTTATCCCGCTCACCCGTGACAACAAGCTCGTGCTCATGACACGCGCCGACTACGGATTCCTCGGATACTACAACAAAGATAAGAAATCGGCATTCGAACGCTTCTATATGGGTGGCGATGGCACCTCGGGCTACGTTACTTCTGGTACGGAAATAGTCAGCATGCGAGGCTACACTGCCGGCTCGCTCACTCCATACAGCGGCACCGGATATTACGGATACAACGGCAATCTGTATACTAAACTCACTGTCGAACTACGCTATCCACTCCTACTCAACCAATCGACCAATATCTGGGCTCTCGCATTTCTCGAGGCCGGCAACTGCTGGAGCGATTTCAAAGACTTCAACCCATTCGATCTCAAACGCTCGGCCGGTGTAGGCGTACGCGTATATCTGCCTATGTTTGGACTCCTCGGTGTAGACTGGGGCTGGGGCTTCGACAAAGACCAGACCGGCGTGCGTGGTGGCTCACAATTCCACTTCATCCTCGGACAAGAGTTTTAGTGCTACGACATTTACCACCACAATGTAATGAGGACTTCATTCCTCATATTCAGTCCTCATCACAAACACTTCTGTCCTCCACAATTTTAAACCTTCCGTCCACTCCCACGGTCAAACAATTAGTTATTAACCCATACAATAATATTAATTACTATGAAAAGAATTATCGTCTCGGCTATCGTAGCCGTAATATTTGCCGCAACGGCATCGGCCCAAAAATTTGCCATGGTCGATATGGACTATGTAATGAAGGCTATCCCCGCCTATGAAACCGCTAACGAACAACTCGACCAAATATCTAAAAAATGGCAGAAAGAGATCGAAGCGATCCTCACCGAAGTACAGACCATGTACAAAAACTACCAGACTGAGCTTGTCTTCCTCTCCGACGAGATGAAAGTTAAACGAGAAGAAGAGATCATCGCTCGCGAAAAAGATGCCGACGACCTCAAACGTAAATATTTCGCCGCCGACGGTGAACTCTTTAAAAAGCGAGAAGCCCTCATTAAACCCATTCAGGATGAGGTGTATAACGCCATCAAAGAGCTATGCGAAATGAATGGCTACCAACTCATCATCGACAAATCGTCGGCCATGAGCGTAGTCTATGCCGCTCCCAAAATTGATATATCCGACCAACTCCTCGAAAAACTCGGTTACTCCGCTCAAAAGTAGTGAGGACTTCAGTCCTCACATCAGAGTAGTAAGGACTTTAGTCCTCACATAAGAGTAATGATGGCTTCAGTCCTCACATAAGAGTAATGAGGACTTTAGTCCTCACATAAGAGTAATGAGGACTTCAGTCCTCACCTTCTCCCCCACCCAAAAATTATCAACTCTAAATAAAAATTTTTATCATGATCAAACGTATCGTCCTGGCGGCTATCATCGCTATCATGCCAGTATTGGCCATGGCACAAGATGTCAAACTCGGCTACATCAACTCTCAAGAAGTCCTCATGCTCATGCCCGAAGTCAGTGATGTGGAAAAGCAAATGATGGAGTTCAATGAGAAAAACACTAAGTATCTCCAAGACATGCAGAAAGAAATCCAGGACAAAGCCGCAAAATTCGAACAGGAAAAAGCCTCTCTCACCGATGCTATCCGCCGCGTGAAAGAGGAAGAACTTCAAGGTCTCTACGAGCGCTTCCAAACTGCGCAACAGACTCTCTATCAAGAGTCCCAAGCACAACAGGCAAAACTCATCCAGCCTCTCCAAGAGAAGCTCAAAAACGCTATCGAAGCCGTAGGCAAACGCCAAAACCTCATGTTTGTATACGATATGGCTACCGGCGCCATTCTCTACAAAAGCGACAAAGCTATCGATATCACAGGTGCGGTGAAAAAAGAACTAGGCATACTTTGATAGTGTGTAGTGCGTAGTGCACAACGCATAGTTCATTGTGAAAAATTACTGTTTTTCAGTTCCCTTATGCGAAAAATATTTTTAGTCATACTCTCTTTTGTCGCAATCACAGCCACTTCGCAAGAATCGGTGGCTGTGATTCGCATTGGGTATATTGACAAAGCTCTTTTTGTGAGTGCTATGCCCGAAATGAAGGAGGCTCAAGAAAAATTGCGGCAACTTCAAGCGGACTATGAAGCCGAGTTCAATTCGATGACCGATGTGTATAACGAGCGCATTCGCCTTTACCTCGAGAAAGACGATACGATGACCGAAGCTATCAAGCTGGCACGTCAGACTGAGATCACAGAATTGGAGCTTACGATCGACCTTTACAAACGTCGCTATCTGGCAGACCTCGACTTTAAACGACATCAACTTGAGACGCCTGTATATCAGGCTGTCGATGCCGCCATCAAAGCCGTGGCACAGACTATGGGACTCACCATAGTCTTCGACCAGGCTACCCCTCTCTTTGTCTCCGACCAGTGCGTCGACATAACCGATGCCGTAGCTGCCCAACTTGCTCAATAAGCCGCGGAGTCACTCTTTTCATCGTCTTATTATATCATTTCACTTTATTGAAAATAGGTATCTTCGATTCAGGATATGGCGGATTGACTATCCTCGATAGTATCCGCAGGATGTTGCCCCGGTATGATTATATCTATCTGGGCGACAATGCGCGCACGCCCTACGGCACACGCTCGTTTGAGGTAGTGTATCAGTATACACTTGAGTGTGTAAAATATCTGTTCTGTCAAGATTGCCAGCTTATCATCTTGGCTTGCAACACAGCTTCGGCCAAGGCGTTGCGCTCTATCCAGCAGAACGACTTGCCATATCTCTATCCTACGCGTCGCGTGCTGGGAGTGATACGCCCAACTATCGAGGCGATAGGTGCTATCACTCGTTCGCGCCACGTCGGGCTGGTCGCTACCGAAGGCACTATCCGCAGCCGCTCTTATCCCCTCGAGGTAGCCAAACTCTTTCCCGATATCACTATCTATGGACAGGCTTGCCCACTGTGGGTGCCTCTCATCGAAGCTGGCGAGATAGATAATGACGGCACAGATTTCTTTGTTAAGAAATACCTCGATTCGCTCTACGCCTCGGCTCCCGATATCGATACTCTCATACTCGGCTGCACTCACTACCCGTTATTGTTCGACTCTATCCGCCGATATTCGCCTCACGATGTCAATATTCTCACACAAGGCGATATCGTGGCCCGCTCGCTTGCCGACTATCTCCAGCGCCATCCCGAGACTGAGCGGCTGTGCTCCAAAGGCTCGACTGTGCGATTCCTTACCACCGAGTCGCATGAAAAGTTCTCTCAATCAGCGTCTGTTTTTCTCAATCAACCTGTCGACGCCCGTCACGTTGCTATAACCGACGCTGCCTCTTGAGCTTTGCTATAGCACTATCCATGTGATATCTCTTTTACCGATTTCGGGTTTTCATCTTACACTCCTATTATCTTTTAATACTATACAATTATGAAAAGAAAATCTCTCCTTTCGCTTTGTATCGGCTTGATGTCGGTGCTTATGCTGGTGTCGTGTGGCGACACTTCACTCCGAAGCAAGCTTGTAGGCTCGTGGAAAATTGATGCTGTCATGTATTCCGGTGTCGACTATCTGTCGTTTCTATCCAATATGGTAGAGATGGAAGAAGAATGTAAGATTGAAAACACTTATCTGCTTTTTCAGGACAATGACAGTATGATGGTGTCGATGTGTGGCGAATTTGCCCCTCCGGTACACTACACATGCAATGACGCTGAGCATACTGCTATCGTAGATATCGAGATAGAGTCGATGTTTACGTCTACCGTCAATACTCGTAGGATAAAAATGGCTTACGACGACAATATGCTCACTTTCCCTCTCTCGTCGCTATTTTCCGACGAAGACAAAGCTCTGATGAAAGCTTCGATTGATGAGATTCTTGAACAGTATCCTGAAGAACAGACCGCCATTCTCCAGCAGGTGGTTGGTTTGCTCACGTCGGACGAAACTACTATCATCTTTGTCAAAGAAGAGAAATAATATTGTTCTAGACCAAAATACCATGAGGGTGTATCAAAATAGTTGTTTTGATACACCCTCATAATTCTTTCCTACGTTGTCAGAAAGTAATGAGGACTTCAGTCCTCAAAAAATGTAGTGAGGACTTCAGTCCTCACACTTGACACCCGGCGTAGAGAAAGAACCGTAACCGTCCGAAATCTACGTACTAACAAATAAGTGCTATATTATTTTGTCAATTACGCATAAATTCGTAACTTCGCTGTCGGAATAAGAGTTATGTTTCGATCGTAGCTTTCAGACTATTATATTTTTAATAATCAGTATTATGACACAACAGACAGTAGCAATAATATTCGGCGGAAAGTCGGCCGAATTTGAAATTTCACTCAAATCAGCCACCAATATCTATAATGCTGTGGATGACACCCGTTTCAACCCTATCCTTATCGGTGTGACTCGTAGTGGTAAGTGGTTTTTCAATGCACAATTCAATACACCGCAAACCAATCTGGTTGACGCCGACTTCTTTGCCGGTGCCGAAGAGATATATCTGTCGGGACGTGAGGTGCGCAGTGTAGCCGGTTCGGGTGTCGTGGCTACTCTGGCGGCGGTGTTTCCCATCATCCATGGCACTTATGGCGAGGATGGCGTGCTTCAGGGCGTGCTCAAGGCAAACGGCGTCCCCTTTGTAGGCCCCGATGTGCTTGGTTCGGCTATAGCCATGGATAAGGATGTGGCCAAGCGCTTGCTGCGCGACGCCGGCATACCTGTGGCCGAATGGTTTCTAATACGTAAATCCGACCCGGCGCAGTATTCGTACGATGAAATAGTGTCGCATCTTGGTCTGCCTGTCTTTGTCAAACCTGCCAATGCCGGTTCGTCGGTCGGCGTGAGCCGTGTGACTTGCCGTGAAGAGTACGATGCGGCACTGGCCACTGCCTTCGCTTTCGACAACCGTGTGCTTGTTGAGGAAGCTGTCGTGGGTAAAGAGATAGAGTGTGCTGTCATGGGCAACGAGGAGCCTCAGGCTTCGTGCGTGGGTGAGATTGTAGCCAATGTCGACTTTTATTCTTATGACGCCAAATATATCAGTGCCGACGGCGCTACCCTGCGTATTCCCGCCGACGTGCCCGCCGATGTTGCCGAGCGTGTGCGCCGCTATGCCGTAGAGGGTTTCAAAGCAGTATGCTGTGAGGGTATGGCTCGTGTAGATTTCTTGTATTCTACTGGCGGCAAGTTGGTACTTAATGAGCTGAACACACTGC
>SAMEA104315432__coassemble_1191_pt1 | contig 10616 bp, 6 predicted proteins | sample SAMEA104315432__metabat2_low_PE_040 | metagenome-assembled genome bin SAMEA104315432 (sample SAMEA104315432) | gut metagenome | biome: Monkey gut; feature: monkey-associated habitat; material: faeces | place: China | collected 2013 | reverse complement strand
ATATTCGCCGGCAGCGCCGGAGTTCGGCTGGAGAGTGCATCCCGCGAAGCCGGTGATGACGGTGAGCTGGTGCTCGAGATTGGCGATAAGTTCTTTATAACCTTGGCATTGTGCTTCGGGGGCAAATGGGTGGATGCCTGTAAATTCGGGCCATGAGAGAGGCAGCATCTCGGCGGCGGCGTTGAGCTTCATGGTGCAAGAGCCAAGCGAAATCATCGATTGGGTGAGCGAGATATCCTTGCGGTCGAGCTGTTTGATGTAGCGCATCATCTCGGTCTCGGTGTGATAGCGCTCGAAGATTTCGTGGTCGAGGGCGCGCGACTGACGGGCAAGCTCTACGGGGAGGGCTGTGGTAGTTATCTCTTGGATAGTCGAAGGCACCGGGGCATCGAGCACTTTGGCAAAGATGGCGAGCACCTTGAGCACGCCCTCGGCCGAAGTGAGTTCGTCGGTAGAAATGCCGATGATTCCGTCTTCGAAATAGCGGAAGTTTACGAGGTTGGCTTCGGCTATCTCTTTGAGTTGCATGGCGCATTTGCCTTCAGGGAGTTGGATACGGATGGTGTCGAAGAAGAACTCATTGAGTTGGCGGCAGCCCATAGCTTTGAGTTCGTTGGCAATGATGACTGCTTTTACGTGGATGTTGGTAGCGATATCGACTAGTCCGTCGTTGCCGTGGTAGGCGGCGTAGAATCCGCTCATTGTAGCGCAGAGGGCTTGGGCGGTGCAGATGTTGGAGAGCGCCTTTTCGCGTTTGATGTGCTGTTCGCGGCTTTGGAGGGCAAGGCGGAGAGCGGGACGGCCGTGGGCGTCTTTCGAGATCCCTCCGAGGCGGCCTGGCATCTGGCGTTTGTTGGCCTCGGCGGTAGCGAAGTAAGCGGCCGACGGGCCGCCGAAGTAGAGCGGCATGCCGAAGCGTTGGGTGGTGCCGAAAGCTATGTCGGCGCCCCATTCACCCGGAGGGGTGAGGAGCACGAGGCTCATGATATCGGCATCGACAGCCACTTTGGCGTCGTGAGCGTGGCATTGCTCGGTAAATGCGCGATAGTCGCGGATAGTACCGTCGGAGGCCGGGTATTGGAGAATGGCGCCGAAGACAGGTGTCGAGAAATCGAAAGTGGCGTAGTCGCCTACGAGCACATTTACGCCTTGAGGGATGGCGCGGGTTTTGATTACGTCGAGCACCTGAGGGAAGATGTTTTTGTCGACAAAGAGAGTGTTGACGCCCTCTTTCTGTTGGGCACGCGAGCGGAGAGCCATCATCATGGTCATGGCCTCGGCGGCGGCGGTAGCCTCATCGAGGAGCGAGCAGTTGGCCAGTTCGAGACCGGTGAGGTCCGAAATCATAGTCTGGAAGTTGAGCAGAGCCTCCAGACGGCCTTGCGATATCTCTGCTTGATATGGGGTGTATGATGTGTACCATACGGGGTTTTCAAATACGTTGCGCAGGATGACGGCAGGGGTGATAGCGCCGTAGTAACCGAGGCCGATGTAGTTGTCGGCAAGTTGGTTTTTCTGAGCCAACGAGTGGATGTGGTTCAGAAATTCCTGTTCGGTCATAGCCTCGGGCAGGTCGAGAGGCTGAGGCAGACGGATGTCTGATGGAATGGTCTGCTCAATGAGTTCGTCGACGCTTTTTACGCCCACTGTTTCGAGCATTTTAGGCAGGTCGCGCTCGGTGATACCGATATGGCGACGTGAGAATTGGTTTGCCATAGGTGGTTGATGTGTTTTATGATGTTGATTTATAAGAATTTGGCTGTGATGTTTAGGCTGTCTGTCGATGCCTGCCGACTGCGCCATCGCCATGATGGCGCAATTCGCCGACAAAGTTAGCATTTTTTGCTTAATAAACAATGAAAAGAAGCAAGAAATTTTTTCACCAAAGTAGTGAGGACTTCAGTCCTCAGAGAAAGTAATGAGGACTTCAGTCCTCAGCCAAATATCATGAAGACTAAAGTCTTCACTACTTTGTTTGTGCTCACTTAATCGTACATTGGCTTCGCTAAGGTACTTCGTTCGACAATAAAAATAAAAAAAATCGTCTTTTATTTTGTATTGTGCTCACTTAATCGTACCTTTGCACCGTAAAAACATCACCACAATCATGCTAAGCACACCACCAGTAGTACACTCCAAGACACGCACGCTCATAGTAGACCATGCTCGCCGCATCTTTGCGCAACAGGGCAAAGACGGCACCACCATGGCCGATATCGCAGCCGCCAGCGGCAAAAGCCGCCGCACGCTATATACCTATTTCAGCAATAAGGACGAGGTATATCTGGCCGTCATCGAAAACGAATTGGCCCACCTTGTAGAGCGCCTGCAGGTGGTGATGAACCGCCGCCTCTCGCCCGAACGAAAGCTCGAAGAGTATATCTTCACCCGCTTCGAAGCCGTCAAAGAGGCTGTCGAGCGCAACGGGTCGTTGCGCGCCGACTTTTTCCGCAACATCTATGAGGTGGAAAAGGCGCGCCGCCCTATCGACGTGAAAGAGATACGTATGCTCAAACAGATACTCGACAGCGGTGTGGCCGAAGGGGTGTTTGCCGTCGAGGGTACACAGTGGACCGCCATGATGATGCTCTACTCGCTCAAAGGCCTCGAAGCCCCCTACCTCAAAGAGAGCATCGGCAAATATATCCGCTCTCACCGCTCCGAAATTATCAATATGATTTTCAACGGACTGCTGGCAAAATAATGCGACGACACGACAAACATCATAACTCAACATGGGCGCAATCAATCCGTTCGGAACTCAGAAAGTCAGAACCATTTTGGATGACAGCGAAGAAAAACGGTATTTTCAGAATAATAGATACTGTGGCAGTTTTGACCGATTGTAGAGACATGCCTTTGGCATGTCCCCAGACGATTGAGATGCGCAGGGGCTTGCGCAACGTGCAAACGAGTGCAGAATAAAATTGGTTTTTTTGAATTATGACGCTTACAGCTGTAGGGACGAATGACAATTTGCCCGCCGTATGTCATGTAAAAACAAAAAGCCGCAAATAGTAATTGTATAAGGACAATATTGTCAGGATGCGTCAAGTGGCAACCGAACGCCTTGACACCCACCACAAAAAAACTAAATATGGCGCTTCGTATTCCAATCGAATACCGAAGCGCTTTTTTTTGTACACGAAACTATAAAACGCTTTTTATCGGTAACCATCCGAAACAGACCGTCTCGGCTTCTTCCGAACAGCAATGTCCGTCCTCCCAGCCCATATATACAAGACGGCGCTTTCGGATGGTTACTAAAATATTCCTAACTGACCGAAATTTTGTGTGGAAAAATATAAGTAATCTTTTTATCCGCCACAGCATACCACTAGTAGAGAAGCCAATAGTGTGGTGTTATGGAAATTACGTTCAGTCGTATGACAAAAATCACGACTCGCAAACTAAATCAATCTTTTATTGCTCACATTCCAAAGATTTTTTGTAACTTTGCACCGTATATTTTTTTACTCCAAGAATAATCTGTTAAACATCATATCACAGTGGCTACTAAGTACATATTCGTGACGGGCGGCGTGACTTCATCGCTCGGTAAAGGCATCATTGCAGCTTCGCTTGGAAAACTGTTGCAAGCGAGGGGTTATAGAGTGACTAACCAAAAACTCGACCCATACATCAATGTCGACCCGGGAACACTCAACCCTTACGAACATGGTGAGTGCTACGTGACTGTCGACGGCCACGAGGCCGACCTCGACCTGGGTCACTACGAGCGTTTCCTCAACGTGCCTTCGACCAAAGCCAACAACGTCACCTCCGGCCGCATCTATCAAAACGTCATCAACCGCGAGCGGCGCGGCGACTTCCTCGGCAAGACCGTGCAAGTGATACCGCATATCACCGACGAAATAAAACGCAACGTCAAGATGCTTGGCAACACCGGCAACTTCGACTTCATCATCACCGAGATAGGCGGCACCGTGGGCGATATCGAATCGCTGCCATACATCGAGAGTCTCCGCCAGATGCGCTGGGAACTGGGCAAAGACTGCCTTTGCATACACCTCACCTATGTGCCGTACGTAGCCGCCGCCGGCGAACTCAAGACAAAACCCACTCAGCACTCCGTCAAAGAACTTCAACAAGAAGGCGTCCAACCCGACGTGCTCGTACTCCGCACCGAACACCCTATCACCCCCGAAGTGCGCAAAAAAGTGGCCCTCTTCTGCAACGTGGCCTCAGAAGCAGTAATAGAAAGCGCCGACGTGAAAACCATCTACGAGGTGCCCGTGCGCATGCAACAAGAAGGACTCGACCGCGTCGTACTCACCCGCCTGGGCTTCAACCCCGACGACACCGTGGCCGACATGGACAAATGGAACTTCTTCCTCGACAAGCTCCACTCCGCCAAAAAAGAGGTGAAAATAGCGCTAGTAGGTAAATACGTGCGCCTGCCCGACGCCTACAAGTCGATCATCGAGAGCCTTATTCACGCCTCGGCTTACAACGACCGCCGCCTGAAACTCGACCTCCTCCTCTCCGACGACATAACCGACGCCAACGTCGCCGACCGTCTTCGTGGCTACGACGGCATACTCATAGCCCCGGGATTTGGCGAACGTGGCGTAGACGGCAAAATCTACGCAGCCCGCTATGCCCGCGAATCGGGCGTCCCTTGCCTCGGCATATGCTTCGGCATGCAAATGATGGCCGTAGAGTTCGCCCGCGACGTGCTCGGCTACAGCGATGCCCACACAGCCGAAATCGACCACAACACCGCCCACAAAATCATTGATATCATGGAAGACCAGAAGACAGTGTCGGAAAAAGGCGGTTCGATGCGTCTTGGCGCCTACGACTGCCAACTCAAAGAGGGTTCGAAAGTGGCTGAAATCTATGGCCGTCAACATATATCGGAGCGCCACCGCCACCGCTTCGAATTCAACAACCGCTTCAAAGAGGAGTTTGAACGCAACGGCATGATTGTTTCGGGCGTAAACCCCGACACCCAACTCGGCGAAATCATCGAACTCACTACTCACCCGTGGTACATCGGCGTGCAGTTCCACCCCGAATACTCAAGCACCGTGCTCAACCCGCACCCTCTCTTCCTCAATTTCGTAAAAGCAGCCGCTTCGGCCGTGGGCTCTAAGAAATAGATTTTTCACACAACTTAAAAAAGACACATACACACTCGTCATAAATGGACAAAAACACGATTATAGGCCTAGTGCTTATCATGGCCGTGATATTCGGCTTCAGCTGGCTCAACCAGCCTAGCAAAGAGGAGATGGCGCGTCGCCGTCAGGTACAGGATTCGATAGCCGCCGTCAACGAGGCCAACATGCTCCGTCAGCGTCAGCTCGAACGCCGGCAGGAGATAGCCGACTCGCTCGCCGCTATCGGTGCCGCCTCGCTCGATTCTACCCGTCTGGCTCAAAACTACGGCTCGTTCGCCTCGGCTGCCATCGGCGTGGAAGAAGAGACTGTCGTAGAAAACGGCAAGATACGCCTCACATTCTCAAACCGTGGCGGACGTGTGTCAGCCGCCGAAGTCATGGGCTACACACGCTACGACTCACTTCCCCTCATGCTTTTCAACAATGAAGAAGCCCACCTCGGTTTCACCCTCTTCACCCGCGACAACCGGGTGCTCAATACCGCCAACCTCTACTTCACCCCGACGGTCACTTCTACCGACTCAACCCAAGTGGTGCGCATGCGTCTCAACGTCGACTCCAACTCTTGGCTCGACTTCGTATACACCATCCCGGCCGACGAATATATGACCCGTATGGATATCGTGGCTCACGGCATGGACCGCGTGCTCTCGCCTGCCACCTCGTCGCTCGACATGGAGTGGAGCTCCCTCATACGCCAGAACGAGAAAGGCCGTAAATTTGAGAGCCGCTACGCTACGCTCAATTACAAATTTGTGGCCGACGACATGGAAAAGCTCGCCGAGGCAGGCAACGATTCCGAAGACCTCGCCGGCCGAGTGCGCTGGGTGGCTTTCAAAGACCACTTCTTCAGCACAATCATGATTGCCGATGACGCCTTTACCGGCGCCAAGGTCGAGACCGAACAGATGCCCGACCGCTCCGAATATATCAAACGCCATAGCATGAAAGCGTCGGTAGCTTTCGACCCCACAGGCGCTCAACCTACCTCGCTCCACACCTACTACGGTCCCAACCAATTCAAGACGCTTCGCAGCTATGACCGCGGCATAGACGCCGACGACAAGCTACGCCTTCAACTCATCATCCCTATGGGCTGGAAACTTTTCCGCTGGATCACCACCGGAGCCATAATCCCGATGTTCAACCTCTTTGGCTCGTTCATCTCCAACTACGGCATAATCATCCTGCTCATGACTATCGTCATCAAAATAGTCATCCTGCCATTTACCTTCAAGTCGTATATGTCGACCGCCAAGATGCGCGTGCTCAAACCGCAAATTGACGAAATCAACGCCCGCATCCCTGCCGATAAAGCTATGGAACGCCAACAGGCCACTATGGCCCTCTACAGGCGAGTAGGAGTAAGCCCTATGAGCGGCTGTCTGCCTATGCTCTTCCAGATGCCTATACTCTTCGCGATGTTCAGCTTCTTCCCGACCGCATTTGAGCTCCGCGGCCAATCGTTCCTCTGGGCCGACGACCTCTCTTCTTACGACGCCATCATCTCGTGGGACGCATATATCCCCCTTATCACCCCATACTTCGGCAACCACATATCGCTCTTCTGCCTCCTGATGACTATCACCAACATCATCTACACTAAAATCAACATGTCGTCCAACGCCGCTTCAGACCAGCCCGGCGCCAACATGATGAAATGGATGATGTACCTGATGCCTATCATGTTCCTCTTCATGTTCAACAACTACGCTTCGGGCCTTTCATACTACTACTTCGTATCGCTCCTCATCACCATCGGACAGACATACCTCTTCCGCCTCTTTGTCAACGAAGACAAACTGCTCCTCAAGCTCAACTCCAAGCAGACCAAGCCACAGAAGAAATCGAAATTCATGGAGCGTCTCGAAGCCGCCCAACGTGCCCAACAACAAGCCATCCGCCAACAAGCCGAACAACAACGCAAACATAACGGCAAAGGAAGACAATGATAACGAAGAGTGAAAGGTGAAAAGAGAAATCACTTTCACAACATCGGTTTTTCACTATTCACTATTCGCTCTTCACTAATACGCTCCTGTAGTTCAACGGATAGAATAGAAGTTTCCTAAACTTTAGATCCGAGTTCGATTCTCGGCGGGAGTACTACTTGTCTTCATAATAAGTAGTTCAAAAAGAAAAAATCAACGCCCGACACATTAGATTGTCATCTAACGTATCGGGCGCTTTTTTAAAGCAGCGCTTCCCGCTGATTTGTAACCATCCCCAGACTCCTTCGTGTCTATATCAATTGTCAATTTTCCGCTTGCCGTATGATGTTGAACCGGAAAAACACTCTATTTTCGAGGCGATTAAAAATATAACGTAAAAACCAATATTTATGCTTAGAATCACACCAGCTACGCTTCACAGCGAGCAGTATCGCAAAGCTATCGACATCTATCTTGCTTCGTTTCCCGAGGCCGAACGCCGCCCGCTTGAGTCGATAGAAAATCTTATCATTGCCGACTGCCGCTTCACTTTCTACATCGCGACTCTTGCCGACGATGTAGTCGGGTTTATCACCCTCTGGGACCTCGATACATTCATCTACGGCGAGCATCTGGCTATCGACCCTACTCGCCGCGGCGCCAACATCGGCTCACGGATTATCCAGTGGGTGAAAGAGCATAGCGGCAAACCGTTAATTCTCGAAATCGAGCCTGTCGACGAGCCAGGCATCACTGCAGCCGAAATCAACCAACGCCAAGCGCGCCTTCGCTTCTACCTCCGTCTGGGCTTCGTCCCATGTCCCCTGCCATACCTCCAACCACCATACACACCCCACCTGCCTTCAATACCACTTGTACTGATGGAGGCTGGCGGCACACTGCTACCCTCGCATTTCGAACAAATACGCCACACCATACACAGCACAGTATACGGAATAAAGGATAGTAAAAAGTGAAGAGTGAAAAGTGAAAAGTGAAAAGTGAAGAGTGAAGCGATATAGGCTGGGAGGACGGACATTCCTGTCCGTCAATACGAGAAAAGGAGAATAATATTTGGAGCTGTAACCTGTGCTCGTGTGGGAAGGACAATAAACGACGTGCAAATTATATGGTCCCTATTGTGTAGTGCAGACTTTAGTCTGCACTATCTAAGTCTTGCCTTGTTTTTCGTAACTATTCAGCGTAAAATAAGACTATTAGAAACACGTTAAGATTATCGTAACTATTCAGCGTAAGTAACCGAAATTTTGTACCCCTAAGAGGTGCTGTTCGTAAGCTAGCTCGCTCCGCTCACATGCGGTTAACATAAGCATTGCCCCGCAAGGGGCATTTCTTGATGTTAACCCCGTATGGACGACCAAAGGGAGGACATGCGGGGTTTGGCGACAGTAACCTCTAGCACCCCGCAAGGGGTGCCTCTTGATGTTAACTACTTTTCGGGTGGCGCAATGATGAAGTCAGGTGATAATACGTTTTCGCTGAATAGTTACAGATTATCTCAGAAAGTACATAATTTAAAGCCGATAAAACTGAATTTGCGAGATATGTGAGATTTGCGTGTGCTATATTTCTTCTTTAACTTGAACGCCAAAGGCGTCAAGCCAAGATTTGCGAGATACACCTATACCAAGTAAGTGATATTGAAGATTTGGATTCGCTGAATAATTACTGTTTTTTCCCTTTTTCGGGAATTATCCTCCCTTTTTTTACGAGGTAACGGTAGTAGAACGACAGGCAGTAGTTGATGATGATATAGAGGAGGAGGTTAAGGAAAGAGAGGAGCGTGACTTCGACGTATGGCGATACGAGTATATCGATAGAACCAATCAGCAAGGCGGTCGAGATGATTGTAATCATTGCCCAATGGGGGCTGAGACCTAACTGCATGAGCTTATGATGGATATGCGACTTGTCGGGTAAAAAAGGGTTGTTGCCATTGATGATGCGGTGGAAGAACACACGTATCACATCGAGGCAAGGTATCAAAAGCGGAGCAACTGACAGGATAGCGGGATTGGTATTGTAGAGACCCCACATCGGCTTGGTGGATATCAGTTTGATAGCCAACATGCTAAGCACAAGCCCCAGAGTAAGCGAACCTGTGTCGCCCATAAAAATCTTTTGCGACTTCTCCGCGCGGCCAAATACATTGTAGCCGAAGAACGGCACCACCACGCCGAGCATGCCAAAGGCTATCAGAGCATAGGGGTAATATCCGAAATAGTAGAAGATGACGCCGTAAAAAGCTAACCCTACAGCACTCAAACCGGAAGCCAACCCGTCGAGACCGTCGATGAGGTTGATAGCATTGGTGATAAACACTACAACCACTACGGTGAGCAATGCGCCCAATGTGGGAGAAACTTCATGAATGCCCAAAAGTCCGTGTAGGTTGTTGATACTCAGACCCGACACAACCAAAAGGGCGCCACATACTATCTGAAAGAAAAATTTGGCACGGTAGCGCACACCTATCAAATCGTCGGCTACGCCGACGAGGAAGAGCAGTATCAGCGCACAAAGCGAAAAGGTGAGCTGCACCACACTGCGTCCGAAAACATGTATTACCTCGGAGTGTCCCGACACCAGGTCCAGACCCAATACGAGCATAAAACTGAATATCAGTACTGGTATGAAGGCGATACCACCTAGGCGAGGTACCGCCATGTGGTGTATTTTACGCTCATCGGGAACGTCAAACAGCCGCTTGCGAAAGGCGATAAGCAGTATCTGAGGTATCAATATGCCTGTCATCACAAAACTGATCACGAACACTCCCAGTATATTTATTAACCAAAATGACATAGTTGTCGTTTTACAAAAAATATATAAAGTCGTTTTTCCGCTACAAAGTTACAAATAATTTTTAACAATACAAACTATTGTGTGTTATTTCTTTGTGTAATGATGTGTTTCCTGAAAAATAAGTTCTCTAGTCGCTTGACAGGATGACGCAAGCGCGATACACCGTACTGGGTAATATGGGGCATAGCGATAGATATCCACTCGAGAGGAGTCCGTCGGCATTGAGAGTCATCGGGTTGTTGTGCATCTTCACATTGTGGTCGGTGAGCAGTTGTCCCGGGGGTTCGTGGTCTATCGAAAACCAGCCGGTGCTGCCGGGAGCCACATAGCGGTCGGAGATGATGCGTGCCACCATACCCATAGTCATGCGCAGGTTGACCTCTACGGCCGGATTGATACATATGTCGTGGCCGTTGCGGTATATAAACATGTCGACTCCGACATAACCGTCGTAATAAGGGGCTATGTATTGGCTGATAAAGTCGCCCGTCCGGATCTGCACGGTTTGCAGCGTGTCGGCCGGCAGCCAGCGCTGCAGTTCGGCTGCTATGCGGTCGTTGCTCATCAGGCGGTTGCCGCGGTATATGCCACTCCCTTCGGTAAAGAAGAGCGAATAGCCGGCAAACTGTGTCGCGCCATTGCGGCAGCGATACTCCATAGCGAAGTCTTGTATACGGTCCATCGCCGCTTCACCCATCACACATCCTTGCTT
>SAMEA104315432__coassemble_1183_pt1 | contig 10649 bp, 10 predicted proteins | sample SAMEA104315432__metabat2_low_PE_040 | metagenome-assembled genome bin SAMEA104315432 (sample SAMEA104315432) | gut metagenome | biome: Monkey gut; feature: monkey-associated habitat; material: faeces | place: China | collected 2013 | reverse complement strand
CCCCCCTTCACACCCCCGCCAACCTCAAAGGTGTGGCGGCTATCACTAGCATCCTCCCCGATGTGCCACAGGTGGGTGTGTTCGACACCGCTTTCCACCAGACTATGCCGGCACATGCCTACATGTATGCCCTCCCATACGAATACTACGAGAAATATGGCATCCGCCGCTACGGCTTCCACGGCACCAGCCATCGCTATGTATCGCGCCGCGCTTGCGAATTCCTCGGTCTCGACTACAACAACACCAAAATCATCACCGCACACGTAGGCGGTGGCGGCTCTGTCACCGCTATCAAAAACGGCAAATCAATCGACACCTCTATGGGCTTGACTCCTGTCGAAGGCCTCATGATGGGTACCCGTTGCGGCGACGTAGACCTTGGCGCTATCACTTACCTCATGGAAAAAGAGCACCTCGACACTCACGCTCTCAACACTATCATCAACAAAAAATCTGGCGTGATGGGTATCTCGGGCGTGTCGAGCGACATGCGCGACATCGAAGACGCTATCGCCAAAGGCAACGACCGCGCCCGTCTGGCTCTCGACATGTTTGAGTATCGTCTCTTGAAATACATCGGAGCTTACACTGCCGCCCTCGGTGGTGTCGACGTACTCGTATTCACCGGCGGTATCGGCGAAAACCAAATCGTCACCCGCGAATTTATCTGCCGCGGTCTTGAATATCTCGGAGTGAAATACGATGCGGTGAAAAACAACTGCCGCGGCGAGGAGATCGAAATCTCTACCCCCGACTCGAAAGTGCGCGTCGTAGTAATACCTACCGACGAAGAGCTCACCATCGCCACCGACACCATGGAACTGGTGAAGTAAAACGAATTTCCTATAGGTCTTATAAGTCCTTTAGGATCCATAAGCCCTATAAACCCCATAAGTCTTGTCTTCAATTAAAAACAATATAAAAACTTCAGAAATAATGAATTACAAAGTAATGACTGCCGATGAGGCTGCCGCCTTTGTTAATAATGGCGACATCATCGGTTTCAGCGGATTTACCCCTGCCGGTTGCCCCAAAGAGGTTCCTACCGCTATCGCTCACCGCGCCGAAGCAGCCCACGCCGAGGGCAAAGAATTTAAAATCGGAATGTATACCGGAGCATCGACCGGCGCCAGCCTCGATGGCGCTCTGGCTCAAGCCAACGCTATCCTTTTCCGTACCCCATACCAATCAAACAAAGACCTCCGCAACCGTCTGAACGCTCAGGAGGCTCACTACTTCGATATGCACCTGAGCCACTTGGCTCAGGAGCTCCGCTACGGCTTCATGCCAAAACCAAAATTTGCTATCGTTGAGGCTTGCTCGCTCTCCGACGACGGCAAAATCGTGCCTACTTCGGGCGTAGGCATCCTTCCTACTATCTGCCGTCTTGCCGACCATATCATCGTAGAGCTCAACGCGGCTCACCCCGCCGAACTCTGCGGTATGCACGACATCTACGAGCCTCTCGACCCCCCTTACCGCAAAGAAATCCCCGTATTCAAACCATCCGACCGCTGCGGATTACCTTACGTGCAAGTGGATCCTAAAAAAATCATCGCAGTAGTCAACACCAACCGCCCCAACGAGGTGGGTAAATTCTCCCCCGTAGACGAGGTTACAGCCAAAATCGGTGAAAATGTAGCCAACTTCCTCGCTACCGAAATCAAAGCCGGCCGTATCCCTGCCGAGTTCCTCCCAATCCAATCGGGCGTGGGCAATATAGCCAACGCTGTGCTTGGTTCGCTCGGCGAGAACCCCGATATCCCTGCTTTCGAAATGTATACCGAGGTGATACAAGACGCCGTAATCGGTTTGATGAAAGAGGGTCACGTGAAGTTTGCATCGGGTTGCTCGCTCACCGTGTCGCAGCCTGTGCTCGAAGAGGTTTACAACGACCTCGACTTCTTCAAAGATAAAATCGTGCTCCGCCCTCAAGAGATATCCAACAACCCCGAAGTGGCTCGCCGCCTCGGCTTGATCACTATCAACACCGCCCTCGAGGCCGATATCTTTGGCAATGTCAACTCTACCCACGTGCTTGGCACCAAGATGATGAACGGTATAGGTGGTTCGTGCGACTTCACCCGCAACGCCTACATCTCTATCTTCACCACTCCATCGACAGCCAAAGATGGCAAAATCTCGTCGATTGTGCCTATGGTGTCGCACCTCGACCAGTCTGAGCACTCGGTCAAAGTGCTCATCACCGAACACGGTGTGGCCGACCTCCGCGGCAAATCGCCTATCCAGCGCGCTCACTGCATCATAGACAACTGCGTAGCTCCTGAGTATCGCGACATGCTCCGCCGCTACCTCGAGTCGGCTCCTAAAGCCCACACTCCTATGAACATGGACACCTGCTTCGCTATGCACAAAGCTTTTGCCGAAACTGGCGACATGCACAACGCTAAGATCTAAACCAATAGTCTCGTCGATATTGCATTGTAATCTACAATCAAAAAGCCGTTTATTATCGTGTAACTACGATAATAAACGGCTTTTTTTTCTGTTGCGTAGTGAAGACTTTAATTCTGCCATGAGGACTGAAGTCCTCATTACTTTACACAATCTCTTCTCACTTATTTCAGCCGGATGATATCGGTCCAGCGGGTGGTGGGGTTGGGGCTGCGCAGGTCATGGCGTATGGCGTCGGTAAAATGGGTGGCGGTACCTTTGCCTTGAGGTGAAGTGTATTGCTGCGAGCCTATGACTACTGTCTCGGCACCATTGATGCGGTTTATGCGGTCTATCGTTTCGTCGAGGCGCTGGCGGCGCTGGTAGTCGGCGGCGTTGTAGTCTATCAAGTCGGTCTGTATCGACGTGCCTTGAGTTATATCTTGCACTATCACTCCGGCGCGTTTGTAGTAGAGACCGGGTCGGAATATGCTCGTTAGGCACTGCCGGGCCGTCTGTATTATCGTGAGCGACGAGGCGGATGGTGTGAGCAGGCGTCGGGTACTGAAGTTATTATATTGTGGCAAATCTTCGCGAAAGGGGTTTGTGGCAATAAATACACCCACTTCGGCGGCGACGCTCCCCTGTCGGCGTAGTTTTTCGGCGCAAAGGGCGGCATAGTTGGCCACGTGGGTATTGAGCCCCTCAAAGTCGGTTATCATCTCGCTGAAGGAGCGGCTGGTCATGATCGACTTTTTTTGTGTAGGGCGCTCATCTGCTATACAGTCTATGCCGTTGAGTTCGCTGTGGGTGCGTAGCATCACGATGTTGAAGGTGGAGCGTATCCAGTCGGCCGAATGCCGGGCCACGTCGAAGGCCGTGACGTCGCCGGCCGCCTTGAAGCGCTCCGCATTGCGGCGACCTATGCCCCACACCTCTTCCAATGGATAGAGCGATAGCGCTTTCTCCCGTTTCTCATCGGTATCTATCACGCAGCAGTGGTTGTATCCCACATATTTCTTCGCAAAATGCGATGCCATCTTGGCTATCGTCTTGGTATGGCCGATACCTACGCTTACAGGCATACCTGTCGACCTGCGCACGCGCTCGTGCAGGTGCTCGCCCCACGCCTTGTAGTCTACGTTGGTCTGTCGGGAAAACATGCAGAAGGCTTCGTCTATCGAATAGCGGAAAAAGTCGGGGGCCTCGCCGGCTATGATGCTCATCACGCGGCCCGTTATCTCGCCATAAAGCTCATAGTTGCTGCTGAAAGCCACGATATCCATACCTTGGCACAACTCTTTCATTTTGAAATACGGCATACCGGCTTTCACTCCAAGTCGTTTCACCTCGTCGCTGCGCGCCACGACGCATCCGTCGTTGTTGCTAAGAACAACGACAGGACGGCCTGCGAGATCGGGACGAAACACCCGCTCGCACGAGACATAGCAATTATCACAATCTACAACGGCATACATACATAAATAAATGAATTGTTTGATGCTCAGTACGTTTTATTGAATGCGACATGAGGACTGAAGTCCTCATTACTTTTTGGGGTGTTATCGCTTCCAGTTGCGGATGGTCCATACTACCACGCCCCACACCTCGAAGTGGTCCGACGCCGCTATGCGGATGGGTTTGTAGCGAGCATTGGCCGGACGTAGCTCGATGTAGCCTTCGTCGCGATGGGTGGTGTCGAGAAATTTGATGGTAAACTCGTTGTTGACGAAGGCCACAATCACATCTCCGTTGACGGGTGCTAGCGAGCGGTCGATGACTGCTATGTCGCCATCGGCTATGCCGGCGTCGATCATCGAGTCGCCGTCTACTCGGCCGTAAAACGTCGCCTCTGGGTGGCGTATCATGTCGCGGTTGAAGTCGAGCGAGTCGTGTTGGTAGTCGTCTGCCGGACTGGGAAAACCGGCTTTGATAGCATCTGCTATTTGCAGATCAAGTTCTTCGGCATATTCGCCGCTTTTTATGTCGAGCATAGTTTAATGCGTAATGCGTGATGATTAATGCGTGATGCATAGCAGGCTAAAAATATATGGTCAGCCCCAAGTGCCCGGTTGACATGACACCCATCTGGAGAGTAGCTGCGGCAGTGTTTTGGCGCGGGGCGCAGTAGCCGTTGTATACGTCGAGTGCGCTGGCGCGGCGCAAAGCCCCTGCGCCGATACACACCATCGACCCTATAAGCAGGGCACCCGATGCGGCCGACAACGCTATTGAGGTATAGATGAGTGATGGGGTTTCGTATGCCAATGCCAGACCTAAGCATATGCCGCTGGCCAAACCTGTTCCGAGCGCTCCGCCAAAAACGCCCCATCCGGTGCGGTAGAGGTTCTGCCCCGACCAGTAGCGGACGTAGGCCTCCGGGCAAGAGTATTCCAGAAAATCTACATACTGCTCGCGCCCGAACAGTTGGTCTTGATAGCGGAACTGCCACCGGCCCAGCGGATAGAGATGATGGTCGGCGGCCGGTGCCGTCGATATCGAGTCGGCGCTCTCTATGGGCATTGTGGTCATATCTTGTGCACTGACAACGACAGCACTTGCTAGAAATGTCATTAAAATAATAAGACGTGTCATAGTCGTATCGTTTTGGTTTTGATTGTGCAAAGTTACAAAAAATTGTTTGACTATTCAACGGCAGAATTTCGTTTCAAGTATGAAAAAATACGCTTCAAGAATGACACGTATGCCATTAGGCATTTCTTGCCTTTGGCAATCAAACAAATATTCATACCTTTGCAGCGTAAAAATCAACAATATACGATGCCTATAAAACAGACATTCAACAAATATATAGTGCCCTTCATCGTCTTTACCACGATGGGAGTGCTTGCAGCGGTAGTACTACGCAAACATACAAGCCTGAGCCAGAGCGGACTGGATGTCTATCTCTATGTGATGCTCTGGACGGCATTGGTCCCCAATATCATAGGGTTTGGCGTTCTGCTGGCAACGGACTGGATAACGACACGCTACCCTATATATTATCTCAAGCCACAACGCCTGTGGTGGAACTACGCCATAGTAGCCATCACGCTCGTGGTCACCAATTACGCCACTATAGTGTTGATGCGTTACATGGGGAAAGTGCCCGACCCGTTCGTCATGAGTTCGAAGACCTTTTTCCTGATACTCTACATTTGGTTTGTCGAAATGATTGTCATCGGCATGATGCTTTTTTACCGGTCGATACTCTACACCAACAAGATACTCAAAGAAAAGCAAAAGCTCGAAGACGATACCGCTGCAGCCCAGTACGAAGCACTGCAGCAGCAACTCAATCCGCATTTTCTCTTCAACAGCCTCAACACACTAATAGCCGAAATCGAGTACGACCCCGCTATGGCAGTCCGCTTCACCGAGCACCTGTCCGACATATACCGCTATGTGCTCAAGGTACAGAAAATGCGAGTAGTGCCGCTTACCGACGAGCTGGTTTTTCTGCAGTCGTATCTCTTCCTCCACCAAGTGCGTCTGGGCGACTGCATCACTCTAGATATCGATATTCCCGACGACCATCTCGACCAGTCCATTCCTCCGCTCACACTCCAGATGCTAGCTGAAAATGTAATAAAACACAATGTCATATCCGAAGCGTCACCAATCACAATATCACTTTCTATAGATAAAGAAGAAAGTAAAATAGTAGTATCTAACAACATCCATCCAAAGCTAGATGTCCCCACGTCGGGCCAGGGATTGAAAAATTTGAACGAACGCTATCGCCTGCTTTGTAAGCAAAATATCGACATAATAAAAACCGACGACTCTTTTTCCGTCCGCCTACCAATACTCACTAACGACCGACTACTATGAAAGCCGTAATCATCGAAGACGAAAAACCGGCAGCCCGTCTGCTGTCCAATATGCTACACAAACTACGCCCCTATTGGGAGATTGAGACCATCCCCGGCAGCATCGAAGCAGCTTGCGACTGGTTTGCAGCCCGCGAGCACCCCGACATCATATTTCTTGACATCAACCTCTCCGACGGCAACTCGTTTCTCTTTATCGAACAAGCCAAACCGCAAGGCGCCATCATCTTTACTACCGCCTACGACGAGTATGCACTCCGGGCGTTCACGGTCAACAGCATCGACTATCTGCTCAAGCCAATCAAGCGTGAGCGTCTCGAAGAGGCTATCGTCAAATACGAACGACTCATCAACACCAATCGCAACGCCACCAGCACCGACGATATACTGATGGCTCTCCGACAGATAACCACTCCCGGCAAAAAATACCGCACACGCTTCCTTATCGATGGGTTTAAGGACAATGTAACTCTCGATGTTGCAGACATTGCGTATTTCTACCTGATAAACAAAATAACGATGGCGGTAACCACAGATAGTCACGAATATGTCATCGACGTGTCGCTCGACAAGCTCATGGAGCAGCTCGACCCCGACCAATTCTTCCGCGCCAACCGCCAGACTATCATCAACATCCACTCTGTAGCCAAAATCGAACCATGGTTTGGCGGCAAAATCATCGTAGAAACAAAACCCCGCTCCGCCCAACAAATCACCATAAGCCGCGAGCGAGTGTCACTCTTCAAGGTGTGGCTAAACTATTAAGGCACAAGATGCAAGTATCAAAACGCAAGACGTTAGATATTAGACGTTAGATATCGTCGAAAAAATCGAAAGAATCGAAACCATCGAAAAGAAGTCTAAAATCTAAAATCCTGCTACTTAAAAACAAATCCTTTCCAATGAAAAAAAGTACCCGCCGCTGGAAAAACCTCCGCTACTGGCTGTTTTTCGGATATCTGGAGTGGATGCACGACAGGATACTCTACCGGTGCACTCACCTTCTACACCCGGAGCGAATACCTCACGACGGGCAGGCTACCGTCATCGTAGCCAATCACCAAAATGCACTTGGCGACCCCTTGGCGCTCGAATTTGCCTTCCGCTCGAGAGTAGTCAACATCTTTGCCCGCGGCGATATCTTTGCCAATAAAGTGGTGGGCGCTTTCCTCCGCTCGCTCTATATTCTTCCTGCCTACCGCATGCGTACCGACGGCTACGAGCAACTGGGGCGCAACTACGAGTCGTTCGACGAGGCTCATCAGCGTCTGCTCGGCGGCGAAACCGTGGCTATCTTTCCCGAAGGGACCAACCAAGACCGTCACTACTTAGGCGATTTTTCACAAGGTTACCTGCGCATGGCGTTTGGCGCAGCCGAAAAGTCGGGCTTCGAAAAAGAGATATTCATCCTACCCACAGCCATCCACTACTCCAACTACTTCCACATGCAGGCCGACGTGCTAGTGTCGTGCGGCATCCCCGTTTCGCTCAAGCCATACTACGAGCTATACAAGACCAAACCACGCACCGCTCAGCGCGAAGTAAACCACTTAGTACGTGAGCAGGTCGACTCACTCATGCTCAACATCACCGACTTAGAGCACTACGACGCCATCGACGCCATACGCGACACTTACGGCGTGCACTATGCCCGCAGTCTAGGATTAAAACCACGTTCACTTCCACAAAAGCTCGAAGCCGACAAGCGCCTTGTTGCCGCTCTCGACCTCTTGCGTGCCTCCGACATCGAAACCTCGGATAGCATATATGCCGATGCCATCAACTTAAAAAACACTATGGAACACTACAAAGTGCGCGACTGGTGCATCGATGTGAGATACCCCTGGCTATGGCGGTTATTAGTGGGTTTGGGACTACTGTTGCTGTCGCCAATATTCCTATTCGCCCTAATCCCCAATGTGATAGCATTCTACGCTCCACGCAAATTGGTTGACAAGCTGGCCGCTCAAGGTCCGAAATTCAAAATGTTTGCCAGCGGCATACAGTTTATTCTCAACTCTATCATCGTACTACCCATCTGCTACACTGCTGTTTTTCTTATCGACCTCTTCTCGTTCAATTGGATAATAGCACTCGTACATCTGCTGGCACTACCATGGCTGGGGATATTCGCATGGCACTACCGCCTCGCGTGGATCAAATGGCGTGGCCTAGGTCGATACCTCAAGGCTTTTAAACATACCGACATGAGAAACGCTGTCGAAAAACGTCGCGATCTGTGGCGTCGTCTCGACAACATCTTATAAAACGCATAAAATATTTATATCAAAACAATATGAACAGAGTAGTAATCACAGGCATGGGCATTTACTCATGTCTAGGCACCACCCTCGACGAGGTGCGCCAATCATTATACACCGGCCGCTCGGGTATCATCTTCGACCCGTCACGCAAAGAGATGGGCTTCCGCTCGGCATTGACAGGCAATGTCGTAGTACCCGATCTGAAAAAACAGCTCAGCCGCAGCCAGCGTGTCTACATGCCCGAACAGGCCAAATATGCTTATTGCGCCACCGCCGACGCCCTCCGTCACGCCGGCATCGACCAAGACTATCTCGACGCTCACGAAGTAGGCATCATGTATGGGAACGACAGCAGCGCCGACCCCGTAGTGCGTGCCGTAGATACCATGCGCGAAAAGCACGACACCACACTCGTAGGCTCGGGTGCCATATTCCAATCGATGAACTCTACCGTGACCATGAACCTGGCTTGCATCTTCAAGCTCAAAGGCATGAATCTCACCGTATCGGGTGCTTGCGCTAGCGGTTCGCACGCTATCGGCCTAGGCGCCATACTCATACGCAACGGATTGCAAGATATGGTGGTGTGCGGCGGCGCTCAAGAAGTCAACCCATTTTCGGTAGGCTCGTTCGACGGCATCAGCGCCTTCTCTATCCGCGAAAATGAACCTACACGTGCCAGCCGCCCGTTCGACCGCGACCGCGACGGCCTCGTCCCCGGCGGCGGTGCAGCTACCGTCATCCTGGAAAGCTACGAATCGGCCGTTCGCCGCGGCGCTCCTATCCTAGGCGAAGTGATAGGCTACGGTTTCTCGTCAAACGGCGACCACATATCCGTTCCAAACGTCGACGGCCCGGCCCGCTCGCTCCGCATGGCACTCAAAGATGCCGCTATCGACCTTAGACAGATAGGCTACATCAACGCCCACGCCACCAGCACCCCCGTCGGCGACCGCAACGAGGCAAAAGCTATCTACGACGTAATAGGCGACGCCCCTATCCACGTAAGTTCTACCAAATCGCAGACCGGACACGAGATGTGGATGGCCGGCGCCAGCGAAATCATCTACTCCATGATCATGATGAAAAACGACTTCATAGCTCCAAACATCAACTTCGAAAACCCCGACGAAGACTCCGCCCGCCTTCTCATCTCCCCAACTCGCGTCGACAAGCACTTCGACACCTTCCTCTCCAACTCTTTCGGCTTCGGCGGCACAAACAGCACCCTCATAGTCAAAAATTTATAAAAACAAAGTGATGAGGACTTCAGTCCTCAATCTCTGTACTAAAGTCTAAATCATTCACAAACCAAAAAATACTCACTCACAATGGAAAAACAAGAATTGATCAACAAAGCAAACGAAGTAATCGCTGAAGAATTTGAAGTAGAGGTATCCGACCTCACACCCGAAGCTGACATCAAAGCCACCCTCGAACTCGACAATCTCTCACTCGTCGACCTCGTAGCTCTTATCGAAGAGACTTTTGGCGTAAAACTCCAAGGCGCCGACGTGACCAAAGTGAAAACTTTTGAAGCCCTCTACGACTTCATCTACGCTCGCCTCAACGAAAAATAATCCCTACTAATTAGATTTCATCACCCAATCACACTCACTCATGAAAGCTCCACTCTATGCTGGCGATGCCATCAAGCTGTTTCTGCCTCAGCGCGAACCGATTTTGATGGTCGACACACTCTACAGTGCCGATGCCAATCAAGCCACTACGGGCATAACCGTGAGCGCCGACTGTATGTTTGTCGAAGACGGTCAGTTCACCGAAGCCGGACTCATTGAGCATCAAGCTCAATCGGCTTCGGCCATGGTCGGATACCAAGCCTTCATCGACCACCGCCCCACCCCTGTCGGCTATATCGGCGAGGTGAAACGCTGCACTATCAACCGCCTCCCCAAAATAGGAGAAGAGCTCACCACCACCATCTCAGTCACATCGGTAGTCGGAGCTATCACCGTCATCAAAGCATCTACTTTGGCTCACGACGATATAGTAGCCGAATGCACTATGAAGATTTATGTCAAACCCACCTCAAAGTAATGAAGACTTCAGTCTTCATAAACAACAAAAAGACTTCAGCCTTCATAAACAACAAAACCACCATGGCTCCCCTCCACTCTACAATCAACATACGCGT
>SAMEA104315432__coassemble_1170_pt1 | contig 10743 bp, 9 predicted proteins | sample SAMEA104315432__metabat2_low_PE_040 | metagenome-assembled genome bin SAMEA104315432 (sample SAMEA104315432) | gut metagenome | biome: Monkey gut; feature: monkey-associated habitat; material: faeces | place: China | collected 2013 | reverse complement strand
TAGAGTTTACCACGCCAGCCACCGCCGTGGCCAACTACCGCCGCGCCTGGGCAGCAGGTGTACCTGTAGTATCAGGCACCACGGGTTGGACCGAAGCGATGCCAACCATAGAGGACGAGCTAAACCACAACGGCCAGACGCTCTTTTGGGCGTCCAACTTCTCGCTCGGCGTCAACATACTCTTTGAGCTCAACCGGCATCTAGCGCATATCATGAATGCCTACCCCACCTATCGAGTCTCGCTCACCGAGATACACCATACCGCAAAAAAAGACGCGCCTAGCGGTACAGCCATCACTCTAGCCGAAGAAGCAATAGCCGCCATCGACCGCCTCGAGCGCTGGCAGCTGATAGAACCCGTAGAACTATCGACCACAAGCCAAAACACGGTGCGGCACGGTGGCTATGCCGCATCAAGCATCGCGGCCGACACCCTCCCCGTCACCGCCCTCCGCCAAGGCGCAGTGCCAGGCATCCACGAGATGGTCTACACCTCGGCAGTAGACCGCCTCAGCATCCGCCACGAAGCCTTCTCGCGCGACGGCTTCGCCCTCGGCGCCGTAATGGCAGCCGAATTCATCCCCCAACACCACCCCACCGGCCTGCTCTCAATGCACGACATGCTGAAATTCTAAACTCAGAAAAGAAAGTTACCAAACATGACAAGACTGACAATCAAACAATTGACTATAGCCGCCAAAAAATTCTGTGAAAAAGAAGACGGAGTTTATCATAAAAATCTTTACGGAATAACAGATGGTAAAGCCGTAGGTACATATGTAGAACATAAATTTCAAGATTTTCTGGCATCCAATTTCGATATTGACCATGGTAATTCTGCCAATGGTCTTGATTTGCCATCTATCAACACCGACATAAAAGTTACATCCCTCAAACAACCACAATCCAGCTGTCCTTTTCGAGATAGTAAACAAAAAATATTTGGTTTAGGCTATAACATTATACTTTTTGTGTACGAAAAAACAGACAACCACAAAACTAAATCGAGTGCTCTACATTTTGTTTCGTGCAACTTTATCGAAAAGTCCCGAACCGCAGATTACCAAACAACTACTGGATTACGAGCCATAATAAATAACAACGGCAATGTAGATGACATTTTTGCATTTTTATCTGACCACAAAATACCTTGTGATGAAGTCACTTTGTATGAAATGTCAAAAATGATTCTTAAAAACCCACCTCAAATCGGATTCCTAACTATTTCAAACGCACTTCAATGGCGACTTCAATATAGCAGAATAGTACAACTGACAGAAACAATAGAAGGCATACACCCAATAATAAAATATGGCAAATAGAGTAGAATTTGGAGATTGGCAAACTAACGACAATTTGAGTACCGCTATTTGTCAACAATTATACGATGATGGTGTTCGTCCAACAGTAATCATAGAACCGACATGCGGATTAGGCTCTTTTGTAAAATCGGCCATCTCCGTTTTCAATACAATAAAAACAGTCGTAGCCATAGATATCAATAGCCAATACTGCTCAGAACTGCAATCTTGGGTTGAAAAAAACAAAAAGGACTCTATTGATATCGAGATATACCATAGCAGCGTTTTTGATATAAACTTCAACAGTATAGCTAAAAAATATGACAAAGAAAATGTGCTACTGATTGGAAATCCACCTTGGGTCACCAACAGCCAGCTGGGCGTAATCGGGAGCGACAATCTGCCAGTAAAATCCAACATCAACAATCATAAAGGCATAGAAGCAATAACAGGGAAAGGCAATTTCGACATATCAGAAAGTATACTATACCTCTTATTTAGCGCATTTGCTTTTCACAAAAAATGCGTTATTGCTTTTATTGTCAAGAATTCAGTAATAAAGAATATTGCAGAGTCGTTACCAACTAAGCATTTCAAATTAACATCCCTTGCTCAATACAATATCAATACTCAAAAAGAATTTGGGGCTTCGGTATCAGCTGCCTTATTATATGCACGGCTAGGCGAAAAAACAGATTATTGTTGTAATATATATGATTTTTATACCAAAAAAAAGATACGGACATTTGGATGGACCGACAACCGTTTTGTGGCAGACGTAAACGATTATGCATTACTCTCATCGTTCGATGGTAATTCTCCATTTGTATGGAGATCTGGCGTAAAACACGATTGCGCAAAAGTAATGGAACTTCGCAAAAAAGATGGCGTGCTCTATAATGGACTAGATGAAATTGTAAATATAGAAGAGGAATGCATTTTCCCTCTTATTAAAAGTTCGGATATAAAAAAAGATATTATCAACAATACAGATAGATATATTATCATTACCCAAAATAAAGTCTCTGAAGACACCTCACAATTGGAGAACACACATCCAAACCTTTGGAAATATTTATTATCTCACAAATCATACTTCACCAATCGCAAAAGCGCAATATATCGTAGCAAGCCACAATATTCCATATTTGGAATTGGCGAATACTCTTTTTGTAAATACAAAATCGCCATTTCCGGACTTTATAAAACTTTCAACTTTACTCTTTTAGAACCAATCGAAGGTAAACCTGTGATGATTGATGACACTTGTTATTCTATTGGTTTCGATAATAAAGATACAGCTATCAAGGCTCTTGAAGTATATAATTCAACAGTAATAAAAAATTTTCTACGCACAATTACATTCGACGATGCAAAACGAATTATATCAAAGGAGATTTTGATGAGAATAGATTATTTCAAAGCGTATGAAGTGTTATATCATTGCGAAGCTCCATTAAAACTTACAGTGCAAAAAAACAGCACATTGCAACTACAACTATTTTAAGCACAATACATAAATCATTTCTTCATGAACATAAAACAACGTTTCAGCCGGCCCGTATCGTCGTGGGTCAAACTAGCCATCTGGTCTATAATATACATACTGTTTTTAGCCTGGGTGGGCAACTGGTGGTGGATGATGCTCTACCCTCTCATCTTCGATATCTTCGTGACCAAGTTTATTCCTTGGGGCTTCTGGCGCCGTTGGGAAAAAACCAACAAAACGCTCTACACCATTTTCAGTTGGCTCGACGCTATTGTCTTTGCCCTGATAGCTGTCTATTTCATCAACCTCTACCTTTTCCAGAACTACCAGATACCATCGTCGTCGCTCGAACAGACACTCAAGGTAGGCGACTTCCTCGCCGTAAGCAAATGCAGTTACGGTCCGCGCATTCCCAACACCCCGCTGTCGTTTCCTCTGGTACAAAACACATTTCCATGGGGCGGCAAATCGTATATCGAACGTCCACAATGGGAGTATCGCCGCCTGGCGGGTCTCGACACCATCAAACTTGGCGATATCGTAGTATTCAACTTCCCGGCCGGCGACACCGTGCCACGCCTCTGCTCCAACCCCGACTACTACACACTCTGCTACGAATATGCCGGCATAGACCCCGCATACCGCTCGTTCCCGGCCGACAGCGTGATGGCTTACGACTACTACCGCCGTCGGATGAATCGTGGCGCCGCCCAAATACGCACCGACGAGCGGCGTATGGGCGACATAATAACCCGCCCCGTCGACCGTCGTGAAAACTACGTAAAACGCTGTGTAGGACTACCAGGACAGACTATCCAACTGACCGACAACGTGCTCACCGTCGACGGCAAAACGCTCGAAAACGCGCCAGGCGTCCAACACAACTACTTCGTACAGACCAATGGCGGCACATTTTCGGCCGAAGCTCTACACCGCATAGGCGTGAGCGTAACCGAGACATCGACTATCAACGGCACCGACTACAGTTCGTACCTCTACAAGATAGGCATGACCCCAGCCAATGGCGACCAATGGGGCGCAATATACGTGATGGCAATGACCGACGAGGTAAAAGCCGCCGTATCTAAAATACCTATCGTAAAACAGATAGCTATGGAGCGGATACTTCCCGAAATACACTCCACTATATTCCCGCTCGCATACTCATACAAATGGACCCGCGACAACTACGGACCACTCACCATACCGGCACGAGGCATGACTATAGCCCTGACCGAAGACAATGTGATACGCTACGAGCAGTGCATAGTCAACTACGAGCGCAACACACTCGAATGGCGCAATGGCTCAGCCTACATCAACGGCGAGAAAGCAGACACCTACACCTTCAAGATGGACTACTACTGGATGATGGGCGACAACCGCCACAACTCGGCCGACTCGCGCATGTGGGGTTTTGTACCCGAAGACCATATCGTAGGGCGCCCACTCTTTGTATGGCTCTCGCTCGACCGCGACAAAGGCTGGTTCGACGGCAAGATACGCTGGTCGCGTTTCGGTCACAACGCCAGCAGATAAGCAAAAGCCTTTATGACCCTTAAGCTCCCTAAAGTCCCTAATGACCCTATAATCAAAAAAATACTATGGAAGAAGAAATTTTACCTGTTGTCGACAAAGACGGCAATATGATAGGCAAAGCATCGCGCACAGAGTGCCACAATGGCAGTTTCAAACTACACCCGGTAGTGCATCTGCATCTATACAGTCGAGATGGCAGACTGCTACTTCAGTTGCGCCAATTCTCAAAAGAGATACAACCTGGCAAATGGGATACATCGGTAGGTGGTCATGTGAACTACGGCGAGACGATAGAAGAGGCTCTCCGCCGCGAAACACGCGAAGAGCTTGACGTAAACCTCGATGAAGTGGATCTTGAGTTTGTAGACAAATATGTATACCGCTCTGATATCGAAGAAGAGCTAGTATACGTATACAAAGGCATATACAATGGCTGCCATTTTGTATACCCGAATACCGAAATCGAAAACATCGAATATTACAACAAAGACGACATCAACTTCTTGTCGATCACCCACCGCCTTACTCCAAATTTCGAGAGCGAACTGAAGAGATACAATCTTATTTAGGGAAGAAAAAAGTAACCATACGAAATAAAACCGTCATATCCGCGGCTTCATGCGGCATCAAATTAAAAGACGACATATTTCGGATGGTTTCCCTCAATCAAATAATTTGTCGGCTGTCCGAGAAAAACAAAAGTCGAAATACTGCTTTTAAATTTTAGCGGACAGTAATAATTATAAGAAAAGTAGTGCGCCATACAGTATCCGTTTCTCAACGAATGGCTGCATAGCGCACCGCAAACAAAATCTATTATCTAAAATCAATCTGCCATGAAAAACATTTAGTAAACACAAGAAAAAAGTGTCAAACTATCATCTTTCTTTTACGTTGTAAAGATAATAATAACATTTCACAAAGGCAAACATTTTTGCGATTATTTTGCTAATATTTTTCGATTTTTATCACACAGGCAACATATTGTGCTAAATATCAACATATTACAGCCAACACAAAAAAGCCAATAATTTCAAAAATTATTGGCTTTTTGTGTTGAAAGAAGGGTTTTAGTCCCATTCTATCTCTTCAATCATATATCCGTGCGACTCTTTTTCGTCATAAAAATCGTCGAAACGTTGCTTTTCCGCATCTTCATCATCGTATAAATCACTATCACCACCATCTGTTTCGTCGTCGGCTGAAGCAGTTTTTTTGACGTCGATATTACGATGAGTGAAAGTGGTGATACGATTTTCCTCGCGGTTGATTTCGGTCCAGAGCAAATCTTTAAGTTGGTCGATATTTAAGCCCGAGACAGCCGAGAAGAAGATATGAGGCACATCGGCAGGCAGTTGAGGTTCGAGGGCGGCTATGAGTTCATCATCGAGCATATCGGCTTTGGAGACAGCCAGAACTCTCTGTTTGTCGATGAGGTCGGGGTTGTACTCACGGAGTTCGTTGAGCAGAACCTCATATTCGCGGGCTATGTCGTCGGAGTCGGCAGGCACGAGGAAAAGCAGGATAGCGTTGCGCTCGATATGGCGCAAGAAGCGGAGTCCCAACCCTTTGCCTTGGCTAGCGCCCTCGATTATGCCGGGGATGTCGGCCATACAGAACGACTTGCCTTCACGGTAAGGCACTATGCCGAGGTTTGGTACGAGAGTAGTAAACGGATAGTTGGCAATCTCGGGTTTGGCCGCCGATACCACGCTGAGGAGCGTAGATTTGCCGGCGTTAGGGAAACCGACAAGACCAACGTCGGCAAGCACCTTCAGTTCGAGTATTACGTTGCGCTCCTGCATCGGTTCGCCCGGTTGTGCGAACCGGGGAGTTTGGTTTGTGGCGGTACGGAAGTGCCAGTTGCCAAGGCCGCCGCGACCGCCACGAAGGAGAATCACCTCTTGGCCGTCTTCGGTCACGTCGCAGAGAAACTCGCCGGTATCGGCATCGTATGCTACAGTACCACAAGGCACATCGATATATTTATCCTCGCCATCGGCACCAAAGCTACGGCTACCTGAGCCATGGCCTCCATGACCGGCAAAGACGTGGCGCGAATATTTGAGGTGGATAAGCGTCCAGTAGTCTTTCGAACCGCGAAGTATGACGTGACCGCCGCGACCGCCGTCGCCGCCATCGGGACCTCCTTTGGCAATATATTTTTCGCGGTGAAAGTGAGTCGACCCGCCACCACCCTTGCCGGAGCGGCAGAATATTTTTACGTAATCGACGAAGTTGGATGAAGCCATAAGACAAGTAAGAAGTAAGAAGTGAGAAGTGAGAAGTGAGAAGTGAGAAGTGAAGAGAAGAGAAGAGGCTTAGGCCTTTAATTTAAGCACTAAGAGAGGGTGTGATGCAATTTATTTAGAGCGAAGCGTCGATGATGCGTTTCACTTGGGCGAAACATTCGTCGACAGTGCCGTTGTTTGTAGCGAATTGACAACGGCCAGACGATTTATAGAAATCAATGACCGGCATAGTCTGGTTTGCGTATACGTCGAGGCGTTTTTGGATTGTATCGAGGTTGTCGTCGGCACGGCCCGAAGTTTTTCCGCGGTTGAGCAGACGCTCGATGAGGAGATCGTGTTCTACCTCCATGCAGAGCATGCAAGTGACTGAAGTGCCCATTTCAGCGAGCATCATGTCGAGGGCTTCGGCTTGTGCCACTGTGCGGGGAAATCCGTCAAATATAAAGCCTTTGGCTCCGGCGTGAGAAGCCAATTGGTCGTGAAGCATGGAGATAATCATGGCATCGGGCACAAGTTTTCCTTCGGATATGAGAGCCTCGGCCGCACGTCCATTGTCGGTGCCGGCTTTTATTTCGGCACGGAGCATATCGCCGGTAGAGATATGCACAAGTCCATAATGCCGTACTATGATGTCGCTTTGAGTGCCTTTGCCCGAACCTGGAGCACCGGAAATAACGATATTGAGCATGATTTTAGCAATGATAAAAGTGTTGATTATACAAATAGCGCCGTAAACATAGTGTGTTTAGCGCAAAAAATATAAGGTTAAAAATAAAAATCACAAATCAGACAACGCAAAGCGTTACTTTTCAGGAATAAGAGTATAGATATCGCGGAGATTGCGGCCATAACCATCGTAATCGAGACCATATCCGACAATAAAATCGTTTGGAATATGCATAGCTACATAGTCGATTTTCACGTCGTACCGCAATGCTTCGGGCTTGAAAAACAGTGTAGCTACTTTCAGGTCTTCTACGTTCTGTATACGAAGGCGTTCGACAAGACGGCTCATGGTGAGACCCGAATCGATGATATCTTCAATGACAACGACAGTGCGACCTTCGACCGATTCGTTGAGGCCAAGCACTTCGCATACATTGCCGGTAGAACCGGTGCCGCAATATGACGAAAGTTTGATAAACGACACTTGTCCAGGCACTTCCACTCGTTTCAGCAAGTCGGATGCAAACATAAACGCGCCATTGAGTACAACCAAAAAGAGAGGATTTTTGCCTTTTAAATCGGCAGTCATCCGCTGTGCCACAGCATCGACAGCTTTAAGCAATTCGGCTTCCGGAATAGAGACGCCAAAGGTCTTATCTTTCAATGTAATTGTCTTCATAAATTCTTCGATGAAAATTGCCACAAAGGTACAAATAACTACGCAGAGTGCAAAATAATTTGGCATAATTATTTTACTGGATGCCCAAATAGTGATTTTTAGGCACAGACCGCATGGCAGTAGGGACATGTCTTTGGCATGTCCGCCAACCGCATGGAGCCAAGACACCATGACCACCTATAATCTCGTTAATATCGAAAAAAAAACGACAACCTATCCAATCCCGTCACACAGCAAAGTTAAAAATTTACAAATTTCTCTCAACTATAACTGAAAATTGAAATAGTTTTTGTTACTTTGCACGAAATTTGGAGCAGAAGGTAATTTTGACAAATAAAGCTATAGCACCACTCAACAAAACCAGCTGATATACATTCAAATAGCCATGATTGTCACGTCAAAATCAACACATCATAACATTAGCAAACAGATGCTAAACTCCACCGTTTCCGACAAAAAACAAGCAATACACATTATATATTACACGCAATGCAAAACAATTTAGTGATTGTAGAGTCGCCCGCAAAGGCCAAAACGATTGAAAAATTTTTAGGAAAAGAATACCATGTGATGTCGAGTTTTGGGCATATACGCGACTTGGACGAACACGGGCTTGGTATAGACATAGAGCACAACTACACCCCACACTACGTGATACCCGCCGACAAAAAGAAACTAGTGAGCGAACTGAAAAGTGCAGCATCTAAAGCCGACACCGTATGGCTAGCATCCGATGAGGACCGTGAAGGGGAAGCCATAGCGTGGCATCTGCACCAAGTGCTGGGATTGGACAAAAAGTCCACTCACCGCATAGTGTTTCACGAGATAACAAAAAATGCTATTCTTCATGCTATCGAGACTCCACGCGATATCAACCTCAACGTGGTCGACGCCCAACAGGCACGCCGCGTGCTCGACCGCATCGTGGGTTTTGAGCTCTCGCCGGTGCTGTGGCGCAAAATCAAGCCGTCGCTGTCGGCAGGCCGCGTGCAGTCGGTTACAGTGCGCTTGGTGGTAGAGCGCGAGCGCGAAATAGCCAACTTCAAAGCCGAAGCCAGCTATCGGGTAGTGGGAGTTTTCACTGTCGACATCGACAATAAAAAGGCGGCATTCAAGGCAGAACTCCGACGTCGTTTCGCTACCGAAGCCGAAGCTACCGCCTTTCTGCAACAATGCAACGGCGCATCGTTTAGCATTGACAACATCGACAAACGCCCCACACTGCGCAAACCAAACGCACCATTTACCACATCGACAAATTTGGCTTCCCCGTATCGACCACCATGCGCATAGCCCAACATCTGTACGAAAGCGGACGCATCACCTATATGCGTACCGACTCGGTCAACCTCTCGGGACTTGCCCTAGGCACAGCCAAAGAGGAGATAGTGAGCACTATGGGCGAACGCTACCACCACATGCGCCAATACGCCACAAAGAGCAAGGGAGCCCAAGAGGCCCACGAAGCTATACGCCCCACAGCATAGAAGGCACCGCCCAAGAGCAGAAGCTATACGACCTCATCTGGAAACGCACGATAGCAAGCCAGATGGCCGATGCCGAATTTGAAAAAACTACCGTCACCATCGGAATGAGCGGCACCGACGAACAGTGGATAGCCGTAGGCGAAGTACTTACATTCGACGGTTTCCTGAAAGTATACATCGAGTCGACAGACGACGACCAAGCCGAAGACGAAAACACGCTGCTGCCGGCGATGACCGCAGGCATGCCTATAGCGATGACCGAAATAGAGGCCCGCCAACGCTACACCCAACGCCCTGCCCGATACACCGAAGCCAGCCTGGTGCGCAAACTCGAAGAGCTCGGCATAGGCCGACCCTCGACCTACGCACCCACCATCACCACCATCATGAACCGCGGCTACGTTGAAAAACGCGAAATCACAAACAACCCTCTCCCCTACCGCATACTGACTCTTAAAAACGGAAAAATCACCACAAAAGACCACACCGACAAGCCGTCTGTCGAAAAAGGCAAACTCTCACCCACCGACATAGGCATAGTAGTCAACGACTTCCTGAAAGAGAACTTTCCGAATATCATGGACTACAACTTCACAGCCCGCGTGGAGGAGAGTTTCGACGAGATAGCCGAAGGCAAAGAGGAGTGGACCGCCAACATAGACCGCTTCTACAAGAAATTTCACCCCAACGTGGATGCCGCCATCAACACCACCGGCAAGAAAGTGGGTGAACGCGAACTGGGCACTGACCCCAAAACGGGCGAACCGGTATTTGTCAAAATAGGCCGTTTCGGTCCTGTAGCCCAAATAGGCGCTGCCAGCGACGACGCCAAACCGCGCTTCGCATCGCTCCGCACCGGCCAATCTATCGAAACTATCACTCTCGAAGAAGCCCTCGAACTCTTTAAGCTACCCATCGACCTAGGCGAATGGGAAGGCGAGAAACTGAGCATCGGCGTAGGTCGCTTCGGCCCATACGTACGTCATGGCAAAAACTACGTGTCGGTACCAAAAGGCGAAGATCCACTGTCGATAAGTCGCGACCGCGCCATAGAGATTATCGAAGAAAAACGCACCGCCGACCGCAACCGCGAAATCATGCGCTTCGACGAACATGACATCGTGGTGCTCAACGGACGCTTCGGACCGTACATAGCCCATGCCGGCGCCAACTACAAAATAAAAAAAGGCACCGACGCCTCCACTCTCACTCTCGACGACTGTCTCAATATCGTGGCCGACGACAGCGCAAAATCAAAAACCGGCTCCCGCAAGAAAGCCTCAACCAAAACAGCCACAAAGACTACCGCTAAAAAAACGACAACCACAAA
>SAMEA104315432__coassemble_1168_pt1 | contig 10774 bp, 9 predicted proteins | sample SAMEA104315432__metabat2_low_PE_040 | metagenome-assembled genome bin SAMEA104315432 (sample SAMEA104315432) | gut metagenome | biome: Monkey gut; feature: monkey-associated habitat; material: faeces | place: China | collected 2013 | reverse complement strand
CACACCAAAATGGGACGCCCCGTTTACGACGGCTCCGGCATCATGCCCGACTCCACATACGAAGAGATACAGTATTTCAACATATCGCACTACATGCTACTGAAAAACATCTACTTCAAATACGCCAACATCTACTGCCTATCTCACCCTACTATCGCCGCCCCTCTCTCATTCTCACTCTCCGACACTGAATACAACGACTTCTGCCAGTGGGTGATAGCCTCGGGTTTTACCTACCGCCTTGAAAGCGAAAAATATCTACAGGAACTCAAAGACATGGTCAGAACCGAAGGCTACGACTCCAAAACCAGCGATCTCTTCGCCCAACTCACCGCCGCACTCCAACCCAACGTGGCAGACGACCTACGCCTCTTTGAAAACAACATCCGCTCCCGCCTCGAAACAGAAATCGTCAAACGGTACTACTACCAATCGGGCGCCATCGAATATATGACCCGCCACGACCTCCAACTCCCCATCGCCATCGACCTCATCCAACAACAATAATAACTGATTATTAGGCCAGCTAGGCCAGCCAGAACAGCCAGGCCAGCCAGAACAGCTAGACTCCTCCCTCGAAAAAAATAAAAAAAAATCATTAATCTCATGAAAAAAATACTCTTCCTCACCACTTTCGCCGCAATCGCATGTTTCGCTTCGGCACAGACACCTATTTCGGTACCGAAACCTATAATCAAGCACCTCACCAAAGCCGAATTTCTGGAAAAAGTGTGGAACTACGAAATAGACTCCACCGCATGGACCTACCGCGGCGAACTGCCTTGCATCATCGACTTCTACACCACATGGTGCGGTCCCTGCAAACGCTTGGCCCCAATCCTCGAAGAACTGGCCATAGAGTACAAAGGCCTGATAGCCATCTATAAAGTCAACACCGAAGTGGAGCGCGAACTGGCCGCCGTTTTCGGCATCCGTAGCATACCCACTTTATTCTTCTGCCCCCAAAACGCCCAACCGCAAGTAGCCAAAGGCCTCCTCCCCAAGGAAACCCTCAAACAGGCCATCGACGAAGTACTCCTCAACAAAAAACAATAAGACACTAGGCACTAGATTTTAGATTTTAGATTTTAGATTTATCGAGAGTTTCGAAAAACAATCTCGACACCAATAAAAAAAATCATGCACCGTCTCACCTCCCTCTGCACCGAATATTTCGGAAACAGCGACTTGACCATCTCGCCCATCACAGGTTCCGGCTCCAACCGCCAGTACTTCCGAATCTCACGCCCCGACGGCAAGAGCTTAATAGGTGTCGTCGGCACCTCGAAAGAGGAAAACATCGCCTTTCTTCATATATCCGAGGCACTCGCGGCTGCACAAATACCCGTTCCTCAGATATATGCCGTGAGCGCCGACTCCATGTGCTACATCCAGCAGGACCTAGGCTCCACAGCCCTCTTCGATACACTCTCTCCCGCCAGGCAAAACGGGCAATACTCCAACCACGACATCGATCTTCTAAAAAAAACAATGACACTCCTGGCCGACATACAGTTTGCCGGCGGCAAAAACATCGACTACTCACGCTGCTACCCACAGCCTGAGTTCGACCGTCGAATGATCTCATTCGACCTCAACTACTTCAAATACTGCTTTCTAAAAACCTCTGCTCTCGACTTTCAGGAGATTGCCCTCGACGACGACTTCAACCGCCTAGCCGACGACCTCCTGGCCGGCACGACCGACACATTCATGTATCGCGACTTCCAAGCCCGCAACGTGATGATTTACAACGATACAACCTATTTCATCGACTACCAGGGCGGCCGCCGCGGACCTATATACTACGACGTAGCATCATTTCTCTGGCAAGCCAAAGCCGCATATCCCGACGCGCTCCGGCAAGCACTCATCGACACATACATCGAGAGCGCGCGAAAATACACCGACATCGACCGTGCGGAATTTATCGACCGTCTACGCCTTTTCGTGCTCTTCCGCACACTACAAGTGCTTGGCGCCTACGGTTTCCGCGGTGAATACGAACGAAAAGAGCACTTCATAAGGTCTGTCCCCTTCGCCATCGACAACCTACGTACCCTCATCGACACACCTTTCGCCAACTACCCATACCTTCAATCTCTGCTCACACAACTCACCGCTATCCCTCGCTACCAACACAAAAAAACAGAACGTCTCACCGTCGACGTCTACAGCTTTTCATATAAAAAAGGTCTTCCGGCCGACACGTCGGACAATGGAGGAGGCTATATCTTCGACTGCCGAGGCATGCACAACCCTGGCCGCTACGACCGATACAAACAGCTCACCGGGCGCGACCAAGAGGTAATCGATTTCCTCGAACAGCGCCGTGAGGTATTCACTTTCCTCGATGCAGCCTACTCGCTCGTAGACCATCACACCGAATGCTTCATCCGCCGCGGCTTCGCCCACCTCTTGGTAGCCTTCGGCTGCACTGGCGGCCAGCACCGCTCGGTATACTGCGCCGAACATATGGCTCACCACCTCCGCCAGAAATACGACATCAACGTCAACCTCATCCACCGCGAAATGAATGAAAAGTGAATAACGAAAACCAAACATCCACACACTACGCAATATGAACTGGAACGACGGACATTCTTGTCCGTCGCTCAACAATACCAACCATAAATCATACACTTTTCACAACTATTCACTGTGCACTATGAACTGTGCACTATTCACTAAATAAATGACCGCTTTCATCTTTGCCGCAGGCATCGGGTCGCGCCTCAAGCCACTGACCGACACAATGCCCAAAGCTCTCGTACCAATCGCAGGCTGCCCTATCTTCGACTACGTGGTTGACAAGCTACAACGCCAAGGATTCGACCGCTTTATCGTCAACGTCCACCACTTTGCTCCGATGCTCACAGAGCATATCGCACAGCGACCCGACGCCGACCGATTTGCCATCTCAGATGAAACCGACCTCCTACGCGACACAGGCGGTGCCATCCGACACGCCGCTTCACTTATTGGAAACGAACCGTTTCTCGTGCACAACGTAGACATTATATCCAATTTCGATATCAATCGACTTCTCTCCAACCGCCGCCACGATGCACTTGCCACCCTGCTCGTGAGCGACCGACAATCGACCCGCTACCTCCTCTTCGACAACGACTTCCGCCTAGTAGGATGGGCCAACACCACCACTGGCGATATAAAATCGCCATACCCCGCACTCGACCCCGACCAATGCATAAAAAGAGCATTCGCAGGTATACACTATATATCACACGACATCTGCCCCTTAATGACCAACTACCCCGAACGCTTTTCAATCATCGACTTCTACCTCGACCACGCCGCAACCCACAAAATCTACGGCTATGCCGACCCAACCCTCCAACTCATCGACATAGGCAAACCCGAAACGCTCGCCCTAGCAGAAAAACAATTTATAATTGATAATTGATAAATATCGAAATCCTCGAAACTTACGATACCCTCGAAAAAATCTAAAATCTAAAATCCTGATACTCGATACTCGATACTTGACACTCGATACTTGATGCTCGATACTAAATGATTGACACTCACTCACATATCTACGGCCCCGAATACGATGATGACAGACACGTTGTGATAAACCGTGCCCTCGAAGTGGGCGTGACGCATCATATTCTTGCCAACGTCGACACCACCACTATCGGCCAAATGACCGCATGCCACCAGGCATACCCCACCCTCACCTCAATGGCCATGGGTCTACACCCCACAAGCGTCGACGAAAACTTTGCCGACAACCTGAAAATAATCGAAGCAGAACTGAGCGAAAACCGATACGTAGCCATCGGCGAAGTGGGCATCGACCTCTATTGGGACAAAACATACGAAACCGAGCAACGACAAGCGCTCGCCACACAAATCGACTGGGCCATACAGCTCGAACTACCGCTCATATTGCATGTACGAAAGGCCTACGCCGAAACATTCGACGTGCTACGTCAATTCCGACACCACCAATTGCGAGGTGTATTCCACTGCTTCGGAGGAGGCATTGAGGAAGCGAAAAAAGCGGTCGAACTAGGTTTTTATCTCGGAATAGGTGGTGTATTAACATACAAAAATTCTAACTTATCCGACATAATCCGCCCCATCGGACTAGAAAAAATCTTGTTGGAAACCGATGCTCCATATCTCAGTCCGGTACCAAATAGAGGCAAACGAAACGAGCCTTCAAATTTGACTTATGTAACAGAACGATTGGCATCATTTTTCAACACAGAAACTCGAATAGTTGACGAAATTACGACCACAAACGCACGAAAACTCTTTGCCATTTAGCCCATTTCCGCTTGTTTTTTGTAAAAACGGCACGATTTCAGGAGCCATACAAAACACCAACGACCACTCTTAACGCTTATAAATCAGACATTTTTTTGCCGCAATCAAATTTAACGAAAAAAAAACGGAAAATATAGTGGTTAATCGGTTATTTTTTACTAATTTGCGCCCGATTTCGGTGAACTATGTTCCAGCGCGAAAAATAGGCAAAAATTGTGTCGAAATATCAGAAGCGACAACGACCAAAATCAGAAGTAAAGTCACAAAAAGATTAGGTCGAAGAGCAAAAGATTGATAAATACATTAGCCCCCAAAAAACTGCTCAAAAAAATCTGCACAAAAAGGTAATCTGTGAAATCCGTGCGAGAAAAAAGATCGAAGTCTGCACAAGAAGAGAAATCTGTGGAATCTGTGAAATCTGTGTGAGAAAAAAAGATTTAAATCCGTGCGAGAAAAAGGATCGAAGTCTGCACAAGAAGAGAAATCTGTGGAATCTGTGTGAGAAAACAAAACGAAATCTGTATAAAAAAAACAAACGATAAGGAGAGGTGCTCGAGTGGTTGAAGAGGCACGCCTGGAAAGCGTGTATACGCCTAAAGCGTATCAGGGGTTCGAATCCCCTTCTCTCCGCAAAAGAAAACAAATTACTAACTTAAACAACAAAAGACAATGAAAAAAACATTTGCAATTATCGCTCTTGCCGCTTTCCTAGGCTTTGGAATGTCGGCAAACGTAATGGCTCAAGATCCTGCCCCTGCCACTGAAACTGTAGCAGTAGCAAACGATTCAACCCCTGCCGCTCCTGTTGTTACCGAGGCAGAAGTAGTAGAAGAGGAAGCAGTAGTAGAAGAACAAGGTATGCACCAAGTATTGAAAACCAAATTCATCGAAGGTGGTGCAGGCTTCATGTCGCTCGTAGTATTCTGCTTGATCTTCGGCCTCGCTCTCTCTATCGAACGTATCATCTATCTCAACCTCTCTTCAGTCAACACCAAAAAACTTCTCAAACGCATCGACGAAGCATGGTCGAAAGGTGGCGTTAAAGACGCTCTCGAAATCTGCCGCAACACTCGCGGCCCTGTGGCTTCAATCTTCTATCAAGGTCTCTCCCGTTACGACGAAGGTATCGAAGTAGTAGAAAAATCGGTAGCTTCTTACGGTTCCGTGCAGCTCGGTCTTCTCGAGAAAAATCTCTCATGGATTTCACTCTTCATCGCTCTTGCCCCTATGTTGGGATTCATGGGTACCGTTATCGGTATGATCGACGCATTCGATAAAATCCAACAAGCAGGTGATATCTCGGCTACCGTTGTTGCCGGTGGTATTAAAGTGGCTCTGTTGACTACCGTACTCGGTCTTATCGTTGCTATGATTCTTCAACTTTTCTACAACTACATCCTCTCTCGTATCGACGCCCAAGTCAACGAAATGGAAGACTCTTCGATCTCTCTCCTCGACATCGTTGTTAAACACTCTAAAAAATAATCCAAGCCGTTATGAATAAACTAATGAACAATCTGCCCAAAATTACCATGTACATACTCATAGCAGTATCGTTGGTGATCACGGCAATGTTCTGGTTAGGTGGTGGTTCTACCGTCGAAATCAACGGCGAAACTTTGGACGAACCTACTTACACCGGAGCATATATTATCTGGGCATACATCCTATGTGCTATAGCGGTGGCTCTCATTTTTATCATCTCTATCATTAAATTTGTAATATCATTCATCGCCAACCCTAAAAAGGGTATAACCACCCTTCTCGTGCTAGCCATCTTTGCCGGCGTATTCATCGTTTCATGGTACCTCGGTTCAGATGCCAAACTCAATATCATCGGCTATGAAGGCACTGACAACGTAGGTACTATGGCCCGCTACTCAGATATGTGCATATACACAGCATACACTCTGGCAGTCGCTACAATCCTATCTATGATTGTCACCAGCTTATATTCTAAATTTAAATAATCATCTATCGTATTGAATAGTCGGCAGTCTCAAAAAAACAACGACATTCACTACTAAAACAACAAAAAAATGAATAAGAGGAAAATACAGGAAATCAACGCCAGTTCGATGGCAGATATCGCCTTTTTGCTCCTCATTTTCTTCCTTGTAACGACTACTATGTCGGTCGACAAAGGTCTGTCGCGCCGTCTTCCAGCGCCACTTCCTCCAAACATGGAGAAAAAAGACGTGGAAATCAACAAGCGCAACATCTTTGTCGTACTGATCAACTCGCAAAACCAATTGCTCGTACAAGGTGAACCAATGGATATTAAAGATCTCCGCGCCAAAACCAAAGAGTTTATCAAAAACGAAGGCAACGCAGACAATATGCCACAACTGCTCCCTGTCGAAGTAACCATCGACGGCAACGTTGAGACTGTGATGACTACCAAAAACCACGTCATCTCTCTGCAAAACGACCGCGGCACAGAGTATCAAAAATACATTGAGGTGCAAAACGAACTAGTAGCAGCCTACAACGAAATCCGTGATGAGTATTCCCGCCAACGTTTCGGCATGCCTTACGCAGAACTCGAAACCGAACGCCAGAAATCCATCCAAGATATCTATCCGCAAAAGATTTCGGAGGCTGAACCTAAAAACTATGGAGGAAACAAATAATGGCACAAATCAGACGTAAAGGAAAAAAAGATGTCCCGGCAGTATCAACGGCTTCGCTTCCCGATATCATCTTTATGCTTTTGTTCTTCTTCATGACATCTACTTCGATGAAGGAGGTTACATACAAAGTGGATATCCGAGTGCCAGAAGCTACCGAACTCCAATCGCTTGAGAAAAAATCGCTCGTACGCTACATCTATATCGGTCGACCTAAACACGAATTCCAAAAAGCTTACGGTAAAGAGACTCGTATCCAACTCGACGACGCTTTTGCCGAAGTGAGCGAAATAGAAATGTTTATCGAGAACGAACGTAACGCCATGAAAGAGAACGAACAAGGATTGCTCACCGTCTCTATCAAGGCCGACCGCGAGACTAAAATGGGTATCATCACCGACGTGAAACAAGCACTTCGCCGCGCTCAAGCCTTGAAAATAAGCTACGCTTCTACGCAGCGCATGAGCTACTAGTCACTCACTCCACAGCCATAACATTTTTAGCGATAACATCTCAGGAGCATACCAAGTATTTTAACCTCTGCTCCATGTACTATAAAATGCGACGCAATTTAAAGCGACAATAACACAATAGTTATTGTCGCTTTTTTGCAACTATCAGAGTAACCATCCGAATTAGACCGTCCCGGTTACCCATAGCTAACAAAAAGGTAACCATCCGAAATCGACCGTCTCGGCTTCATCCGAACAGCAATGGGCTGGGAGGACGGACATTAGCTTTACCCAACTCCGGCTGCACTCGGCATAGCTCAAACAAGTTTGACTCTGCTCTCATTTACACGTCGTTTCCTGTCCGTCCTCCCAGTCCATATAGCTCGATAAATCCCTCGTAAAACGCTTATATACTATTTTAAAGATCCCCTAATCCGGCGGCGAAATTCGGAACAAACAACGGCTGTAGCTACGCCCACATTGAGCGACTCGACTGTGACCGCATCGGCGGGATACGGCGGGATAAGCAACCTATTGTCTACCAAATGCTCGACCTGGCACGATATGCCGTTGCCCTCGTTGCCCATAATGATGACTCCATAATCGGCCAACGACGACGAATAGATATCAGCACCATCAAGAAAAGTGCCGTAAATGGGCCACTGTTGGGAAGCAAAGCGACGTAAAGTATCCGGCAAATCGACATAACTTACCGATACTCTGGCTATGGCACCCATCGTAGATTGGACTACCTTGGGATTGTACACATCGGCAGTCTCGAGCGAACAGATGATATGCCGTATTCCAAACCAATCGGCTATACGTATGATAGTACCTAAATTGCCAGGGTCTTGCACAGTGTCGAGAGCCAACACAAGTTCGCGGCGTGCCAACACATAATCAATATCCGTCGCTGGCTGCTGAGGAAAAAGCGCGAGGATTTCGGTCGGCGTAGACATACCGCTCACAGCCTTCATTTCGTCGAGAGAGTCGAGTTCAACAACTTCATCGGCTGCGACCCGATTAGACAAAAGCCAATCGCTAGTGGCAACAACTAGCTTAGGAGAGACCACTTGGGCAATATCCAACACCAGGCGCGAACCCTCGGCAACGAAAAGTCCCGCTGCATCGCGATGCTTTTTCATCGACAACAGCCTGATATACTTAATTTTGTTTTTAGACAACATAAGAAAACTATATATAAATACCCCATTGAATAGCTTGTAATCATCAATAGGATGTAATAAAGTCACGAAGGAAATTTGAAAAATGTGATTATTACAAATCGCTGAAAATTTCTCTGCAAATATAGCAAAAATATGGCAAAAAAATAGTATATTTGCACGATTATTTAATTGGGATTTTTATATAGTATCGAGTATGACAAAACAGAGGTGGATATATGGCATTATGACCATAGCACTGCTAACCGTTAGTGCTTGTAGTCCACTAAAATACGTACCCGAAGACAAGATGTTGCTGCGTAAGACTCAAATCAAATCGGACGCTCCGGAAGCAACAAGTGAGACTCTCAATAGTTACCTGCACCAGACGCCGAACAACTATTTTTTAGGCTTTTGGCGTATGCAGCTGGATTTTTATAACGCCTCGGGGCCGGATTCCTCCAAGTGGGTCAACCGCTGGCTACGCCGCATAGGCGAACCTCCGGTGATCTACGACTCGCTCAAGACTGCATATAGCCGCGACGAACTGCAGAAAGTCATGTTCAACAAAGGCTTCATGGAAGCCACCGTCTCTTCGGAGGAAATCATCAGAAAAAGGCAAGTGAAGGTGGTCTACAACGTCACGGCCAACGAGCCTTACCGCATACGCAACTACAGCATTTCACTGCCAGACAGCACTGCGATGAGCTATGTGGAACGCGCCGACACACTCCTCAAGCCACGCAGCGGCGACCTCTTCGACAGCGACGCTCTCAATGCCGAACGCAACCGTATAACCACAGCACTGCGCAACCGCGGCTACTACAACTTCCGCAAAGAGCTACTCTATTTTTCTGTCGACAGCGCCCTAGGCACCCATCAGGTCGACGCTCACCTGAGCATTCAGCGACAGTACGCCCACAACGACTCGGCTCTTGCCGTCATCTTCGACCGCAAACGAATAGAAAATGTGACCATCATCGCCGTAAAAGACGCCGACCTCACCCGCAACTGGGACACGATGCCTCTCGATACATTCGACATCGACGGCTACAAAGTAGTACTCTCGCGCGACAACCACACTTTTCGCCCCGGCACATTGGTGGCAAAAACATATATTATCCCCGGCCGGTACTACAACGAGCGCCGTATAGACCGCACATATGCCCAGCTCGGATCGCTCAGCGCAGTGAAGTACGTCAATGTTGGTTTTAAAGAAAATGACAATGGCCAACTCGATGCCACCATCATCGTGTCGCAAGACAAACCCCACACCCTATCAACAGAAATCGAGGGCACATACTCCGACGGCGACTTCGGCATAGGCCTCGGCTTAGGCTACAAAAACGACAATATATTTCGCGGAGCCGAAATACTCAATGTCAACGTCAGCGGTGGCTACGAGACCATGGGCGCTCTCACGGCCGCCCAATCCGCTTGGAACGTAGGCGGCGGCGCCTCGCTCACATTCCCGCAACTGCTCATACCATCGAACCGTAACTTCCGCCGGAAATATATCGGCAGCACCGAAATATCGGCTTCCGTCAACTTCCAACAGCGCCCCGAATACAACCGTACTATCGCCAATGCGGGCTTTAAATACTTGTGGCAGCGCCGCCGCGTCAACTTCACATACAACCTCATAGACATCAGCTACATATACCTGCCTCGCATGTCGCAAGAGTTTAAAGACAAATATATGGGTCCATCGTCGAGTATCCGCTTCTCATACGAAGACCACTTCATCATGCGCATGGGCTTCGGCGTCAACTACTCCAACCGCCGCATCAACAGCTCCCTGTCAAGCTACTTCACCCTACGAGCCAACGTAAAAACGGCAGGCAACCTGCTCTACGGCATCAGCAACGCTGTGGACCAACAAAAAAACGAAGAGGGGCAATACGAAATCTTCAACATCCCCTACTCGCAATACGCCAAGTTTGATATCGACTACGCATACAACTTCCGCATCAACAAAGGATGGCGCCTGGTGCTTCACACCGCCCTCGGCGTGGGACTGCCATACGGCAACGCCACCATCCTCCCCTTCGAAGAACGTTACTTCACCGGCGGCGCCAACTCAATGCGCGGCTGGTCGGCTCGCACACTCGGTCCCGGCAACTTCTACAACAGCTCTGGCTCCATCGACTTCATGAAACAAAGCGGCGACATCAAACTCGACTTAAACATCGAAACCCGATTTAAAATCGTATGGAAACTCTACGGCGCTCTA
>SAMEA104315432__coassemble_1142_pt1 | contig 10964 bp, 9 predicted proteins | sample SAMEA104315432__metabat2_low_PE_040 | metagenome-assembled genome bin SAMEA104315432 (sample SAMEA104315432) | gut metagenome | biome: Monkey gut; feature: monkey-associated habitat; material: faeces | place: China | collected 2013 | reverse complement strand
CTGCCGATACATATATCCCTATGGCAGTGCTATGCAAAAGTGGTGTTACTCAGGTAGAGAATGCCAGAATAGGCCACGTCGTAACGTGGACCGAGCAGGGCCGTATCTGTATCTTGTCCGACCATGCCGTTACAGTCGATATTATCACCGTTTCGGGGCAGCATGTAGCAGGTTATACCGATACGGAAATCACCTCGTCGACATTGGCCGATGGCGTCTACATTCTGAAAATCACCGACGGTCTGACAGTGGAATACCGTAAAGTGACTATCTTCTAGCTCCTGCCAGAAGGGACAAAATTCCTGCCGTCCGCGTCCAGCATTGACTCTCCCTCTCATGTCGACAATAAAAGCATATCTTTTTTCATCAAAAAAGATATGCTTTATTTTTATCGACATGAGATGATTTGAATGACAGAAATGTCGTGACTATTCAAAGTAATGAAGACTTTAGTCTTCAACGCTTTGCAAAGTAATGAAGACTTTAGTCTTCAACGTTTTGCAAAGTAATGAAAACTTTAGTCTTCGACGCTATTCAAAGTAATGAAAACTTTAGTCTTCAACGTTTTGAAATGATTTTATGACCAATCCGTACGCTTTCACACCGACAATTAGTGCATAGTGAGCAGTAATATAGGCTGGGACGGCTTATTTCGGATGGTTACTTTTTTTCTGCTTTCGGAAAAATCACTTTCGGATATCGCCTGATTATCAGTGCTCCGTCATATTACATAGTTAAATTATTATAAAGGCGGCAATATTTACCATTGGAAATTTGTTTCTTTTGGAAAATATTGCTACCTTTGCATTGTGAAATATAATCCAATGGAAGATTTTATTATCCGTCAAAACATACGTATGAAAAAAACATTAATTTTTATTGCCGCATCGGTCATGGCGCTTACGTCGTGTACCATGGGCGAAAAACGATAAAAAGAAACCGCCGCCTCCCGGCCGGCGGCTATCAGTACTAATCAACAAACAGCTACCGCTATGAAAACAATTGCATTGACAAAAGAAGATTTTATCACTAAAGTGATGAACTATGAGCAAAACCCGCAAGAGTGGAAATATCTGGGCGACCGTCCTTGCCTTATTGACTTCTACGCCTCGTGGTGCGGTCCTTGTAAGATGCTTGCCCCTGTGCTCGAAGAGCTTGCCGCCGAATATGGCGACAGCATCTATATCTACAAAGTCGACACCGAAAAGGAGCAGGAGCTCGCTTCGGCATTCGGTATCCGCTCTATACCTACACTGCTTTTCGTGCCTATGGACGAAAAACCGCAGATGACACAAGGAGCCATGCCAAAAGCCAACCTTCGCAAAGTTATCGACGAAGTGCTTCTGAAAAAATAAGTATCGCGATGTTATTTCAAGGAGGGACGACATTCTTGTCGTCCGCACAAAGTATCACGACTCAATTGTTTAGTATCTAAGCACAAAACTGTCGGAAATTTCGGTTTTTCATTTTTCACTTTTCACTTTTCACTTTTCACTTTTCACTATTATGTATATTATCACAGATATTTGTCCGCAGGACCATGCGTGTCCGCTGGTGAGGCTCTGCCCGGTTGAGGCGATAAGTCAGAAAGGTTTTGGACTGCCGGTGATAGATCAGTCGCTCTGCATCCGTTGCGGAAAATGTTTTGCTACATGTCCCAAAAAGGCAGTCAAGGAGGTGCCCGACCATGACTCTTTGTGAGGTGCGCCGACTGCAACGTGCCATAGCTGAGTATGAGCGCGAGCTTGTAGTTCGGCATGGGTTGTCGCTCAACGAGTGTATGTTGCTATGCGCTTTGCGCGAGCATGGCGGCCTCTATGCGTCGAAGTTGGCAGAACTGCTAGGCCTCTCGATGTCAAACACCTCCAAGGTGATACGTTCAGTCGAGGATAAACGGCTGATAGAACGCTCGATATGTGCTGAGGATAAGCGCCAGATGTGCTTTTCTATCTCCGGTACAGGTCGTAGCGCGCTTGCCGCCATCGAATCCGACCCGATAGAGATGGCAGATATACTGGTGTGCGCTCTGGCGTCACATTCCAATAAGGACTAATGAAAAAAACGCTCGCCTAATCAATATTGGCGAGCGTTTTTTTTTGCGGAAATTATAGAAATTTTTGAGTCTTTCGAGTCTTTTGAGATTGTCGAGAGTATCGAGACTCTCGATATTATCGATAAACTCTACTCTCTAAACTCTTGTTTATTGCCTCTTCCAGTGAGATGGGGTCGCCGGTGGCGAGGCATGGGGCGAAGTGCATTTCGGCTACTTTTGCGTTAGGAAAGCAGAAAAAAATGGCGTCGGCTTCGGAGCAGAGTGTGCCGTCGGGGGTGGAGAGGGTGGCGTGCAGGTCGATGATGCGGCGGCGACGGTTGGTGATCTCTACGCGCACTACGACGTATGGCAACCGGGTGTCTACGGGGTGGTGATAGTGCATGTTGAGCGTCGAGGTTACACCCGACGTGCCTAGACGGTAGTGTATTTGCCACGAACATAGTGGCTTGCAGTCCGCCATGAAGCGTGTCGGTCCACCCTTGATGGTGGCTGCTGAGGGGTACGATGCTTATCACATTGTCGGTGTCGGTATCGACCCAGAATTTCATTTTAAGCCCTATGGGGTTGTGAGGATTGCAGGCAAAACAGTCGTAGCCGTCGGTACCTATCCATGGATTGGTGAGTGAACGTAGCATGTTGAGTATTGATTTTAGTGTTTGTATCAAGATGTTAGGTGTTAGACACAAGTATCCGGATATGGAATGAGGACTGAAGTCCTCATTACTTTTGGGTATCAAGATTATTTCGAGAGTATAGATAGTCTTGTGTCTTGCTACTTGTGTCTTGCTACTTCTGTCTTTCTGTCTTTATTTTGGCATTTTGAGCATATGCCGTAGAGGTAGATGCTGTGGTAGTGGGTGTCGAAGGCGTTGAAGTGACGGGCGTTGACAGAGCGGTTGATTTTTTGGTCGGTAAACTCTTTTATTGCGCCGCATTCGGTGCAGATGCGGTGGTGGTGTGTCGCGGCGCGCTCACGGAGTTCGTATTGCTGTTCGGCTCCGGCGAACGGGTGTTTGATGATGATGGAGGCTTGCTGCAGAAAATCGATGGCATTGTAGAACGACGCCAATGCTATATGTTGGCCCCGGCTTTCATAGTTGTTGTATAGCGATTGGGTGGAGAAGTGTGCATCGAGTTCGATGATCAGATTGAGTATATCTTCTCGCTCGCGCGAACGCCGCAGGTGGTGCGCTTTGATGTATGTGTTGAGTTGTTCGTGAGGAGTCATGGTAAGTGAGAAGTAAAAAGTATCAAGTATCAAGACTTTTTCGATTTTTTCGAGAGTATCGATATTTTCGATGAGATCTAGTGTCTAGAGTCTAGTGTCTATTTTTTGGGGTTGTATTTTGAGCGGGAGAGGATGCTTTGGTAGTCGGTGAGTTCCATGAGTTGGGCGAGTGATATCGATGGGTTTTTTTTCATGAAGCTGTCTACAATTTGCCATCCGGTGTATGTGCCTATGCGAGCTGGCGACTCCTGTGTGAGAGGTAGGGTGAATGGTCCGTCGTTGAGATATTGTCCTTTGGTGAGGATGTTTGTTTCGTAGATAGCCCGCGTGCCAAGCATCGTCTGCCAGATTTCGTATTCGCGCTCTTTGACCCATTGCCATTGGCTGTCGGAGTAGCCCATGATGGTGCGGTAGTCAACGTCGGGGAGGAGTATTGAGGTGGCATATAGTATTTTGCCGTGGTAGAGCATATCGTCGAGGAGGGTGGAGTGAGGGTTGGGGTAGTATTCCGATGACAGCCATGCTACGATGTAGTCGGGTGTTATCTTTTCGCGGCGCATGTTGGCGCGTTGGTAGTCGTAGATGCCTATCATTTGGTAGATAGGGTAGTCGGTGCCGAGGTAGTTGTCGAGGCTGACGGAGAGGAAACCGTCGCCCACTACAAGGCTCTGATTGAAGCCCGACACATGACAATAGAGGCGAGGGGTGGAAAGTTGTGGCAGTAGCGCTTTGGCACGGCGGAAAGCGTCGGTGAGAGTGCGGTCTATGTCGGATAGGTCGGTATACTTGGTGAGGCAGTCGGTGTAAAGACGGGTTACGGCGGTGTCGCGGCGGAAGAGTCGGTAGGTGTGGTGTGTCAGCTCGTCGTCGGGAGCGCCAAAGGTTACTACTTTGCGTAGGTATACATCGGTTATGCCCGGGTAATCGTTGGCTAATCGGGCCATTCCCGAGGCGATATCGTTGGTGTCGATAGCCCAAAAGGCGCTGTCGAAACGTTGGATTTTTACAGTCAAATCGATATGGGATATGTCTACATTTTGGCGGTTGGAGTGTGTGCAACTTGTTGATAGCGATGCGATGACAATGAGTGTCAGCAGTGATATGTAGTGTTTCATAGCGATAGTGATAGTTGATGGTGATAAAATGTAAGTGCAAATGTAGTCATTATTTTTGATATTGCCAAGATTAAAGTAAAATTTTTCTTGATAATTGAGTATTGATGCCATGCGGCGTGCGGACATGCCAAAATCATGTCCCTACAAGTTATGTGGATTCTTGAGTATCTTGGCTTCGCTAAGATACTCTCGTTCGACAATACAAAATTAAAGTAAACTTTATTTTGTATTGTGCTCATTTATTCGTACCTTGGGCTTTGCCTAAGGTACTGACATTCGACAATACAAAATTAAAGTAAACTTTATTTTGTATTGTGCTCATTTATTCGTACCTTTGTAAATGTTTTTGAAAAATGGAATAGTATGCTTTTGCAGTTAGATAATATAGTGAAATGCTATGGCCAACAGATTGTGCTTGACCATGTTTCGGTGTCGTATGACAAAGGCAGAGTGGTGGGGTTGCTTGGCCCTAATGGAGCCGGCAAGTCGACACTGATGAAAATAATCACCGGTTATATAGCCGCCGACAGTGGTGTGGCCGCTGTGGCTGGCATGGTGTGTGGTCCTGAGAGCCTCGAAGTGAAGCGAATGATAGGCTATCTGCCCGAGCATAATCCGCTCTACCTCGATATGTATGTAGTGGAGTATCTGCGCTTTGTGGCAGGACTTTACGATATAAAATCGGGCGTGAAGGCTGTTGTCGCCGATGCTATAGAGCGTGTAGGGCTCGCTCCTGAGGCGTCGAAACGTATACGACAGCTATCCAAAGGTTACCGCCAGCGTGTAGGACTGGCGGCCGCTATCATGCACAACCCTCAGCTGCTTATCCTCGACGAACCGACTACTGGTCTCGACCCTAACCAGCTTGTAGAGATTCGTCAGCTTATACGCAGGCTAGGCTCCGACCGTCTCGTGCTCTTTTCAACTCATATCATGCAGGAGGTGGAGATAATGTGCGACGATGTGGCGGTGCTTAACCATGGCCGTCTGGTGACTGCCGGCGCAAAGGATGACCTCATGGCGCAATATGGCTCGATGGAAACGATGTTTCACCAATTGACGAATAGCGCTAGTGATGCGAAATAGGTCTAATAGGTCTAATAGGCCCAATGGGACCAATGGGTCTAATAGGACCAATGGGTCTAATAGGACCAATGGGTCTAATAGGTCTTTTATGATGCGCAATAGGTCGATATTATCGATTTTTTAGGAAAAATTTAGTTCAGCTAGAATAACTAGTTCAGCTAGAAAATCCTAGTTCAGCTAGAAAATCCTAGTTCAGCTAGAAAATCTTAGTTCAGCTAGAAAAACTAGTTCAGCTAGAAAAACATCTCCATAAAAAATAAAACCAATACCCCCAAAAATACAAGTGGAACAATTTGATATAAGAAACAGTGCTAAATATGCTTCCGACAGCGATCAGGACAAGGCGCTTCGCCCGCTGTCGTTTGCCGATTTTTCCGGGCAAGATAAGGTGGTCGAAAATCTGAGCATTTTCGTGCAGGCGGCTCGTCTGCGAGGCGAGAGCCTCGACCACACGCTTCTCCATGGACCTCCCGGACTTGGAAAAACGACGCTTAGCAATATCATAGCCAACGAGCTGGGAGTGGGTTTCAAACTCACATCGGGTCCTGTGCTCGACAAACCGGGCGACTTGGCCGGTCTGCTCACTTCGCTTGAGCGCAATGATGTGCTTTTTATCGACGAGATACATCGCCTCAGCCCCGTAGTCGAAGAGTATCTCTATTCGGCGATGGAAGATTATCGTATTGATATCATGATAGATAAAGGCCCGAGTGCACGGTCGGTGCAGATAGATATCGAGCCGTTTACACTTATCGGAGCTACCACCCGCAGCGGTTCGCTCACCGCTCCTCTTCGCGCCCGTTTCGGTATCAACTGCCATTTTGAGTATTACGACGACTCGGTGCTGGTGTCTATCATCAAGCGTTCGGCGTCGATACTCGATGTGCCTATCGTAGACGATGCAGCTGTAGAGATAGCCCGCCGTAGCCGCGGCACTCCCCGTATAGCCAACGCTTTGCTGCGCCGCGTGCGCGACTTCGCTCAAGTCAAGGGGTCGGGGCGTATTGACAAGTCGATTGCTTGCTTTGCTCTTGAAGCTCTCAATATAGACCGTTACGGTCTCGATGAGATAGATAACAAAATACTCACCACGATGATTGACAAATTCCATGGCGGTCCCGTGGGGCTATCCACCATAGCTACCGCCATGAGCGAAGATGCCGGCACTATCGAAGAGGTGTATGAACCGTTTCTCATCAAAGAGGGTTTTATCAAGCGTACTCCTCGTGGTCGTGAGGTTACACCGTTGGCTTACAAACACTTGGGCAAACAGCAATACCCTCAGGAGCCGACACTTTTTTAGTGAAATAACCCATGCGGTTATGGATATGTGGTATAAGCGATAAACGATAATCAAGGCCATGCGGTTTGTGGACATGCCGAAGGTATGTCCCTATATGCATGCGGCATCACTTAATAACTTAATTAAATGATATTTTTTTCCGGAAAGAAAGTAGCTTTTCTCACGTTGGGATGCAAACTCAATTTTGCCGAGACATCGGCCATTGGCAGGCAGTTGCGACAGATGGGATTTGAGGATTGCGGTGATGGCGAACAAGCTGATGTGGTGGTTATAAACACATGCTCAGTGACCGATACTGCCGATAAGAAAGGACGCCAGATGATACATCGCATGACAGCCAGACATCCTGGCGCATTTGTCATCGTCACGGGCTGTTATGCCCAGCTCAAGCCCGACGAGGTGGCGGCCATCAAAGGCGTCGATCTGGTGCTTGGCGCCAATGAGAAGGTCCATTTTGAGGATTTTATGCAACTCTACTCCAAGCATATTGATGCCGGTTCTACTCGTGATACTATGGTCGATACCGAAAGTGTCAGTTGTGGTGAGTGCCACCGGGTGCCGACGCGTGAAATCACCAATTTCCGTCCAGAATGCAGTGCCGATGACCGCACGCGCCATTTTCTGAAAGTGCAAGATGGCTGCGACTATTACTGCACCTACTGCACCATACCGTTTGCCCGAGGTCGTAGCCGTAGCGCCTCGGTCGAGGAGACGATGCTGGTGGCTCGTCAGGCTATAGCCGGCGGAGCGCGGGAGATTGTGCTCACAGGTGTCAATACCGGCGATTTCGGCCATGGCACCTCCGAGTCGTTTATCGACCTGCTTCGAGCGCTGGATGCTGTTGACGCCGATGTGCGTTACCGGATATCGAGTATCGAACCCAATCTGCTCACTGACGAAATAATATCGTTTGTAGCCGCATCGCAACATTTTGCGCCGCACTTTCATATACCTCTCCAGTCGGGGGCAGATGAAGTGTTGCGCCTTATGCGTCGCCGCTATGATATTCAGCTTTTTGCATCGAAGATAGAGAGAATTAAAGCCGTCATGCCGCATGCCTTTATAGGTGTAGATGTGATGACGGGCACTCGTGGCGAGACGCAGCGACTTTTCGACGAAAGCCTTCGATTTGTCGAGTCGCTGCCTGTCAGCCAGTTGCATGTCTTCACATATTCGGAGCGCGCCGGTACCAAGGCTCTCGATATCCGTCCGATAGTGCCGATGGGCGAACGCCGCAGGCGCACCAACATACTGCAGGAGGTGTCGGACCGAAAGCTGCAAGATTTCTACCACTTGCATATCGGGAATACTGATCGTGTACTGTGGGAGGAGGCGTCCGAAGGCGGCGTTATGCACGGCTTTACGGCCAACTACATACGCCTCTCCGCTCCTGCCGACCCGACGAAGTTTGACACTTTTGAAGAGGTAACGATAACTGAAAATAGTATATCGCTGTAGAAAGTGTGGTGAGTATTGGGCAAAATAAAGGGTGTATCATCAGATGATATACCCTTTTTTGTAACTATTCGAAATCATCCGTTTCGGCTTCTTGCGAACAGCAATGGGCTGGTAGGACGGACATTACTATTCGGTAGAAATAGAAACGGTCTATTTCGGATGGTTACAACGAAAGTGGGAAGAAAACTTTGGTTTTCTTCCCACTTTCGTTTAAAAAATAAGCGGAGCGGCTTATTTGTTCATAAGAATTTCCATGATGGTTTTGGCCGAGCGGGCTACTGGCGAGCCGGGGCCGAAGATGGCTGCGACACCTGCTTTGTAGAGGAAGTCGTAGTCCTGCGCCGGGATAACACCGCCGGCGATAACGACGATGTCTTCGCGGCCGAGTTTCTTGAGTTCGGCGATAACTTGAGGCACAAGAGTTTTGTGGCCGGCAGCGAGCGAAGATACACCGAGTACGTGTACGTCGTTTTCAACAGCCTGTTTGGCTGCCTCTTCCGGAGTTTGGAAGAGAGGGCCCATGTCGACGTCGAAACCGCAGTCGGCATAGCCTGTTGCTACTACTTTGGCGCCGCGGTCGTGACCGTCTTGGCCCATTTTGGCGATCATGATACGTGGTTGACGGCCTTCTTCTTTAGCGAATTGGGCGGTCAAGCGGCAAGCTTCCTGGAAGTCTGCGTCGTTTTTAGTTCCTGCGCTGTACACTCCTGATATTGTTCTAATGGTTGCTTTATAACGGCCTACTACTACTTCGCAAGCGTCGGATATTTCGCCGAGAGAAGCGCGAAGGCGAGCTGCTTCGACTGCGAGTTCGAGAAGGTTGCCTTTGCCGGTCTTAACGCATTCGGTGATGGCGTCGAGAGCCTTCTTGACTGCGGCGTTGTCGCGGTTGGAGCGAAGTTCTTTGAGACGTTCGATTTGTTCTTTACGTACTGTAGTGTTATCTACTTCGAGGATATCGATAGGGTCTTCGTGGTCGAGACGATATTTGTTTACGCCTACGATAGTTTGAGCGCCGGAGTCGATGCGGGCTTGGGTGCGGGCAGCGGCTTCTTCGATACGCATCTTTGGAATACCGGTTTCAATAGCGGCGGCCATACCACCGAGTTTCTCGACCTCTTCGATGTGAGCCCAAGCTTTTTCGGCGAGCTCGTTGGTGAGAGATTCGATGTAGAACGAACCTGCCCATGGGTCGATTTCGCGGCAGATTTGAGTCTCCTCTTGGATGTAAATCTGAGTGTTACGGGCGATACGGGCCGAGAAGTCGGTAGGAAGTGCGATAGCCTCGTCGAGAGCGTTGGTGTGGAGCGATTGGGTGTGACCGAGAGCGGCGCCCATTGCTTCGATACAAGTACGGCCCACGTTGTTGAATGGGTCTTGCTCGGTGAGCGACCAGCCTGAAGTTTGGCAGTGTGTGCGGAGAGCAAGTGATTTTTGGTTTTTAGGATTGAATTGTTTTACAATCTTAGCCCAAAGCATACGAGCGGCGCGCATCTTGGCTATCTCCATGAAGTGGTTGGTACCGATGGCCCAGAAGAAAGAGAGACGTGGAGCGAAGGTGTCGATATCCATACCGGCGTTGACACCGGCGCGGAGGTATTCGAGACCGTCGGCAAGGGTGTAAGCAAGCTCGATATCGGCGGTAGCACCTGCTTCTTGCATGTGGTAGCCTGAGATAGATATCGAGTTGAACTTAGGCATGTTCTTAGAGGTGTACTCAAAGATATCGGCGATGATTTTCATTGAGAATTTAGGTGGGTAGATGTATGTGTTACGCACCATAAACTCTTTGAGGATATCGTTTTGGATGGTACCGGCCATCTCTTCGAGTTTGGCGCCTTGTTCGAGACCTGCGTTGATGTAGAATGCGAGGATAGGAAGCACGGCACCGTTCATGGTCATCGAAACCGACATTTTGTTCAAAGGAATACCGTTGAACAGCACTTTCATGTCTTCTACCGAGCAGATAGACACACCGGCTTTACCTACGTCGCCCACTACACGAGCGTGGTCGGCGTCGTAGCCGCGGTGTGTGGCAAGGTCGAACGCTACAGAAAGTCCTTTCTGACCCGAAGCGAGGTTACGACGGTAGAATGCGTTCGATTCTTGTGCGGTAGAGAAACCTGCATATTGGCGGATAGTCCAAGGGCGCATAGCATACATGCCGCTATATGGGCCACGGAGGAATGGAGGAAGACCGGCTACGTAGTTGAGGTGTTCGAGACCCTCAAGGTCTTCTTTGGTGTAGATTGGTTTAACGGGAATTTGTTCTGGGGTCAACCAATTTTCACCATTAACGGTAGCTTTAGAAGCGGCTACCTCGTTGATATTTATTTTTGAAAAATCTGGTTTCATTGTTTTTAGATTTTTAGTAGCAAGTATCAAGTAACAAGTCTTAAGATTTTAGTCTCAAGATTTTAGTATTTAGACTTTTTCGAGAATATCGAGATTCTCGAAATCTCTAGCAATTGCACAGTCTTGTGTCTTGTGTCTTGTTACTTATTTAAGCAATTGAGCGTTAAACGATTTGAGGGTGTCGAGTACGTTTACGCGTACGTGGATGAAGTTTTCGATACCGGCAGCTTTGAGGTCGTCCATGCAAGCAGGAGCGCCGGCAACGACAAAGATTTGTTTGCCGCCTATAGCTTTGAAAGCGGCGGGAGCGAGTTCGGCATATTCGTCGTCCGAAGAGCAGAGCACGATGATGTCGGCACCGGCTTT
>SAMEA104315432__coassemble_1127_pt1 | contig 11049 bp, 8 predicted proteins | sample SAMEA104315432__metabat2_low_PE_040 | metagenome-assembled genome bin SAMEA104315432 (sample SAMEA104315432) | gut metagenome | biome: Monkey gut; feature: monkey-associated habitat; material: faeces | place: China | collected 2013 | reverse complement strand
CCGACCCTCTGCTTGTAAGGCAGATGCTCTGAACCAGCTGAGCTAAACGCCCTTTTCTTTCTCAGAAAAGCGATGCAAAGGTAGTGCTTTTTTCTGAATTACCAAAATTTTTCACTACTTTTTTTCAAAAAATATCGCCTACGTGGTTTATCGCTTAAAAATAAACTATTTATCATTGAAAATAATTTTCTCTACAACTACTATTACACTCGAAACAATAGGAAGACACATCCCGACAGCGATAAAAAGCAGCATATTTTCCACAAAAACGGATGATATTTTCGCGAAACAAACGAAAACCGAGTGCGAAAGTCGCAATATTTTTATCAAGATAATACGTGGTGCGGACTAGAAGTCCGCGCTCCATTGAATGATACTTACCAAATTATCAATTGTCAATTATCAATTATCAATTATCCTACCACTTCGCCGACAGTAAAATTGCTGCCGCCGACAAAGACCAGATCGTCGGCGCCGTTCTTGGCCGCTTCGAGCGCATCGTGCTTCGCCGCATCAAGGGCTTCGGCTACCGTATGGTAGGCATTGCCTTGCAGTCCATACTGTGCGGCCCTCTCTTTCAGCGCCTCGGCTGCGAGGGCACGAGGTATCGATGCATTGGTGAAATAGTATACAGCCTGCCGTGGTAGCAGTTCGAGTATATGTGTTATATCCTTATCGGCCACCATGCCTATGACTATACGCAGTGTGTCGTAACGCTCACGGCCGAGCTGGTCGACGACAAAAGTGATGCCCGCCACATTGTGGCCGGTATCGCACACCACACGCGGTGCGGCCGAGAGCGTCTGCCACCGCCCCATGATGCCCGTGAGGCTGCACACATGAGCAAAGCCTTCGGCCACAGCTGCATCTGGTATGACAAATCCTCTCTCACGCAGTGTGTCTACGACAGCCAAAACCGTCCGCCTGTTTTTGTCTTGATACAACCCTCGCATCTCGCATTCGGGCAGCACGGCGTCGGCCTTCGCTTGATCGGCGAAAACAATGCTCGTGCCCTCCTCCGAAGCTATCGCCCGGAAAATACCGGCCACCTCGGCTTGCGTCTCTCCTATCACCACAGGCACACCGGCCTTTATCACACCGGCCTTTTCACGCGCTATAGCTTGGAGCGTGTCGCCCAGCAAATCGGTATGGTCGAGACTGATATTGGTGATGACCGACACCTCCGGAGTGATGATATTGGTGCAGTCCAACCGACCGCCCAACCCCACCTCTATCACCGCCACATCTACCTGCCGCCGGGCGAAATAATCGAAGGCCAGAGCTGTGGTTATCTCGAAAAACGACGGGTGCAGTTCTCCTATGACAGGCTGCATCTTCTCCACAAAACAGCACACCGCCTCCTCCGATATCATCTCGCCGTCTACACGTATCCGCTCTCGGAAATCGCGAAGATGGGGCGACGTATAAAGTCCTACCTTATAACCCGCGCTCTGAAGCACGGCTGCGGTGATATGCGACGTACTCCCCTTGCCATTGGTTCCCGCCACATGCACGGTCTTATACTCCCTATGGCGATGACGCAGCATTTCATCCAGACGATATGTAGTTTCCAATCCTGTCTTATACGCCGATTTGCCCAAATGCCGGAACATAGGCGCCTGATTGTAAAGCACTTCGATAGCTTCTTTGTAATTCATCGTTATTTATTTTCAAAAAACATGCAAAGTTAATGCTTTTTTTTGTAACTTCGCATCGAAAACCGAAGGAAATAGTTTGTGGCAGACTCTATAAAATTCCTCTTGATACAACTTTAAAATACACCCACTCCGGCGGACATGCTAAAGGCATGTCCCTACAATTAAGATTCCAAATACAATACGCTCATCTGAAAATCAAAAAAAATACGTCAAAAAACAGGTAATTAGCAGACACACTATCGCCAACCTCTTTAAAATCGACATAACCATGGCTAAAAAGAAATCAACAAAGAAAAACTTCGTGCTCGACACCAACGTGGTCCTACACGACTTCAAAGCTATCTACAACTTTCAGGAAAACGACATCTACCTGCCAATGATAGTGCTCGAAGAACTTGATAAATTCAAGAAAGGCAACGACCAGATCAACTTCAACGCACGCCAGTTTGCCCGCGAGATGGACGAGATAGCCGAAAACAAAGACTTCACCCGTAAAGGCGCGTCGCTGGGCGCCGACAAAGGCCGTCTCTACGTGCTCACACGCAACGAGTGGCCCGACGAGCTCTCCAACACCTTTACCGAGCGCACCCCCGACCACTACATTCTGGCTGCCGCTATAGTCGTAGGCAAAGCTCACCCCGACGAAAAGACGATTCTGGTGACCAAGGACATCAACCTACGCATGAAAGCCCGCGCCGTGGGCATCGAGGCCGAAGACTATATATCAGACAAAGTGACCAACATAGATATCTTCGAGCGCGAGCAAGAGACGTTTGACAATATACCCGACTCGGTCGTCGACTCGCTTTACTCTCAAAAAGAGGGTATCGCCCTCGATACCCTACCCTTTCGCGACGAGATAGAGGGCAATGCGTGCTTTGTAATGAAAAGCAGCCGGGCCTCGGTGCTCGCCCGCTACGAAGCGGCCACAGGACGCGTGCGCAAAGTGCAGAAAACAAAATCGTTTGGCATCGAGCCTCGCAACGCCGAGCAAGCGTTTGCCATGGACGTGCTCCTCGACCCCGACGTACAACTTGTGGCTCTCACCGGCACCGCCGGCACCGGCAAGACCCTGCTGGCTCTGGCCGCCGCCCTTGCCCAAAACGCCGACTACGAACAGATCATGCTCGCTCGACCCATCGTGGCCATGTCGGCGCACGACCTTGGCGCTCTCCCTGGCGACGCCGGCGAAAAGGTAGCCCCATATATGCAGCCTCTCTACGACAACCTCAACGTGATCAAACACGCACTGTCCTACACGGGCAAGGAGATCCACGACCTAGAACAGATGCAGCACGACGGGCGCCTCGTCATCGAAGCCCTCGCCTACATACGCGGCCGCAGCCTGTCAAACACGTTCTTCATCGTAGACGAAGCGCAGAACCTCACCCCTCACGAAGTGAAAACTATCGTAACACGCGCCGGCGAAGGCACCAAGATAGTATTCACCGGCGATATCCACCAGATCGACTCCCCGTACCTCGACATGCAGTCCAACGGACTGGTCTACCTCATCGACAAGATGCAGGGTCAAGACCTTTTCGCCCACATCAACCTCATCAAAGGTGAGCGATCCGCCCTCTCCGAACTCGCCGGCAACCTGCTGTAATCCCTTTCCGCAAAATGTCATTATTTCATTCACAACCCCTTACCTCCGGGGATTCGACATCATCTGATTGAAATAACTTCCAACTAACATCCAACTTCTAACATCCAACTTCTATGCTAAACATTCAACGCAAGATGAGCAACTCGTTTTTCGCTTTGCTCAGCCTCCCCGCTACCGCCATGGGTTTTGCCCTTTCGGTACAAATTTCAGCGCTAAGCTGGATATTATCAACAAAATATGGCCTCGACATTCACGAAATCGGCATCGTATGGGCCGCCGGTCCTATCGCCGGCATCATAGCCCAACCGATAGTGGGCTTGGTGAGCGACAAGATGTGGTTTCTCGGCGGCCGCCGGCGCCCTTGGATTCTGCTCGGCGGCGTGCTCACCGGACTTATGCTGCTGGCACTCCCCAACTTAGGCATCATACAGCAGATACTCGTTGGCGGCAATCCTACTCAAGGCCTTCTGGCGATAGCCGTAACGGTGGCATTGACTCTCGACTTGAGCATCAACGTCAGCTTCAACCCCACACGCTCGCTCGTGGCCGACTGCACAACGATGTCCGACCGCTCAAAAGGCTACACCTGGATGCAGACTGTATCAGGCACATTCGGAGTGTTGGCATACCTTATAGCGGTCATCTGGGGCAACGAAGTGCTCATCTACGTAGGCATGGCTATTGCCGTAATATTCACTATCATACCATCGCTGCTCATCGAAGAGCCGCGTAAGCTAGGCGAAGACGACGCCTCCGACACTAAAGCCCTCACCGATGTCGCACGACATCAGTCATCACTCGTAGCCGACATATTCCACGCCATACTCCCTCTCGCAGGTTTCCTGCTCTACGGCATATATGTTATTATCGCAAAACTCATCGGGCTTGAAGACACCTCGTCCATCAACCTCCTCGGCATCAGCCTCAGCACCACCGAATGGATATGCGTAGCCGTCCAAATAGCGGCTATCGCTCTTGTCCTGCCCAACGTATTCAAGCGCGAACATCACGCACACGAATTTCAAAAAATACTTCTCGCCCACTCTTTCACCTGGTGGGGCGTACAGACCATGAACATCTACATGTTTTTCTACGTATCCACCAAGATAGCAGGGCTCGACCCCGCCGCCATGGAAGCTACCAACTCATGGGCTTTTTTGGTGCGCGACCTGATAGGAGCCATTCTACCCGTGCTAGTGCTCAACGTGATAGCCAAGCGCCGGGGCATGACCCGCACCCACACCGTATCAATCCTCCTCATGGCTCTGGGCTACGCCCTCATCGCGCTCTGGGGTAGCGCCATCGTAGTCTTCTTCATCGCCCTGGCCATCGTCGGCATCGGATGGGCTTCGCTCGTATCGCTGCCCTTCGCCATCATGAGCGAGCACGTCGACCAGCGCCGCATGGGCCTGTACATGGGCATCTTCAACCTCTCGGTCGTTCTGCCTCAACTGGTGGCGAGCTTCAAAATGGGCGAAGTAGTCAACGCCGCCGCCGACAAATCGATCATCTTCGTCATCTGCGCCATCTGCCTCGCCATCTCCGGCATCCTATGGTTTGCGGTCAAAAACGAAAAATAGATATAACTGTTTTATCTGAATTTTAAAATACTTCCACTCCGGCGGACATGCCAAAGGCATGTCCCTACAACTAATCCCGAGATTTATTTTCACGACCACTAGATTTCGGATGGTTACAGACAACGCTCATGCCGAGCGTTCACAAAAAAACAGAGGCTGCCTGACTCTCGAAAATAGTCAGACAGCCTCTATTCATTTTTTTGTCGATTATTTCTCCGTAGCTTTCCACACATGTGTGCGATCCGAAAACTCGGCGATACCTTTGCCGTTAACGATTACCATATACATCTCATCGCTTTCCACACGAATTGTATCAGTGAGATTAGTAATAACAATAATCTGTAGAATCCGCTACAAAGTCTTTCCACTCTGTTTGCAAATCACCTTTATCTATTGTTTCATTACAATAATTCACAAGTTCTACAAATGTACGAACCCTACGAGGTGGATGGATAAAATACTCCTCCTCAACAGGATAAACGCATAACGTATCATACCTTGTAAGATCAATACCAAAACTATCTACATCTGTCCATTTTATATCATACACTATGTCTTTACCCGAAACCACATATGGATATTGCAAAAAATATCCATCATTGAGAGGGTAATATATTCCATCTGGTTCATATAGGTCAAATCTAAATGAATCGACGACAAAAATCTCACCACTATAGTAGCGACTTGGAAAACAGCCTTGCAAATACTCATAGTAAACTCCTATATTATTGGGTCTTTGGATGTAGCAATGGCCTACATAATGATATTCATGGCGAAACGCCCCAACATTTGAAGTCACATATTGCGAATATTCTGGTTTTGAGAATTTTACTATACCAAAAGTACGAAGACTTGGACATGGATTAGGAGGACAGTCATCATGTTCGCACGACATAAAAACAACAGCTACAAGAATAAACAATAGAATTTTTTGAATATTTTTCATAGCGACAACAATTTAGAGGTTATACTTACATTATTCGCACTCACTACCACCAGATATAATCCGGACGACAATTCAGATACATTCAATTCGGTCACATTGGACGATATTATCTTTCGACCATCGATAGTATAAACTGAAATGTCAACAACTTCATTCACACCATCAAGGACAATCATTCTGGCTGATGGAAAATAATCTATTTTAACTTTAGATAGACTATCATCTTTGGCATCTTCATCTGCTAATACAGGCGAATTTTGATTTGTATTAAATGGCCAAATTTTTCTAATAATAGCTATCGTACGATTATAGTGGCTGATATTAGTCAAATCATACCACGCATTATCTCCTCCTTTATGTCCTAAATTTGCATGAAAATATCCCATTTTGTCATATCCGTCAATAACTAACGTATGGCATCCAAAAGGATTGGTTTCATCCCAAGCTTGATACAACACAGGACGACACATCAAGATGTCCATCATAATATCATTTTTAAATCGTCTAGTACGATCCTCATTCGAATAGTTTATCAACGTTTTATATTCCATCCTATTGGAATAGCCAAACACATTTTGTAGAGGCGACACGACTGCAAACAATGGGCATGACGACTGACAACCAAACAGTGCCGGATGATATGCTACACCAATACCACATCCCACATCGCGAAGATACCACGCCAGATTGTCAACCTGATTCATTGGCGTCTTTTGATATGAACTGTTATAAATGGCATGTGGTATATTCTTCCAATCATACACATGTACCTCGCCATTTACCACAGCTTTTTCCGGATACTCCCAATACCACATCACTTGACCGACAGCAACAGCTGTGCACCCCACAGAACCTTTGTCGCAATCACAACCTCCTCGGCCCGGACAATGCTTGTTGTAGGAATAGTTACAATCGCCACTTCCGCTATTATCACCAGTCTGTCCCCATATGTTTTTATAACCTCCTTTTTGCAAAAGTATTTCACCTAATTGATAACATGAATGATCCACAACTGTATCTAGAGGAAACAACGGAATATACTGAAAATTGGCAAGTTTATCCCACACCGTAAAATTATACTTATCAACATCTATCGTTCCATCATCCGGACGCTTTATAGCGCAAGCTACTTCGTGGGCATACGCATCAATGAGAAAAGAGTCGGCTGTAAACTCTTCAAACGACGATAGATTTCGATCTAAGCCATAAGCAAAAACCGGCTGTGTCAGCGTACTTGCCGACATGAGGACCCACCCCAATCGAGGTTGGTCAAAATTGACCAGATGCAGCAACTTGACGCCATCCCGCTTCATCGTGGCGACAGAAACGACATGAGGACGCATCTCGGGTGTAATGTCTACACTCTCATTTCGCAGAGCAGAATCCGGAAGTTGTGCGGCGGCGAAAAACGTTTTCGCGGCATTTACAATCTCATCATCATCGGGCGTCACAGCCGACAGACAGATTGCAAAAGCGAACAAAAACAGCACCGACGCCGCAAATTTTCTCTTTTTCATAAACCTTAGGTATTAAATTAGTATTACACCGCAAAAATACAACATTTATTTGAACCCACAAAGAAATTACAGAAAAATTTTACAAAAATATTGAAATCGAAAGAGGTAGGCGCGGGAAAGTAACGAAAAAAAACATTGCGTGCAAAGGTACGGTATCCTTTGCACGCAATGAAGTCGGATTATCTCTGATGTTAACGCTCATTATATGGCACACGGTACGCCGGTGGAGTGTCGGCTACCAAGCCGACGTGTCGGCGTCGATCTGACGGAGGAGCTCTTTGACGGCGGCTTCGAGCTGGGCGTCGCGGCCGGCAGAGGTTTCGGTAGCGTCGTTTTCGACGACGATGTCAGGCACGAGCTGGGTGTTTTCGAGGTAGTATCCGTCGCGAGTGAGGTAGCCGATGACAGGGATGCCGAAATACATGGTGCGGTCCTGGAGGGTCTCCCAGTTGACCGAAGTCATGGTACCGGGCACGGGCATACCTACGATAGAACCCATCTTTTTGTAGCGGTATACCCATGGGGTGCCGTGGGCGTTGGAGTAGTTGGCTTCGCACACAAGCATGATGCTCTTTTTATTATAACGGCGCGAGGGCATGTCGCAGCTCTTGCGCCCCTGCGTCACTTGCTCGAGGTATTTCTCGCCCGAGAAGAGGGTCTCGATATCCTCGTGCAGACGGCCTCCACCGTTGTAGCGTGTATCGATGACTATACCGTCGCACTCATTGTATTTGCCAAGGATATCGGCGTATACCTGACGGTAAGAACCATCGGCCATAGAGCGGATATGTACGTAGCCGAGGCGACCGCCCGAGAGGCGCTCCGTCTCTTGGGCACGACTTTTCACCCAACGGCGATACAATATATCGGATAGCGACTGAGCCGATACCGGTTTTACCACTTCGTCCCAACGCTCTTGTGTGGCGGGATTGAATATTGACACCAGCACTTTTTCGCCGGCTTTGCGGTTGAGCAGAGGATAATAGTCTTGGCTGGCGAGGATAGCCACACCATCGATTTTCTCGATGATGCAGCCCTTCTCTACTTTCGAATATTCGGTATCGAACGGGCCATATTGGAGCACTTCGGTGATGCGCAGACCATCGCCGGTATAAGAGTCGTCGTAGAAGAGGCCAAACTCGGCGGTGACGTCGTCATCGGCAGATACGGAAGCCCTATAGCCGGAGCCGGTGTGCGACACGTTGAGTTCGCCAAGTATCTCGGAGAGCATCTCGGAGAAGTCGTAATTGTTGTTGATATATGGCAAGAAAGGGAGGTAGTCATTGCGCAGCCGGACGAGGTCGACGCCGTGATAGTTGGAGTTGTAGAAGCGTTTCTGCTGTTGGACAAACACGTGGTCAAACATCGAAGCGCGCTCCTCGGCTACGTTGAGGCGCATCGATGCGGAAAACGACAGAGGTTCGGCTTTGCCGTTGCCAGCGTTGATTTTTTTCGACGAAGCACCGAATGCGTAGATATTCTTGCCCTCTTTGTCGAGCATGAGCGACACGTGGCCCACGTTTTTGCTGAGGATTTTCACCGTGCGCTCGCGGAGCGATACCGACCACAGGTCGAAACCTTTTTCGAAAGCCGCTGTGAAATAGAGGGTTTCGCCATCTTTCGATAGGACGGCACTACCGAGACTCGACGACATAGGGGTAAGGCGCACGATGCGGTCTTCGAGATGCTCGAGGTCAATGACTACCTCTTTTTTATCATCTTTCTTGGCATCCTCTTTATCATCTTTCTTGGTTTTTTTATCAGCCTTTTTATCATCTTTTTTCTCGTTTTTCTTATTGAGTTCTTTCATGCGGGCCTCTTCGGCTTTTTTCAGGTCGTACTCCTCTTTCGAGAGTTGGTATTTATCGTAAGTATCTTGGTTGAGATAGGCGATAAATACGTCCTCTTGGCTACCCCACGAGGCGTGGGCGCGCATACCGAGACGATTGGACGAGAAGATGATAGCGTTGCCGTCGAGAGCCCAACGAGGAGCGCCGTCGAAGTAGCCGGTGTTGGTGATATTGTACACCTTGCCCCCATCTTTAGCCGAAACGATAGCCACGTCGGTATAAGGGGCGCGCACGTGCGATATCACCTCCATAGCAAACCAGCGGCCGTCGGGCGACCATTGGTAGTTGAAGCCGTAGTCGTCGGTGTCGTAATAGAGCGAGCCGTCGGTGATTTGGCGCACCCTTTTCGATGCAATGTCGTAGACCATGAGGCGTGTGCGGCCTTCGATGAACGCTATCTCCTTGCCGTCGGGCGAGAACTGTGGGGCGAAACGCTCTTCGTCTTCATTGTCGAAGAGAGGACGCTCGTTGATAAGGGTGGCGTTGGCAAAATTCACTTCGCCCTCGCGTGCTATCTCGGCGGTGTAGAGGGTCCAGCGGCCCGAACGCTCCGAGGCATACACTATCTTGCGGCCGTCGGGGTGGATAGAGATGCCGCGCTCGGTGGCAGCGGTGTGGGTGATCTGCTTGGTGGTGGCGTATTCGTCGGTGAAGGCAAACACCTCACCGCGCGATGCAAACACAATCTGCTTGCCGTCTGGGGTCATATCAAACTCTTGCGCACTGCGCACAGGGATGATCTGTATGCTGTCGGGGTCGATCTCCGAGCGCATCGTGATAGCAACTTTTTGAGGCTCGGCACCAGGCATCTGGGTGTATATCTCGCCCATATAGCCGTAGCAGAGCATACCGTTTTGAGCGGCAGAGAGGAAACGCACCGGGTGTTTCTCAAAGTTGGATATTTTTTCGGGAGCATCCATTTGGTCGGGACGGGCGGCGTATACGTTAAACGAACCTCCATCGCGTTCGCTGAGGAAATAGATACGTCCGTCGGCGCCCATCACAGGGTCGCGATCCTCGCCAGGGTTTGTAGTGAGCTGAGTGTGTTGGTTTGTCTTTGAGTCGAAGCGCCAGATGTTGCGGGCTACGCTCGACACGTGGTGTTTGCGCCAGTTGTTTTCGCTGCCGGTAGCTTTTTCGTAGTATATGGTGCCGTCGGCAGTAGCGATAGCGTTCATAGCGGGCACGTCGAAGATGCGTGTGGGGCGGCCGCCGTCGAGGCTTACGGCATAGAGTTCTTTGATCCAGCCCGAAGGGAATGCCACGCTTTCGGCTGGTTTTTGGATAGCCGCGTTGAAGAGCACCTGTTTGCCGTCGGCCGAGAAGCAGAGTGGTAGCTCCGAGCGCGAGTGTGTGGTTAGACGTGTTGGGTTGCCACCTGCGAGGGCTATCGCGTAGACGTCGAAACCGCCGTTGGCGTCCGAAGCGTAGGCTATTGTTTTGCTGTCGGGACTCCACACGGGCATATATTCATGGGCATCGGTAGTCACTAATTTTGTAGCCTCGCCACCAGCGGCAGGCACGGTGTAGATGTCGCCTTGATAGGCGAAAGCTATCTGAGAGCCGTCGGGCGAGATAGCGTTGTAGCGCATCCAGAGCGGAGCTGCCCATGAGGCCAACCCCGTGAGGGCGAAAGCTACAGTAAGGATTGTTTTCTTCATAGTATCTGATTATTATTTTGTTGATTGATTATTAAACATATAGACGTGCACATTTGGGTGAGGTTACACTTTTCCAATATGTTTTGAAGCGAAATCATACACTTTTCCAACTTTTCCGCTACAAAAGTACTACTTTTTTTCGAGATAAGAGGTGTATAAGGTGATTTTTTTGCGAATACCTTATTTCCGCAGCATAATATAAAATAAAAAAGCCAAATCTTTGATACA
>SAMEA104315432__coassemble_1107_pt1 | contig 11172 bp, 10 predicted proteins | sample SAMEA104315432__metabat2_low_PE_040 | metagenome-assembled genome bin SAMEA104315432 (sample SAMEA104315432) | gut metagenome | biome: Monkey gut; feature: monkey-associated habitat; material: faeces | place: China | collected 2013 | reverse complement strand
GCAGACGGGCGCCGAGGGGAGTGATGCGGGCGTCGCCGGCCACGCTCACCGTCGACCCGCCATGGGCTACGGTCATCGTGCGGAACTTGTGACAGTCGAAGAGCCGCCCGCCGCGGCCCACGCGTTTCTGTACGAAAAACACCGGCCCTCCCGGCATCTTTATCTTTATCAACACGGCCACCACCACTAATACGGGCCAGATTATCAGCAAACCAATAGCCGCCATCGTGCGGTCGAAAATCCATTTCAGTGCCATAAGCTACAATATTGTGTTTGATTGTAGCCAATAGCGCACACTCAACGACGGAGACACGGGCCTACGGGATAGGTCCGCAACGCTCTTATGCTCTGACTTTTGACTACAAAAGTTATATGGAGGGACGACATTCCTGTCGTCCTTGATTTAAGGATTATATGGAGGGACGACATTGACATTGTCTAGCTCCGGCTGCGCTCGGCATAGCTCTAACTAGTTAGGCTCTGCACATTCTGGCACATCGTTTCCTGTCGTCCATGGTAATAAGGAGAAGCAACTTTAGTCGCTTGAATGTATACAATTATCTCAATCCGCTCAGCTCGTTATCCACAAAAACGGGACAAATTTATAAGTCGACTTTGAAATTTGTCCAAAGTTAATATAATTATTTGATATACACAAGTTTTGCGACTATATTTTTATTTCGCCGCCACAGCGGTCTTGCTACTTGTGTCTTGCGTCTTGTGTCTTGCGTCTTGTGGCTTGTGTCTAACGTCATTTTCTGCATATCTCCTCTTGGTAAAGAATCGATTTCACTTGACGTATTGGAATTATTTTTCTGAAAGGATACAGCGTTTTTACTGCTACCCCGAGCCACCACACGTATTTGATTTGCATATGGCAGTAGGCGCGACGGAAACCGAATTTTTCAATAAGAAAAGGTTGTATATTTGAGTGTTCGGTGATGGAGCGGGCACCATCGTCGACATATCTGAAGTGGCGTGCACCAAGATACTCCGCGTTCATCGTGTACATCAACCCATACATTGGATAGGTGTTGCCCAGAAATTTTGGATTGATTTTTATCGTTGAGTAGTCGCAGTAATCTCCGATTATTTTGTTCATCGAGAAACAAGCCATCTCACCTGTTTCTTGTGAGTATCCAGCCCAATATTCCATATTGTTTTCTTTCTCAGCAGCGACGATCATATCTACAAACTCATCGTAAGTCCGTACGTAAGTCTTAACCTTGTAACTTTCTGCTGCTGTGCGGTAGACATCATATCCATTCTGTTTTATTTCTTGTGAATCTACTTGCTTGTAATAAAAAGTTTTTAGAGATTTTCGTATTTGGTTTCGAACTTTTGATGAGTGTTGTTCAATTGTCCCATTATTGTCTTTCACTACATGCCAAAATTCAGTCTCATCGTTGCAGTCGAAATCGTAGCAATTACGGACGGCTACCCCCCCATTTTTAAGTAAACTTAACACTTCCTCTTTGTTTAGCTTTTGTTCTTCAGTAGGGTTGCCGCTCCATATCCAGCATTGTTTGTATAATTTGTACATGTGTCGTTATTTTTTGATAAATGGTAATTTTAATATTCCTATCAATGAGCCGAATCCATACGAAATATGCAGCGTAGCGAAACTAACTAATAAATATACGAAGTTGAGACCTTTGGAAATACTTAGCCTTAGGCTTATGGCACTTAGATCTAAAAGATAAACTAATAAGGACAGTACACTAATTATCGACAATGGCCACCATAGTATTGCTAATAGAGATGGAAAAATCAACGATAGCACAAATAAGCAAGGTATAAAATGGCGCAATGACAAAGAACTCATCTGCTTTGTGTAGTGCACAGTCAAGATGTTCCATTTCCCGTTTGCGTAGTTGTTTTTTGCTAAAGCGCTGAATCTTTCGCGTGCAAAATATGTGCAGAATGTGTCAGGAACGATATATATTTTGCCACCTCCTCGTATGATGCGTTTATTTAGTTCGATGTCTTGGTTGCGAATCAATCGTTCATCATAAAGCCCGTATCTTTCAAATACTTCACGGCGCCAGCATCCAAATGGTACTGTATCTACTTGACGGACCTCATCTACTCCAGTACGGAAAGTAGAGTTGCCAACTCCGAATTTATTACTCAGCACCTCGCGGATGGTTAATGTTTTGGGTGTTTTATTGAGTACATCTGTTTTACACACTACGCCTACATTGTCGGCATTTAGTTCTATCAATCGGCGGGATAGTACTGAAAAATAATCTTTTTCGTAGTTGGCATGGGCATCAAGGCGAATGATGATATCGCCTTTCGATGCTTTGATGCCGATATTCATAGCGCAAGGTACTATCTTTCGTGGATTATCTATCAATTTGATAAATGGATATCTTGCCGAATAGTCTGCTACTATTGCACGAGTCTTATCGGTACTCATACCATCTACGAGCAATACTTCAAGATCATCCTTTGGATAGTCTTGCTGCAGTATCGACTCTATACATTGTGCGATATATATTTCTTCGTTATAAATTGGACAAATGACTGATAGCATTGAGGTTTTTTTTCTAATATTGTAGTTTCATTTGATTGTTGATATTATCTGTTTTGCAGTTGATGGTTCGTGCATCCAGTAGTTTGATTCCTTAACCCTTTGCCATTTATCATCGTCCATACGCTTTTTGATAAACTTTGCTGGCACACCTGCAACAATGGTATTTGCAGGTACATCCTTTAGAACCACACTCCCAGCACCGATTACCGCGCCGTTTCCTATTGTTATTCCTTGTCGTATAACGCAATTGGCCCCGATCCACACATCATTGCCAATTTTAGTAATCTTGCCACTTATACACAATTCTCCACAAAGTTGCGTAGATGTTGAAGGTGCCCAATAAGAATGTTCCATACCTCCAATTATGACGTTTGGTGCTATTGAACAGTAGTTGCCTGAAATACAACTGTTTATTACCCCCCCCCTGCCAATATAACAATATTTGCCTATTTTTGAATTAATAAGCAACGTGTCGCCACAGATTCGACTATTTAGCGGTACAACGCTTCTTTTAAGTAAATAGTATGGGCGTTTTAGTAGTTGTAATATTGTTATAATTATATGGTGCATATCTTTATAAGTTAAGTTTGGAGAGAGGCTTTTATTGTGTCATACAATCCTTTATATCGAAATGCTATATTATTCCAATTGTATTTATCAGTGGCTTTGATACAGTTGGTTGAGATTGAAGCATAATTTTCTATTATTTTCAATATAACATCAACAAGTTCATTTGCATCATTAGGATTGACTGAATACCCAACTTCGCCTTCAGGGTACGCTCCATCGAAACCTTGGCCACGAGTGTAAATCACCGGAAGCCCTTGCGACATTGCCTCAACATAGACTAACCCGAACGTTTCGGTAAACGATGGCATAACAAAAATATCGGCTTTACGATATTGCTCTATCAACAACTCTTTCGACATAAATGGATGGTAAGTGATGAAAGAGTTATCATCTATCATTGTTTTGTATTTGGGGGCTTCTATCTTACCAATTATGGTGTATTCTACATCGTAGCCTTGCGATTTGATAAGTTTGCAAGCTTGTATTGTCAGCAAAATATTTTTGTTATACCCTACCAATCCAGCAAAAATTAGTCTTATTCTATTCTTTGTGCATATTTTAGGGGCAGTTGGCATATGCTCTAACCAAAACTTGTTTACGCCGTTTGGTATAATATGACATTGATTGTCGGTGAGAAAACTAAATTTTGAGTGTACAAATTTGCTGTAACTATTAGAGATAAACACCACAGCATCGGCATCGCGTAATATTTTGGCGCCAATGTAGCGCAGATGTGGCATACGTTTATAAAATACATTGATATCGGTATTTCTTACCGCTACAACGTATGGAATGCCATATCGTTGTTTCGCTTTATATGCCAGATAACCTGTGGAATATAATGTGTGAGCGTGTATTAGGTCAATCTTGTTGGATTGTAGCCACACGTCTAATTCATTCCATAATGTGCGTTGTTTCCCAAAATAAATGAGCCGTTGGAGTGCATTGAATTTATGTTTTGTGCACTGAATGCCATCGCTAAGTTCTACACTATCATCTAAACATGTTACGTATACTTCGTTTTCTATACCTAATTTTTGTTCAGCCTCGAAGAGTAATTTGTACAAAGGAGTATGAAAGTAGTCGGCAGGTAATTGTAGTACTCTCATAATATTAGGTTTAGAGCCTTCCGTCAATTAATTCGCGATTCAGTGTTCCTTTTACATCGTATACCACGCTGTTGTCGTTGCAGAGTGTTTTGATGTCGACGGCTGCAAACTCTTTGTGAGATACCGCTTGGATAACAGCATCGTACTTCTCGTTGGGAAGGGTATTTACGATATCAATACCATATTCGTGTTTTACTGCTGCGGGATTTGCCCAAGGATCGTATACTACGATATTGTTAGTGTACTCTTGTAGTGTAGAGTAGATGTCGACTATTTTGGTGTTGCGTATGTCGGGGCAGTTCTCTTTGAAGGTGATGCCGAGGATGAGTATCTTGGCGTCTTTCACCATCACTCCTTTCTTGTTCATACACTTTATCACCTGGTTGGCCACGTAGGCACCCATGCCGTCGTTTAAGCGGCGTGCGGCAAACATGATACGGGGTAGCACACCATACACTTGAGCCTTTTGTATCAAATAGTATGGGTCGACCGATATGCAGTGTCCGCCTACAAGTCCAGGGCTGAGCTTGATGAAGTTCCACTTCGATGCGGCAGCCTCTATCACGTCGTGAGTGTCGATGCCCATAGCGTTGAATATCTTGGCGAGCTCGTTCATAAAGGCGATGTTGACATCGCGCTGCGAGTTTTCGATTATTTTCGACGCCTCAGCTACTCTGATTGATGGCGCTTTGTGTGTGCCGTTTACGAGCACCGAGTTGTATAGTCCATCTACGATGTCGGCTATCTCGGGGGTGGATCCCGATGTCACTTTGCGTATTTTTTCTACTGTGTGCTCTTTGTCGCCTGGGTTAATGCGCTCTGGCGAATAGCCGGCGTAGAAGTCGACGTTGAATTTCAATCCCGATATACGTTCTACTACGGGCAGGCACTCCTCCTCGGTTACGCCAGGATATACGGTCGACTCGTAGATGACTATGTCGCCTCGCGAGATTACCTTGCCCACAGTTTCGCTTGCGCCCCAAAGAGGTTTTAGGTCGGGAGTATTGTCGGAGTTGACAGGTGTAGGCACTGCCACGATGTATACGTTGCATTCGCGTATGTCGTCGAGGCAAGTAGTGCAACGGAAGCCGTGATTGTTGATAGCGTCTTGAAGAAGCTCGTCGCTCACTTCGAGGGTAGCATCGTGCCCACCATTGAGGGCATCGACGCGAGCTTGGTTCATATCATACCCTATTGTTGGGTATTTAGTTGAGAAAAGTCGTGCCAGAGGCAGACCTACGTAGCCGAGGCCGACTACACATATTTTTTTGTTGTTCATATTATAGTGGGTTATTATCTGGTTATGTCGTATTAATAAAAGACGAGGAGCGGCGATTTTTGTATGTAGACAAAAATCACCGCACCTCATATTGTCTTGGGTGTGAGTATCTTATTCAGGTGTGACTTTTGACTACAAAAGTGTATGTAGAAATTGACGATGTTGTTGATTCCTAAAAAAAGAGTTTTTCTATGATAATATTCCGTCAATAACTTTTGCTTCTTTTTGGGCGCTTTGGATCCAGTCAAAGCAATCTTTAGGCTTTACCGATGTTTTCTCTTCAAGTTTTTTAATGCACAATTCGGCAAAATTTTCTACAAAATTGTCATCGAGTGGAGTGGTGTTTTCTTCTCCAACTACTTCTGGTGATCCTCCTACCTTTGATGCTATAACTGGAGTGCCACAGGCAAGTGATTCTACCCCTACAAGAGAATACCCTTCATTTTTACTTGGTATTACTATTAAGTCCATTGTATTGTAAATATCCGGCATATCGGTTGGGTCTATATCGCCCCAAAATCTAATAGGTACGTTTAGGAGTTCTGCTTTTTGTTTTACTGCATCCAATAGTTTGCCGGAGCCTATTTGATGAAATTGTGCGTTTGGATATTTTGAAAGAATTATTTTATACACATCAGGTAATACAATGTGGTTTTTAATTTCTAGCATACTACCTACTGATGCAATGTTTATTGTATCAATGTCAATGTGGTATTTTAGTTTTGATTGATTGATCTCGCTTTCTGATAATCTATAAAATTTACTTTTATCTATGCCATTATACGATACTTCTTTTTTTCCGTTTGTTGTAATTTGCTCAGATGTTTTGAGTAAACACTGAGAAACAAAAAAATTCATAGATGCTGATTCTATGATTCGTTTTGTTAATCTGAAATATGAATGATTTGTAAAAGGTAAAGTATGAATGTCGGACCCGTGCCAGGTGACGATATATGGAATTTTATATTTTTTATGAGCCAAAAGAGCAATTGATGCCGTCGTGCTATGAGCGTCAATTAAGTCATAATTCTTAAATATCTTAGTTTGTTGTTTTAGGTGAATACTTTGAAAAAGTGGTGATTTGTGTAGCTTTACTTCAAGAATGTAATCTGTGAGATATAATTTAGAGTTGATGCATTTTATATTTATTCCATCGATATCATAGCTTTTGTATATTTTCAATTTAGGCGTTTTACGCAGTATACGTGTATACCAAGTGTCATTTTTTTGAAATAGGTATACATCAATATCATATTTATTGAGTGCCTTTAGATGCTTAGTTCGTTCGATAACTGCATTAAACAGACCTTTTTGTAGATTGCAGTTACCATCAAATATGATTGCTATTTTTTTTCTATTATGATTTGACATTTGTTGAAGAAAGTTGTTTTAGTAAATTGTTTTTACCAATGTAATATGTGACTACGTAAATAAGCAGAGCTTCATTAGTAAATGATGCATCACCTTTGATAAATATTATGAAATACAATATAATGATACATTGAATAGTTCGTTTGTATTCGATGTTCTTAATTTGTTTATACAATGAAGAAATAATTATGTATTGTGTTACCAGAAATAATACTAAATCAATAATGCCGCCATAGTAAATATGCCTGATGTAACCGATATCTATACCACCATAATAATTGTCGTACTTGCCATCTCCAATAAGGAGGGTTTTTGTTGAGAAATGAGTCTCTGTAAGCCAGCTGTATAACGTACCGTATGATGTGCTGTCGTCTGTTTTATCGAGTGAAAATATTTGCATCACCCATTCTTGCATTGATGAGTCAAAAAAATTTATTATCGATACAAATATAAATGGTGATAGGACGGCTATCAGAGAAATGTAGATTACAGACTTAATGTATTTTCTTTTCCAAGATAAATACATGTAAAGAAGTAGTGTCGCAAATAGAATAAATACAGAAGTTCGCGCTATAAAAAAACTAATACCTATTATAAAAATAGCTGCTATTAGATGTTTTATCTGTTTTTTGTTTGAGTCTGAATTGAAGTATAAGTATATACACAATAGAGATGCAAAGGTTGAAGTTGGCAATACACCGAAATATATAGCAGATCCTAAGCCAATCATTCGAGAAGTAGTAAAATAATCGTTATTAGCAAGTTCACCTATATTTTGTATTGAGTATGCAAATTCTTTTAATGACGGAATAAAATACAGTATTATTGTTATTACCATTTGTATAGTAACTACTTTTACGACAGATTTTAATAGAGTATTTGTGTTGTGGAGAAAACGGCTTCCTACATAATACACCAAATAAACTGCAAAAAAGTTCATTACAAATGAGATAATATTTTTAATATATAGAAATTCTGAAGTCCCATTGGCCAATTTTACAAATACGCTCCATATATTTAATGCGATAATCATTACAAACCACACAATTAATTTCTTTGGGAAAAATTGTCTAGGTCTAGTAACAAATGCTATTATTCCACACAATCCCATTACCATTTTTGTAGTTAGTGGAGTCAATGAAAAATCGAGAGAATACCAATAGCAAAATAGTAAAATGTAAAATAAACATTTTCGCAAAATGTTGGATGCCATGTTGTTGTTCGTTATCGGATGAAACAATTTTTTATTGCTCTTATACGGAAGTATGTGTCAGTCAATCCTAAACTGGATATTAAGTATTGGATTTTTATTAACTTACTTGGATTTTTGATAGCTGTATAGTATTTTTTTGTTTCATTCTTTTTTTTGAAGGTAAAAGATGCTCCAAATAAATCAACGTACAGTTGTTGGTCTATGGCATTTACGTCATGATTGGTCTTTGATGCAAAATATGATCTAACATTGTGTTTTGATTTAAGGAATAGTGAATTCCGTTCGTATGAATCACGGCACATAGCCGAATGCTTAAGCACACGATATACAGCTACCTTTTTGTCGATAAATTTAATCTTTGATTTTGAACTTATGTATAACCATAAGGGTAAATCTCCCATCATCCATTTGCCTTCGTGATCGGCAATATATTCATTGTATCCGCTGATTGTTTCTTTTTTATATATCACGGTAAGAGTACATATTGAACCGCAGGAATATAATAGGTCATCAAAATTATTGCATTCAGTGGCGATATTACCTCTAAACTTTTTCTCGTCTTGGATGTAAGTCCTTGCTTGGCAGTAGCACATGCCATATTCAGGATTTGCTTCGAGGAAGTCGACTTGCATTTGGAGTTTGTTGGGGTCGGTCCAGTAGTCGTCGCCTTCGCAGAGGGCGACGTATTTGCCATGGGTGTGCTCGCGCATGATGCGGCCGAGGGAGCCGTCGCCTTTCGAGTATTGGTTTTCGGTTTCGTAGATGGGTTTGATAATGTCGGGGTAGAGCTCGGCATATTCGCGGATGATGGCGGCGGTGCCGTCGGTCGAGGCGTCGTCGTGCACGATGGCCTCAAAACGGAAATTGGTCTTCTGCATCACAAAACCTTCGAGCGCCTGACGGATATAGGGTTCGTGATTGTAAGTGATGCATTGTATGGTGACCATCAAAGGGCGATTGTCCATAAGTGATTGTTTTTTTGTGATTTGTTTTTGTCATCTAATTTGTTTTTCGTCATCTAATTTCACGGATTACCCTAATTTTTTTTTGTGTGGATTTCGGTAAATTAGCGTAATTCGATGACAAAAAGGAAAAATTTGATGTAATAATGTTGATGGCGGTAGAGGGTTAGATGTTAAGGGGTCGTTCGATGAATCGTTTGAAGAGAATGTCGATAGCAGTGCAGATGATATATATGACAAGAACAGAGACGATGGCGTGCAGGTAGATATAGTCGGATGAATACATATCGGCATTGTGGAGTGTGTCGCGCCAGATCCATTGACGCATTGTATTACTGTTGGCGTGTATCATAAGTACCCCAAACGAAGATGCTGCTATAGTGTTGATGATTTTGCTATTTCGTATCTTTATGTCTTTGAAATACATAAAGAGACAAATCGAGGTGATGAGTGCAAGTAGTTTGTTGGAATCGGCTACTTCGATAAACGAATAACCTATAGGGTAGTTGATATATGATGCTACAAAGTCTATTGAAACGACCGATATGATTGATATTAGGATTGATGCTACCGATAGCCAGCCCCAATGAAAACGCTGATTTTTCCACTCAATACCATATAGCCTGATGTAAGATGATATGACATATAATATGCAAAACCAAGTCACATAGTTAAATTCTATGCTGATAACGACCGTAGAAGGTAGTAGAGTAAATACAGCTACGCATAGGGCGATGAGACGTAGGTGCATTTTTTGATTAAGATGTTCGATAAGTTTATTCAAAAACGGAATAAACAAATAGAACATCAGAAAGCAGCCTACGAAGTCTTTACCTACCGACGTTATTGGATTGAGCGCATAGTACACACCTTTAAGTGTTATATCTTGATAACCTGATAATACAAATATTAGGTAAATGACGATGCGATAGAACATCACTTCAAATAGAAGGCGGAAGAACTTTTTCTTAGATATCTCTCTCCCCACCATAAAATATCCCGTGATGAGCACGAAGCAGTTGATACCTGTTTTGCCCCAAGCTCCGAAAATGAGTAAGAAGATGCTTTTGATAGAAGTAGGGTCAGAAGCCATCACTTTCATCAATCCAGAATTGACCACATAGTGATGAGCCACTATTGCAATCATTGTGATGATACGAAATAGCTCGAGATTGGAATTCCGTTCACGTTTAGTAGTTTTAGACTGTAACTCCTCAGTCGATGGTGTTGTAGATTGACGGGGGGGGGTAATTAGTTGAGTGTTAGTTATTTGCATGAGTAATTGGGGCAATTTGACGAATTAAAACGATGTAGTTGCCTATTGGATTAGAATTAACGTGTTAAATTCTTCCTTTAGTCATTATTTTTTGATGTTCGTTTAGTATATTCTTGGCCATGCGTACCATAGGCGGTCCTATAAATTTATTATCCTTAACAGCTACACCGCGGCCTTCTGCAATAGCTTCATTAGATAAACGAAGCATCTCCTCTGCCCATGCAACTTCTTCTTCTGTTGGTGAGAAATATTTATGACAAAGTGCTATTTCTTTGGGGTGAACAATCATTTTGCCTTGATACCCTAATTGGCGTGCAACTTTGATCTCTTTCTCTAAATCGTCTAAGTCGTGAACTTGCATATGCACAATATCAAGAGCTGCTACTCCACATGCAGCGGCAGCAATAGCAATTGATGAGCGAGCAGCAAAAATACTGCTTTGATCATCATTATGTTGGCCTCCAAGGTCGGACATATAGTCTTCCGCACCAAAACCAATAGCAAATACTCTATTAGGGCAGGCTGTGCATATCTCTTTGATATTCATTACTGCACCTGCAGTTTCAATAAGAGGAATAATTTTGAATGTGCCAATTGGAAAGCCTTTTTCATATTCGATAGTTTCCAATAACTTACCAATAAAATACACATCCTCGCCCGTTTGGCTTTTGGGGTAGATAAAACCAGAGACTCCTGACACTGTGAGTTGATATATATCCTTGAGAAGTTCCCCACTTTCGCGGTCATTGACACGTGGAAAAAGTTTCAAACCCGATAGTGTACCGTCATTGATATATTTGATGAGTCCACTTTAAAAAGTCAGCAGAGCCGACCTAATTAATATTACGTTAGT
>SAMEA104315432__coassemble_1096_pt1 | contig 11314 bp, 5 predicted proteins | sample SAMEA104315432__metabat2_low_PE_040 | metagenome-assembled genome bin SAMEA104315432 (sample SAMEA104315432) | gut metagenome | biome: Monkey gut; feature: monkey-associated habitat; material: faeces | place: China | collected 2013 | reverse complement strand
CCAGTTGGAAGGTGTGTTCCTGTCCGTCGCTTGCGCTCTGTGAGCGTTGGCGGTAGGCGTGGTAGTTGAGTAGAGGGGTTATTTGCATTTCCGATTTGTTGGTGTTGGGCGAGCCGTCGAAGCGGTATGATGCCGTAAGATTCTGGTCGGCTTTGCGGAAAGTGTGCTGGTAGTCGACATTGGCGTTGATGCCGGACCAGCTGCCGCTGTTGCGCAGCGATGTGTTGTAGTCGGTGAGCAGCAGCGAGTCGGCACCGAGGAATTGGGTATTCTGTGTGTTAGTGCCGTTGTGCCATCCGCCCCAGCCTCCGGCGGAGATGCTCAAGAGGTTGAGGGAGTCGAACTCGTAAGAGAGTTCGAGAGAGCCGTGCATATTATGGCTGCGCGACATACCTTTGCTTTGATTGACAATTTGCCGTATAGCGATGTCGGGATTGAGGTTGGTACGGATGTTTTCGCCGTAAGAGCCGGGGTTGTTGTACGTGCCGTAGTTGAGGTTGGCGGTAACGCCGAACTTGCCAATCTTGGTGGTGAAATATCCGCCGGCGTTGGCACCGCCCCAGATGTCGGCGCCTACGCGAACCGAGCCGTGGTAGGTAATGATATTAAGAATACCGTTCAGTCCCTCTGCCTCGTATTTCGCTCCGGGGTCGGTAATCACCTCAATGCGCTTGATGGTTGATGCCGGCAGCGAGCGGAACACGTCCTCGGGGTTGCGCGACACCATAGCCGACGGCTTGCCGTTGATGTATATCTTGAAGTTGGTCGAGCCCTTCACCTGTATCTTGTCCTCGCCGTCAACGGTAACCAGCGGCACTTTGCGCAGCATATCCAGGGCGTTGGAGGTTTTGGTTTCGGGGTCCGACTCGGTGTCGTACGTCAGGCGGTCGAGTTCCATCTTGACCAGCGGTTTCTGAGCCACGACGCTCACCTCCGAGAGCTGGGTGCTCGACTCAGTGAGGTCGATGTTGCCGAGCTTGATATCACTGCTTTGGGCGGTCACATCAAAGCAGCGGGTGTATTGGTCGAGGCCTATGGCTTCGAATATCAGACAGTAGCGAGTGGTGGTGTCGGCGTTGACTTCGATCGAGAAGGCGCCTACATCCGACGATGGAAATTTTTTGATGACAGTGTGAGCGCTATCGTCGGCGCAGAGCGATATAGTGCAGTAGGGTATGGTCTCTTTTGTCGAAGCGTAGCGGGTGGTGCCGGTGACTTTGATGGTGGCGGCAGCTGTCGTTAACAGAGCACTCATACAAAGTAGCAGGGTAGTGATTAAGTTTTTCATTGTGTTACGAGCTTTGTTGAATCAAAGATTTTAGTAATAATAGTTACAAAAATGTGTGCATTGTGTTTTTATGCATTACATGCCGACACACTTTTAGAGAGTATCGGCATGGTGTGATGTGTAAAAATACTAGAATGAATGTTGTAGAACTTATTTTAATAGTTTTCTGTTGGAATCTGTTTCTAAAATTTGCATTTAGTACGTCGGCTTCATCGGCATAAATAATTGATGCTTGTTGGTTGGTGATGTGTGGAGGAATGAGATATGTTTTTATTGAATCGGTGTGAATACGATAGTTGATTTTTGATAGCTCTCGTTTTGCCGACCATCCAAACTGCTTTTGTCCTTTTAGTTTTTTCCATCCAATCTTTGGCACTCAAGCGAAAGTTGTTTAGACCAGCTACGCTTTTAATTGTGTCGAATTCGGCATAATTAAAATTTTCGTTGTTTACTTTTTTCCAAATTCCAAGAGATTCGATTGTATTCCTGTTTCTTAGCCAGTTGGAAAAGAAAACTCGCCATCTTTTCTTTGAGCATATCAGTCAAGCTGATGTATTCTGTGGCATTGAATTGAACAACTCTGATATTTACGCCGTTTACATTTATTACATTGTAATTTGTTCTGTTGATGTGGTGTTATTGCTGGTGTTCTTCTTGTTTTTTGCGGTCGAACTCGGCGGGGTTGAAAGGTTTTATTTCGCGGGGGCGGCGGTCTTCGTGTTTAGGAAATGGTAGAGGGTTTTCGTGGATTTCGGCGTAGGTGGTGCGGTTGCTGACTATGTGGAGGGCGGTGTATATGGCTTCGCGCATCGAGAGTTCGTTGGCGATATTTTTGCCGGTGATGTCGTAGCCTGTGCCGTGGGCGGGCGATGTGCGCACGAAAGGCAGTCCGGCGGTGATGTTGACGCCGCTTTCGGTGGTGAGTGCTTTGAATGGGGCGAGACCTTGGTCGTGGTACATGGCCAGCACGGCATCGTAGTTCTTGAAGTTGCCCGAGCCGAAGAAGCCGTCAGCGGCAAGAGGGCCTACGCAGATGATACCTTCGTCGCAAGCTGTTTTCACGGCAGGAGCTATGATTTCGAGCTCTTCGGTGCCGAGCAGTCCTTTGTCTCCGGCGTGCGGGTTAAGGCCGAGCACGGCGATGCGTGGGCGTATGACGTTGAAGTCCTCGCGCAGTGAGCGGTCAAGCAGACGGAGTTTGTGGAGGATGGCGTCGGTGGTGATGGCGGCAGGCACTTGCGATATAGGCAGATGGGTGGTAACGAGCGCCACGCGCAGACGGTCGGAGGCGAGGATCATGAGCGACTCGGTGTCGGCTTTCGACTCGAGGTACTCGGTGTGGCCGGGGAAGTGGAACTGTTCGTTTTGGATAGTTGCTTTGTTGATAGGAGCAGTAACAATAGCGTCGATGTCGCCTGCCAAAAGGTCGGCTGTGGCGGCTTCGAGCGCTTCGAAAGCCGCTTTGCCGGCTTCGGCGGTAGGCTGTCCGAGTTCTACTTTGGGCTCGTCGTCGCAAGTGTTGATGAGATTGATTTTGTGGATGTTGACATCGGCGGCCGAACGTGCTACACTGATGGTGTAGGAATCGATGCCTAGGTTTTTCTTGTGGAAACTGGCTGCTTTGGCAGAGCCGTAGATGATAGGAGTGCAGTGCTCGAGGATGTTTTGGTCGATGAGTGCTTTGAGTATCACTTCGTAGCCGACACCGTTGATGTCGCCTTGAGTGATTCCGATTTTGAGCTTTTGAGTCATATTTTTGGTTTGTAAGGTTTGTTTTGTTTATTTGGTGTATTTTGTTTATTTGGTTTATAGATGGTGGTGTGCGAGTGGTGATTTCGGTTTTTCACTTTTCACTTTTCACTTTCACTATTTATTTGTCACTTCCACAGCGTTGATTTCGTGAGGTAGTTTTACAGAGTATACCATAGCGTCCATTTGGCGGAGTGGGTTTCGTTTTTCTTTGCCGGGGGCGAAGACGAAACCTTCGACAGTAACGATTCGCATGTTGACTTCGTCGATACGGGTGAGCGATACGAATGGGCCGCCCATCGCTTCTCCGTCGAACATTTTCCAAAGGCCGCGAGTCTCGGCGGCCCAAGCGTCGTTGACGTTGACAAACTGAGTGGTAGGTGGTTCGTAGCGCAGTTCGCTACCCATATACGAGCCCTCTACACTGCCGTGGATGTTGGCTTTGAGCACTGAGTCGCGGCGGGCGATGATGGCCTCGTGGGTGAGCTGGCTCTTTGAAGTGTAAGGCACAGAGTAGATTATGAAGTCTTGACGTACTTGTGTGACGTTGCCGTTGGTCATCCAGAGGAAGTGGTCGCCTTCGGTGTATTTGTTGAGAGAAGTGGGCACAGCCACTTGGCACCCGAACTGTTTGAAGGTCCGCATCAGCGCTTCGTTGTTGATGTTGGCTTGGTAGTAGTTCATCATGCGCTCGCGTTCGGCTTTGATGAAATAGGAGGCAATGCGGTGTCCCTCTGTCTCTAAAGCGATGCGCAATGCTTCGGTGTCGGGTGCTGTAACATCGGCTATGGCTTGCGTTTTAGCCCAACGGTTGCGCGAGAGGGCTATCTTGCCGCGTGTGTAGCGGGTTGAATCAATGCGGACAAAGACGATGTTGCGTGTAGTTTTCAGTAAGTTGTCGAACATGGAGTGGGGTAGTCGCGACATTTTAAATAGTGGCTCTCCTTGGGGCAGATGAGGCATGTCGGCATTGAGCACGTTAAACATAGTTTCGCCGCCGGGAGTGCGGTATACATCTTCGTCTATGACTAAAAGCACCTCAAATGCGGCACCCGATACCGACGGAGTGTATCCTCCGGAACTTGAGCACGACGACATAGTGGTGGTGATTATCGTTAAGACGATGACAACAGTAAGTGATGCTAGTTGTTTGATTTTCATTGATTTCTGGTGTGATGATGATACTTTTGTTATGATAATCTGTGGTATGCCGCGTATAAAACTGCTCTTATACGCCTTACCGACTACAAAGGTACGATTTAGTGAGCACAATACAAAATAAAAGACGAAGTTTTTTATTTTGTATTGTCGAACACTCGATTGTTCGAACGGTCGATTGCTTGCATGATTGTTTGTTCGATTGTTAGTTCGATTGTTAGGCGGCTTGAGTGTTCGAGCATCGGCTTCCCTCGTTATAAAAATATCATCGTTAATTTTTATATATTTTTTCTGAGTTTGAAAAATTAGTTGTACCTTTGCAAATTGGAAAGTTTGCGGGCGTTGTTGTGCCTTGGATTTCCAGTCTGTTTGCAAAATATGACTAATCACAACATTTATTCGAGATATACTATGAGTAAAATTAAAACCATTCTCACCGTAGCCATTATGATGGTGTCGGTATTGGCTTTTTCAAAAGATAAACCTCTGAAAGCTTATGTCATAGGGTTTTATAATTTGGAAAATCTTTTTGATACTATCGACGATCCCAACAAAAACGACGAACAGTTTCTCCCTGGCGGCAGTTATGCATGGGGGTCGATGAAATATACATCGAAACAGGAGCGTATGGCTTCGGTTATAGCCAAAATGCCAAAAAGTTTGGCTGTCCTTGGAGTGGGTGAGGTGGAAAATATCGGCGTCCTCGAAGATTTGGTGCGTCAACCTTCAATCGCTGAGCGCAATTTGAGACCAATTTTGGTCGAGGGTCCTGACCGCCGTGGCGTGGATGTAGGCTTGCTTTATGATGCCGACCTCTTTACACCTACCAACGTGACGTCGACTCGTATCATCAGCTCGATAGAAAACTTTTATACCCGCGACCAACTCTGTGTGTCGGGTATCCTCGATGGAGAGCTGATACATGTCATCGTGCTTCACTGGCCCTCGCGTGGAGGCGGTCAGCGCCGCTCTGCCCCTCGTCGTGCCGATGCCGCCCTGACTACCAAGCATATCTGCGACTCGCTCTTCGCTATCGATCCCGATGCTAAAATCGTTGTAATGGGCGACTTGAACGACGACCCCGTCGACGAATCGGTTGTCAGATATCTTGGCGCTAAAAAAAGCGTGAAAGAGACTGGCCGCAGCCAACTATTCAACCCTTCGTACGACTTCTACCGTCGTGGCATAGGCACACTTGCATATCAAGACCAATGGAATCTTTTCGATCAGATCATAGTGTCGGAAAAATGGCTCTCGTCGAAACGTACGACTCTGACATTCTGGAAATACGAGATATTCAACCGCGACTTCCTGTGCCAACAGGAGGGTAAATACAAGGGTTATCCACTCCGTACCCATTCGGGAGGAGTGTGGACCAACGGCTACAGCGACCACTTCCCTGCCATGATCTGGGTGGTAAAGTATAAATGAGTTTGTCAATTAAGATATATCATAATCTGCTGCAATTGATTTGAATGGCGAAGAAAAAGAAATTCCATTACAATCCGGAGACTCTATCTTTCGAAGAGATAAAAGTTTCGTTCAAGACTGTGTCGAAAAAATTTTTGATACAGCTCTTGTCCTCTGTCTTTTTTGGAATCATTTTCTTTATACTCTTTATCATGTTAGTCGATTCTCCCGACGAAAGAATACTCCGCCGGGACAATAGCGAACTGGAACTTAACTATAAGATGCTCAGCCGTCAATACGACGAGCTCAACGGTATATTGGAGGACCTCAAACAACGCGACAACAACCTTTATCGTGTGATATTCCAAGCCGATTCGGTACCTGAGGCTGTCCGCCACAACTCGATGGCTATGAGCCGTAGCAATGATTTAGGCTCGACACCATCGATTGATATTCTCAACGACACCCGTGCCAAGGCCGACGACGTAGAGAAGCAGCTGTACATCCAATCGAAATCGTATGACGAGTTAGCGGAACTTATCGGCGAACATGCCGACCGTCTGCTCCATGTGCCTGCTATCCAACCAGTCCTCAACCGAGACCTGCGCCGCTTGGCATCGGGCTTCGGCTACCGTATCGACCCCGTTTATCGCACCCGCCGTATGCATCAGGGCATGGACTTTTCCGCCCCTGTCGGTACCGATATATTTGCTACAGGTGCCGGCAAAGTGGTTTTTGCCGGCTGGAAACAAGGATATGGCAATACCGTCATTATCGACCACGGTTTTGACTATCAGACGGTTTACGCCCACATGTATAAAATCAAAGTGCGTACGGGTCAGAAGGTGACACGTGCCGAAGTGATTGGCCTCGTGGGCAATTCCGGTAAAAGTACAGGACCTCACCTTCATTATGAGGTGCGGTATAAGGATCATGCTGTCGACCCTCTAAACTACTATTTCCTCGACCTTTCGCCCGAAGAGTACGACGAGATGATACGCTTGGCTCAAAATGCAGGCCAGGTGATGGATTGATAGCTTTTGAGGCACGACTCATTTCGATAGAATATTTTACAATCAAAGCATTATGGATAAAGATTACACCCAACTTACTGAGGCTGAGGGTGAAGAGATGATTAAAAAAGAGTTTTGCGCTCTTCTGGCCGATTATGCCGCTACGGCGCATAAGCAGAAAGTGGAGATAATAACCAAAGCTTTCGAGTTCGCCAATAAAGCTCACAGTGGAGTGAAACGCCGTTCGGGTGAACCATATATCATGCACCCTCTGGCGGTAGCCCGGATAGTGGTGAGCGAGATAGGCCTCGGTTCGACATCGATTTGTGCCGCCCTACTTCACGACGTGGTCGAAGATACCGAGTACACCGTCGAGGATATCGAGCGCGAGTTCAATCCTAAAATAGCGTCTATCGTCAGCGGCCTGACCAAAATATCGGGTGGCATCTTTGGTGACAATGCCTCGTTACAAGCCGAAAACTTCCGTAAACTTATCCTCACCATACCCGAAGATGTGCGTGTCATCCTTATCAAGATGGCCGACCGCCTGCACAATATGCGCACCCTCGGCTCTATGCCCCCTGCCAAACAACTCAAAATCACCGGAGAAACACAGTATATTTATGCCCCTCTGGCTCAGCGACTCGGTTTTTTCGCAATAAAAACCGAACTCGAAAACCTGAGTTTCAAGTACGAACAGCCCGGCATATATGCCAAAATACAGCAGCAGATACTTCAGGTGACTCCTATGCTCGAAGACTCGTTCCGTATCTTTATCCAGCCAATCACCAAAATACTAGATAGCTATAATTACGACTACGATATCATCAAGCGCATCAAGTCGCCCTACTCAGTATTCAAAAAGATGCAGACTAAGCACTGCACTTTCGAAGAGATATACGACTTGCTTGCTGTGCGCATCATACTCAAACCTCGTCCGGGCGAAAACGAAAAAGCCAATTGCTGGGTGACATACTCTGCCATCACCAGCATCTATACCCCTCACCCCGACCGCACCCGCGATTGGATTAACACACCTAAATCTAACGGATACGAGGCACTGCACGTCACCGTGATGGGACCCGGCGGCAAATGGATCGAGGTGCAGATACGTAGCGAACGTATGAACGATATCGCTGAAAAAGGTCTGGCTGCCCATTGGAAATACAAGAGCGGCGAACATACCGAGTCGGACCTCGACAACTGGTTTAAGTCGATCAAAGAGATGCTCGATTCCAGCGACTTTTCCAATGCTATCGAGTTTATGGACACCTTTAAACTCAATCTCTACTCCACTGAGATATTCGTTTTCACCCCCAAGGGCGACATACGCAAGATGCCAATCCACTCTACGGCTCTCGACTTCGCCTTTGCCCTCCACTCCGAACTGGGTCTCCACTGTATCGGCGCAAAAGTCGACCATCGGCTGGTGCCTCTCAGCTACGAACTGCAGAGCGGCGACCAAGTAGAGATTCTTACATCTAAAAACCAGCGCCCCCAGATGGAGTGGCTCGACCACTGTACCACCTCGAAAGCAAAAGCATATCTACGCACCGAACTGAAAAAAGAGGTCAAAGCGACCACAAAGCTAGGACAGGAGATGGTGGGCGAAAAACTCAAGCTACTCAAGCAGCCCTTCAATGGCAACGTTGTGCAACAGATACTCGACCACTATAAATACGAAGCCACCGATGCCTTCTATCTTGCTGTAGGTCAGAAAAAAATCGACCTTTCGGATATCGATTCTCTTTTCAGCTCGCAAAACTCAAACAAGTGGATGAGGATATGGAAACTACAGTTTGGCGCCAACAAGAAAAAAGAGACGGCTCCTGCAGCTTCTGCAGACCAAATCAATCCTAAAAAAACTCTCCATATCACCGACGCCGACGTGGGCTCGGGTTATAAGATCGCCGACTGCTGCCAGCCTATCCCAGGCGACAATGTCCTCGGATTTATCGATGCCAGTGGCGCCGTGGTAGTGCACAAATGTGATTGTCCTGTGGCACTCAAACTCCAGGCCAACTACGGCAACCGTGTCCTGTCGGCCGAATGGGAGACCAAGAAAGTGCTATCGTTCCTTACTACAATATCCATATCGGGTATCGACCAGACTGGCCTGCTCAAGCAGATAGTGCACGTCATCTCCGACGACTATTCTATCAATATCAAAAGCATTAATATCGACACCACAGAAGGTGTCTTCAACGGTACCCTTGATATCTATGTCTATTCTACCGAAGATATTGACAACCTCTGTCGCAATCTTTTGAAAATCAAAGCGCTCAAGTCGGTAAAACGCATCAGGTAAATCCCACCCACCGGGAGGACGGGCATTCTTATCTAAACTAGGTTATTAGCTTATCCGTTCTTCCCTTATCCGTTCATCACTATTCACTATTCACTAAGAAATATCGCCCCTTATCGCTTCCGTCGCTATACTCGTTGCGGATATGCGGTGTTTGCTTCGTTACATCGTTGTGTGACGATAGGCGTGTTGTGCGGAGCTGTGATCGACGCTCAGCTTCGTAAGTCGGCTTCTGTCGTGCTTTCTCTTGTTTCGGCTGTTTCGCATTCCGACGCCTCTATCGCCATATCAGACGATGCCGATGCCGATGCGGCTTTTCAAACCATAGAAGCCCTCCTTCTGCCAGTTACGACAGCCGTCGCCTTCAATCAGTGCCACAACACTCTCGCTCCGGCCAGTATCGCCATATCATATACTCACATATATGCAGTAGTGCCATAGTATCTATCCCGATGATACTGTGGCACTTCTGCTTTTTTTGTTGCGGATAATCAACTTGTTAGCAATATTATAATAATCTTTTTCCAATGAAATCAATCAAAACACTGGCAGTAGCACTGCTTGTCCTTTCCGCTCAATGTATGTTTGCCTCGACCGAACCCGACACTTTCCGCCTTGGCGATGTGCGTAGACTCGACCAAATAGAGGTGGTCTCGACCAAAACACGTGTCGCATCCGAACACCTTCGTGTGGTGTCGACTATTTCGGCCGACCAAATCAAGGCTATCCCGGCTACCAACATCAACGAACTCCTTGAAAATCTGCCAGGTCTCGACCTCCGCACTCGCGGCGCTGGTGGTGTGCAAGCCGACCTCTCGATGCGCGGCTCTACCTTCGACCAAGTGGTGGTGATGCTCAATGGCGTCAATATCACCGACCCGCAGACGGGCCATTTCTCGCTCGACCTCCCTATCGACCTCTCGATGATCGACCGTATCGAGGTGTTGCAAGGTACGTCGATGAATATTTTCGGACTCTCGGCCTTTGCCGGCGCTGTCAACATCATCACCGGCACCGACCCTAATAACGAGACTACCGCCCAACTTTCCGCCGGCCAATATGGTACAATCAACGGCTCGTTAGGAGCCGGCTACCGTGTCGACGATTGGACTTTGACAGCCTCCGCCTCATACAACCGCAGCGATGGCTATATGCCCAACTCCGACTACGAATTTGGAAACCTTTTCCTTCAGGCAGCTTGCGCCGACTCGCTCACAGGCAACTGGAATATACAGCTCGGCGGGCAGCTTAAAGACTATGGCGCCAACGTATTCTATTCTCTCAAATATCCAAACCAATTTGAAGCGACGCGTACTCTTCTTGGCTCTATCGGCTGGGATCGCCGTTTCGGCCGTTTCGGCGTAGAGGCTCAAGTATACAATCGCACGCACTTCGACCATTTCGAACTCATCCGCGACTATCAAGACGCCCCGTCGTGGTACACTTTCCACAACAACCACCTCACCACCGTGACCGGAGCCAATGTAAAGGGCGCATGGTTCTCGTCGATCGGTAAAACCTCTGTAGGTGTAGAGGTTCGCAACGAAAATATCTTCTCCAATGTGCTCGGCGACGACCTTGACGCTCCAGTCCATGTGCCTGGCGAGGATACTGCCACTTATTATACAAAAGGCAAAAACCGATTGAATGTCAACTATTTTGCAGAACAGAGCTTTATTTACAACGACTTTTCGGCCGGTGTAGGTGTGTCGGGCAACTGGAACACCATGTTTGGACACAATTTTGCTTTCGGTGTCAACGCAGGTTACCAATACGTCAAAGGGGGCAACGTGTTTGTTTCGGTCAACCGCTCGCTACGCCTGCCTTCGTTTACCGACCTTTACTATCAGAGCGCCACGCAAATATCCAACCCCGCTCTTCGCCCCGAGACAGCCCTCACCGCCGAACTTGGCGTCAACTACACAGGCTATGGCTTCAACGCCCATCTGAGCGGCTATTACCGTGTGGGTAAAAATATTATCGACTGGGTCAAACTTCCCGACGAAGAGAAATGGCACTCCATGAACCATAGCCGCGTAGACGCTATGGGAGGCGAGATAGCTGTGGCTTATTCATACGGATACTGGCTGCCTAAGGCCGAAATCACCTACTCGTTCTGCCACCTCAGCAAAGATGCAGGCGACTACATGTCGAAATATGCGCTCGACTATCTCCGCCACAAACTCACCGTCTCTGTCGAACACGGCATATATCGCGGTTTCGGCGCTTCGTGGCAATTCTCTCTCCAACAGCGCAATGGCGAGTATACCGATGTCGGCGGCAATGTGCAGTCGTATAAACTCACCCCTCTGCTCGACGGCAAAATTTTCTGGCAAGGCCGTAATATCCGCCTCTACGTCGAAGCCACCAACCTCACCAACCAGCTATACT
>SAMEA104315432__coassemble_1044_pt1 | contig 11718 bp, 15 predicted proteins | sample SAMEA104315432__metabat2_low_PE_040 | metagenome-assembled genome bin SAMEA104315432 (sample SAMEA104315432) | gut metagenome | biome: Monkey gut; feature: monkey-associated habitat; material: faeces | place: China | collected 2013 | reverse complement strand
CCAGACAGAGGTCTATGTTTAATCAAATTAGATCACTTTTACAAGTGGATTCTTTGATTATATTATCACGTGCTATCTGTTTGTTTTCTAAAGGAAGACATGAGTCTTCTATATCAAGGGCCAACATATCCGCTCCACTTTTGGCAGCATTAAGTAGTAGTTTGTCTTTATGGGCAGGAAAATACAAAAGCGATCGTACGGGAAAATCTACAGTCATAATTACTCTCCTTTTTTCTTAATTAATACTTTTCGTCTAAAAGATAGGACATCAACTCCATTTTGGTTTGAGGCAAAAGTTTCAACATAGACAATTCCTCTATCGGATTTTGATTTTGACTCGCGTTTGTCTAAAACAGTTGTCCTCACATATAGAGTATCGCCAATAAATGTTGGATTTAGATGACGAATATCTTCGTAGCCAAGGTTTGCTATTGCTTTACCACTGATGTCGGGCACAGTCATACCAACAGCAAGAGAAAAGACCAATGTGCCTACAACCAATATTTTACCATGTTGATTTTTTGAAGCGTAGTCGGCATTAGTATGAACAGGATGATGGTTCATAGTGAGCAAACTGAAAAAGTTATTGTCGCTCTCAAAAATTGTTTTTGACAAGGCGTGGTTGATAGTTTCACCTACTACAAAATCTTCGTAGTAAAGACCTAAAACGGATTGATTCATATTGTAAATTTTTAGAAACCTAAGTTCTCATTTATCAGTAGTAAATGTATTCTGTCGGCGTGTGGTTTAATCTGACCTCTTATTATTACTTCATTTCGACACGCACTATATTCATGGAAGCACTTAGCACAACGGCCGAATTTTACGCATGGCACGTCTTGAAAAGAAGCGGCATGTTTCATCATGTGACGAATATACACTTGTGGCACCACTTCGTTATGTATCTTATTTAGTGCGGTTTCGATATTAGTCGTTATTTTGTTTTTGCCAACGATACAAAGCACATGGCGTGGACCAAAAATCATACCCGATACCCGATTGCCAAGTCCATCTATTGACACAATTTCTCCATCGAGAGTGATAGCATTGGCGCTGATTATGAGTAGGTCGGCAGTTAGTGACTCGCGGCAACGCTCATACCAAGCATCATTTTTAGCTTTCCATTCGTCGTATGGCAGATTCATACGTCCCATCGGCTGATCGCCAAATATTGAATAGTGTCCTGTCTTGCCTCTTTCAAGAGGGAAATTTATGTCGGTTATTTGATCACTAAAAGTGTCGGATGATATCTTTTTGATAAAATCAAATAAATCTAACTGATACAGTGTTACGCCATCGGAAAAGGCTATTTTATGAATGTCGGGATGTGATGAAATGAAATCTATTATGAATTGATAAACTCCATCTCTTTCCTCAAAAAGATGACAAGGGAGATTTCTTTTCTCAAAATTTTTCTTAATTACCCCCCCCCTGTTTGTTGAAGAAAAACAAATCCTCTTCTTTGAAATTAAGTTCGTCGACTGTTGTGCTCATAGTTTTATCGAATAATGTGATTTAGTTTGGGCTTGATTATGGCTGGATTGCCATAAAGGATATTGTTGTCAGAAACATCTTTTGTAACGTTTGACGACATACCAACAATATTGTTATTGCCAAACTTGATACCATTGCGAATGGAAGAATTTAGTCCTATGAAATTTTCATTACCTATTTCTAATCCACTCCCTACGCAGACCTGTCCGGCGATGTAATTGTTATTGCCAACTATTATATCGTGTCCCAACAGTGTTCCAGAATTGACTGTATTGAAATTACCAATTCGAGCATTGCTATTGACAACGACATTGGCCAGTAAAACATTGCCATATCCTAATGAAGCTGACTTAGCTATCATCGCTGATGGGTGAATAAAATTGCAAAATTTTTCTGATGGTATATTCAAATCCATCAATATTTGAGTGCGTTCGCGGATGACATCAGGACGATAGAGTGAATAGATAAATTTCACATCGTCGTATTTCCCATATCGGGAGTACAACTCTTTTATAGGACATAATATTCGGTAACCGCTAATAGTATCACCTCCTGATATGTCGTCAAGAGCTAAGCCTAATACCTCGATATTCACACCAAATCGGTGGTGTGCATCAAATATTTGGTCTGCAATAACTATAGCAGTGCCTCGGCCACCAATTAAAATTACTTTCATTGTAGTTTGTATTATATTGTTGATATTCAATATAGACAAACTACTGATTGTTGTTACCTTACATTTTTAGTAAAGATGAGCTTGTCTTCTATTGTTGTTTCGTTGTATTGTTTGATTACGATATTGTCGGAAGATGTGACATAAAGCGAATAATCAGGCATATTGCGTTTTACTGCTGTACATGCGCCGATTAAGCACTTGTTGCCAATTGTGGTATCGTCGAAAACAGTAGAGTTGATACCTATAAAACATTGTTCTCCAACTGTACTACCTCCACCTAATGTGCTTTTTGCTCCAAAAAAACAGTGTGATGATACATGAGTGTCAGCACCTATTAGAGTGTACGCCATCACCGCAATATTAGATTCCAAAATTGCATCATTTTGAATAATAACATTGTCGTGTATCCAACAATTGTCTCCTACAATTCTTCCTCTTATAATAGCTAACGGCGATATCAGGTTTGCCATCTTATAACCTAATGACTTACAATGATTGTATAAATGTTTACGGTCAGCATTCAAGTGATTCCACATTAGCGCTACGAATACCTGAAAATCAACAATGGGACATTCGGCATTAAGGTTTTCGAGATGGTATACCGGTAGGCCTTTGAACATGGAGTCGTGGTAGTATTCTTCGGTTACGGCAAAGCCTATAACATTGAATAGATTGTGATAGCGAACAAATTCTAATGCATGGCGTGCATTGGTACCCAATCCAACTATAATGAGATTTTCCATATCAAGCTGCAATTAAAAAGAGTGAGTAATTACATCTTGATACAAACAACACATTGTTAATCAATGTATTGTGGTGGGGGGTGAATTCAGCTATTGTTTTCATATCTTGTGCATTATATCGTTGATCTATGGGTAATGGTATGATGTTTTGTGTAAATTGATATTCTAAGTCGTTGGTGGTGCACCAATTGAGAACGTTGGGCCAGTAGGTAGCGACAAATATTTTGTTGCTGATAAGGCGCTGGCGTAGTGTGGGGTCGGCAGTGAGATAGGGGTAAGCCATAGGGACAGCCGATGGGGAGGGGGTGAATTGTAAGAGATTGGATGACGAGAGGTGATGGTCGAGGCAGCGGAAGTTTTCTTGACGACGGAAGCGTATAGCATCGTAGTCTATACTACAGAGTATACGTTCGGTAAGAGCCGACATACGAAGAATAGGCTGACGAGATAGACTTTCATCGTTTTTGTGAAAGATGCTATATGCGGCAGATGCTCCTTCGTCGATACGTTGCAGGAGGTGTTGCATTCGAGAGAATGATTTATCTTGCGGAATATCGATATCTAAGATTTTATTGGTATATAGATAAGCGCCATCGGCTACGCCTAAAAACTTTCTGGCTGAGTAGAAAGTGTCAATGCCATCGACGTGTGGGGCAAAAAAGGCTTGCGAATTGTCGATGATGAGCCCATGCCGATAATGCTGCGATAGGCACTCGACATACGCTTGTTTCAATCCAAAATAGTTGGTATAAACAAACGCTTCGTCGGCAGCGAGAGTTGGCAAAACGTTAGGTTCGAGTTGCTGATCGATATGATAATATTCTACTTCGACGCCGAGGCGGTGGATGGGTTGCAGCATCACTTCGCATGTAAAGTACGGAATATACACTTTGCGATAGTTGTTAGCCTGAAGTACATATTCAAAGGCATGGCGAGCTGAATTGAGTCGTATGGCATCGGGGTGATAATGTGAGCCATACCGCAGTTCGAGTTCGAAATATCCACCTATCTCCTTATTCATTTTACGTTTACTTTTATCCATTGGGGTTGGGTGGCGAGGGCGGTTTCGAGGGTTTCGGCATCGGGGAAGTTGAGGACGAGGGTGCCGAGGGAGTCGTTGGCGCCACGGAAGGCGTGGACTTCGTCGCCTGGGCCTACCCAGAGGTCGGTTTCGACGAGGTAGGGCTGCATCGAGGGGGCGATGTCGAGCGAGAGGAATGTGCCATCGGCAGGGGCATGAAGTACTACTTCGGCCCAATGGCCGCAGTAGGGGCGTTGCATAATGTCGGTGATAGTATCACCTACAGCTGCTTGGCAAGCTGCTGTAATAAGGTCAGTACCTGTGGCATAGCGTAGCATTTCGCAAAGGCGGTTGCCACCTCCTCGTGGCGAAACTTCCATAATATATGGTTTGCCGTTGGTGCCAATGCGGGTCTCGACGTTATACACTGTAGTGCGCATGTCGAGGAGCGTGATGAGGCGCTGGAGATCGGCGCGAAGCGCCGATTTTTGCTGCGTACTCATGGCCGAAGGCCATGAGTACGCAGCGGGCACAAACGTGCCCGCTGCGTACTCATCAAAGCGTTGGGCTGAGAAGGATACGAAACGCAATTCGCCATCTACTGAAAAACAATCGGTATCGGACGAATGTACTGCTTTTTCAATAAACTCCTCTATTATAATCGATTTACTTATAGAATTGGCAAATGCATGTTGTACAGCATCTGGTAATTGTTCGAGTATATCTATTCGTGTTACACCTTTGCTGCCTGCCGAGTCGGTAGGTTTTACTATCATTGGTAGATGATACCAAGCCGTATCGGCAAGGGCTGCTTCTTCTGTTGTATACGAACGTGCCTGCGGAACATTAAAGCCGTGGTCGGAGAGAAACTGGCGGAAGCGGTCTTTGTTTTGAAGAATGCATACAGACTCATAAGGTCCGAATGCCGGAAGACGCATTTCTTGCTGTACGTAGGCGGCTGCGACAACGCCGGGGTCAACGCCAAACGACATGATGCCGTCAATCTGATGCTGACGAGCTACAGCAAGAACTGCTTCCTGGTCGATAATGCTTACATTGACGTATTCATCGGAGTATCGGTGCGCTATATTGTCGGGAATATAATCGCAAGTGATGACATAGTAACCGAGACGATGTGCCGCCTCAATTACAGGTAGTAGATAGCGTATTCCGCCAAGAAGCATTAGCTTTTTTTGTTTCATCTTATAAGAGGTATCGGATCATCAGGTTTGTCAAGTTCATCAAGTCGCTTCTTGATACTTGTGTCTAATGTCTATATTGTTATCGTTTTACAGTGTTGATGATCAGGTTGATGTCTTGTTCGGAGAGGGCGTGGTGCATGGGGAGGCAGATGACGGTGTCGGCCATGTGGTGGGCGACGGGGAGGTTGCGGGGGGCGGCGCTTTCGAGACCGCGGTAGGTGGAGAAGGTGGAGATGAGGGGGTAGAAGTAGCGGCGGCCGAGGATGCCGGCGGCTTTAAGACGGGTGTAGAGCTCGTCGCGGGTCTCGCCGTAGAGGGTGGCGTCGACGAAGATGGGGAAGTAGGAGTAGTTGTGGCGCACGCCGGGCATGTCGTCGAAGAATGTGATGCCTGGCACTGCGCGGAGGGCGGCACGATATCGGTCGGCCACGTGATGGCGGGCGTCGATGGCGGCGTCGACCTGCCGGAGGTTGAGCAGGCCGTAGGCGGCGCGCATCTCGTCCATCTTGGAGTTGATGCCCGGAGCTACCACCTCGGTCTCGCCGGCGAAACCAAAGTTCTTGAGGTAGTCGATGCGCTGCTTCGTCCGCTCGTCGTGCATGACGAGGGCGCCACCCTCGATGGTGTTGTAAACCTTGGTGGCGTGAAACGAGAGGGTCGCCATATCGCCCTCGCAGAGTATGCTTCGACCGTCGACTTGTACGCCAAAGGCGTGGGCGGCGTCGTAGATGACCTTAAGGCCATATTTATCGGCGATGGCTTGAATGCGGGCGGTGTCGCAGGGCTTGCCATAGACGTGGACGGGCATGATGGCGGTGGTGCGTGGGGTGATAGCGGCTTCGATGAGGTCGGGGTTGAGGTTGCCGGTGGCGGGGTCGATGTCGACGAAGACGGGCTTGATGCCGTTCCACCAGAGGGCGTGGGTGGTAGCCACGAAGCTATATGGTGTGGTGATGACCTCGCCGGTGATGCGAAGAGCCTGGAGGGCGGTGATGAGAGGCAAGGTGCCGTTGGTGAAGAGCGAGATATATGGCACGCCGAGGTATTCGGCGAGAGCGTGTTCGAGTTGCTGGTGGAAGGTGCCGTTGTTGGTTATCCATCGGCTATCCCAAATCTTTTTCAGCGACTCGTGGAAGTCGTCGAGGTTGGGAAGGAGGGGGGAGGTGACGGTGATCATAGTGCTTCGCAAAGTTAGAAGTTAGAAGTAAAAAGTAAGAAGTAAGATGTAAGAAGTGCTGAATCAGTGAATAGTGAATACCGGATTCTCCTTGATTCATTCTAAGATTTTTAGTGGCGGAGTTTGCGGAGGGCGGTGCGGGCGATGTTGAGGAGCTCGAGGTATTCGGGGAGGCGGGTGAGGTGGCAGAGGGTGATGGTGATGATGGTACCTGTTGCTATCTGGATGATGAGCAGTGGCAGTGAAGGTATCGGTATGAACGACACAGCATATACGCAGAGTGCCATAGTGAGTGCGATACCGAAGCTGGGTAGAATATCGACAATCTGCTCGCGGATGCTGTAGTTGAGGAACGGGCCTGAATAATGGGCGTTGAGATAGTAAGCAAAGAGACCGGCGGCGACGCTGCTTATGAGCATCCAATATATCCCAACGAAGATGCCTAACAAGAGCGGACCGATGCCGACTATCTTTTTGATAATTTCTAATTTGAGGAATAGGTCGCTACGGCCTTGGACCTGAAGCATGTTGAGGTTGAGGGAGTGAAGCGGGTAGAGCATCATGCTGAAGCATACTATTTGGAGCATAGGCACTGCGGGGAGCCATTTCTCGCCGATGAGTACTACAATCATTGGTTCGGCAACTGCGGCGAGACCAAGCATCATGACAAACGATACGAGCATCGATGTCTTGATTACTTTTTTATATCCGGCTTTGAGGAGCACTTTGTCGTCTTGCAACTCGCTGAGCACCGGGTAGCTGACGCGCTGAATGACGCCAGTGAGGTTGGACGAGAATATTGAAGAAAACTGGGTAGCGCGGGTGTATTGGCCAAGAGTAGCAGGAGAGTAGAATTTACCGATGACTACTTGGTATATCTCGTTCCAAACGGTATTGATGAGGCCAGAGACTAACAGCTTCCAGCCGAACCCGAAGAGTTCGCGGAAACTCTGTAATGAGAATTGAAGACGAGGTATCCAGCGGTTGAAAATCCAGAGGCAGATGGTGAGGAGCAGTTGTCGCGATAGCTGTTGCCCTACGAGACTCCATACGCCGCAGCCGCTGAAAGCCATGCCGATACCAATTACGCCACTCGATATCGAAGAGATGAGCGACGCTTTGGTTTGCGTTTTGAAGTCGACACGTTTTACTAGTCGTGTGCGTTGTATGATGGCTAAAGCGTTGATTATTACGGTGGCGCTCATCACGCGGATGAGGAGGGTGAGCTCGCTGCGCTCGAAGAAGTGTGCGATGGCGGGGGCGGAGAAGAAGAGGAGGGCTACGATGAGGGCGCTTATTACCAAGTTGGTGATAAAGGTGGTGTTGTAGTCGATATCTTGGGCATCTTTTTTGCGTATGAGGGCGTTGGAGAAGCCGCTGTCGACGATGCTGTTGGAGATAGAGATAATGATAGTGAGGTAGGCGAGCAGGCCGTAATCTTCAGGAGTGAGCAGTCGCGCGAGCACCAACCCGACGAGAAACATTATGCCTTGACCTAAAATGCTGTCGGCAAAGCTCCAACCTGCACCTTTGATGGCTTTATTTTTTATATTCTGTGTCAAGTGAAACTAATGTGTAATGATGAGTGGGTACAAAAAAGGTGCGGTGGCTTTTGTGTGTAGACAAAAGCCACCGCACCTTGTGTATATGGTGTGTGCGTGTGTTGGCGGACTTTTGACTACAAAAGTGTATGTGGGCGAAGCGGGGGCGTCGCAAGTAAGAAGTAAGAAGTAAGAAGTAAGAAGTGAGGGGTGAGATGAGTGGTGAGGGGGTGAGGGGTGAGACGAGGGGGGGTGGTGGGTGGTGTGTGGGTTAGTGGGCGGTGTGGAGGAATTCGAGCATGTAGAGGGGGAAGTATGTGTAGGGGGCGGTGTGGATGATGTTGGTGGGGGCGAAGATGTAGGCTTCGTCGATGGGGTAGTTGCTGATGGATAGTAGGTTGTCGAGGGCTTTGTGGGTGGTGTAGTAACCGCCCGATTTTATTTCTATAGGGAGGACTTTGCCTTTAAATTGTACAAGAAAATCTATTTCACCGATTTTTTTGCTGTTGATATAAAATTGGTCTTTGAAACCGTGCGCTAACAGCAGTTGCGACGCTACATTTTCGCAAATAGAGCCTTCGTTGATTGACAAGTCACCGCTGAGAATTGACGCTTTGGCGTCGCTGTCGAGTAGCTGGTATGTGAGTAGGCCGACATCGGCAAGCATCATTTTGAGGGTTGTGCGCTCTTTGTTGATTTTTAGAGGTATTAATACATTGATAGCGCTGCGGTTTTCGTATAAGTTGAGATAGACGCATGAACGAAAGTTTTGTTTGGCGAACTCTCTCATGATGAAAGTTTTGCCGACCTGGCGCGCGCCGTCGATGAGTAGGGCTTTTGATGTTTTTTCTAGATGGATAGAGCTGTTTCAATTTTTAGCTTGAGCATAATGTTCTATTTTTCCGCAAAGATAATCATTTTTCCGCACATTTTCAAAAATTCAAAGTGTGGATTTCTGTACTTTTTCTAAAATTGGAGTGGCGATGGGGGCGTGGAGTCGGGGTGTTTTTGGTGACGGACAGGAAACGATGTGCAGGTGAGAGCAGAATCAAAACTTGTTTGAGTTATGCCGAGTGCAGCCAGAGTTAGGTAAAGCCAATGTCCGTCGTCCCAGTCCATGTCGCCGGTCGTTATGCGTATGCTAACGCAACGCTGGTTGCTGTAACGGTGGTGGCGTTAGAGGACTTAGTCTGTTTGATGTCCACAATGTGATTGTGTATTATATCTGGGTGCAAAGGTACTAACTTTTTTTTGAATGTGCAATATTTTTTTGAATATTTGTGCGATGAGATGAATAATGGCCTTTTTGTTAGACACAGGACGTATGCCGTAAAAAAAGCGGGCGCAAACTGTTGTGGTTTGCGTCCGCCTTGATGGGTTGGGTAGAGAAAGTGACGGTTATTTCACTTTTTCGTTGAGAGCAGCGCCAGCTTTGAATTTTACTGATTTTTTGGCTGGGATGACGATGGCTTGTTTGGTAGCGGGGTTGATACCTTTGCGTTCGCCACGTTCTGCGATAGAGAAAGTGCCGAAACCGATGAGAGCTACGGTTTCTTTGTTGGCGAGTGCGCCTTCGATAGCTTCGATAGTAGCTTCGATAGCTTTTTTGGCATCGGCTTTGGTCATGCCGGCTTTTTCGGCAACTGCTGCTGCAAGTTCTGTTTTGTTCATTGTGTGAGGTTTTATTTGTGAAACGTACGTTTTCTTTTGCGTAATTACCTTTTATTACGCACAGCAAAGGTAAACTAAAAATATCAAACAGGCAAGAGTTTTTCCATAATTTTTTATCTTGTTTGGTGTTTTATTGGTGGATTGTCAAGTAATGTTGATTACCGCTGTGTTTTTTGAGTGTTGTGGATTGGTGGATCTTGCTTGCCGGTCTTATGCTTTGGGGGGTGATTTTGGTAAAAAATCGCTGTAATCTTGGAGATTTGGGTGTAATATCCGTTTTTTTTGAAGGTAAAAGAGTGTTATTTTTTGAAATGGAATAGCAAAATGCAGGTGGTAACAGCTGTGGCTACGCATGTTATGGCAAAGAGTAGCGAAGAGAAAGGGAAGCGTGGTGAGGGTGTGGCAGTGGCCGTTGAGGTGGTAGTTCTGACGGAAGTGTGATGTTGCGGTACGTAGATAGTGTCGGGGATATAGATGATTTGCTGAGCCAGGTGTCCGAGGCTGTCGATGATGGTGTTGAGGCGGAAGTTTTCGGTGGAGAGCATGGCTATCTCTTTGATGCGGACGCGGCCTACGGAGTCGCAGTAGAATAGCGCCGAGGTGGAGAGGGTGTCGGGTTGGGGTATTGTCCGGGTCATAGTGGTGACGGATGTTGAGTCGCGATGCGACGATGAGCTGACTTGTCGTTGTTGTGCGCACGAGGCGAACAATGGGATTAGTGCTATTATTATATAAAGTTTCATAGGGAGAGGTTTATGAATTGAGCGATGGTTTGAGCTAGTTGGTCGACGAGGGTGTCGAATTGTCGTCGGTAGGCGTCGGTGTCGGTTTGCGAGGTTGCGAAGCATATTTCGAGGATGACGGAAGGGCAGTCGAGGTGCAGGATGGCGAGTCGCCGGCGCGGTGTCTGGCTTTCTGTCCTGACGCCGCGGCGGTTTGTGCCGAGGGTGCGGGCGGTAGCGTTGAGCAGGCGGACGGCGAGGGCTACTTCGAGGTCGGAGGCGTCGTCGGCTACGATCACCTCGGTGCCGTGGGCGGTAGCCTGTGTCGAGGCGTTGAAGTGGAGGTCGACGCATACGATGTTGGAGGCAAAGGCCGCGGCATCGTTGATTTGCTGGCATAGGAGGCTCAGACGCATAGTGTCTTGGTCGGTGAGCACTGCTATGTGGTAGCGTGTGGTGAGTACCGCGGCTACGGCGTCGCGTAGGCGGATAGTCTCGCTGCCCTCGTCGAAGCGGGGAGCGACGGTGGCGCACTGGGCGCCGGTGTGTGGGCCTGTGTGGCCGGCGGATAAATAAAGCATAAAATTTAATTGATAATTGATAATTAATAATTTATAATTGAGCCATGCGGTGTGCGGACATGCCGAAGTCATGTCCCTACAAGTCATGTGGATTGGGTGTTGACGACAGGAATGTCGTCCCTCCGTGAAAGCGGGTGCAAAGGTATGACAATTGTGAGTGTGGAGAGGGGGTTGTAAGGGGATGAGAGGAGAATGAATTGATAATTGATAATTGAAAGTTGATAATTGAAAATCATCTTCAAAAAAAATTTGCTTAAAATAGGGGGAATGATATCTCTTTGAAATGGGCGCTTCGCTCAAAATCTTGACTGAAGATCTGTGCAATCTGTGCAATCTGTGTGAGTATATCGTCTCGTGTCTTGTGTCTAGAAAAAAGTAGTGAATTATTTTGTGGTGTAAGTACTTAATCGTAACTTTGCAGCCGAAATGCGAGATACATTATATAATGTGTAGCGCAGCGAGTTAGTATTAATGAAAAAAGGTAAAAATCAAAAGATTATGAGTGTAATACCTACTACGCTTGGGACGGAACCGGTGGGGCGCTTGCTGCGCCAGTATGCCGTGCCGGCGATAATAGCGATGACGGCGTCGTCGTTATACAATATGGTTGATAGTATATTTATCGGTCAGGGAGTGGGTGCGCTGGCTATTTCGGGCTTGGCCGTGACGTTCCCGTTGATGAACCTGGCGGCGGCTTTCGGTTCGCTAGTGGGTGTTGGCGCCAGCACACTGATTTCGGTGAAGCTGGGTCAGAAAGACTATGAGGCCACACGCCATGTGCTGGGTAATGTGGTGTCGCTCAACTTGCTGATAGGGTTGGTGTTTATGATTCTGTCGCTTGTGTTTCTCGACCCGATACTCTATTTTTTCGGAGCCAGTGCCGACACCAT
>SAMEA104315432__coassemble_1040_pt1 | contig 11741 bp, 10 predicted proteins | sample SAMEA104315432__metabat2_low_PE_040 | metagenome-assembled genome bin SAMEA104315432 (sample SAMEA104315432) | gut metagenome | biome: Monkey gut; feature: monkey-associated habitat; material: faeces | place: China | collected 2013 | reverse complement strand
ACTCGCCAACCAAATCATTGCCGCCGCTCCGCTTGCAGTAGCTGCTGCCAAAGAGAGTATCAACATCGGCTCTGACATGACAATGGACGATGCTATCCTTCTCGAAAACAAGCTGTTTGGCGAACTTTTTGCCACTCACGATCAAAAAGAAGGCATGACCGCTTTCCTCGAAAAGCGCCCAGCCGCCTTCGAAAACAGATAGTAGATTTTTCCAGAATTTCTGGTTTTCCGGATTTCGAAACTTCGATTGTTCGATTGTTCGACTGGTCGGCTTTTCGATTTTATACTCTTCTCTTTAAAAACTCTTAAAACAAACTTATATCATGAAAATTTGCGTCATTGGTACTGGAACCATGGGGTCAGGTATCGTTCAGGCTTTTGCCCAATCAGGCATGGCTGTCATCATGAAAAGCCGTTCAATGGCTTCGGCTGAAAAGGCAGTCGCTAAAATACAAAAATCGCTCGCCCGCCTTGTAGAAAAAGGCAAAGTGACCCAAGAATATGTAGATGCTACTCTGGCCAACATCACTTGCGCCGACGACTACGCCGTGTGTGCCGACTGCGACCTCATCATCGAAGCCGCTGTCGAGACTATGGATCTCAAAAAAGAACTCTTCGCCGAGCTCGACCGCATCTGCAAGCCCGAGGCTATCCTCGCTTCAAATACTTCGTCGCTCTCTATCACCGAAGTAGCCGCCGCCACCTCGCGTCCCGACCGCGTCATCGGCATGCACTTCTTCAATCCTGCCCCTGTGATGAAGCTCGTCGAGCTTATCCGCGGTCAACGCACCTCGGATGAGGTTTACAACGCAATCTCCGACCTCGCCAAGAAAATCGGAAAAACCCCTGTCATGGTCAACGAGGCTCCTGGTTTCGTAGTCAACCGCATCCTTATCCCTCTCGTCAACGAGGGTATCGGCATTCTTGCCGACGGCGTGGCTACTCGCGACGAAATAGACGAAGCTATGAAACTCGGCGCCAACCACCCGATGGGTCCTCTCGCTCTCGGCGACCTCATCGGCCTCGACGTGTGCCTCGCTATCATGGAAGTGCTTCACAAAGAGTATGGCGACGACAAATATCGTCCTCACCCTCTCCTTCGCAAAATGGTACGCGCCGGTCTCCTCGGTCGCAAAACTGGCGAAGGTTTCTATAAATACTAAACTTAGTGCGTAGTTCGTAGTGCATAGTGTTGCTATCGGTTTTCACTATTCACTCTTCACTTTTCAGGCGCTAATCGCTTTCTTAAGTCAAACATTATAAATATCTTATAACGATTATCTAACATGAATTTCAATTTAACCAAACAGCAACAACTTTTCCAGCAAATGATTCGCTCTTTCGCTGAAAAAGAAGTAAAACCTCTCGCAGCCGAAATTGATGAGCAAGAGCGTTTCCCTATGGAAACTGTTGAAAAAATGGCCAAAATAGGCATAATGGGTATCCCGGTGCCTGTAGAATACGGCGGCGCAGGTGGCGACAACGTGATGTATACTATTGCAGTAGAAGAACTTTCGCGCGTGTGCGCTACTACCGGTGTTGTTGTTTCAGCACATACTTCACTCTGCATCGCCCCTATCCTCGAAAACGGTACCGAGGAACAAAAACAAAAATACTTACCTAAACTCGCCGGCGGTGAGTGGATTGGCGCTTTCGGCCTTACCGAGCCTAACGCCGGCACCGATGCAGCCATGCAGCAAACTACCGCCGTGGCCGACGGCGACAACTATATCATCAACGGTTCGAAAATCTTTATCACCAATGCTGGTTACGCCGATGTCTACGTCATCTTTGCTATGACTGACAAATCGAAAGGCAACAAAGGTATCACCGCTTTCATCCTCGAAAAGGGTATGCCCGGCTTCACTATCGGCAAAAAAGAGAAAAAACTCGGTATCCGCGGTTCGGCTACCTGCGAACTGATATTCGAAAACGTTGTTGTGCCTAAAACTCAAATGCTCGGTCAAGAAGGTAAAGGCTTCGCTATCGCTATGAAAACTCTCGACGGCGGCCGTATCGGTATCGCTTCGCAAGCCCTTGGTATAGCACAAGGTGCTATGGACGAGACTGTCAAATACACTAAAGAGCGTAAACAGTTTGGTCGCGCTATCGCCCAATTCCAAAACACCCAGTTTCAAATGGCCGACCTCGCCACTCGCGTCGAAGCTGCCCGCCTGCTAGTGCGCTCTGCCGCCTTCAAGAAAGACCAACACGTGCCTTTCTCTGCCGACGCCGCCATGTGTAAGCTCTTCGCTGCCGAGACCGCTATGGAGGTTACAACAAAATGCCTACAGTTCCACGGCGGCTACGGCTACACCCGTGAGTATCCTATCGAACGTATGATGCGCGACGCCAAAATCACCGAAATATACGAAGGTACCTCCGAAGTACAACGTATGGTTATCGCCGGCAAACTCTTCAAATAGTGTACTGGGAGGGACGACATTCTTGTCGTCCGTACAGACAAGTAGTTCACAGTTTATTCAACAAATAATAAAATAACAACAACCACAATATGAAAATAGTAGTTTGTATCAAACAAGTTCCCGATACTACCGAGGTAAAAATCGACCCCAAAACAGGTACTATCATCCGTGAAGGGTTGCCAAGCATCATGAACCCCGACGATAAGGGTGCCCTCGAGTGGGCTCTCCGTCTCAAAGACCAATGCGGCGCTCACGTCACCGCCATCACTATGGGACCCCCTCAAGCCGAAGCCATTCTCCGCGAGGCTTACGCTATGGGCGTCGACCATTGTATCCTCCTCACCGACCGCGCCTTTGGTGGCGCAGACACTCTCGCCACGTCGCACGCTCTCGCCGGCGCTCTCGCCGTTATCCCTCACGACCTCATCGTAGCCGGCCGTCAGGCTATCGACGGCGACACCGCTCAAGTAGGCCCTCAGATTGCCGAGCACCTCGGCTTGCCTCAGGTGTCGTATGTCACCAACATCGAGATGAAAGAAGGTGGCTTCATCGTGAAAAAAGAGACCGAAGAGGGCTATCAGATGCTTTCAGTGCCAGCTCCTTGCTTGTTTACTGTGCTCGCTTCGAGCGTTGAACCTCGCTATATGACCGTGCGTGGTATCTGCGAATGCTTCGACCGCGAAATACAAGTCATGACTTCCAAAGATATCCAAGTCGAACTCGAGCGCCTCGGTCTGAAAGGCTCGCCTACTCGTGTGAAAAAATCGTTCGCCAAAGGCCTCAAAGCCGCCGGTGTGCAATACGAAGTGTCGGACGAAGAGGCTGTAGACCTCATCATCGCAAAACTCAAAGAGAAATTTATCATCTAATCTTCCTTACCCTTTTTCTTGATATTAAATTATGGATAAAGCAAATTTCAAAAACGTATACGTATTTATCGAACAACGTGAAGGTGTGATCCAACCCGTTGCTCTTGAACTTTTGGGTAAGGCACGCGAACTCGCCGATGCTCTCAACGAAAAAGTTGTTGCCCTCTTCCCCGGCTCCGGCCTTGAAGCTCAATGCCAAACTCTCATCGAGTATGGTGCCGACCAAGTGGTGCTCATCGACGCCCCCGAGCTCAAAGACTACATCACCGAAGAGTATTCGCAAGCTATCTATCAGGCTATCAAAAAGTTTAACCCAAGCATCGTGCTCATCGGAGCGAGCACCATCGGTCGCGACCTCGGTCCTCGTCTTTCGGCACGCCTCGAGACAGGCCTCACTGCCGACTGTACCAAACTCGAAATCTCCGAAGAGGGCGAACTGATGATGACTCGTCCCGCTTTCGGCGGTAACCTTATGGCTACCATCATGTGTACCGAGCACCGCCCTCAGATGTCGACCGTACGTCCCGGTGTGATGAAACGCGCCGCTCGCGATACCGCTCGTCGTGGCGAAATCATCCGCTTCACTCCCGAATTCGACCGTTCTAAAATCAAAGTGCGTCTCCTCGAAACCGTCAAAAACGACAAAGGCCTCATCGATATCACCGAAGCCAAAATCCTTATCTCCGGTGGCCGCGGTGTAGGCTGCCAAGAGGGTTTCGACCGTCTTCGTGCCCTTGCCGATGTAGTAGGTGGTGAAGTATCGTCGTCGCGCGCTATGGTCGACGCAGGTATCATGACACACGACCGTCAGGTAGGTCAGACCGGTAAGACCGTCCGCCCCGACCTATACCTCGCTTGCGGTATATCCGGCGCCATCCAGCACCTTGCCGGCATGGAAGAGTCGGAACTCATCATCGCTATCAATAAAGACAAGTTTGCCCCTATTTTCCAAGTTGCCGACCTCGGCATCGTAGGCGATGTAAACAAAATCATCCCTCTCCTTCGCGAACGCCTCGAACGCGAGCTCGCAGCTCGTAAATAATCCCGGAGGGACGACATTCCTGTCGTCCAAATAAACTAATAATGGGGGCGAATCTTATTAAAAAGATAAGATTTGCCCCATTTTGATTTGTAAATTTAGTGTATATACCTATGGAGAAAAATAATATAATTCAGTTCCCTCAAAAAGATCTGGCTATTGAAGAAGTTTTCAATAAACTGAAAGCTCATTCTTCACCCGAAGAACTCGAAATGCTCAAAGAGTTGGGTATCAACAGTGGAGAAGATTTTTTTAGAAAGATACCATCGTTACTAAAAGATATCGACCCGGAAGTGTTGGTAAAGATGCTGGAGAATGACGACAGTGATGACGATGACATGTCGCTATTGCCCGACGATTTTTTCGACGATATCGACGACGATATTTTAGAAGATACTATTACTGGCGGAGATTATAGTAGTTGTATACCGAGCCACTTATATTTGGGCGCTCCTGATTCGGAATACCACGTGCGCATCAAACTGCTCAATTCGCCTGTAAAGATTTGGCGCGAACTCAAAGTACCATCTAACCTCACGCTCGATGCTTTTGCCTACATCCTTGTCCATGCTATGGGGTGGGGAAATAGCCATCTGCACCAAATTGAAAAAGGTAATACATTCTATGTAGACGATCTCTCTTATGCCGAACGCAACGAAGATTCTCTGTTTTTTAGAGCTGATATCTTCAAGGCAAGCGAGTTTAAGCTTTCTGACATTTTGCACGAAAAAGGCGAACGATGCAAGATGGAGTATGATTTTGGCGATGGCTGGGAGCATGAGATATGGGTAAAAGGTATTCGAGAATATCAGCCCGATGAGACCCCCACTGTGTCGGTCATCAAAGGCTCAGGAGCCTGCCCTCCCGAAGATTGTGGAGGAGTGTGGGGCTACGACGATCTCCTTCAAATTTTAGCCAAGCGACGTAAGACTGCCGACGAAAAAGAACGACTCGAATGGTTTGACCTTACCCGCGGTTTCGATCCCGAAGCCTTCGACCTCGACGAAATCCAGTCCTATGTCGACGATGCGATACAACAAGTAAACTCGTGCCAAGTTTGAGAAGGTAAAATATGAGGCCAAGCGCAAAAGTCGCCGGATGGACCTGACCAAAAACCTGCGGAATTATTTTGTAGTCTGAGTTCTTATTTGTATCTTTGTCGGCATAATGTTTTACCGCTTAAATCCATTGTTTTGAGGGCGGAATGTCATTGTGAAATTCAGTTTTTGACAGACATTTTGTCTAAATTAATCATCGTTGTATTAGAATGTTACGTATTGCTATCCCATCATCTGGACGTATCCGAATGGAGTCGCTGTCGCTGCTTGAAAAAGTAGGTGTGAAAATCAATAAGTCCGACGAAAATGTTCTTTTGGCTCGTTCTACCGATTTTCCGGCCGAAGTGGCTTTTGTCGAAAAAAACAATACCTTGAAGTGGGTGCTCGACGGTCTGGCGGATGTGTGTATCTGTAGCGAATTTTCCCTCGTTTCGTGCGAAGTATCGCATGAGCAAGTGATTCGCAAGCTCGGATTTGGCAAAGTCACATTGTCGCTCCTCGTACCCTATGATACCAAATACGACGGTTTGCGCTGGTTCAGCAATCGCGTCGTCGCCACTCCTTACCCCAACATCCTGCAGCAGTTCTTTAAGTCGAACGGCGTGAAATCTACTGTCCGCCCTATGTATGAGCATGTATACCGTTCCGTCAACGCTCATGTGGCCGATGCCGTCATGGACATAGTATACTCGGGCACTTCGCTTATCGCAGAGCGCCTCCGTGAGGTGGAAAAAGTGTTTAGCTCTGAGGCCGTCATGGTAGTGTCGAACATAATCACTCCGTCGCAACGGCTTATTCTCGACGAGCTTCTCTCCCGTATCGATTCGGTCATCGCCGCACAGTCGAAAAAATTTGTCTCCATGAATGTCCCTGCCGACAAGTTAGAACGCATTTCCGAGCTCCTCCCTTCACTCTGTAGCCAGAATATCTCCCGCTTAATGGACCCCAACTGGATGTCGATAAGCACCGTCATGGACGAAACCCGTCTTTGGGACATAGTCGAAAAACTACGCATGCTCGGAGTGCGCGAAATAATTGCTTGTCCTATAGACAACCTTATTTTGTAGTTGTAGTGGAGGGTCGACATTCTTGTCATCCACATAGTCCGTGCATAGTGCGTAATTGTATAGTGAGTAGTGAACAACCGAATATTCGATACCATATAAACCGTACAAACTTGATAAACTTGATAAAATAAAGTAGTTATGAATATCGAAAATTTTAATTTCGCTTCAAAAAAAGCATTCGTACGTGTTGACTTCAACGTACCGGTAGATGAAAACTTCCGTATCACAGACGACACGCGTATCCGTGCCGCCATGCCTACATTGAAAAAAATCCTTGCCGATGGTGGCAGCCTTATCATAGCTTCCCACATGGGTCGGCCTAAGAAAAACCCTGATGAGAAATATTCGCTTCGACATATCGTAGCTCGTGTGAGTGAACTTCTCGGTACAGAGGTGATGTTTGCTCCCGACTGCGCCCATGCCGATGAGGCTTGCGCCGCCCTGCGTCCGGGCGAAGCTCTTTTGCTCGAAAACCTTCGTTTTTATGCCGAGGAAGAGGGCAAACCGCGCGGTCTTGCCGACGACGCTACCGACGACGAAAAAGCAGCAGCTAAAAAAGCTATCAAAGCCGCTCAGAAAGAGTTCGCTGCTCATCTGGCATCTTATGCCGACTGCTATGTCAACGACGCTTTTGGTACCGCTCACCGCGCCCACGCCTCTACCGCCATCATCGCCGACTCTTTCGACGCCGACCACAAAATGTTCGGTTTCCTCATGCGTCGCGAAGTAGAGGCTGTCGATAAAGTGATGTCAAACACCGTGCGCCCGTTCACCGCTATCATGGGTGGCTCTAAAGTGTCGTCGAAAATCGATATCATCGAAAACCTCCTCACAAAAGTCGACAACCTCATCATTGCCGGCGGCATGACCTACACCTTCGCCAAAGCTCAAGGTGGTAAAATAGGTTGCTCTATCTGCGAAGACGACAAGCTCGACCTCGCCCTTTCGCTCATCGAAAAAGCTAAAGCCAACGGCGTAAACCTCGTGCTCGCCGACGATGCCAAGATAGCCGACGCCTTCTCCAACGACGCCCATACCCAGTTTGTAGATGTGAACGAGATCCCCGACGGCTGGGAAGGTATGGACATCGGTCCCAAAACAGAGGCAAAATTCGCCGACGTCATCCGCAATTCCAAAACTATCCTTTGGAACGGACCTACCGGAGTATTTGAGTTCGACAACTTCACCCACGGCTCGCGTTCGGTAGCCGAAGCCGTCGTCGAAGCTACCAAAGCCGGAGCCTACTCGCTCGTCGGTGGCGGCGACTCGGTAGCTTGCGTCAACAAATTCGGTCTTGCCGACCAAGTGAGCTACGTGTCTACCGGTGGCGGCGCTCTCCTCGAAGCCATCGAAGGCAAAACACTCCCCGGCATCGCGGCTATCCAGAAATAATTGATATCTGATGATAGATGCCGGATGTTGTCTGTTATCTATTATCCTGTTTCTATAAAGGCGACTGAAGTCGCTTCTCCTTATCGCCGTTTCTGTAGCGAAACAGAGTAGGAGAAGCGACTTCAGTCGCTTTATTGAGTAACCATACGAAATAAGCCTACTCGGCTTCTTCCGAACAGCAATGTCCGTCCTCCCAGCCCATATTACCTCCCAGCCCATATAGACAAGACGGTTGGTTTCGGATGGTTACTTTTAAATTTCGTAAATCATCCGATTATCACCGAAAATATTTTTCAGGGGGCAAACTTGGGTTTTGTTTGATAAATTAACTTGACTCTATGTCGTTGAATAATCTTATCAGTGATCTGCCAATAGCAAAAGACAAATTAACAGGAACAGCATTCCCGATTTGTTTGTACTGATCGGTCATGTTTCCACAAAACATCCAATCGTCGGGGAAAGTTTGGACTCGTGCATATTCACGCACAGTGAGAGGCCGTGTTTCAATAGGATGGCATCTTTCGGTCTGTTTCATAGCCGGTGCACAAGTAAGTGTAAGTGATGGGTCATCCAAAGATAAGCGACGAGCAATACGGTTTTGCCTCCTTCCAGTCCGAAACTGCCCTTCATGTATTCTTTTTGTATTTCCAGTGGCAAATCAGTCCAATTCCCTCCCATAGGTACTAAATCCATAATCTCTTTTTTTCGTTTTGGATATTGTTGTCCCTCTGATTTCGGTACATCACAATCGTATAAAATACCTTTATAGAAAGCGTCTCGCAGATTTACTATTCTGCGATATGGTGATGGAAAATGAAAATGAACTTTACTTGCGATATCGTTTCTTATCGCAATAAGTATCAATCGTTCTCTTTTTTGTGGAACCTGATATTGTATTGCTTTCAGTACTTTCGGCTCTATTAGGGTATAACCTAATTCTGAAATCACATTTTTTATTGTTTGTAGCGTTCGTCCATTGTCGTGAGTAATCAGCCCTTTGACGTTTTCTCCCATAAATACTTTGGGGTTTATCTCTTTAATAGCTCTGGCCATTTCAAAAAATAATGTCCCCCTAGCATCTTCAAATCCACCTTTATTTCCTGCGTACGAAAATGCCTGACATGGAAAACCACCCGATAGAAAGTCTACTTTGTCGTGATACTCGTCAAAAGATACGTTGTGAATATCCTCTTCGATTACGTTCCAATTGGGACGATTATGTCTAAGTGTTTTACAGGCGTTTTTGTCAGATTCGTTAAGCAGAATGTGTCTGAAACCAGCTTTCTCCATTCCCAAAGCGAGTCCTCCTCCTCCTGCAAATAGTTCTACGGAAGTATATGGTCGTAACGGCTTTACTTTCATTTCTTCATCCCAATTGGTTTTTATCATTTTGTCTATTTCAGGAATGCCGATCATTTGATTTTCACTGAAACCTTTTACTCCTTTTTCATTGGTTTCCAAATAGAAAGTGCCTTTTTTTATCCAACTGTCAACTACCGCATTTGAAACGCCTAAAATGTCCGCTAAATTGGTAGGTGTATAAAATACTTGCATAATTAAAATTTATTGAAACCGTTGTATGTGTTGAATGCCATTAGGAAAAGGCTTTTAAATGTGTCGGATGATATATTGTGAAGCTCTTTTATTACGGAATTTTGTACTGCTCCTTTTTTTAATTCAGCCATGACATCATCAAGAATTATTGGTAGAGCTTTGCAGAATTTCATAAAGGCTAGGCGATCGTTGAATACCAATTCGTAAAATTTATCGATTGACATCCTTCTTATCCGGTCTGTCCCTTTCAATTCGTAGCCTCTAAATGTGCCGGTCCATTGAATGTTTTGCGATTTTGAAGCGATAACCTCTACCAGTATACAAGTCGCTTTGGGGTCTTCGAGCAATTTATCCTGCATTTTAAGCACGACAGCCAAAGCGCCACCTGCGTTCATAGTGTTGTGCTTATTCTTCATCTCAATGAAAATATGCTTTCGCCTGTTTTCTATGTCAAATCCCTTTTCTGGTACTTCCCAACCATTTCCTGCCAACTTGAAAAGGTTTTGATGAAAGTAACCTAAGTTGTTTTGATTGGATTTATCAATCTGACGTATGCATTCCGCTTCAATCACATCTTCAAATTTTTTTCCATATACCTTGGCGTCAAATGTTAACTTTATAGGGTCAATGATATTTTTTTTAAATGTTTCCAAATCGATTGAGGTTGAGTATTTCAAAACAGTTTCTTTGACATAGTCGTATATTGCTTCGTCTGAAAGAAATCCTAGTTTGTATTTCGATTTAGCCTTACCTTTAACTTTGATGTTTTTGCAATTTACAAAGATAATAATTATTTGCGATTGTTGTTGTTGATTTTGGATTATTTAACTCTGTCGCGGTGGGATGTGTGCAATTCCATCTATTTTCTTTGCCGTTCAAAAAAAAAATTGTAATTTTGCATGTTGTTTATTATGGTTTTAATTGTACACATAACAATATGAAGAAATTTAACGAATATAACGGACTGAATCTTTCCGATATCAACAAAGAGACGCTCCGGCAATGGGACGAGAAAGACCTTTTCCGTCGCAGTGTTTCTGAGCGTGAGGGTCATCCTACATTTGTCTTTTATGAAGGTCCCCCCTCGGCCAACGGTATGCCCGGCATCCACCACGTCATGGCCCGCACTATCAAAGATACATTCTGCCGCTACAAAACCATGCAGGGCTTTCAGGTGCGCCGTAAAGCCGGCTGGGACACTCACGGCCTGCCTGTTGAACTCGGCGTCGAAAAACGTCTCGGAATCACCAAAGAGGATATCGGCAAGAAAGTGTCGGTCGACGAGTATAATGCCGCCTGCCGTGCCGATGTGATGAAGTATACCCGCGAGTGGGAAGACCTCACTCACCGTATGGGATATTGGGTCGACATGTCGGACCCTTACATCACCTACGACAACAAATATATCGAAACTCTCTGGTACCTGCTCAAGCAGCTATACAACAAAGGGTTGCTCTATAAAGGCTATACCATCCAACCCTATTCGCCAGCGGCAGGCACCGGTCTTTCGACTCACGAACTCAACCAGCCCGGCTGCTATCGCGACGTGAAAGATACCACCTGCGTGGCCCAATTCAAAGTGAAAGACGGCATCAAGGCTTTCCCATCGCTTGTCGGCGATATATATCTATTGGCTTGGACTACAACGCCTTGGACTCTTCCTTCCAATACAGCCCTCTGTGTAGGTCCTAAAATCGAATACCTCGCGGTGGAGAGTTTCAACCCTTACAATGGCCGAAAAGCCAACTATATAGTAGCACGCCCGCTACTGTCGGCTATGTTTAATCCCAAAGCCGAAGAGGTGGCTATGGAGGATTACCGTCCCGGCGACAAACTCATCCCTTACCGTGTGCTCGGCTCGTGCATAGGTCCCGATCTGGTGGGTACGGAATATGAACAACTTATCCCTTGGGTCAACCCCGGCGAAGGCGCTTTCCGCGTGATACAAGGCGACTATGTAACCACCGAAGATGGTACCGGTATAGTACATATCGCTCCTACTTTCGGCGCCGACGACGCATTTGTGGCTAAAAAAGCGGGTGTGCCGGGTCTTGTCATGATCACTGCCAAAGGCGAAACACGCCCTATGGTAGACATGACCGGTAAATTTTTCAATCTCGACGACCTCGATGCCGACTTTGTAAAAAACAATGTCGACGTAGAGAAATACTCCCAATTTGCAGGCCGTTTCGTAAAAAACGCCTACGACCCTGCTCTTACCGACCAAGACGAGACTCTCGATGTGGCTATCTGCATGATGCTCAAACAGCAAGGTCTTGTATTCAAAATCGAAAAGCACGTGCACAACTATCCTCACTGCTGGCGTACTGACAAGC
>SAMEA104315432__coassemble_1028_pt1 | contig 11877 bp, 9 predicted proteins | sample SAMEA104315432__metabat2_low_PE_040 | metagenome-assembled genome bin SAMEA104315432 (sample SAMEA104315432) | gut metagenome | biome: Monkey gut; feature: monkey-associated habitat; material: faeces | place: China | collected 2013 | reverse complement strand
GCCACTCGATATGCTCTGTTACGGCTGTGGAGTCGACTACCCAGAGGATGATTTGTGCTTTTTCAATCATCGAGTATGTGCGTTCGATGCCGAGGTTTTCGATGACGTCGCTGGTCTGGCGGATGCCTGCCGTGTCGATAAAGCGGAAAAGCTGGCCGCGGATGCTGACGGTATCTTCTATCACGTCTCGCGTAGTGCCATGGATGTCCGACACTATGGCGCGGTCGTCGCCTACGAGTAGGTTAAGGAGCGTGGATTTGCCGGCGTTGGTTTCACCGACGATAGCTACGGGGATGCCGTTTTTTATGGCGTCGCCTGACGAAAACGAAGCCATAAGGCGACAGATCTGGCTGTGTATGTCGTCGGACAGGGAGCGGAGCTCTGAGCGGTCGGCAAACTGGAGTTCTTCGTGGTCGGAGAAGTCGAGCTCGAGCTCGAGGAGCGAAGTGAGATGGAGCAACTGGTCGCGCAATAAACCCAATCTCGACGACACATCGCCACGCATCTGGTTCATCGCCACACGATGTGCCGAGGCCGACGTGGCGTGGATAAGGTCGGCCACCGCCTCGGCTTGCGACAGGTCGATACGGCCGTTCATGAACGCACGTCGGGTAAATTCGCCGGGCTCGGCCATACGGCATCCTGCCCCGATGAGTGCCTGAAGTATCGACTGCTGTATGTATTGCGAGCCGTGGCACGACACCTCGACGGTGTCTTCGGCCGTAAACGAGTGTGGCGCACGAAATATGGCCACCACTACATCGTCGATATCGTCATGGGTTGTAGGGTCGGAGATTGTACCGTAGAGCATTGTGTAGGCAGCAGCCGAAGCAATGCTCTTCTTTTTATTGGCAGGACGAAATATTGAGTCGGTGATAACGAAAGCGTCGTGGCCGCTCACGCGTATCACCGCTATGCCTCCTACACCGGCAGGAGTGGCAATGGCAGCGATGGTAGACATAAATTAGGTAAGAAGTAAAAAGTATAAAGTATAAAGTATAAAGTATAAAGTAAAAAGTATAAAGTGAAGAAGCGAGTAGGGGCAAATGAAAGTTTGCCCGCTGAATGAATATTTGTCCGCTGAGAAAAAAGCGAAAAAACGATATTACTATCTTCAATAAATATTATAACATATAGGGCTTATAGGATTTATTGCCCTATAAGCCCTATTCGATAATCATTATAATTTGATTGATGCGACAATCATATCATCACGCCGCCGTCTACTTGGAGTATGGCGCCGGTGATATATGAGGCATGGTCGGAGGCGAGGAAGACAAAGGCGTGGGCTATATCGTCGGCTTCGCCCATACGTCCGAGAGGTATCTTGTCGAGGATAGGTTTGATCATCTGTTCTGGCAGGGCGGCTACCATGTTGGTGCGTATAACGCCGGGGGCCACGGCGTTGACACGGATGCCGTAGGAGGCGAGTTCGCGCGACAGTGATTTGGTTATACCGTTGACGGCAAATTTCGATGCGGGGTAGCCTACTCCCGATGCCTGTCCGTAGATGCTCACAGCGGAGCTGGTATTGATGATGACACCGCCGCGAGCGGTAGATTTCTTGTAACGGGCAAAAGCCTGACAGCACTCGATGACAGCTTTGACATTGAGGTTGAGCACCTTGTCGATATCGTCGGGAGTGTAGTCGCACAAAGGTGTCGACTGCGATATGCCAGCGTTGTTGGCGAGGATGTCGATGTCGCCAAAATGCTCCACTACCTGTTGAAACGAGGCCGCAACCGACTCTTCGCAAGTCAAGTCGGGCCAGATGCCTATCACATTGGCATGAGGCATCTCAGCTTTGATTTTTTCTACTGCAGCGGTAGTTGTCTTTTCCGTCGAACCGCAAAGAGCCACATTGGCCCCCTCATTTAAGAAGTGCCGTACAATGGCGTAGCCTATTCCGCGTGTTCCGCCTGTAACGACGGCTGTTTTTCCTTGAAGTAACATAAGTATTTAGAATTTAAAGGTTTGTAAGTGCATAGTGCGTAGTTTTGTTGACGGACAGGAATATCCGTCCTCCAGTCCATATTATCTGACATACAAATTTTTCAGAAGATACGATCTAGAACAGTCTCGATAAGGCCTTCGATTGAACCACGGTAGTTGGTGTTCATATTATGCGACACCCGGCCAGCGATGATGGCACACACTGTGGTGGCTTTGTGGCCCAAGAGGGCACTCATGCCAGCTAGAGCCGAGCTCTCCATCTCGAAGTTGGTGATGACGAAGCCTGCATGCTCAAACGACATTATCTTTTGGTTCAAGTCGACATCGGCAGGCCGTGCTCGCACATAGCGGCCTTGAGGACCGTAAAAACCCGGTGCCGAGATGGTTATGCCGTGCACCATATCGTGACCGATGCGGTTGACGAGTTCGGCGTTGGAGCTTACGACGTAGGGTGTGGTGAGGCGGCGGTTCCAGTTGGTGTGTCGCATAAAGGCCGCTTCGGTGTCGGTGTCGAAGAAATCTTCGGGAGTTTCGTAGTAGTTGAGCAGGCCGTCTAAACCCATTGATTTTTCGGATACGACATATGAGTCCACGGGGCATATCTCCTGCAGTCCGCCCGAGGTGCCGATGCGCACCATGGTGAGGGTGGTATGTTCGGGCTTGACTTGACGGGTGGCGAAGTCGATATTGACCAGGGCGTCGAGCTCGGTAACGACGATATCGATATTGTCGCAACCGATGCCGTGCGATACGCACGATATACGTTGACCGCGGAGAGTACCGGTGATGGTGTGGAACTCGCGGCTCTGCACGTCGCACTCTATCGAGTCGAAATGCTTGGCAACGAGGTCGACACGTGCAGGATCACCCACAAGGATGACAGTGGTAGCTATCTGGTCAGGACGGATGTGAAGGTGAAATATAGAGCCATCGGCATTGATGATAAGCTCCGAAGGGGCAATGGTACGTTGTGTCATAGCTATTAGTTTATAAGGTTTATAAGGTTTGTCAAGTTTGAATCCACCAGGTTGTAGGGACATGCCTTTGGCATGTCCGCATACCGCATGGTAGTCATCATCAAAGTTTGGCAATAGTTGTCCACGGCTATCTGTGGTGACTCTTTTATGAGCTGTAATGGTTCATTTTAACGGCTCAATTTTTTGAACCATTACGCATCATTTCGCTGATAATCAAATATATATAATAGCTCACTTTATAATGGGTCATTGAGCTGTTACACATTATTATCTAAGTATTTCCTAGCTAAATCAGTTAAAATATAACCGCCATCTCGTTTGGAACCTTGCCGCTTAATTAAACCCACCAAATCTGATGATAATACATTTATAATGCGAGTAATGGTTGATATAGAGTAACCCGTCTTTTCTGAAAGCTCTTTTCTATTTATCATTGAGTTGGCTTGAACAATAGTCATTACTCTTAATTCTTTGTCGGTTAAAGTCTTAGTGTCGGTTACCATTGAAGTCCTTTCTTCGTTTTTGCGGCAAGGTATTTCAATAAGAAAATACGACCTATTCTCATCAGTTTCGATTCGGGCTGGTTTTGAACCGTTTTTTCGTAGCTCGTCTTGAATTGTTGGAATGCCAGTGGCACGACCTTCTGAAAGGCGAAGTTCTTTTAGAAAATCACCTAATCGGCGGTTACGATAACGTCGTGATTTCAATCTTTCTCCACGTTTGATAGCTTCCATACTTATCGACCTATCCGGACCAGAATAGCTCAATATCGAGACCATGTCCGGCTCAATATTTATTTCAATAGGCTCACGTTCACTATAATCACGATGATAAAACGCATTTACTACAGCCTCTTCGAATGCTTGGTAAGGGTAATTGTAGAATGTGATTGATTCAGGTTGATTTTTTGGCTTGGAGATATATTGTTTGATGACGTTGGTTTTCAGATAGTTGAGGGTTTTGCCAATCATCTCAGGTACAGGGCCTGTAATGGGCGGTACCTCAATCATGTTGTTAGGATTTTGAGTACAACCTTCTGGAAAAATCACCAAATCTACTTGAGTAACCGGGAAAAATTTTTCAGGATTTTTGCAAAACATCATGGCGGCAACATTCTTGAGTAGTCTGTTTTCAGTAGGCCCAACTACCAAGTCCATTTGTGACAAAATGTCGATCAAAGGAGTAACGTTGAATTTTGCAGCCAGTTTACTGTCTACCGTTTGTAGATAATCAAGCACCAGTGCCGGTGAAATATCGCTGATTTTTATATTTTGATTTCCTCTATCGTCGAATGGTACTCTACTAGCCATATCTCTCAATTCGTCGAGCACTTCACCCTTTGCTTCAATGCTGCTTGAACCATTGCGAATATACCATTTAGACGGAACTACTTTTGTAGCTGTGACGCGCTCTTTAACTGAATATGGACGGTTTGCTCCAGAAGGCACCCAAATGATAAATACGCAGCGATTATCAATCTCCTCGATAGATGTTCGCGGCATATAGTAAGGGTCGATTTTATTGTTATACCCCACCATATCTTTCTGAATATTATCGAGTTGCTCGGGAGGAATACCTATTACCGGTCTAATGGGCATACCATTTTCATCTTCTTCAACACCGACAACAATATAACCTCCACCAATATTATCAAAATCGTTGGCAAAAGCGCATATAGAATGGTATATCTTATCCGGATTCCATCCTTTTTTGAACTCTATTCTATTTGATTCTATCTTTTGCTTATAGAGTAAATCCTTGATATTAATTGGAAGGGACATATAAAATAGGTTGTTAGAGATGCTTATTGATTCAAATTCGGTCTCATTTTATGAGCTGTAATGGTTCATTTTAACGGCTCAATTTTTTGAGCCATTACGCATCATTTCGCTGATAATCACATATATATAATGGCTCGCTTTATAATGGGTCATTGAGCTGTTAACGTAAAATCGGTGCTTGGTTTGTAGTGCATAGCTCGTAGCGCGCAGCGTAATTTTAATGGGATAATACTACTTCGACACTATTTCTGCTGACAAAGGTAATAATTATAAATGAAATAACCTATTATTTCCGCAAAAATAACAGGTTATTTCAATCAAATTTTTTAAATGCGTATTTTTACGTATTACGCAATATTACTGTCCTACGCCCGAGAATCCCATGAAAGCCATGGCGAGGAGCCCGGCTACGATGAGGGCTATAGGCATGCCTTGCATGCCCTTAGGCAAGCGTGTGAGTGAGAGCTGCTCGCGTATACCGGCAAAGAGGATAAGTGCCAAACCGAAACCGATAGAGGTGGCAAGTGCAAAGACAACACTCTCGAGCATATTATAGTCCTTCTGAATGACCATGATAGCTACACCGAGTATGGTACAGTTGGTCGTGATAAGCGGCAGGAATACACCGAGGGCTTGATACAAAGCGGGCGATATTTTTTTAAGAATGATTTCGACCAATTGAACCAAGGCTGCGATGACCAAAATATAAGAAATAGTCTGTAGGTAACCGATTTGGAATGGGTCGAGCACATATTTTTGAAGCAAGTAGGTACAGATGGTGGCGATAGTCATGACAAACATCACGGCGGCCGACATACCTATTGCAGTGTCGATTTTCTTCGATACGCCGAGGAAAGGGCAAATGCCTAAGAATTGCGACAGAACTATATTGTTGACGAATATAGCTGTGATGATGATAAGAAAGTAGGTCATATCCGGTCGGTTTTATTGTTTTTTAGTTTTAAAGCTGTTGATGATAGCGATGAGGTATCCAAGCGCAATGAAAGCACCGGGTGCGAGGACAAAGATGAGTATGCCATAGCTTTCGGGGAAAAGGCGGAGCGAGAACACGGCGCCGGTACCTATGAGTTCGCGCACGATACCCAGCAACGTGAGTCCTACAGTGAAACCAAGGCCTATTCCGAGACCATCCATAAGCGAAGCCAGAGGGTTGTTGCTGGCGGCAAACGCTTCGGCTCTACCGAGGACTATACAGTTGACAACTATAAGAGGTATAAAGAGACCGAGGGTGTTATACAATTCGGGTCGATAAGCCTCCATAGCCATTTGAACTACGGTAACGAAAGCAGCTATTATGACAATATAGGCGGGGATGTGCACCTTGTCGGGGATAAGGTTTTTAAGGAGCGAGATAACCACGTTGGAGCAAAGGAGCACAAAAGTGGTGGCCAGACCCATACTCATGCCGTTGAGGGCCGATGTGGTAGTACCCAACGTGGGGCACATGCCGAGCATCAAGACAAAGGTAGGGTTCTCTTTGATGAAGCCATTGGTGAATGTTTTCAGATAGTTCATTGTATGGCAGAGTTTGATAGGTTAGTACTTAAAGTGTCGAGAGGAGCTGCGATAGAGTCGGGGTGAGCTGTAGCCGCGCTCATGGTGTCGATGGTATCGGATGGTGTGGCAGTGGCAGTCGCTGTGCCGGTGCGGTGGTTTACGCGGCGCTGATGCAGAGTGGTAGCCTCGGAGAAAGCGTCGGGATATTCGCCCGAAGCCCAGTCGAAGCACATGCCGTAAGTCTCTATCGCTTTGTTGACGGCTGCCATGAAAGCACGCGACGAGATGGTAGCGGCGGTGATGGCGTCGTAGTTGCCGCCGTCTTTCGATACAGCGAGCGGTGAGGCGCTTATTTCGGTGCCGCGTATGTCGGATTTTACTTTAAACCAATCGACTAGTTTCGAGCCTAATCCGGGTGTCTCGGCATGCTCCAGCAGGGAGTAGTTGACTATAGTGCCTTTGGCGTCGATGCCAACCATGGCTTTGATTTGACCGCCGAAACCAGGCGCCCATGTCTCGATGGCGATACCTACCAAGTGGTGGTCGGCATCGAAAGCACGAAAGACTTTCGACTCGTTGACTATCTTTTCGGGAGCGATGCTATCGAATGGGGGGAGGACCTCGCGGATAGCAGCCTCTTGTTTGGCTTTTTTAGCTTGCTGGATTGGATCTTTGGTCACGTTGTACATAGCGCCTAGACCAGCAGCCACAACTACGGTGATGATGGTAAGTACCAGCACCATATTGACGAATGAGGATTCTAACTTTTTCATGCTTTTGCCGTTTTAATCTTTTCGCCGTAACGACGTGGTTTGATATAATTGTTTAATAGCGGAGTGACAGCGTTCATTATCAATATGGCAAACGACACACCTTCGGGGTAAGCGCCCCACAGACGGATGACGCAAGTGATTACGCCGATACCGATGCCATAGATCACCTGTCCACAGTGAGTCATGGGCGAAGTGACGTAGTCGGTAGCCATAAAGATAGCGCCGAGGAGCAGACCGCCGCTCAGCAAGTGGATGAGAGGGTCGGTATATATCTCGGGGTCGACAAGCCAGAAAATGCCGGTGAAAATGAATACTGTGGCTAGTATCGATACTGGTATATGCCACGATATGGTTTTGGTGGCCAAAAGGTATATCATGCCGATAATCAATGCTATAGCGCTCACTTCGCCCATCGAACCTCCGATAGCGCCATATAGCATATCCAGATACGAAGGCATCTGGCCGGCGGTACCCTCTTTGATCATCGAAAGGGTGGTAGCACCTGTTTCGGCGTCGAAGTAGTTGAAATCGAGGTTCATAGGCACGGGGCGAGGCCAAGTAGTCATCTGAGCGGGGAATGATATGAGCAGAAAGACACGACCTACGAGGGCGGGATTGAAAGGGTTGTTGCCAAGGCCGCCAAACGACATTTTGCCGATGCCGATAGCCACGAGGGCGCCGATTACGACAATCCACCATGGCAAGTTGGATGGCAGATTGAACGATAAGAGTACGCCGGTAACCAAGGCCGACATATTGCCAAGCGTGTTTTGTCCTTTAAGGATGAAACGCTGAATCAGGAATTCGAAAAGAAGGCACGAGGCTATTGCGATAAGGCTCACGCAGAGGGCTCCGAAACCGAAATAGTAGAGCGACACCAGATAGGCTGGTATCATTGCGATGACCACGTTGAGCATCCTTCGGCTCACTTTGTCGCCACTATGGATGTGCGGTGCGGGTGATAATGTTAGCATATGGTTTAGTTTATGAGTTTTTTCCGTCTTTATTTTCGTGTAAAGGTGGATTTTTTCCCCGAGAGTATCGAGTATCTCGAGAGTATAGAAAAAATCAAGGAGTCAATGATATGGGAGTATCTGGAATATCTGGTCGCTGAGCGTCGATATCTTTAAGGGGTTTATTTCTTTTGGGCGCGGGCGCGTAGTATGCCGCCCACAGTAGCTTTGCCAAGGCGGATGTAGTCGAGCAGAGGTTTGTGGGCGGGGCAGGAGTACAGGCAGCAGCCACACTCTATGCAGTCCATTATCTGTTCGTGCTCAAGGCGGTCCCACATTTTACGTTGTGCCAGGTTGAGCAACAAGTATGGTTCGAGAGCCATAGGGCAAGCGTCGACACATGCGCCGCAGCGGATACAGTTTTCTTCGGGTTGGCGCACCGACATGCTTTGAGGCATGATGAGCACACCCGATGTGCGTTTTGATGTAGGAGAAGCGGTATTTGAGATGGCACGCCCCATCATAGGGCCGCCGGCTATTATCTTGCCTGTATTCATAGGCAGTCCGCCCACGGCAGATATTAAGTTGTCGAGAGGAGTGCCGAAGCGCACGCGGATATTGCTTGGATTCTGCACGTCGGGTCCTGTAACGGTAACGATACGCTCAAAGAGGGGTTTGTTTTTCTGTACAGCCTCATAGATGGCGAAGCAAGTAGCCACGTTTTGCACCACAGCGCCTACAGCGATAGGCAGTGCGCCCGAAGGCACCTTACGTCCTATGGTGGCGTCGATGAGTTGTTTCTCGCCGCCTTGTGGATAGTGCATCTTCAGTGGGCACACCTCGATGCCGAAGTGGCGGGTAGTGATTTTTTCGAATAGCTCGATTACGTCGCGCTTGTTGTTTTCAATGCCAATGATAGCACGCTCTACGCCGATAGCCTTCATGATAATGGTGATGCCGATGAATATCTCTTCGGCATGTTCGAGCATAAGGCGGTGGTCGCATGTGAGGAAAGGTTCACACTCCACTCCGTTGACGATGAGCACTTCGGCTTTGGCTGTGGGTGGTGGGGTGAGTTTGACGTGGGTTGGGAAGCAAGCTCCGCCAAGGCCTACGATTCCGGCGTCGGCTATTTTTTTTACTATTTCGGCAGGCTCGAGCTTGCAGATGCGGTCAACAGTGTTGTCGCGCACAATATTATCCATCCATTCATCACCCCCTACTTTGATAAAAATCGAAGGACATGGGAGGCCCCAAGCATCGGTTGCGGTGTCGATTTTCTCGATTGTGCCGCTATATGGTGAGTGTATGTTGGCGCTCATAAATCCGCTGGCGGCAGCTATGAGTTGACCTACTTTTACGGTGTCGCCTTTAGCCACGACCGGTTTGGCAGGAGCGCCGATATGCTGGCTCAGTGGTATGATAGCCTGAGAAGGAAGAGGCAGTGTGAGTATCTCTTTCGTGGACGATATTTTTTGATCTTTGGGGTGAATGCCCCCGACTGAAAATGTTTTCATATCCTGTGTTGGTTTATTCTGTCGTAAAGTAACAAATTACAGTGGAGAGAGCTTTGTCTTTAGAAATCGATAGAGAGGAGGTTGTCGTCTTTTTTAGGCTGAACCTCGGGTTTTGTCTCTTTCGTTTTCTCACGAGGTTTGACGCGCAATTCATCGGGGATGAGAGAGTTGACATCGAAGTCGTCGGAAAGAGGGTCGATAGACTTGGTTTGGGGCTCTTTCTTATCGGGAGTATCAGTGTTGTCGTGAGCGGCAGCCGTCTCCGGTTGCTCTGCTTTCTCCGGTTTTTCCGCTGCCGGCGCCGGTTCGGTTGGCATAGGTTCGGCTACGCCTACAGTAGTCTCTATCACTATCTCTTCTTTTGCGTTAGCAGGTTCGGGTGTTGATGCCGGTTTTTCTTCGGCTACTACCGGCGATATTTTTTCTTCAACAATCGCGGATACTTGCTTTTCGGCTGCTGGAGCTGGTTTTTCGGCTGCGGGGGCGGCAGGTTTTGAGGCGGCAGAAGCCACAGGTTTCTTTTCGGCGGCAGGTGCCGGAGTCGGGAAGTTGACATCGTGAATGGCGCCGGTAGGACATTCGGCCACGCACTTGCGGCAGAGACGGCATTTCTCGAAGTCGATATAGGCGAGGTTGTTTTCTACGGTGATAGCGTCGAACGGACATGTTTTGGCGCATTTGCCGCAACCGATACATGCCGACGAACATGCTTTGCGTGCCACGGCTCCTTTGTCGCGGTTGATGCACGATACAAATACGCGACGATTTTTAGGACCTTTGTCGCGGAGTTCAATTACATGTTTGGGGCAGGCTTTGACGCAAGCGCCACAAGCCGTACACTTATCGTCGTCTACTTCGGGAAGCCCAGTAGCGGGGTTGATATGTATAGCATCGAACGGGCAAGCATCGGTACAGTCGCCATAACCGAGGCAACCGAACGAGCAACCCGTCTCCCCACCATATAGCTGGACAGCTACGGCGCACGATTTTGAGCCGTCAAAGTTGGATGTGCGGGGTCGGGCTGAGCAAGTGCCGTTGCAGCGCACGACAGCCACTTTGGGTGTAGCTTCGCCCACTGTCAAACCGAGGATGTCGGCCACTTTGGCCATGACAGGCTGACCTCCCACCGGGCAGAGCTTGCCATCGAGCGAGTCGGCTTTGACGCAGGCGTCGGCAAAGCCGCGACAGCCCGGATATCCGCAACCGCCACAATTGGCTCCGGGCAATACGCCCGCTACTTGGTCTATCCGAGGGTCTTCCTCTACTTTAAATTTTTTTGCTACAAGATAGAGCACTATGGCCGATACACAGCCTATCACTCCAAGTGTAACGATGGATGCTACTAGTATATTCATAATGTTTATATTGGTTTTGTAAGGTTTGCTGGCTTGACCGGATGCTTTGCGGTGTATTATGCCTTTGTGACAGCGGGCTTGAATTTTGCCGCGCATGGCTCTGATTACGAAGAAGTATGGTATAAGAATAGCCAATCCTACCGTGCCGACTACCAATTCGTTGTCGGTCAGAGTATTGGCTACAAACATTGCGGCTATAATAAGTAAAAATGGCAATACGTAGGCTATAAGTACAGCTTGGATGCCTATGCTTTTGTGTCCTGCTACCATGACTTTATCGCCTACGGCGAAAGAGCCGTCGATAATACGCGCATCGATGATTTTTTCCGCTTTGTCTGATGCGGCGCAAGCCTCCCGGGCGTGGCAGGCGGCGCATGCCGACATCTGGTCGATAAGCACATGGGCTATTGTGCCGTCGATCGATTGTATCACACCTTTATGTTCGATTATAGACTGCATAATTCTACTCTACCTCATTGTCTATGAAAAACGCTATCTGTTTGCAGTAAACGTGCATTGTAGTTATTGTTTCCAAAGACGCGGCAAATTTACAAATAATTTATCACATAATACATCTTTTTGCTTGATTTTTTCAATAATTTTCACCCCTGCCGGTCATCTCTATCTCTAACTTGCTGATTGATGCCGAGTTGTAGCCGGATGGAGCAATGATATATTGGCTGTTGTCGGCGGCTGTGAGAGTAGCGAAATAGAGAGCTTGACCATCCGAACCGGGATAAACGACATCGAGAGTAGCCGATCTCACGCCTACAGTATCGGCGGCAGTGGCTATGGAGGCGTACTGCATTCTGTCGGTAGAGCACAGGGTAAACGCTTTGACATCGGTGCTCGAGGTGTAGCGGCCGGCAGGTATACTCTGAGACGATATCGGTGTGCGAGCCGTGAGGATAACAGTGGTATCGGAAGCCGTACGGAGAGTCACTCGCATGTGGTTTGTCGCGGTCTCGCCGTCGGCCAGCGTAGGTGTAGTCGAAGCTGACGTGTAATAAAGCGACGTAGTGAAATGCGATTCGGAGGTGCTGTAATACC
>SAMEA104315432__coassemble_1013_pt1 | contig 11983 bp, 9 predicted proteins | sample SAMEA104315432__metabat2_low_PE_040 | metagenome-assembled genome bin SAMEA104315432 (sample SAMEA104315432) | gut metagenome | biome: Monkey gut; feature: monkey-associated habitat; material: faeces | place: China | collected 2013 | reverse complement strand
GGATTCGGTAGGCCTTGATGAGCGATGGCAGCGAGCGGGGCACGCCGCTGAGCACGGTGCGGTTGCCGTCTTTCTCATGGCGCTTGAGCTGTTCCCAGTTTTGTATCACGGTGTCGGCGTTGTCGGCTGTCACTTCGCCATATACGTGTGGGTGTCGGAAGATGAGCTTGTCGCATAGGGCGTTGCACACGTCGGCTATGTCGAATTGGCCTTGTTCGTCGGCCATCTTGGCGTAGAATACTATATGTAGGAGCACGTCGCCCAGCTCTTTTTTTATGTTGGGCATGTCGTGATTGAAAATGGCATCGGTGAGTTCGAAGGTCTCTTCGATGGTGTTGCAGCGCAGTGAGTCGAAAGTCTGCTTGCGGTCCCATGGACACTTTTCGCGTAGGGTGTCCATCACGTCGAGTAGGCGGCCGAAGGCTGCCAGTTGTTGTTCGCGGGTATTCATAAATAATTGAGAATTGACAATTGAGAATTGATAATTTAGCCAGGTGGAGTGTTATATAGGTTTTTCACTTTTTACTCCTCACTCTTCATTCTTCATTTTTTTTCACTATTACACTGTTGCCTAGTTGGTCGGTGAGGGAGGTGGTGAGGGAGATGTTTCCGTCGGTGAAATCGTCGATTATTGTCTCTCCGTTTAAGATGTTGGCTTTTCCCGCTACCGAACCTTTGTTGAGTATTTGCCAATAAGAGCCCCAGGCGGTGGAGCGTATCTTATGGCCGAAAAGGGTGGAGTGGGTGGTGGTGTAGTTGTCGGTGACGGGGTATGTGCCCGGAGCGAGTGGGCTGTCGGTATCGGTGACGATGCCTAGCACTAATTGCAGGCCTTGGTTTATGGCGCCTTTGTCGGTGAAGCGGGCGTCGGAGGAGTAGAAAGTTATTTCGTAGTAGTTGGCGTCGCTGAATAGGGCGCCCCATTCGGTGATGGTCGGGTCGGCGAGGAAGTAGTTTAGGGTGTCGAAGGTGATGACGCCCCATGCCGGTTGGTCTATGGAGAAGTTGTGAGTGTGTGTGCCTAGGTACGAGCCTACGACCGAGTCGGCGCCGGCGTTGAGGCGTAGCGAGTAGGACAAGAAGTCGGGGTAGAGTAGTGTGTCGAATGTGTCGACGTCGAGAGTACCGTTGTCGATGGTTACAGAAGTTGTGTCGGTGGAGCCGTCGGCGGTGTTGGGGTAGAACGTGAGGGTGGAGGGTAGCGTGTCGATGTGTGCCAGGGCGAAGGCGCCAGGGGTGAAGTCGTTGGCTTCGGCGGTGAAGTATGCGTTGAGCACGGTACCATAGCCCGAAGAGGATTTTTCGGTGATGGTGTAGGTGGTAGGGTAGGCGGTCAACCGCAAAACGTATTTGTCGCCGGCGCTGTAGCCCATGTGCTCGATGCGGATTTTGCTTATCGGATAGCTGTTTCCTTGATACGACATCGTGCCTGTCGATGACAATTTTGGTTGCTCTTTCTTGCAAGCGGAGAGAGTAGCCAAAATTGCAATGATGATAAGGTATTTGATGTTTGACATGTTTTGTGTGGATAAAAGTGGATAGCGTTTATAGAGTAGGCCGTGCGGTGTGCGGACATGCCAAAGACATGTCCCTACATTTGCTCTTCACTTTTCACTTCTTACTTCTTACTTCTTAAAGGCTCCATTCGTAGCCGTCTTTGGTGTCTTTGATGTTGAAGCCTATTTCGGTAAGAGAGTTGCGGATGCGGTCTGAGGTAGCCCAGTCTTTGTCTTGTTTGGCGGCGAGGCGTATGTCGAGAAGGAGATCGACGGCGCGGCGGTAAGCGTCGTCGTTAGTTGAGGAGGCTGTGGCAGTTTGCAGACCTAGGATATCTTCGATGAAGAGGTGGAATACGGAGCGTAGTTCGTCGAGATCTTCGGCCGAGATGGTGCCTTTGCCGTCGTGGACGGTGTTGATAGCTTTGATGGCGTCGAAGAGGTGAGATATGACGATAGGTGTATTGAGGTCGTCGCACATGGCGTCTTCGCAGCGCTCACGTAGGTTTTTGACGTCGACCGACGATGAAGCTGAAGGTGTGATTTTTTGCAGACGTTCGTAGCCCTCCATCAAGCGGTTCAGACCTTTTTCGGCAGCTTCGAGGGCGGCCGAAGAGAAGTCGACCGTAGAGCGGTAGTGAGCCTGTAGGATGAAGAAGCGGATGACCATGGGGGCGAAAGGCTGGGTGAGCAGGGGGTGGTCGCCGGTGAAGAATTGGTCGAGGGTGATGAAGTTGCCGTATGATTTGCCCATTTTCTTGCCGTCGATGGTTATCATGTTGTTGTGCATCCAGTATTTTACCGATTCGTGGCCAAGGGCGGCGCACGACTGTGCTATTTCGCATTCGTGGTGAGGGAACATGAGGTCGAGACCGCCGCCATGGATATCAAATTGTTCGCCGAGGTATTTTGTGCCCATTGCCGAGCACTCGAGGTGCCAGCCCGGAAATCCTTCGCTCCATGGCGAGGGCCAGTGCATGATATGTTCGGGCGCGGCTTTTTTCCAGAGAGCGAAGTCGATAGAGCGGCGTTTCTCGGATTGGCCATCGAGGTCGCGGGTGGTCTCGAGGAGTTCGTCGATGTTGCGGCCCGAAAGTTTGCCGTAGTGGTATGTTTTGTTGTATTTTTCCACGTCGAAATAGACGGAACCTTCGCTTTCGTAGGCGAAACCGGCGTCGAGGATTTTTTTGATAAACTCGATCTGTTCGATGATATGGCCCGAAGCGTGAGGTTCGATGCTGGGGGGCAGTACGTTGAGGCGTTCCATGGCGTGGTGGTAGCGCAGAGTGTAGTATTGCACTACCTCCATAGGCTCGAGTTGTTCGAGGCGTGCCTTTTTGGCTATCTTGTCTTCGCCGTCGTCGGCATCGTGCTCGAGGTGGCCTACGTCGGTGATGTTGCGCACATAGCGCACTTTGTAGCCCATGTGGGTGAGATAGCGGAAGAGAGTGTCGAAAGTGATGGCGGGACGTGCGTGGCCCAAGTGGCCGTCGCCGTATACGGTAGGACCGCATACATACATGCCTACGTGTGGAGCGTTGAGTGGTTCAAAAAGCTCTTTGCGGCGTGTGAGAGTGTTGTAGATGAAGAGTTTCATATGGTTTTGTTTTTGTCTGGTTTATCAGGTCATTAGGGTCATTAGGGTCATTAGGAAGATTAGGGAGATTAGGGTCATTAGGGAGATTTTTGATTTTTAATTGTTTTTGCCAGATATTCTTGTTCGGGTTGGCCGGGGGTGGGGATGAGGGTAACTGCCGAGAGGTGGTAGTGGGTGGCTGCAAGGTCCATGATGGTGGAGTAGCCCGAGCGGCAGATGATATGGTCGGTGTGGTCAGCGTGGAGATAGTAGGCAAAGATATGGTCGGGGAGGTGCGATGCGGTAAAGATGTTTTGTTCTTGTGATACGTCGATTGATGTCGAGGGGCGACCTTGGAGGAAAAGCACGATGCTGGTGCTGCCTTTGTATTTGTCGAAGAGTTTGGTATATAATATTGATTTGTGAGGTTCGGGACCCGAGAGGGGGATGAATACGTCGACATGTGTGGGCAGGCCTGACTGTTTTATGTCGGCCGTTGTAGCTGTATTGTTGGTGAAATGGCGTTTTTTTTGCTCCGGATTGGGTTCGAAACTGCCAAATCTTGATAGAATGCCTATCGTTTTGGCGTTTCGGGGTAGAGGTTGGTTGTTGGCCATATCGCCCGACAGTTTTAGTTCGGGGTCATCGGGAATCCAGCATTCGTTGTAGCGGTTTATGATGAGGCGGTGGAGACGCCGGCCGATGATTTTAGCCCATTTCATCGTAGGAGGGAGCATGATGGTGAGTTGGTGAGTGATGTAGGTGGTGTGTGGGGCGGTGCCGAAGAGACCGAAGCGGTTGTCTGATATCACCATATCGATATGATGTTCTTTGGCATAGCGTTTTACGGCGCTGTGCTCGGCGGCGGACTTTGCCAAGATGTGTGGCAATTGGCGTGCCATAGCCCATATCTGACTGTCGGAATCGGAGTATTTGATGTCGATGCCGGGTATTTCGATTGTGGTCAGCGAGGGGAATTGTGTGGTGAGGTACGAGAGTGCGGCGCCATTGGAAGCTAAAACGACATTGTGCTTTTCTTCGATGAAATGGCGGATTATAGGCACGCAACGGGTGGCGTGCCCCAATCCCCAGTTGAGTGGCGCTATGAGGATGTTCATCGTCTTAGTTTAGAGTGCATGGTTTGTAGTGCATAGTTCTTAGTTGATGGCGCACTTTATTTTGTGACTTGTGTTTTGATGCCGAGGGCTTCGAGACGGTCGGCGATGAACTGTAGTTCGGGGGCTTCTATTTTGATGAGGTTTTCGGCCGGAGTGGCACGGTCGAGCGAGTAGAGCATCACCTCGCGTGGGTTGATATATTTTATGGCGTCAATCCAGGCGTCGGCGGGGGTGGTATTATCTACGGTTTCACCGTTGAAAGTGCCACGGAGGAAGAGGGTCTGGATGATGACGTCGCCGTTGAATTTTTTCAGGTTTTCGATGACATCGGTTACTGAATACTTGCCTTGAGGTTGGTTTATGACTTCGACGGTGTGTTGGATGGCTGAGTCGAGTTTGAGTATGTTGTTGTCTACACGGAGCAGGGCGTCGTGTACGGCAGGTTTCCAGATCATGGTGGCGTTGCTGAGTACGGAGATTTTGGCGTCGGGGAAGTATCGGTCGCGTAGGGCTATGGTATCGTCGATGATTTCGGGAAATTTTGGGTGAGTGGTGGGTTCGCCATTGCCGGCAAATGTGATTACGTCGATACCCTCGCCGCGTTCTGTCAGTTCGACGAGTTTTTTCTCGAGGGCGGCGCTCACCTCTTCGCGAGAGGGTTGGTGGCTTTCGGCGCGGAAATTCCATCCGCACTCGCAGTATATGCAGTTGAATGAGCAGATTTTAGCTTCTTGGTGCAATAGGTTTACTCCTAGCGAACGGCCCAGCCGGCGGCTGTGTATAGGACCGATAGTGATTTCGTGAAATAGCATGGTATATGTCGGTTTATCGGGTTGGTTAATTTATCAATTGTTTTATACTGCAAAGTTACTATTTTTTTCGTTAATAATGTATCTTTTTCGAAGATAATGTATGACAGACTATTTTTCGGTGAAGAATACCTCGTCGAGTATGTTGGTGAGTTTGGCTCGAGGTTCGAGGTTGAGTTTGCCGCGCAGTTGGGATATACGCCAGTTGATTGTGTTTCGGTTTACTCCTAGAAGTTTGGCACCTTCGGTTTTGTTCAGGCCTGTGTAAGCCAGAAATAGGTACTGCCAGTCGGTTTCGGTGAGGTTTGGGTATATATCTTGCATTTGTTTTTTGAGTATTTTGGCTATTTGTGCCGATACGTTGACATCGGATTGTGCGGCTATGGTCAGAGTTTGACGGCAGATATTGGTCATAGCACTAAGTTTGGTGTTGAAGATATGATATTTTTTTTCAAGTTCGACTCTCTCTCTTTCGCGTTGTAGAGCCTCCTCTTTTTCGATGAGTTCGCGCTTTTTTGCTTCTATTGCGTTGTTGCGTTGTTGCAGTCGGAGCACCACAAAGTAGTATGTCGATGCTATGATGACAAGAATGAGAATGAGTGTGATTATTTTTATAGACAACACTTTTTGGTTGTGGCGTTCGGTCTGTTTCATCAATACCTGTTCTGCTTCGATACGGTTTTGCCACGCGTTGATTCGCGCTATGTTTTCATCGTAGGCTTCGTTGTAGTTGGCGACAAACTGTTCGAACGAGCGGTAGACGAACCTCATGCCTTGCAGACAGCTGTCGGTCAAGTAGTAATATGAGGCCATGTCGGCAGTATAGTGTTGGTTCATGGCGGAGTCGGCGGCTATTGCGTCGATGTAAGGGCGGGCCAGGTCGGGACGGTCGGCGGCGAGATACAAAGATGCTATCAGTTCGGCGTCGTAGGCCGATTTCGTTACTTCGTAGTATGGTAGTATGAGCGAGATGGCAGAGTCGGTCTGGATTTGGCCGGCAAAGGTGTATGCGAATTTGGCGTTGGTACGGAGTATGGCGGCGGTATCGCGGATGGCGTAGCAAAGCTCGATGTTTTCGTTTCGGTATTTGCACGCTGTATTGTAGTTGTCGGTCAGGCAGATACCTATTATGTTGGCTTCGATTTCGGCGGCTGTGTCGTTATGCAGAGTAGCCAGATTGTGTAGTTTTTCTACATATACACGGCTCTCGTCGGGATTGGATACATTGAGTATTTCCGCCAGATTTTTATATAATATGGCGCATAATGTGTCGGTTTCATCGATATACGACTCTGCTTTTTTGAAGTCGCTCATGGCGCTGCGGTATTTCATTTGGTCGTAAAGTACAGTGCCGCGAAGCAGATAGCAATGCCCGATTTTTCTCGTCTCCTTCGTCTGTTTGAAGTGGTGGATCAGAGAGTCTATAGTCGATATGTTTACGTCTCTCATGTTGTTGCAGGTCATTTCGACTATATAATCGTTCAATTTTATTTCAGGTTCCGATATTCGTTCAACTTTTTTTTCGCAAGACGATATGCTTGCTGTGGTTATTACTATGAAGACGAATAATGTCAATTTTTTAATTTTCGCGGCCATTTTATCTCTTTTTTTAAGTGTATTTTCCTACCTAATTTGCTGCCCTACTATTTTTTTGCAAAGGTATCAATATTTTTCCACTTCTGCAATAATTTGATGTTTATTTTCAAAGTGTCTGTTATATAATAAATTAGCGTCGTATTTGCTTTGAGTTCTGAGTGCTTTAACACTGACGTTTATTACTGTTTTTCTAATATATGTTTTACTATTATTATTTTTGATATTTCTTTAGTTTGAACTATTTTTGCAAGTAAGTTTAAGCAAATAATTTTGTAAGACAATGAATCGTGTATTATTTATTTTGATTTTGACGTTAGGTGTTTCAACCTACAACGTTTATTCGCAAAATGACTCAATTGGACAACTTTGCACTAAATAATCTAGTTGTTCTAGCGGTGTCAGGGTAAATTTAAAAGCCGGAGTCGGTGCGTTTGGTGAAATGTCGCATAAATCGAATGGCGTTTCCGAACATATTTCTTCGCTTGTCGAATTTCCCCTCTCGAAGAAGAATATCAACTGGAAAGTCAATACAGGATTGCGTTTAGCGCATAAAAGTTTTATGTTGCCCGTAAGTGTTGTCGGTACTGATGCCAATATTTCCGCCACTATGTCTAATCATCTTTTGATGTTAGAGATTCCTGTCGTTTTTTCCTACGATTTTGTTTGTAATAATAACAATGCCCTAAGATTGGGATTTGGTTTGTTTTATACAAGGTATCTGGTAGGGGCAAAGATGATAGACGGACAGAATGTCGGAATACCTGTCGCTAAAGCTAAGTCGGATATTTACCAGTCGCCCAACAACGTAGGACTCAACATAGGTTTGTCGTATTGGATAGGTGATTTTAATATAGGACTCGAGTATGAGTCTATTTTCGATTGGATATATCGATCGAATTCGGCTTGGAATATGTTTTCCAATTTTTCAGGTACTATCGGCTATCGTTTCTGATCGCTATTTATTCAATTCTCCTAGTTTTATATTTTCCACTCACGGTGATGTTGCTTGACCGAGTAGCATTGCCGTGTTTTTTTTGGGGGTGGGATTTTTTGATGATAGGCTGTTGCGTGCTTGAAAAAAAAGTATTAACTTTGTGGTTTGAAATTATTGTATTATGCAGATAGAATATTCTCTTTCTGAAATTGATGAAGTGGCTCGGCAGGTTGTTTCGGAAATTGCCGGGCACTGCCATGTGGCTTTTGATGCTCCGATGGGAGCCGGAAAGACCACCTTTATACGTGCGCTTTGTGCTCAGATGGGTGTGACAGAGGAGGTTACCAGTCCTACTTTCGCCATTGTCAATGAGTATCAGTCTGCCCATGGGCCGATATATCATTTCGATTTTTATCGTGTCAAGTCGGCGCAAGAGGCTTTGGATTTTGGGTTTTACGACTATATCGACAGCGGGCATCTGTGCCTGATGGAGTGGCCCGACTGCGTCGAACCGTTGTTGCCCGACGACCTTATTACTATCCGCATCGAAATAGTCGGTGAAAATCGCAGAAGATTGATATGTTGACACTCAGTAACATAAACAAGTCGTTCGGGCAGCTCCATGTGCTCCACGATGTGTCGCTGCACGTGTCGGCGCGGGAGGTCGTGACGATTATGGGCCCTAGTGGCGCCGGCAAGTCGACCCTGCTCCAGATCATCGGTACACTCGACCGCCCCGATAGCGGTACGGCACTCATCGACGGCACCGATATACTGTCGCTTCGTGGCGACCGCGCGGCTAAATTCCGCAACCGGCAGATTGGCTTCGTTTTTCAATTTCATCAACTGTTGCCTGAATTTACCGCCGAAGAGAATGTGATGATGCCGGCATTGATAGGCGGCGCTTCGATGGCCGAAGCCCGACGTGGAGCGCGCCGGCTGCTCGATTATCTAGGCCTTGCCGACCGACTCAATCACCGCCCGGCCCAACTCTCGGGTGGCGAACAGCAGCGGGTGGCTGTGGCCAGAGCCCTTATCAACAAACCGGCGTTGCTTCTGGCCGACGAACCAAGCGGCAGCCTCGACTCTCGCAATCGCGACGAACTGCACCGGCTCTTTTTCAGCCTTCGCGATGAGATGGGGCAGACTGTCATCATCGTTACCCACGACGAACACCTGGCCTCTCTCTCCGACCGCACCATCCATTTGATCGACGGAAAAATAGGACGGCTTTAATAATATCGGATTTTCCGCCGGATATTGTATCGTGAATTTGTTTTATCGTCGCCAGGCAAATTTATGGTGTTTTTGTTTAATCGGTAAGCAATAAGACCTTTAAATGAATACTCTCATTCACCCCCTCCCTTTAACACACAACAAACTCCTACATATAATTATTTTTCCAGTAACTGTGTTAATTAACAGAGTCTTAAAATCATTATGTCCACCTTGCGTTTAACTTAATATTCGCCTCTCTCTCTCTCTTGTCGCAAGTTCTTTGTTAATTTATTCCGCCTGCAAAGGTTTTTGTCAGTCGAAATTCCTTTGTTGTCGGCCTTGTTTGCCGGTTTAGCGCTAAAAATATTTTGCAATGTCAAAAGTAATTATTAAATTTGCGCCTACTTTGGTATGCTACATAAAGAAAGTTGCCGGCTTTCCGTTATGAGCACCTACAGTTGGCGGTATAATCTCCACCTTACTGTGATTTCGATATTCCGTTATCGCCCATTATCATTGACCTCGTTATCATTTCGGGCGTTGGTATTAAATACCGGTTTGCCATATTCTGGCTGTTTCGGGCAATAGGAAAATCCAGCTGTCTCTTGGGCGGTGAAAGTGCCGGTTGAACTCTAATGTGTCGCTGAATTTGTATTAGGCTACGCTTAATGCCGTTCTTGGCGTTTGTTCTTGACCCTTAATCCGGGTGCCGCTCATGCGTCGGTTGAACCTACAGTTTTAACTTTTCTCATTATGCGTTTTCATTACGCGTTAAAATAAAAACATCACAATGCAATATAAGCATATTATGAAAAAACACACTCTCAAAGCATTGCTACTTATCGTGGTCACAGCATTCGCCACATCGGCTGTTGTAGCCCAGCGCGGAGCCCCGAAATTTCCTGAGTTCCACTATCTCACTGTCAGTTTAGGAGGTGGATATAGCGCTCTGTTTTCCAATATTGACAATACCAATGTCGCTCACAAAACCACTACTCAAGGTGGTCCCGGCGCAACTTTCGGCATCGGTTATGAATACTGTTTCCGTAGCTTCTGGTTGTCGCTCGGTGTGGAAGGTCAGTATATCTCATCGATGATGAGCCCTGGTCTCGATACCCTCCACGTCGGTATGAATGATACCGAAGGCGACCCGTTCACCATGCACTATCGTTTCGACCGCTGGCGCGACAATACCCAGGCCGTATATGTCAATGTGCCATTTATGCTCGGCTTCAATACCGGTCCTTTCTATATGGGCGTGGGCGCCAAAGTCGGCTTCAGCCTCTTTGCTCAAGGTACTAGCCGCCTCGAATACAACACTAGCGCCACCTATGACCAGTTTATCGGTGATTTCGTCGATATGGAAAACCACTACCTTTCCGACCGCATTTCTCAGTCGCCCGATGGTAAACCTACCAAGTTGGTATTCAATCCTAACATTGCGGTTATCGCCGAACTAGGCGGCGAGGTCTATAGTTTCGAGGGCAACAAAAAAATACTGCCTTGGCGTATGAAATTGGGCGCTTATGGAGAGTATGGTTTCACCAATATCAATGGTAGCGCTTCCGACGCGCCAGCCTACGCATTTGGCGACCCGAACCCTGTCGACCTCATCACCCCGGCTTATCTCTCTACGAGCGCTCTTAAAGGCAAATCCGTCAACCCGTTCTATGTAGGAGTGAAACTCACTTTTATGTTCGAACTCCCAGTGCCTCAGAAGTGTAACTGCTTGCAAGACTCTCGTGGCGCATCTTGGCGTAACAACGCTCCGAAAGCTACCAAAAAACAGAAGAAAAACACCGAGCGCGGTCAACAGGATAAAAAAGACTAGTGTCGTACTCCTATCGTAATAAAATTTTGAATTATACATATCAAAATCTATAAGCAGTCTGGTTTTACAACAAGACTTCTCCTCAAAAAACATCATTAGTATGAAAAAACTTAATGTCTACTTGTCGCTCTTGCTAGCTCTGCTGTTTCTGATGCCAGCGACCGACCTTTCAGCTCAGCGTCGCAGAAGGAGCCGTAAGGTCAACCCCAACCTCACCCACTACATCGACGTGTATGGTGGCGCCGGCTATTCGAGCTTGTTTCATAATATACCCGGCAGCTCTATCCCCGGCGGTGGCGCCGGTATGATCGGTGCCGGTTACTTCCTCAAACATAAGTCGGGCTTCAACTTCCGTACAGGCCTTGAGATTATGTTCCTCAACTCCACCACCAAGATGAACAACCTCCAGTACCTTGGGCAGTTCAACTACAACGACCCGCTCACCAATGTCACCATGGACTATCATATGAACTTCGACAACTACTCTGAGCAGCACAACCGTCTCTCTGTAGGTTTGCCTGTCATGTTCGGTGGTCAGTTCAGCCGCTACTACTTCCTCGTCGGCGCCAAAGTCAACTACGGCGTGCTGGGCATGTACTCTATGCGCAGCGACCTTACAACCTATGCTACCGACCCTACTCTCATCGACGACTTGGAGAATATGCCTAACCACACTTTCCAGACTTCGGAACTCGAATTTGGCAACATGAACACTGTCAAATTCGGTCTCGATATCACAGGTAGCGCCGAATTTGGTATATGTCTCGACGAGTGGATGCCCCAAAAAGCAAAAGAACTGAAGCGTGGCCGTTCGCGTATGCCTATCTCTTATCGAGTAGGGCTTTTCGCCGACTATGGCTTGCTTAATATCAATGCCAGCTCTACCGCCGAACGCCATCTGGCTTTTGAAGGCATGTCGGAACCGGACGCTAATGGTACATTTACCGTCCCTGCAGCCAACCTCAATCAGGTACAGCCACGCAGCCTTTTGGCCTCGGAATATGCCAACAAGATGGCTGTCAACCCCTTTGTTGTTGGCGCAAAATTTTCGGTGCTCTTCCAGGTATCGCCAAAACCAAAACCAGTCAAGAAGCGTCCACGTCCACGTCCACGTCCTAAGAATGTCAGCGTCGTACCCGATCCTAACTATTTCTACTGCGCTGTCAGCGACTACGAGACCGAGAAACCTCTCGACGCCCGCATCCAGCTCTTTAACCTCGACGGAGCCCGCGATACTATCCTCGACGTAACCAGCGACCCGACTACCGGTTTCTATATGCAAGAGATGAAGAACCTCCGCGTAGGTATCAAGGTTACCCGCGACGGATATATCGACTATGCCGACACCCTCTTCCAAATCCTCTCGGATACTGTATACGTAGACCTCCAACCTATACAGAAGAAT
>SAMEA104315432__coassemble_997_pt1 | contig 12139 bp, 10 predicted proteins | sample SAMEA104315432__metabat2_low_PE_040 | metagenome-assembled genome bin SAMEA104315432 (sample SAMEA104315432) | gut metagenome | biome: Monkey gut; feature: monkey-associated habitat; material: faeces | place: China | collected 2013 | reverse complement strand
TGCTCCATGACGTGGACGAATGTGTCGGCTATGCCGCAAGCCACTTGAAATGGAGGTATAGAGTATGTCACCTCGGGGTCGAGGATAGAGAAGGTGGGGTATTGTGAGTAGAAGGCAAATTTCTCTTTCTTTTCGATGCTTGATATGACTGCGCCGCGGTTCATTTCGGAGCCTGTGGCAGGCATTGTCATGACAGAGGCGATAGGTATGAGTTCGCCCATACGGCTATTGTCTAGTACGAGGTCCCAAGCGTCGACATCGGTTTTGATAGCTGCAGCTATGAGCTTTGTGCCGTCGAGTGTCGACCCGCCACCTATAGCTATGATAAATTCTATTCCTTCGGCTTTGCCAAGGTTTATTGCTTTGCGCAGAGTCTCTACTTTGGGGTTTGGCTCGATACCCCAAAACTCTACAATGTCGTGGTCCTTGAGGGCTGCGATGACTTGGTCGTATACGCCGTTTTTCTTGACGCTGCCACCGCCGAAAGTGAGCATGATTTTGGTCCGGCGTGAGAATTGGTCGGCAATTTTGGCTATTGATCCTTTGCCGAATATGAGTTTGGTCGGGTTTTTAAATTCGAAATTGAGCATGAGAAGTATGTTTTTTTATTAAGTATCATGATTCTAGATTCTAGATTCTAGATTTTAGATTTTAGATTTATTCGAGGCATCGAGGCTTCGATAGTCTAAAGTCTAACGTCTTGATACTAGCGTCTTGTGTCTTTTAAAACGATTGCATATCGTAGAGTTTTCGGTATTGTCCGTTGAGGGCGAGGAGCTGTTCGTGGGTGCCGCGTTCTACGATTTGTCCTTTGTCTATGACGCAGATGGTGTCGGCCAGGCGTATGGTCGAGAGGCGGTGGGCTACCATGATGGCGGTTCGGCCTTTCATGAGGTGTTCGATAGCCTCTTGTACCAGATGTTCGGATTCGGTGTCAAGAGCCGAAGTAGCTTCGTCGAGGATGAGGATAGGCGGATTTTTGAGGATGGCGCGGGCTATTGATATTCGTTGCCGTTGGCCGCCCGAAAGTAGCGAGCCACGGTCGCCGATGCGTGATTGATATCCGTCGGGCATTTCCATTATGAAATTGTGAGCATTGGCTATACGGGCGGCGGCTTCTACTTCGGCTTGTGTGGCGTGGTCTACTCCGAAAGCTATATTGTTGAAAACGGTGTCGTTGAAGAGGATGGCTTCTTGGTTTACATTGCCTATCAACGATCGGAGGTCGGCCACGGAGAGTTGGCGTATGTCGGTGCCATCGATGGTTATTGAGCCGCTGGTAGTGTCGTAAAATCTTGGTAAAAGGTCGACGAAAGTAGATTTGCCGGAGCCTGATTGACCGACTAATGCTACCATTTCGCCTCGGTGGATTGTGATGTCTATATTGCGTAGTACAGGCTCGGTGGTATATTGAAACGAGACATTGTGAAATGTTATGTTGTCGGTAAAAATGTTGATTTTTACTGGATTGGCGGGTTCTGTGATGTTGTTTTCGGCATTGAGTATCTTGTCTATTCTGTCGAGTGAAGCCATACCTTTTTGTATGCTGTAGCCTGCTTTGGATAGTTCTTTAAAAGGCTGGATGATACTGTAGAATATGACGAGATAATAGATAAATTCGGGTGCTGTGATGCTACCTTTGCCGTCAAGTATTAGCAGACCTCCGTACCAAAGTAGGATAGCGATGACGGCAGTGCCTAAAAATTCGCTTATGGGGTGGGCTAGAGAGTAGCGTATGTGGATGCGGTTGAATGTGTTGCGTATCTGTTCGTTGAGATTTTTGAAACGTATGATCTGTTTGTTTTCAGCGCAGAAGGCTTTGACTATACGTAGACCGCCTAGTGTCTCTTCTATTTGTGAGAGCAGTTCACCGGATAGTTGCTGGCCTAGGAGTGACCGTCGCTTCAGCGAGCGTCCGATTCTACCAATAAGAAGTCCGCTCACAGGAAGAAGGAGGAGCACAAATGTGGTCAAGCGCCAGCTCATAGTGAAAAGCACTGTGAGATAGATGATTATCATTAGCGGGTTTTTGAAGATCATTTCGAGTGAGCTGATGACCGACGCTTCTATTTCTACTATGTCGTTGGTCATTCGGCTCATGATGTCGCCTTTTTTTTCTTGAGAGAAATAGCTGAGTGGCAGGTGGTTTATCTTTGTGAATATCTGGTTGCGGAGGTCGCGAATGATGCCTGTGCGTATCGGTACAAGAGAAGCTGCCGCCAAGAATGCTGTACCTGTTTTGAGCAGAGTCATGACGATGAGGTAGAGTCCGAGACAAAGAAGTGCGGTCGACGCTCCGTGTATGTCGATGATACGTTCGACGTATGCGTACAGGTTGTTTACGCCTATATCCGCATATGATGACAGGTTCGATGCTTCGGACCAGTCGATAATGGCGTGCCGCTGTGTGTTGATGCCAAATAGGATTTGCAAGATAGGAATAATCGATGCAAAAGAGAAGAGATTGAATATGGTGGATATAATATTCAATATAAGATTGGCGACAACAAAGCGACTATAACCAGGTATAAACCGGCGGAAAATGATTCTTATGTTGTTCATTTATTTAGTCTAACTATAGGAGGTCTCAATAAATTCCATGTAGACTGGTTGTGTTGTGAGACCATTTATTTTGAACCCTACCTATACTATTTCCAGACCGAGGACACGTCGGAGTTGGGCAAAGGCCGCATTGCGCTCTTGCATTTTGCGGAATTTTTCTTCGGGAGTGAAGGCTTGGGTTTTTGTTATCGTTTCGTCGATGGTGGTGGTAAGTGTGATTGTGTTGTGGAGATTTTGCGAAAGGAATGTTTCTATCCGCTGGCGATGGTTGTTGATAAACTCTAGTTGGATGTTGTTGACTAAAGTGAGGCGGATATTGTTGTTGTCTATTTTAACAGGTGGGAAGTTGAGCATTGTGCTCGTGGTGTGAGTCTCCTTTTCGAGCGATGTAGCGTAGTTGTTCCAATGTTCGATAAGTTGCTGTTGCGTAAACGAGGCGTTGGAATTCTGATTTATGGGTTGTTGTGGTTGATTTTGTTGTTGTGTGGCGGTGGTTGGGCTTGGTGTTGTTGTAGTTTTGGCAGGTTCGGCGTCGATGGGGCAGTCTAGACGGACTATGTGTACGTCTTTAGTTGCGGTATGATGGTTTTGTTGGTTGGTGAGAGGCGCTGTTGCTTGTTGTTGTGTCGAAACCGGAGATGGTGCAACAGCTGTGATAAACGGCAGCTCCGGTTTAGCTTTTTTTGGTGAATTGTCTGTTGCGAGTCCCGATATTTTTATGAGCATGAGTTCGACCAGAAGCCGCTTGTTGCGGCTGGTCCGGTATTGGTAGTCGCATTCGTTTGCCAGGTCGAGTGCGGAGTAAAGCCATGCAGTAGGGGTTTTGGCCGCTTGCTCTTTGTATCGTGGTGCGATAGAGTCGCCTACTTCCAGAAGTTGGATTGTTTCGGGCGATTTGCTCACCATCACGTCGCGGAGATGAGTTGCAAGTCCGCCTACAAAGTGTTGTCCGTCAAAGCCTTTCGCTAGTATCTGGTCGAAGATGACAAGCGACTCGGGTACGTTGCCTTCGAGTAGGAGGTCGACGAGGCGGAAGTAGTAGTCGTAGTCGAGTACGTTGAGGTTGTTGATGGCATCTTGGTATGTGATGTTGTTGCCGCAGAAACTCACTATTTGGTCGAAGATAGAGAGTGCGTCGCGCATGGCGCCGTCGGCTTTGTGAGCGATAACGTTGAGTGCCGCATCTTCGGCTGTAATGCCTTCACTGTTGGCTACATATCGTAGGTGATTGACCGTGTCGGTCACTTTTATACGGTTGAAATCGTATATTTGGCAGCGCGAAAGGATGGTAGGTATAATCTTGTGTTTTTCTGTAGTGGCAAGAATAAAGATGGCATGGTGCGGTGGCTCTTCGAGTGTTTTGAGGAAAGCGTTGAACGCGGCGGTAGAGAGCATGTGTACCTCGTCGATGATATATACGCTGTAGTGTCCTATCTGAGGGAGTACCTGCACTTGCTCCACGAGGGTACGGATGTCGTCGACCGAGTTGTTGGAGGCGGCGTCGAGCTCGTGGATATTGAAGGAGCGCTGTTCGTTGAAAGCCCTGCACGACTCGCATTCGTTGCATGGCTCGCCATCTGCGGTGAGATTGCTGCAATTGATGGTCTTGGCGAAAATACGTGCGCATGTGGTCTTACCTACACCGCGTGGGCCGCAGAACAGGTAGGCGTGCGCCAAGTGGTTGCTGGCTATCGCGTTTTTCAGCGTTGTAGTCAGCGCCTCTTGACCTACGACCGATTTGAAGGTCTGTGGCCTGTATTTTCTGGCTGAAACTATATATTGTTCCATTGGGTGGATGGTTTGGTGTTATTGTTTTTTTCCTGGCTGTACAGGCTGACATGGTTGAGCTATCTGTACCGGATTTTTGGTTTTAGTGAGTTGTGGCGTTTTTCACTTCTCACTAATAATCAGTCAGGAAGGATAAGTATTGAGTCGCCGTAGAAGCCGAAGTGGTATTTTTCTTTCAGGGCGGCGTCGTATGCGCCCATCTCCTGTTCGTAACCTCCGAAAGCGGCTTGGTTCATGAGCATGGTGCTGTAAGGTAGTTGGAAATTTGATATCAGGCAATGAGCTGTGGTGAATTGGTAGGGAGGGAAAATGAATTTGTTGGTCCAGCCTTCAAAAGGTTTTATTTCGCCGTTGGCGGTAGAAGCTGTTTCGAGAGCGCGGAGAGTGGTTGTACCTACGGCGCATATTTTGCTGCCGCGTTGTGCCGCCGCGTTGAATGGGATTGTAAGACTCTCTTTGACATCCATCTGTTCAGAGTCGGTCTTGTGCTTGGTGAGGTCTTCGACGTCGATGTCGCGAAACATGCCGAGGCTGGCGTGGAGGGTGAGCAAACCCATTTCGATGCCGCGTATCTCCATGCGTTTGAGTAGACTGCGTGTGAAATTGCACGAGGCGGCGGGAATCACTACGGCGCCTTCGTTGCGGGCGAAGATGGATTGATATCGTTCGATGTCGCCTTTTTCCGGTTCGCGGCGGAAGTGGGCCGGTATGGGTGGGTTGCCAAGAGCGTAGAGGTCGCGTTTGAAATCTTCGTGCGATCCATCGTAGAGGAAGCGCACGGTGCGGCCTCGTGAGGTGGTATTGTCTATCACTTCGGCTACCATTGAGTTGTCGGGTCCGAAGTAGAGCTTATTGCCTACACGGATTTTGCGTGCGGGTTCTACGAGTACATCCCAAAGCCTGAGCTTTTCGTTGAGTTCGCGAAGAAGGAACACTTCGATCTTGGCGTTGGTCTTTTCTTTGTTGCCGTGCATCAGTGCGGGGAATACGGCGGTATCGTTGAAAACAAAGAAGTCTTTGTCGTCGAAATATTCTACTAGGTCTTTGAAGATACGGTGCTCTATTTTGTTGCTTTTGGCGTGTAATACCAGCAGACGGCATTCGTCACGCTCGGCGTAAAAACCATTGGTTTTTTCTACAATGTTGCCATTCTCGTCGTATTGTACGGAGCGAGGATACTGGGCTATCAACTCCTCAGGAAGTTTGAATTTGAATTGTGATAGTTTCATAATGTGTACTTTATTTTTCTGTTGTGTCGTCTTGACGTATGATGCCGTTTTCGAGACAGTAGACAAGCTGGTCTACAGGCATGCACTTGTCGAGAGTGACGTCGCCCACACGGGTGCGTTGTAGGGCGGTGAGGTGTGCGCCGGATTGGAGCGCTTCGCCGATATCGCGAGCCAATGCTCTGATGTATGTGCCTTTGCTGCACACTACGCGGATGGTGAGCTGCATAGTGTCGGGGGTGAAGTTGATGATTTCTATTTCGTCGATGACTAAAAGTTTGGGTTTGATTTCCACTTCCTGACCTTTCCGGGCATAGTCGAATGCCCGTTTGCCATCGATTTTCACCGCAGAATATACCGGCGGTACTTGCCATATCTCACCATGAAATTTTTTCAAGGTGTCCTCAATCAGATGCAGGTCGATGTGGGCGGTAGGGAATGTGGCGTCAACAGGATGCTCGAGGTCGAACGATGGGGTGGTAGATCCTAGTTGGAGTGTGGCTATATACTCTTTTACTCCATATTGTAGCTCTTCGATGCGTTTTGTAGCACGCCCCGTACATAGTATCATCACGCCTGTGGCTAGAGGGTCGAGAGTGCCGGCATGTCCTACTTTGAGCTTTTTCTGCCCGATAGTGCGACATAGCACACGTCGTACCCGATTGACTACGTCGAATGATGTCCATTCCAGTGGTTTGTCAATGTATAGTAGTTCGCCTGAAATAAAATCCATGAATCAATGTCGTCGGTCAAATGTGTATTAGAATATGGTGAATGCTATTGTTGCCAGTCCTGCCAGAGCGCAGTAGAGGGCGAAGTATATGAGCTTGCCTTTTTTTACCAGATTGATCATAAATTTGCAGGCGAAGCATCCGGATATGAATGCTGTGACAAAACCTAAAGCCAATGGCCAAAAACCTATGCCGCCCGCTATGATACTGGGGTCTTTGACGGCGTCTATCACGTTGAGAAGCGATTCGCCTAGTATAGGTACTAGTACCATGAGAAAAGAAAACTGGGCAACCACCTCTTTTTTGTTTCCCAGGATAAGGCCTGTGGCTATGGTTGTGCCGGAGCGAGACAATCCGGGTAGAACTGCTACGGCTTGGCCTAGGCCGATGATGAAGGCGTCGAGATACGATATTTTTTCTTTTTTTCGGGGTTTGGAGTAGTAGGCGAAGGTGAGCAGCAGTGCGGTGACAAGTAGACAGCACCCTACTACCATGAGTCCATTGCCAAAGATAGATTCTACATAGTCTTTGAAAAACATGCCTACAACGAAAACCGGTATCATCGACACTATGATTTTTGCCACATAGTCTTTGTCGTCGTTCCATTTTGTTGTGGTAAAAGTACCTTTGAAGAGGTGTATGATTTCCTTCCAAAGGATGACTATGGTGCTAAGTACTGTGGCGGCGTGGACTGTGACAGTAAAAAGCAAATTGTCGGCAGCCGAAGTGTCGAGATTGAGCAGTTGCTGACCGATAGCCAAGTGGCCGCTGCTACTTACCGGAAGGAATTCGGTGAGGCCTTGTAGTAGGCCGAGAATTATCGATTCAAATATGTCCATCGTCTACAGCCTATTTTTTGCTTTTCCACATTATGCCTACAATCACCGATACAAAACCTGTCATGCATACGATAGGGGCAAGTGTGATGCGACGAAAACTAAATACATCGGGGTTGAATTCGGTAGTAGTCGACGATCCATACATCAGGCAGAAACCTATGGCTATTATCGCTACCGATATGCCAATGATGATGTAATTGATTTTGGTAAGTGCAAAATTTTTCATTTTGATATCTATTTTTTGTTCGTTGTATTATACAAAATAGAGTCGGCTGCTCTTCATGCGCAGATATCTGTTGACTGCGGCCAGAGTGGCCAGCAGGTTGATTACTATGCTCATCACAACTATAAGCGCAATGGCAGGTATGAGTATTTCGGGTTGAAGCAGTAGATGGGTCTCTCCTATTTGAATTTGTATGAAATAGGCAAACCCGGCAAGAAGTGCCGATGCCAAGACTGCCGAGTTGGCGGCATTGATGGCAGCCCGTTTGAGGAATGGACGGCGTATAAACGAGTTTTTGGCGCCAACTAGCTGCATGGTGTTGATAATAAACCGTTTAGAATAAATGGATAAGCGTATTGTGTTGTTTATCAACACGATAGAGATGAATAACAATACAAGGGCAATTAGTGAGAAGATGATGGATAGACGGTTGATGTTTTTCGATAGCATCCGGACAATGTCTTCTTGGTAAGCCACTTCGGTTATCCCCTTGAAAATGGCTAGTTTAGGCTTGATGACTTGGTCTATGCTATCTACCGATGCATACTTGGCGTCGACATACACTTCGATGGATGCATTGAGAGGGTTGTAGCCCAGAACTGATGTGGGGTCGTCGCCCATCGCTTCGATATGCTCTTGAAGTGCACTGTCGCGACTGATATACGATATGCGGTTGACCCATGGCGATGCATTGAGATACCGTTCGATACGGTGTAAATCGTTGTCCGATATAGTGTCATTGAGGATGAGCGATAGCGAGATGTTTTCTTTGTTGCGACGAGCTATATTATTGGTTGTCAAGTATAATATAGCTATTACACCGATTACAAGGAGGACTAGCGCTACGCTGATTGTCGACGTAAAGTGGAGGTTGAAAAATGACTCCCGATATCTTTTTTGTTTTTGTTCTGTCATACAATTGGGCTCAATGAGGGCAAATTTCAAAATTTCTTGCAAAGGTACAAATAACTACGCATAGTGCAAAATTATTTGGTTGTTTTTTCTCCTACTCATTTGGTTTTTTATTATTGGAACTTTCTATACATTGCTTTCGCCGCATTTTGGCTAATTCTCAATTCCAATCCTCAATTCTTAACCCAATCCTCAATTCTCAATTATTTCTCCCGAATTAGTGTAACCGTGAGAAATAAGCCGTCCTGGCTTCTTCCGAACAGCAATGTCCGTCCTCCCAGACCATTGCTATTCGGTAGAATCCGAAACGGTAGATTCCGGATGGTTACAAAAAAAACGCCTCGTCAGAGGCGTTGTCTGTTGTTTAAAATACCTGAATGCGTGTCGATTATATCGATTTATCGTATTTTTACGATGTACCCATCGCTTTTGAGCTGGTCGACGATCTTTTGGCGGAAATCACCTTGAATGATTATTTCTCCCTCTTTTGCCGACCCTCCTACACCGCATCGTGTTTTGAGCTTCTTGGCAAGCGATTTCAGATCGTCGTCTGTGCCTACGAAGCCAGTCACGAGAGTCACTGTTTTGCCTGCACGGTGTGAGCGGTCGAGCCGTACTACTAGGTGTTGCTCTTTATTGGGCAGCGTCTCTTGTTCGGTCGTTTCGTCGGTCTGATATTGATAGTCGGGGTTGGTGGAATAGACTATGTTGAGGCGTTGTTTCCAGTCGTTGTTCATTTTAATGCGTAATGCGAAATGTATAATGTGAAATGCGAGATGAGAGTGTTATTGGGCGTTGTCTATCCAAGCGCGCGATGATGCGTCGGAAGGCATGCGCCAATCGCCGCGAGGCGAGAGGCATACACTGCCTACTTTCGGCCCGTCGGGCATGCAGCTGCGCTTAAACTGCTGGTTGAAGAAGCGGCGGCAGAATGTCGATAGCCAATGTGTGATGACGTCATGGCTATACTGCCCGTCAAAAGCGCGGCATGCCAGATGCTTGATTTTGTCCGGTGAAAATCCATAGCGCAGTGTGTAGTACAGGAAGAAGTCGTGCAGTTCATATGGGCCTACAAGGTCTTCGGTTTTTTGAGCTATTTCGCCGTCGGCTGTCGCTGGAAGTAGTTCGGGCGATATAGGTGTGTCGACCACGTCGAGCAGACATTGACGCATGTCGTCGCTCATCTCATATAGCGCGGCATATTTTACAAGATGCCTGATGAGTGTCTTTGGCACACCTACATTGACGGCATACATGCTCATGTGGTCGCCATTGTATGTGGCCCAGCCTAGTGCCAATTCCGATAGGTCGCCAGTGCCTATTACCATTCCGCCGTATTGATTTGACAGATCCATGAGTATCTGTGTGCGTTCGCGAGCCTGTGTGTTTTCATAGGTCACATCGCGTTTTTCGGGGTCGTGGTTGATGTCGGCAAAGTGCTGTACGCAAGCCTCTTTTATCGGTATCTCACGCAGTGTGGCCCCTGTGCGCCCAATCATCTCTATGGCGTTGTGATAGGTGCGCCCGGTAGTGCCAAAGCCCGGCATGGTTACACCTATTATTTTGCTGCGGTCTATGCCAAGACGGTCGGCCGTACGCGCGCATACCAGCAATGCCAGTGTCGAGTCTAGACCGCCAGATATGCCTATTATCATGTGCTCCATGCGTGTGTGGTGAAGGCGCGTGGCTAGCCCCGCTACTTGGATGTTGAATATCTCTTCGCACGACTCCTGCATCGATGTCTCGCTAGGCACAAAAGGTGTGGGGGATATGTGGCGTGTGGGCGTGAAGCTGATGTATTGGTCATACGATATGCGGCGAGCATGCGTTTGTGCGCCTCGGCCGAAAGTAGTGTTGTTTTCCCGGTCGCAGCGTATACGGTCTATGTCGATCTCGCCATAGACTATTTGCGAATCGCTCGCAAAACGATGATTGTGAGCTAGTATCACTCCTTTTTCGGCGATGATGGCATTGCCCGCATATACCAAGTCGGTCGACGACTCGCCAAAACCGGCCGAACTGTATACATACCCCGACAGTGTGCGTGCCGACTGTTGCTTGATGAGTTCTTTGAGGTAATGATTCTTGCCGATAAGTTCGTTCGAAGCCGAAAGATTGAAAATAATCTGTGCCCCTTGGAGCGCTAGCGTTGAGCTTGGTGGTATCGGAGTCCACAGATCTTCGCAAAGCTCGATGCCGAAAGTGTATTCGTCTGTGGCAAATATCAAATCACGTCCGAATGGGATGTTCTTTTGTTCAAAAAGGTCGATAGTAGTAGCGGTGCAGTCGAGCGCCGAAGCAAACCAACGGACTTCGTAAAACTCATTGTAGTTGGGCAGATAGCTCTTGGGAACTACACCTAGTATCTGCCCGCGATAGATGACCACGGCGCAATTGTACAAACTGTTGCATACGAGAAGTGGCGCACCCACAATAATCACTATGCTCAGTTTCTCGCTGTAGCACATTATATCGTTTAGCGCGTCGAGCGATTTCTGCCGCAATAGTTGTGAACGAAACAAGTCGGCACATGTATATCCCGTGATACTCAATTCAGGAAATACTATTGCCGACGCACCATTGGCGCTGGCGTCGTCAATAAGTCCTTCGATACGTGAGGTATTGAAGTCGCAATCGGCAATCTTTACTTCAGGTATGGCCGACGCTATACGCACAAATCCGTAGTTGTTCGATGTAGTCATATTTTTGTATTCAATTTTTGCGGGTCCTTTCCGAAATTCGCTATACAGTGTAGTATTCAACGATAGAGTAGGCTATTGTGCCGATAGCTATTATTATGAGTATTCCTCCTGTCGTTTTGTTGAGTATCTGAAGACCTTTGAGTCCGAAATGGCGGCGGAACTTGCCTACTATCAGAGTCAGAGTCAACCACCATGAGAGCGCTCCTATAAAGATGGATGCAAAGCATACGGCTGTCTTCAATGTATTGCCTGGTTCGATGACTGAAAATTGAGCGAACAGTCCGATAAAGAGAAAGATAATCAATGGATTGCTCAAGCAGAGCAATAGTGCCGATATATAGTCGTTGGCTAGTTCGCTTTTGCTCAGTTTGCGCTTACCTTTTGAGACGATTTCCGGATGTGGTTGCTTAAGAAAAAGGTGAAGACCGAAAAGACCGATTATAAGTGAGCCAACTATCTGAATGGCGGATTGATGACTTTCGACAAACTGTATGATATACGACATGCCAAGACTGACAAGTAGCGCATAAATCAAGTCGGACGTTGTGGCGCCAAGCCCGGTCATCAGTCCATGTGTCTTTCCTCGCGATATAGTGCGCTGTATGCAGAGTACCCCCAGCGGACCGGTAGGCACCGATACGCACAGTCCTATAAATATACCTATTATTATTGTGTTGATCATTGGCTTGTTGTAGTGTTGTCTGTTGATGTGCCCGTTGCGGCATGGCTTTTAATAGAACCCTCCCTATATCTGTCCACTAGAGCTATTACCTTGTCTTTGTCGTCGGGATGAAACCAATTGATGCTCTCGTCGTGTGAAAACCATGTGAGCTGTTTTTTTGCGTAGCGGCGCGAGTTTTGTTGAATCATCTCTATAGCTCGCTCGAGAGTCCAGATGCCGTCGAGATAGTTGAATATCTCTTTGTAACCTACAGTGTTGAGTGCGTTCAGGTGGCGGTGTGGAGCGAGACTGCGCACTTCGTCCACCAGTCCTTCGTCTATCATCCTGTACACACGGATGTTGATGCGGTCGTAAAGCTCTTCCCTGTCGCGGTTAAGACCTATCTTTACGATGTCGAACGACCGTTGTTTCGCCATGCCTGTGTGTAGCGACGAAAATGGCCGCCCCGTCTGCCAGCACACTTCTATGGCATGC
>SAMEA104315432__coassemble_929_pt1 | contig 12753 bp, 13 predicted proteins | sample SAMEA104315432__metabat2_low_PE_040 | metagenome-assembled genome bin SAMEA104315432 (sample SAMEA104315432) | gut metagenome | biome: Monkey gut; feature: monkey-associated habitat; material: faeces | place: China | collected 2013 | reverse complement strand
TCGGGCACGCGGATAGCCATATCGCCCTTTACTTTCACCTGGCAGCCTAGGCGCCAGTTGTCTTTTATTTGTTTACGGGAGAAGTGTACAGTCTCGGTAGGGAGGATTTCGCCACCGCCTTCGTCTACCTGACAGCGGCATTGACCGCAAGAGCCTTTACCACCGCAAGCCGATGGGAGGAATACGCCGGCGTTGGCCATGGCGTTGAGCAGCGAACCACCGGCAGCTACTTCGATGTCTTTCTCACCGTTGAGCTTGATTTTTACATCGCCCGACGCCACAAGGTAGCGCTTGGCAATGAGCAACAGTATGACGAGCAGAATGACTACCGACAGGAAGACCACCAAACTGGTAACCGTTGCCATTGTATTGATTTCTAATAACATGATAGTTTGTTGTGATTATTTTTTGTTCGACATACTGTATTAAATATTCAAACCCGAGAAGCACATAAATGCCAAAGCCATAAGGCCTACGGTGATAAATGTGATACCCAGACCTTTAAGCGGTGCGGGTACTTGGGCGTACTCCATCTTTTCGCGTATAGCGGCGAGACCTACGATGGCGAGCATCCAGCCTATACCGGAGCCTAGTGCGTAAGCCAGTACATCGACGATGCCGGTGATGGCTTTAGGGTCGGTAGGTTCGAGTCCGGTGCGTTGTTGCATAAAGAGGGCTCCGCCCATGATAGCGCAGTTTACCGCAATAAGAGGGAGGAAGATACCGAGCGACGCATAGAGTGATGGCGAGAATTTCTCTACCACCATCTCTACCAGTTGGACGATAGCCGCGATGACTGCGATAAAGAGTATGAAGCTCAGGTAGCTCAGGTCGAGCGTTGCGAAGCTTTCGCCGAGCCATGAGAGTGATCCTGCTTTGAGTACATATGTGTCGAGCAAGTAGTTGATAGGCATGGTGATAAACAGTACGAATGTAACGGCTATGCCTAGTCCTACCGATGTTTTCACGTTTTTCGATACCGCCAGATATGAGCACATGCCCAGGAAGTATGCGAATATCATATTGTCGACAAAAATCGACCGTACGAATAAACTTAGTGTATGTTCCATATATAAAACTAGTTATTGATGGGGTTTATTGTTCTTGTAAATCTTTGTCGACGGAGCGGTGTACCCAGATGACGCAAGCCACGAGGATAAGAGCCATGGCGGGCATCATCATCATACCATTGTTGACATAGCCGGCTTCGTAAAACGATTCGGGAATGATGCGGAATCCGAGGAGGGTACCCGAGCCGAGGAGTTCGCGGAAGAAGGCTACGATGATAAGGATGATAGAGTAACCGATACCATTGCCGAGACCGTCGAGGAATGCGGCGCCCGGCTTGTTGCCCATGGCAAACGCTTCGAGACGACCCATCAAGATACAGTTGGTTATGATAAGGCCGATATAAACGGAGAGTTGGACACTGACGTCGTAAGCGAATGCTTTGAGGAATTCTGAAACGACGGTAACGAGAGCCGCCACAACTACCAGTTGCACGATGATACGTACCGAGTTTGGTATAGTGTTGCGGATGAGCGAAATCACTACGTTGGACATGGCGAGAATTACTGTCACCGAGAGCCCCATCACCAGAGCAGGTTCAAGTTTGACGGTAACGGCGAGGGCCGAGCAGATACCGAGCACTTGTACGGCTACGGGGTTGTTTTTGCTCAATGGGCCGAGAAGAGTATTTTTCAGTTGTTCGTTCATGATCGTTATTCTCCTATGTTTTCAGGTTCAACCATAGAGTTTTCGGCTGGAGCTACAACTTCGGCGGCAGGCTCGGCGGCAGCGGTAGCTGCTTGTTCGAGAAATGCGCTGTAGTTGGCCAGGCTGGTAGCAAGCATAGTCTCTACACCTTTCGAGGTGATTGTACCACCCGAGATGGCGTCTACCTGATCCATGCCGTCGGCTGTCTGACCTGATTTCATCACTGCAATCGATGCGAACTTGCCATCGCGAAGCAGGTGTTTGCCTATGAATGGGTCGCGGAAGCCGGGTGTTACGATTTCGGCGCCCAGACCGGGAGTTTCGCTGGCGTGCGAGAAATAGACGCCATAGATGGTGTTACGGTCTTCGTTGACAGCTACATAGCCCCATATGGCGCCCCAAAGTCCGGCGCCGTTTACAGGCATGATGCATTTTCTCTGACCATCTATCTTAGCCACGTAAATTGGAAATTCTTCGCCTTCTACGGGTTTGTAGTCAAAGTCTGCCACAGGGTTGAGGTCTTTCACCTGGTTGCCTTTGGCGTCGAGGATGAGATATTTGGCGATAGTCTGTTCGTAGGCTGCGGCTGCGTCGGCCGAGAAGTCGACTGCCGGCAACGAGCTGAGTATCTGTTTTTTCTTATCGAGTTTCACGTTGTCCATCTGGCGGCCTTTGAGTGCGCCCGAAATGATGGAGAGGAGGAGCGACACGATGACGATGATCACGATCATATATATCATAGTGTAGCTGTTTGATGAAGTGTTGAGCCCTTTTTTGGCGGCTTTCACCTCTTCAAATTCCGATGCGGGAGCTTTGCATAGAGGGCACTCGGCAGGAGCCTTGTCGCCTTCGTGGATATAGCCGCACACCTTACATTTCCATTTTTTAGTTTCCATATTTTTCGATGTTTTACTTCGTTAATAAATAGGTATACGGTGAGATTATTTGGTAGCGCGGCGCAAGCGGCGTTTGATGTTGGATTGGACTACATAGTAGTCGATGAGGCATCCGAACACGTTCATCAGGAGGATAGCGAGCATCATGCCCTCGGGATAGCCGGGGTTGAGCACGCGGATGACGATAGCCATCATGCCGATGAGGAAGCCATAGATCCATTTGCCTGTCTCGGTGCGGGCCGATGTTACAGGGTCGGTAGCCATGAATACGGCACCGAAGGCAAAACCGCCTAGCACGAGGTGCATATACCATGGGGTGGCTGCTACAGTATTGCCTTCCGGGCCCCAGAGGTTGAATGCCAGTGCTGTGAGTGCACCGCCTACAAATACCGAAAGCATTGTCTTCCAGCTGGCTACACCTGTCATGAGGAGGATTGCGGCTCCTATCAGGATGCAGAGAGTGGAGGTCTCGCCTACCGAGCCGGGTATCCAGCCCATAAAGGCGTCCCAGAAGCCGATGTTTTCTCCCATGATATTGTGGATAGCCGAAGCCTCCACGCCTGTGCCTATTTGTCCGAGAGGGGTTGCGCCCGAGAATCCGTCTACAGCAGTGCCTTCAGCCCACCAGAATGCGTCGCGGGTGCGGACCCACACTTGGTCGCCGCTCATGGCGGTAGGGTATGAGAAGAAGAGGAATGCGCGGGTGATGAGGGCTACGTTGAAGATGTTGTAACCTGTGCCGCCAAATACCTCTTTGGCGAAGATTACGGCAAAAGCGGTAGCGATGGCTGTCATCCATAGTGGTGTGTCGACAGGCACGATAAGGGGGATGAGAAATCCGGTAACGAGGAAACCCTCTTGAATCTCGTGCCCTTTGATTTGGGCGACGGTAAATTCGATGCCAAGACCTACGATATAAGATACCAGCAGGGTGGGGAGTACGGCGAGGAAGCCAAACCAGAATTGCATCCAGAAGCCGGCGTCCTGACCTATGGCCATAAAGTGTTGGTGACCTACGTTCCACATACCGAAGAGCATAGCTGGCACCAGGGCCAGTACCACCATGATCATTGTACGTTTGGAGTCTGTGACGTCGTGTATGTGGGTTCCGCTTTGAGATGTCTCGTTCGGAACGAAGAGAAACGTTTTGAAACCATCGTACACCGAGTGAAGTTTAGCAAGCTTTCCCCCTTCCGAGAAAGTAGGGTCGAGTTTGTCTACGATGTTCTTTAAGAATTTCATAATTATGATGTTATTGTTTTTTCGGTAGTGATTATTCCAGCTCTTTGCGCATGTAGTTGAGGGCTTCGCGTACGATGCTTTGAGTCTTTATTTTCGAGGTACATACAAATTCGCAGAGAGCGAAATCTTCGGGAGCTACTTCATAAGCACCCAGCTGTTCCATGCGGTCGAGGTTGTGTGCTATCATAGCTTTCACCAGTTGCTCGGGCATGATGTCCATCGGGAACACGCGGTCGTACTCTCCGCTCATGATGAAAGCACGTTCACCGCCGCAGAGGCGTGCGTCGAAGTCGAACTGCTTTTTAGGGCAGAGCATGCGTTGGAGTTTGGTGAGATAGAGGCAGGTGTTTGAGAATTTGTTTGTACGTGGCATCGCCCAACCGAGGAGCTCGTCGGCGTGGTCGCCTTCGGCAATGGCTGTGATGCAGCCGGCAAATGGCGAGAGTACGTCGCCGGCATTTGCTTTAAGGCCTGTGAGCGGGTTGCCGTTGATGAGACGTACAGTCTCGTCGGTTGCCACGTTGCCGGCTACGAGGTCGGCGATGGGAGTGCCGCTTATGGTTTTCACATAGGCTGGACGTGCTATTTTAGGGCCGGCTACGGCTACGATGCGTGTGAAATCCAGTTGACCTGTAGTAGCGTAGCCGCCAAGCATGGCCACGTCCTGGATGTTCATGCACCATACTGTTTCGCCTTTGTTTACCGGGTCGAGGTGGTTGATCTGTACGCCCACGTTACCGGCAGGGTGGTTGCCTACAAACTCATTGATCTCTACTCCCTTCATGTCGCGCAATGCAGCCGAGGTGGTAGGGGCTACCGAGTAGTAAGTTTTGGCGATGGCGGCAAGCACGTCGAGGCCGGCTTGAACCGATCCTTCGCGGCCTGCAAGCACATAGTTGTAGTCTTGTGCCAGTGGGGCCGTGTCGAATGCCGACACGAAGATAGCTTTAGGCATTACCTCGGGATTGGCAATCACGTCGTAAGGGCGTTGGCGCACCATAGCGCCGAAACCGGCTTGGAGCATCGACGCTACGATGGCTTCTTTGCCCTGTTTTACCTGGAGGGGTTGAAGCGCCTCTTGTTCATTGCCTTGGCGCTCGATGAGAATGTAAAGCAATTTTCTGCGCTCACCACGTGCCACCTCTTTGACTATACCGCTCACGGGCGATACAATCTTAAGCTCAGGATGTGCTTTGTCAAATAGTACGGGAGTACCGGTTTTCACCTTATCGCCCACTTTGACTGCCACCTTTGCGGTCATTCCTTCATAATGATCAGGCACAATCGACACTGTCGACGATACTACTGTCCCCGACAATTTCTCTTCGGCCGCACCCGACATCTGAATGTTGAGTCCTTGTTTTAGTTTGATAGATTTCATATAATTGAAAAATTTCGAATAAAATTCATAGTTCTTGGCGCAATGACAATAAGTCGTATAAGCATAGTTTTCCTATACAACTTATTGATTGTCTGCGGTATAGCGGTTTGGCGATTAAAGATATTTTTCCATAATGCCTTTACGGCACAAAGTTAGCATTTTTTTTTGACTATCAACTACTTATTTTAATTTTTTTCCTTACGTGTCTGTGCGAGATGTTAATATTCTTATTTACAGTGTATTATAACTATCTATTCCCCAAGACCGGCAGATTTGCCACTTTTGGGGAATAGATGGTTTGTACATATTGAAAAATTATATTACTTTTGTGACAGTAATCAGGAGGCACCCCTTGCGGGGTGCTGGTGGGGAGGCTCTTCTACCCCCGCATGCCCTCCCGTTGGTCGAGCATACGGGGTTAACATCAGGAGGCACCCTCTTCGGGGTGCTGGTGGAGAGGCTCTTCTACCCCCGCATGCTCTCCCGTTGGTCGAGCATACGGGGTTAACATCAGGAGACACCCTCTTCGGGGTGCTGGTGGAGGGACCTCGTGACCCCGCATGGCTCCCTACGGTCGCCATACGGGGATAACACCAAGAGGCACCGCGTTGCGGTGCAGGTGGTACTGGTATCTATATCTCGGTGAGTATGTAATACTTAGTGTCTCTATGAGGTCGTGCTACATAGCTGTTGGCGGTCACACCGCGTAGCGGTGGTTCTTGATGTTAACCGTGTGTCGGAGCCCGAAGGGCGTAGACGCACGGTAGTTGCCACTCCCACTGCACCCCAGCGGGGTGCCTCTTGGTTCAGCTTCTTGTTGTCAGCTAGCATCACGGCTTAATGCCGCTGCACCCCGGAGGGGTGCCTCTATCCGGTATAATCCAAAAAACAATTCTATATGACTTCGCTAAAACAACTTGTACTGAGCAATCGAAGCTACCGACGCTTTGATCCTCACGCTACTATCGGCCGTGAGCTGTTGCTTTCGTGGCTCGACTTGGCGCGCCAGACTGCTGCCGCCCGCAATCTCCAATCGCTCAAATATGCCCTCTCGGTCGACGCCGACACCAACGGCCGTATCTTCGACCAACTCAAATGGGCCGGTTATCTTCCTGATTGGAATCCCTCTGCCGACGAGCAGTCCGCCGCCTATGTCGTCTTCTGTAACGACAAAACCCTTTCGCCCGCCACTCCTCAAATCGATCTCGGCATTCAAGCGCAAACTCTCCTGCTTGCCGCTACCGAAGCAGGCTATGGCGGTTGCATCTTGCTGGCGTTCAACAAAGCGAATGTGGCTCAGATTCTTTCACTGCCCGAGTGTCTCGACCCGGTGCTCGTCGTAGCCCTTGGCCGTCCTGCAGAGCGGTGCGTCATTACCGACGTGGTCGATGGTGATATCCGCTACTATCGCGACGAGGCTGGCGTGCATTTTGTGCCCAAACGATCGATGGATGAACTGGTTATATAGCGTGACGGACAGGAATGTCCGTCCTCCCAGTGAATGCAAAAAGCGTTGGTTTCATCGGTGAAACCAACGCTTTTTACAGATACTGTTACTTATCGGCGGTGAGACGCTTTTTGCGCGGCGGCTATGTCGCGCATGAGCTTGGGGTGTGATTGGACAAACTCCAGTCCGGTGCGATAGCCTATTTGGTATATGGCGTAAAACTTGTTGAAGTCGGTAGTGGTGTAGTCGTGATTGACAGGGACACTTATCACATAGTCGGCCATCTTCCTGCCTTCGTGCGTGTTTTCGTAGATGAGGAGCGAGAGGGCGCGTGTGAGCACTCCGCCCATGTTTGATACCGGCTTGCGGTTCTCGGCTGCGTTGACGTCGACAGCTATCAGTACCGTGCAGCGTGGCCGGATAGGTTGCGCCGGCAGGTTGTTGTATATGCCACCGTCGATATGTAAGTCGCCGTCGATTACTGTAGGGGCGAAAAAACCGGGTATACAGCTTGACCCTTGCAGATATTCCACCAAGTGGCCTCCGGTGTGGCGTATCACTTCGCACTCTTTGGTAAGATTGGTGGCGCAGCAGTAAAAAGGCATCTTGAGCGAATCGAACGAGTTGTGTGGCAGGTATTTGAGTAGTATCTTGTGTAGTTTGTCTTGCGATGATACACCGAGCAGGTCGTAGGTGTTGCGGAGTGATATGTTTGAAAATGAGGTAATTCGGTAGAGTTGCTCTGTTTTTACCATCTCGAAGATGTCCAGGGGCGTCAACCCGTTGGCATACATAGCGCCTACGAGCGCACCCATGCTGGTGCCCGACACTATCTCGGGGTGTATGCCATTGTCTTCAAGAGCCTGAAGTACGCCGATATGGGCGAAACCTAGCGCGCCGCCTCCGCTCAAGGTGATGCCTACAGGTGCCTTTTGTGCCGGAAGAGAGACGACACAAAGCAGTATAATATATATTGTCAATATCCGTTTCATCGAAAATTGTATAGGTTTTATGGTTGTATAGTCTAAATCCGGATGTGATTTGTAAATCGGAGACGTCATGTAATACTAGCGATACTAAATGATTTGAGTCTCTAACTGTTGAAGATTCTCTCGTATTTGTTGTATTTTACCGTAGTCGACAGCTGGTAGTAAGTATTCGTCGGCCGATGGGGCGGCCATTGTGGCGTTTGGGTTGCGGTATAGCATAGGGCTTTCGATTGTGCGCTGTGCCGAGAAGTGAAATTCTTGGGCGGAGGTGCGTAGGGCTATCGTCTCGATGTTGTCGGGGCTGATGCCGCAGCCCGGCATTATGATGATGCGGCCGGCGGCTTGCTTTACCAGTTGGCGTAGGGTGTCGATGCCTTTTTCCGCGGTGGCGCACCCGCCCGATGTTAGCACGCGGTGGCATCCGAGTCCGATGATCTTCTCTAGGGCTTCGCTCATGTCGCGGCACATGTCGAAGGCGCGGTGGAAGGTGATGCTCATCGTGCCGGCGGCGTCGACCAGCTGTCGCATGGCGTCGGTATCTACATCGCCATTTTCGGTGAGGCAACCTATTACTATGCCGTCGGCTCCTAGTCGGCGGGCAGCTGCTATGTCGGATTTCATGCACTCAATATCTAATGCCGAATAGCAGAAGTCGCCTCGTCGCGGGCGAATGATGACATGCAGCCTGGTGGTCGTAAGGAGCGACCGCGCCATCGCTATCTGGCCATATGACGGGGTGAGCCCGCCTTCCGACAGTGCCGAGCACAGTTCCACTCTCTCGGCGCCGGCACGTTGTGCTTCGACGGCATCCTGTGCCGAGCCTACACATATTTCGGTCTTGAAAATCGCCATTTCGTGTTTTAAACGTTATTTTTCTTTAAACTTGCTAATCCACTGTTTTGTTGTCATACGGTTTGCGGACATGCCAAAATCATGTCTCTGCAATCATGCTGAATCAAACCAGACAAACTTATTTCCGTCCGAAGTCGGCAGGTATTTCGCCCCATGAGTTGGTGTCCCATTTTATTATTCTGGTGGTGTAGTGGTTGGCGGCGAGCCAACGTTCGGCGCGGGCTATCAGGTCGAATATCGGTGTGTTTTTGAGGGTGCGCTCCAACTTGGTTCGGCATTTTTTGTTGCGTACCCACGCTATGGCGTTGGCGCTGTCGGAGTAGATGGGTATGGGCGAATTTCGCTGTTTCAGAAGAGCCAGTCCATGCACAAGAGCTAAGAATTCTCCGACGTTGTTGGTGCCCTGTTCCAGCGGCCCGATATGAAATATCTCTTGACCCGTTTCGGTACATACCCCTCGATACTCCATCAAGCCAGGATTTCCGCTGCAAGCGGCGTCTACGGCTATCGACGGGGTGATAATCTCTTCCGACGACTCTGACGCAGCCGCCGGTCGCACTACATCCCAATAGTTCTGTTTGAATGCCGCCGATGCCTCTTCTCTCGTCGGGAAGCCTTTGAATTGGGCTCCTTCAAATCCGTGTGTATTACGACGGCAGTCGTCCCACGAGTCGAAAATACCCGTTTGACGACCGCGCCATATCACATAGTAATTGTTCTTTTTTGCCAATGTAGGTCGGTTGAAGAGGTTATATGTATATAGTGTCGATACTATTTTCTGAAAATGTTGGTTGCGTTGGCCTGAGCGGTAGGAGTTACTACCAAGTCGTTGATGCACACGTGAGGAGGGAGCGACACGGCATAGCGTATCAGCTCCGCTATGTCTTCGCCGGTGAGAGGCGTCATGCCATCGTAGGTTTTGTCGGCGCGCTCTTTATCGCCTTTGAAACGCACAATCGAGAATTCGGTCTCTACCGCACCAGGGCAGATGTTGGTCACCTTGATGCCATATTTCAGCATGTCGATGCGCATGCCTTTGCTTATGGCGTCGACGGCATGCTTTGTGGCGCAATACACATTGCCGTTGGCCGGCGGTAGAGCAGAGGTTGACGATATGCCCCTTGCCGCGCTCGCACATGATAGGAGCCACTGCTCGCGACATATATAGCAGACCCTTGATGTTGGTGTCGATCATGCGCTCCCAGTCGTCGGTTTCACCCTCTTGGATAGGGTTTAGTCCTACGGCCAGACCTGCGTTGTTGACCAGTACGTCTATGTTGCGCCATGCTGCGGGCAGACCGTTTATTGCGTTTTCCACCTCCTCTTGGCGGCGGATGTCGAAGCAGAGAGCCAGTGCGTCGGCTTTGTAAGTGATGCCTACAAGTGCTTTCAGTTCCTCCAGACGGTCGGCGCGGCGACCTGTCAGTATCAGATTGTAGCCGGCGTCGGCTAGTGCGATGGCTGTAGCGCGTCCTATTCCCGATGTGGCGCCTGTGATGAGTGCTATCTTTCTCATGTCGATGTAGTTTGTATTTTGTTTGTTGTTGATTTACAATGATATATTTGTCGATTGACATTGTCTGATTTCGACGTTCAAAGGTAGTAATTTTATTTTAATATCGACCTATTATTTTCAGAAATTTCTTTCACTTCATCTATTGTGTTGTTACTCATGCCGCTTTTTTAGCAAAAAAAATTTTTTTATTCGTTTCAACCTACTTTTTTTACTGATTATGCATTCAGTTTCATTTTTTATTCGTATCTTTGCGCTCTGTAATGATGCGTGGGTTTCTACTCGCACTATTGTCTCCTGAAATTTGACTATGTTTCATTATTTAAAAATTTTTCCTATGAAAAAACTATCATTTTATCTGTTTTCAGTACTAGCTGTACTTTTCTCTTTCACCGCTTGCGGTGGCGAAACTACCGATCCAGACAAACCTGAAGATCCTGACAAACCGGGTACTACCGGCACTTACAATGTATTGCCTGTTGAAGGCGTTTATTTTGGTGCCGCCCAACTTGGTGAAGGTACGGCTTCTTATGTTTACACCTTTGCGGAAAAAGGCATTACGGTGAATAGCGAAGGCGCTGTCGAAGGTACTGGTGCTCTGTTCTCAGTGTTCCTCGTTACCGAAGGATCACTCGATCTAAATCCTGCCGCAGGTACATATGCTATCACTGATGTCCAAGCTATCCAATCTTTTCCTGTAGCTATCGCAGGTCTGCAAGGTCAAAGCGGTCCTATAGGTTGCTATGTCAATTTATATAAGGATGGCAAATCGACCGATGTATTCTACCTCACCGGCGGTTCTGTAAAAGTAAGCGGCTCGGGAGCCGGCTTTACTATCGCTCTCGACGCTACCGATGCCGATGAAGTCGCCTATAAATTCTCTTATACCGGCGCTATCGAGATGTATAACTTCCCCTATGGCGACGAAAGCGCAAAAACTTCATTCACAGCTACCGCAACCCAAGTCGTGGCTCGGTACTACGTCGGTCAGGGTTTTGTCCAATATGCTTATGAACTCACTTTGGATAATGGCTATATGGCTATGATTCCATTCTTTACTGCTGCAGGTGACGCTTATGACAATTTCGCTCAAATAGCAGGTACCTACAATGTCGCTCTTAATTATAGTATTGGCGATATCCCCGCATCTGTCGGATATGATGGCCAATATGTGAATGCTCCATTTGTCGGCAAGGATTCAGGACAGGGCTTGACTGAAGTATACTTCATCACCGCCGGTAGCATGACTATCGCTGCCGATGGCGCCGCTAATGCTTCGTTCACTTCGTTCGGCGGCAGCAAATTCAATCTTACTGTCAACGCAGGTTACACCATCACACAAGCACAACAAGCAGCTCCAGCCGCCCGTGCTCTCAACATAGCAAAAGAGCAGGTTGCTTTCCGCCCTGTATCTTTCATTCGCTAATGGAGATTATTCAGTAGCTTTTATATGCAATAGCGTGCAAAGTTGCTGATTAGTAGACAATACAAGCACCCTTGGACTTAGACCCAAGGGTGCTTTTTTATACTCCGGTACTTTGTCGTTTGACATAATATAATATTGAAGTAGAGTGATTTATATGCCGGGTATAGATGATTTCAAGTTTTTTTGACGTTAAAGTTTGCTAAATTTGCGTTTGTATGTTGCAAGATTAAAAACAAAAGACTATCTTTGCAAACGAAAAAGAAGTGTAATTATTACAATTCTAAAGTCACATTATGAATATTAATCCCGAATTATGCGAAGCGAAGCTATCGACGTACTCATCAAGCACCGCATCCGTCCATCGGAGCAGCGAATCGCTGTCATGCAGTACCTTATCACTCACCGCACTCATCCTTCGGTCGATACCATTTACGAAGACCTGCATCCGTCGATGCCCACTCTGAGCCGCACCACAGTATACAATGTGTTGCGTAGCTTGGTGGAGAAAGGAGCTGTGCTCATGCTTACTATCGACGACAAAAACGCTCGTTTCGACGCCGATATCACCCCGCACTCTCATTTCCGCTGCAACTCTTGTGGCGAACTCTTCGACCTGCCTCAGCCTGTCGTCGGAGACCTCGACGCCCCGGGTTTCCGCATTGACGACATCCATATCTACTACCGTGGTATCTGCCCCAAATGCCAAAAAAATTAATGAGGACTTCAGTCCTCGGCAAAAAATAATCCATGAGGACTGAAGTCCTCACTACTCTATGGTAATGAGGACTTCAGTCCTCATGTCCTCATGAAAAAATAATTATCAATTCAAAAATCAAGTTATACTCATACTAATCCCCTTAAAATATTACAACTATGAAAAAATTCATTTGTACCGTATGCGGTTATGTTCACGAAGGAAACGAAGCTCCAGAATTCTGCCCACAATGCAAGCAGCCAAAAGAGAAATTTAAAGAACTCGTTGAGACGGATAAACTTCAGTTCGTCACTGAACACGAGATAGGCGTAGCCAAAGGTACTGGCGAAGAGATGATCAAAGACCTCAATGCGCACTTCCTCGGTGAAGCTACCGAAGTAGGTATGTACCTTGCTATGAGCCGTCAAGCCGACCGTGAAGGTTATCCTGAGATAGCCGAAGCTTTCAAACGCTACGCCTGGGAAGAGGCCGAACACTGCGCTAAATTTGCCGAACTTCTCGGCGACGTGGTTTGGGATACCAAAACCAACCTTGAAAAACGCATGAATGCCGAAGCCGGTGCTTGCGAAGACAAAA
>SAMEA104315432__coassemble_897_pt1 | contig 13075 bp, 11 predicted proteins | sample SAMEA104315432__metabat2_low_PE_040 | metagenome-assembled genome bin SAMEA104315432 (sample SAMEA104315432) | gut metagenome | biome: Monkey gut; feature: monkey-associated habitat; material: faeces | place: China | collected 2013 | reverse complement strand
GGCTGTACATGTGAAACCTATTGAAGCTATGAACGCAAAATAGTATGGATTTTTTCAATGAAATATGGATGACACTCATGCGCAACAAGTCGCGTAGCTTGCTCACCGCCTTTGGTGTGTTTTGGGGAGTGTTTATGCTTGTTGTACTTATGGGATTGGGGCAGGGCATACGACGTGGCATATTAGCAGGTACGGAAAATATGGCTACCAACTCGGCTTTTATTTTTAACAATCCGACGTCGATGCCATATATGGGTTTTAAGAAGGACCGTCAATGGTCGATGACCGAAGATGATATCGATGCGCTCAGGTCGCATATTCCCCAGATAAAATTTTTTGCGCCTGTGATATGGGGTGCTTACCAGCAGCAAGGCAACGTGGTGCGTGGTTCGAAAATTGGAGCATACCGTGTGATGGGGTTTACCAACGACTATACTCGTGTCATGCCGCTTAAAGTGCTTGAGGGACGTTTTGTCAACGACTTCGACGAGCGCGATACACGCAAAGTGTGTGTGATAGGTGTGCGTGTGAAGAACGACCTTTTTCTCCCTTCTGAGTCGCCTATCGGTAAACTCCTTCGTGTCAATGGCATATATTATAGAGTGGTTGGTGTGGTGGAGCAGTATACTGACAATGTCAACTTTTTCGGCTCGACCGAAGAGATGGTCATCTTGCCTTTCTCGACAGTGCAACAGGCCAACAATATGGGGCGTAAACTGCATTCGTTGTGCATCTCGGTGGGCGACGATGATGATATAGCGGCTATCTCCGATAAGGCCGAAGCGATTATCCGTCAGCGCAATATGATACACCCCGACGACGATATGGCTGTCGGCTCGTTCAATCTGCAAGAAATATTTGCTATGTTCAACGCTATGTTTATGGGTCTCACCACGCTGATATTAATAGTGGGGATTGGCACACTGCTTGCCGGCGTGGTAGGCGTGAGCAATATCATGCTTATCACAGTGCGCGAGCGGACCGTGGAGATTGGTATCCGCCGTGCCCTAGGTGCTACACCTGCCATTATCCTTCGCCAGGTGATGACCGAAAGTCTTGCGCTCACCTTTATTGCCGGCATGATGGGTGTGGTGGTGGCCGTACTGCTGTTAGGGACAGCCGAAGTGGTGCTCGCTAGTGCTGATGTGATGATTAAATCGGTGCAGATAGATTTGGTTACAGCCATCGCCGCTGTCATTATCATATCGATAGCAGGCGTCTTTGCCGGCTACCTCCCCGCACGCCGAGCCCTTTCTATCAAAGCTATTGAAGCGCTACAAGAAGAGTAGCCTACAGTAGTGCAGTGCCATTTCCTTAAGGTTCTTAAAGACCCTAAGCCCCCAACAAAAAAACAAACAAAAACAGATATGAAAAAGAAATCGTTCAAAACAGTTGTAATCCTCTCGTTGCTAGGAGTGGTTATTATAGGTACATTCGTCTATCTCTTTCTTAAATCTAGACCTCAGAAAGTCGAATATGAAGTGGTGACTCCCGTGGTGGGTACGGTGGCCAACAAGACTGTGGCTACCGGTAAAATTGAACCACGCGACGAGGTGCTTATCAAGCCTCAGATATCGGGCATAATCAGCGAAATATATCACGAGGCTGGCGAAGTGGTCCGCAAAGGCGATATCATAGCTCTTGTCAAGGTGATACCCGAAATGAGTTCTTTGAGTCAGGCCGAGAGTCGCGTCAACATAGCCAAAATTGATTACGACCAAGCTCAGACCGACTATTCGCGTGCCGAAAAACTGTTTGACAAAAAGGTGCTCTCCGCCGAAGAGTTTGAGAAAGAACGCGTAGCCTACAGCAAAGCACGCGAAGAGTATCAAGTGGCGCAAGACAATCTGGAGATAGTGCGCGACGGTATAGCACAACGTTCGGGTCAGTACTCCAATACACAGATTCGCGCTACTATCGATGGTATGATACTTGATATACCTATCAAAGAGGGCAACTCGGTGATACAGAGCAATAATTTTAACGATGGTACCACCATCTGCACTATTGCCGATATGAGCGATATGATTTTTATCGGTAAAATCGACGAGAGCGAAGTCGGACGTTTGCGCGAAGGTATGAACATGACTCTCACGATTGGTGCCCTTCAAGATGTGAAGTTCGACGCCACGCTGGAATATGTGTCCCCAAAGGGTACGGAGGAAAATGGCGCTGTGCTTTTTGAGATAAAAGCAGCCGCCTCTATCCCCGACTCGGTGCTTGTGCGCGCCGGGTATAGCGCCAATGCAGAAATCACTCTCCGCCAACACAACAATGTGATGACTATCCCCGAAGGGTCGGTCGAAATGCAAGGCGATTCCGCTTTTGTTTATCTCCTTGATACTACTCTGGCCAAGGAGCAAATATTCATACGCAAACGAGTAAATGTAGGTCTGTCGGATGGTATCAATATAGAGATAACCGACGGAATCGAACCCACCGACCGCATCCGTGGCCTGCAGAAATAACATACAATCCCACAAACTATAACATCTATAACCCCTAGAATCGCTAGAACCAAACTAAACCAGACCAACCCAAACAAAATCAGACTAAACTATGAAACGATTACTATTAATATTGAGTGTTGCGTTTGCTTCGGCCGTGGCTGCCAATGCGCAGTGGTCGCTCGATTCTTGCATAGCTTATGCCGAAGAGCATAGCTTCGATGTGCAGCGTGCTATCGTGAGCCTTCGACAGGCCGAAATAGCCGAGCAGAGCGCCCGAGTATCTATGACCCCATCGGTCAATGCTGGTATAGGGCAAGACTTCTCGTTTGGCTTGGCTCAAGGTGCCGACAACGTAAAACAGCAGCGCACTCAAGCATCTACCTCTTTCAATGCCTCGGTGCAGATGCCTATCTTCACTGGTCTGCGCGTGACCAATGCCATACGTCGTACCAAAATTGATACCAAAGCAGCTTTAGCCGAAGTAGAAAGCCTGCGCGACAACATAGCTGTCAACGTGGCATCGTATTATCTCAACGCTCTATATTGCCGCGAAATGGTAGCTATCAATAGTGAGCAACTGGCACAGCGCAAGCAGTTTTTGGACTATACCAGAGAGCTAGTCGTAGGTGGAAAGAAGTCGGAGAGCGAACTATATGAAGCCGAGGCTCAGGTCGCACAAGACTCGGCCGAGCTTATCGATGCCCGTGTCAATTATCGCACTGCTATCATAGATCTATGCCAGTTGCTCAATGTAGTGGATGTAGCGGATTTTTCGCTCGATACGATATCTACCGCTGACGTCGAATCAACTCTGCTCAATCCAGTTGAAGAGGTGTATCAATATGCTCTAAATCACCATCCTTCGATGCGTGCGGCTCTATTGAAAACCGAGAGTGCTCAATTCTCGATAAAAGAAGCTCAGGCCGATTACTACCCACAATTGTCGCTCAATGCTAGTTGGGGCACAGGTTATTATCATGTGTTTCGTTTCAGCAATCCCGCCTTTGGCCGTCAGTTTGTCGACAACGGTTCTGAAATGATAGGCCTTTCTCTCTCAATACCCATCTACAATCGTATGCAAGTGCGCAACAACGTAAAGCAGCAGCGCAACGCTTTGACTCTTGCTTATATCGATATGAATCAGAAAGCGTCGAAACTCTACAAAGAGATTCAGTCGGCATACTCTGGCGCACTTTCGGCACAAGAGAAATACCGGTCGGCTTTGACATCGTATACCACCAGCAAGAAAGCCCTCGACTATGCACTCGCAAAATACGAATCGGGTCGGATGAACTCATACCAATACAACGAAGTGCAGTCGCGCTACGCCCGTGCGGCGGCCGAACTCACTCAAGCAAAATATGAATTTACTCTCCGCAACCGAATTCTGCGGCACTACATGTAAGCGCTACATGCGTAGAACCGGTATTAATTCCGTAACCATCCGAAATCATCCGTCTCGGCTTCTTCCGAACAGCAATGGACCGGGAGGACAGACAGGATAGTGAAAAGTGAAAAGTGAATAACCCATTTGATATCGGTTATTCACTTTTCACTTTTTTGCTATTCATTGTTTTTGAAACACCGCCATGGTCCACTCCTCATCTACTGTGTGAGTGATGTATGTGAGCCTCTCGGCTTGAGCCGATTGGCGCACTATGTCGAGGTCGGCAGTGTAGTATCCGCTAGTGATGAGGGTGGCACCCGGGCGCATGGCAGCTGCATAGAGATGCATGTCGGCAGTGAGTATGTTGCGGTTGATATTGGCAAATACTACGTCGTACAGCGATGTGCGGTCGGTAAGCAGCGATGCATCGCCAAGGTCGATTTGGCATTGGTCTACACCATTGGTAGCGCAGTTGTCGCGTGCATTTTGCCAAGCCCATTGGTCGATGTCGATTGCATCCACCCACGACGCTCCTCGTTTCGATGCCAATATGCCAAGTACGGCAGTACCACAGCCCATGTCGAGCACCTGATAGCCAGTGAGGTCGTGGTCGAGTATCCAGCGCAGTATCATGCGTGTGGTTTGGTGGTAACCTGTGCCAAAAGATTGTACTGGGTTGATTGTCACATCGTACGGATAATTGCGGTCGAGCTTATGGTTGGCGGCATGGATGCAGCAGCGGTTGTCTACTACGATAGGTTCGTAGCCATTTTGTTCCCACACTGCATTCCAGTTGCGGTCTTCAATCTCGTCTATCCGGTATGTAATGAGCGATGGATCTTCGATTTCGAGCGTTTTTATTACGTCGACCATCGCTTCTTTTGAAAAAAGCGATGTGGGGCAGTAGCCTACCATACCTCTGCTCGTCTCTTCAAAGCATTCAAACCCTATATCGGCAAGCTCGGCCATCAGCAGATCGGCGGCATACTCCTCGCACTGGTCGGTGCGGAATGTCACTTGAATATAGTTCATAGTGAAAACGGATAAGTGAAAAGTGAAAAACCGAGATTAGTTTGATTATTAGACATTACACTATTTCGGTTTTTCACTTTTCACTCTTAGTTGATGTGTTGTAGTGCGTAGTCCATGCGGCGGAGGGTTTCGTCTTTGCCGAGGACAGCTGTGACTTCAAACATGTGAGGGCCTTTGAGTTCGCCAACGAGCATTAGGCGGAATGGGTTCATCACGTTGCCTAGGCCGTAACCTTTCTTCTCGCACCACTCTTTGACGTGGGCTTCCGAAGCATCGGCATCGTTGTAGTTGTCCCATGCTGCCATCACTTCGCGCAGTTCGCGCATCATAGCCGGGGTCTCTTCTTTCCAGCGTTTTGCTACGGCTTTTTCGTCGTATGCGGTAGGGGCAATCCAGAAGAATGAGCAGAGTGGCCACAGTTCGTTGACGAAGTTGACTCGGCTCTTCATATAGCCCACCACTTGAGTGGCTTTTTCCATTGTGGCACTTACGCCGGCGGCTTCGATGTCGTGCATGAATAGGCGGGCTATAGTTTCGTTGTCGGTCATCTGTAGATATTGGTGGTTGAACCAGCGGCCTTTTTCGTAGTCGAACTTGGCGCCGGCTTTTGAGCAGCGTTCGAGTGAGAAGAGGCGGATGAGGTCGTCCATCGAGAGAATTTCTTGGTCGGTGCCCGGGTTCCAGCCTAGCAGGGCGAGGAAGTTGATTACAGCTTCGGGTAGGTAGCCGCTCTCGCGGTATCCCGAAGATACGTCGCCAGTCTTAGGGTCGTGCCATTCGAGAGGGAAGACGGGGAAGCCAAGGCGGTCACCATCACGTTTCGATAGTTTGCCGTTGCCATCAGGTTTGAGCAGGAGGGCAAGGTGGGCAAATTGTGGCATAGTATCTTCCCAACCGAAGTAGCGGTAGAGTAGTACGTGGAGTGGTGCGCTAGGGAGCCACTCTTCGCCGCGGATCACGTGCGATATCTCCATCAAATGGTCGTCGACAATGTTGGCCAAGTGGTACGTTGGCAGGTCGTCGGCCGATTTGTATAGCACTTTGTCATCGAGGATAGATGAGTTGACATGTACGTCGCCACGGATTATATCGTGTACGACAATATCTTCATTTGGTTCGATTTTTACGCGTACGGTATATTTGTCGCCGCGATCAATGCGTTCTTTTACTTCGTCGGCACTGAGTGTGAGGGAATTGGTCATCGACATACGGGTCGATGCGTCGTATTGGAAATTGGCTATCTCTGCACGTTTGGCTTCTAGTTGTTCAGGTGTGTCGAAGGCGATGTAGGCATGGCCGGAATCAAGCAGTTGCTTCACATACTGACGGTATATGTCGCGGCGTTCGCTCTGACGATAAGGACCGTGGTCACCGCCAAACGACACGCCTTCGTCAAATTTGATGCCGAGCCATGTCAAGGCTTCGATTATGTATTCTTCGGCACCAGGCACGAAACGGTTTGAGTCGGTGTCTTCGATGCGGAATATCATGTCGCCGCCGTGTTGGCGTGCGAAAAGATAGTTGTAGAGGCATGTGCGCACACCGCCTATATGGAGAGCTCCTGTCGGAGAGGGAGCAAAACGAACACGTACTTTTCTATTCATTGTTGTTGGTTTGTTGGGATTCGAAAAAGGAAGATGGTTAATTAGCCGAATATCTTGTATAGCAGTTGTGTGACGCACGACACTATGATGCTGAACAGCAGTGCCCACCAAAAGTTCCGTACTGAAAATGAGTCGAGTAGTCCGCTGGCTATCTGTATAATGACAGCGTCTATTACGAAAGTAAACAGGCCGAGAGTGAGAATAGTTACAGGTAGGGCAAGCAGTTGGAGTATAGGTGCTACTATGGCGTTGAGTATACCGATGACCGCAGCTACTATAATCGCACTCCAATAGCTGGTGACCTCAACTCCCGGTAGAAATTTGGCTGTAAGAAATACAGCTAAGCCTGTGATCAGAAGATTTGCAATTATACCCATGAGATATTTTTTTGAAAATAGAGACGTAGGTCATCGTTGGTGCCGGTGCATACGTCTCTATTTGTATTACTGTTATTTAATGTTGACGGAAAGTGCCAGTTCGTTGAGCTGGGTGTCGTCAATAGGAGCCGGGGCGTCGATCATGACATCTCTTCCGGCGTTGTTTTTTGGAAACGCAATGCAGTCGCGTATCGAGTCGAGGCCAGCAAAGAGCGATACAAGACGGTCGAGTCCGTATGCCAATCCACCGTGAGGAGGTGCACCATATTTGAATGCGTTCATGAGGAAGCCAAACTGCTCTTCGGCTTTTTCAGGAGTGAATCCGAGTAGTGCAAACATCTTGTGTTGGAGAGCGCTGTCGTGAATACGTATTGAACCACCACCTACCTCTACACCGTTGATTACCATGTCGTAGGCGTTTGCACGTACGGCACCTGGGTCGGTGTCGAGCAATGGAATGTCTTCAGGTTTTGGCGAAGTGAAAGGGTGGTGCATGGCGTAGAAACGGTTGTCTTCTTCGCTCCACTCAAATAGTGGGAAGTCTACCACCCAGAGGCATGAGTATTGGTTTTTGTCGCGTAGGCCAAGTTGTGTGCCCATCTCAAGACGGAGCTCGCAGAGTTGTTTGCGCGTGCGGTTTGCGTCGTCGCCCGAAAGGATGAGTATCAAGTCGCCAGGCTCGGCATTCATAGTGGTGCGGAGGTTTTGGAGCACCTCTTGGGTGTAAAATTTGTCGACACTAGATTTTACGTTGCCATCGGCTTCTACTCGAGCATAAACCATACCTTTGGCGCCTATCTGTGGACGTTTTACAAATTCGGTGAGAGCATCGAGTTGTTTGCGAGTGTATGATGCTGCGCCTTTTGCGCGGATACCGCCTATATATTTGGCTTGGTCAAAAACTGAGAAGCAGTGGCCTTGAAGCACATCCATCAGTTCGACAAAACGCATGTCGAAACGGGTATCCGGTTTGTCGGAGCCGTAGTAGCGCATGGCGTCGTGCCAAGTCATGCGAGGTAGGGCTGGTATGTCGATGCCTTTGATAGTTTTGAAGAGGTGGCGGCTCATGCCTTCAAACATTTGCAGCACGTCTTCTTGTTCGACAAACGACATTTCGCAGTCGATCTGTGTAAATTCAGGTTGGCGGTCGGCGCGGAGGTCTTCGTCGCGGAAGCATTTCACTATCTGGAAGTAACGGTCGAAACCGCTCACCATGAGTAGTTGCTTGAAAGTCTGCGGAGATTGTGGCAAGGCGTAGAATTGGCCTTGGTTCATGCGGCTGGGCACTACAAAGTCGCGGGCGCCTTCGGGTGTCGATTTGATGAGCACGGGAGTCTCTACTTCTAGAAAACCTTGAGCGTCGAGGTAGCGTCGTACCTCAAAAGCCATGCGGTGGCGTAGTTCGAGGTTGGCGCGCACACTGTTGCGGCGTAGGTCGAGATAGCGGTATTGCATGCGTATGTCATCGCCGCCGTCGGTTTCGTCTTCTATGGTGAAGGGTGGGGTAGCGGCGGTGTTGAGGATATTCATGGCATCGACGTTGATTTCGATGTCGCCCGTTGGCATTTTAGGGTTTTTGGCCGAGCGTTCGGCTACGGTGCCGGTCACTTGGACTACAAATTCACGACCGAGGTGGTTGGCTTTATCGCAGAGGTCGGCGTTAGTCTCCATGTTGAATACAAGCTGGGTGATGCCGTAGCGGTCGCGGAGGTCGACAAAAGTCATGCCTCCCATCTTACGAGTGCGTTGTACCCAACCCGATAGTGTCACTTGGGTCTCCTTGTCGGTCAAACGTAGCTGACCGCATGTGTGGGTTCTATACATTATATATCGTTGTTAGAGTTTGGTTGCGTAGCTTGCTGATTGTGGTTCTGTTTGAATGTCAGGATGTTGTGCGTTGTATGTCGGCATGACAATTCCTCTTGCAAAAGTACAAATTATTATTGTATTATGCAAGTTGCAACGCTAAAAAGTTTCCTTATGGCTGGTTTGTGCCGTTTTCTGAATTTTCGCGCGAGCCTAGCATGTTGATGTTGTCAGCGTAAATTTCGTAGATGTAGCGGCGCACACCCGATTTATCATCGTATACGCGACTCTTTATTTTGCCTTCGATGTATAGTAGTGAACCTTTTTTTATGTATCGTTCGCATATCTCGGCTAGTTTGCCCCAAGCTACTATGTTGTGCCATTCGGTGCGGTCCGGTACTGTGGTGCCGTTGGTGAGTGTGTAGCCGCGTTCGGTAGTGGCTAGAGGGAACGAAGCTACACGCATGTTGCCTTCCAAATAGCGGATGTCCGGGTCTTTACCTACATTGCCGATGAGGATTACTTTGTTTACTGACATGATTGTGATTGTGTAATATATTGATATATAGTTAAATGACTGATGTCGTGAGCTTGTGTTATATGTTTTATTTTGGAATATCAAAGTAACGTTTTTTTTTTTGATTGTGCAAGTTTTTTAGCCATTTCTTTCTCTTCCATAGCAAATTATTTGCTCTTGGTGGATATCGTTGGGCCTAATGGCGTAGCGTACTGCGGATTAACGTCTTGAGTGATTGTGACTTTTTAGAGTGCTAAAATAGTGTTGGGTTGTGACTTCTGCCGTTGATAATTAGACTTGATGGACGACAATCCTGTCGTCCATCAAGTGTTTTTTTTATTTCGTTTTATGTTGATAATTAGAGTGTTGGGTTGCTGGCACCAGATTCTGAAATTATTAACTGCATGAAATTGAGTAAAAAAAGAGAAAAACTTTTTGGTATGTCAAAATTTTGTAGTAAATTTGCAGTCCCAAATGCAGAGATGATTTTGGAGTATAAATGAATAGAAATCAAATTAGTATAATTTATTAAAAACCCTAGTAAAAATGACAAAAGCAGACATTGTTAATGAGATTTCCAAAAACACAGGTATTGGAAAAGACGATGTGTTGAAGACAGTAGAGGCTTTTATGGATTGCGTAAAAGAATCTTTGACAAATGATGAGAATGTATACCTCAGAGGTTTTGGTAGCTTCATTGTTAAGCGCCGCGCTGAAAAAACCGCACGTAACATTTCGAAAAATGTTACTATCAAAATCCCGGCGCACAACATTCCGGCTTTCAAACCATCGAAAGAATTTACTGCAAAAATGAAATAATCATTTTGTTTGTGACAGGTATCTACTATATCGTCTCCCGAATGCAGTGAAAATAACATTTTGAAACAGAGCTTGATATAGTATATTATATAACATTTTAAACGTTTACAGATATGCCAAGCGGAAAAAAAAGAAAAAGACATAAAATGTCGACCCATAAGCGTAAAAAAAGACTAAGAAAGGACCGTCATAAAAAGAAAAAATAGGACTTTCGCCATTAGGCCTTTTTTTGAAGAAAAACAAATTTGGAGATGCCTGGATTATGGGAGTGTTCTGCAAATTTGTTTTTTTATGTGGAGGGACGACATTCTTGTCGTCCACAAAGTTAGTACAAAGTTTGTGTACAGTGTGTAATTGTCGGTAGTTGGACAGGTCGAAATTCTCTGTAATACCTTGATACGAAACTATGTTCAACACAAGATGACATTAACTGAACTTTAACGTTTACGATTTATTGTCAATGATTGATTTTAACAATTACCACTTTGGATTTTATCCTTTGCGGACGCGTCAAACATAGCTGGTTTATTGGACGTTTTTCTGTTTTTTGATACCAGATACTTGATACTTTGGATCCTCCAAACCTTATGAACCTTATACTAAGATGACTAAAGAGATAATAATTAGTGCCCAAAGCGACCAGATATCTCTGGCTCTGCTAGAGGATACCAATCTGGTGGAGCTTCATCGCGATACACTGGAGCATTCTTTCGCTGTGGGCAATATATATATGGGCCGTGTAAAAAAGATTTTACCCGGTCTCAATGCCGCTTTTATCGACATTGGACATAGCAAAGAGGCTTTTATCCATTATCATGATTTAGGCCTTCAGTTTTTGACATTCAACGGCTATATCCAGCAGATACTGTCAGACCGTAAGCGCGAGCCCAAAATCAAGCGCATGCCCGACCTGCCTAAAGATGGCGCCATACAGGATATTCTCAAGCAGGGCGACTTTATCATGGTGCAAATAACCAAAGAGCCTATCAATACCAAAGGTCCGCGACTCTCGGGCGAAATAAGCATTGCCGGCCGCAATATGGTGCTGCTTCCGCTCGGAGACAAGGTCACCGTGTCGCAGAAGATTAAGCAAAAAGAGGAGCGTGTGCGATTGCGTAAATTGGTCATGAGCATCAAGGGCCCGATGTATGGCCTGATAATCCGTACTGTAGCCGAAGACAAGCGAGTGGCTGAACTTGACAATGAGCTAAAGGTGATGGAAAAGCGTTGGCTCAAGACAGTGGCTGCGTTGCGCAAAAGCAAAGGTATATCTTTGCTTTACGAAGAGAGCAGCCGTACCGTTTCTGTCCTTCGCGACTTCTTTACTCCCGATTATCACGCCATCCATGTAGATTCCCCTTCGGTTTTCGATGAAATCAAGGCTTATGTCGAGCTCATAGCTCCTGAACTTGCCGATAGCGTCAAACTATATAAAGGCGAATTGCCCATTTTCGACAATTTCGGTATCACCAAGCAAACCAAATCGCTTTTCGGACGTACCGTGTCATTTAAGCGAGGCGCCTATCTTATCCTCGACAAAGCCGAGGCTATGCATGTCATCGACGTGAATAGTGGCACTCGCACCAAAGCCGACCAAACGCAGGAAGAAAACGCCCTCGAGGTCAACCTGGCCGCCGGTACCGAGATAGCGCGTCAGCTCCGACTGCGTGATATGGGTGGTATCATCGTCGTCGATTTTATCGACATGGCCGTGGCCGCCAATCGCAACGCACTTTACGAGCACATGGTAGCGGCTATGGCTACCGACCGCGCCCGCCACAATATATTGCCCCTTAGCAAGTTTGGCCTGATGCAGATCACACGTCAGCGTGTGCGTCCCGCTATGGAAATCGATACTAGCGAAGTGTGCCCTACATGCCACGGCACCGGTCGGGCTAAATCATCGCTACTTATCGTCGACGAGATTGAACAGAAGTTTGAGACCGTCCGCGAAAACTATTCCGTAAAAAATTTTACCATCCAAGTCAACCCATACGTCGGAGCGTTTATACGTCGTGGATTTCCATCCTTACTTATGCGCTGGCGCCTTAAATATGGTTTCGGTATCCGTATACGTGAAATCCAAGACCTAGGCTTCATGCAGTATCGTTTTACCGACCATAATGGAGAAGAATATATCCTCCAAGATGTCGACTAATAGATTTATAGTCTCACACAGATACCTTTTTTTACTCTCACACGGACAACACAGATTTATTATTATCAAAAATAATCTCTGAAATCCGTGTCAGACAAACATAAAAATCTGTGTTATCTGTGTTATCCGTGTGAGACTAAAAACAGAACAATCTGAGCGAGAAAACCCCAAAACAACTAAATAAAAGTAATGAAGACTTCAGTCTTCAAAACCTAACCGCATATGCAACAATATCTCGATCTCCTCCGCCGCGTACAGAGCGAAGGCGTGTACAAACCCGACCGCACTGGCACGGGAACTACCAGTGTTTTCGGCCACCAGATGCGCTTCGATCTAGCCGATGGTTTCCCCCTTCTGACTACCAAAAAACTCCACCTAAAGTCGATTATCTACGAACTGCTTTGGTTTCTCCAAGGAGACACCAACGTGCACTATCTGCAAGAACACGGAGTGCGCATCTGGAACGAGTGGGCTGATGCCGATGGTGATTTAGGCCATATCTATGGATATCAATGGAGGTCGTGGCCCGACTATCGTGGCGGCCATATCGATCAGATATCAGAGGTGATAGATCAGATAAAAAACAACCCCAACTCACGCCGACTCATAGTCAGTTCGTGGAACGTAGCCGACCTCGGCAACATGAACCTACCACCATGCCACGCCTTTTTCCAGTTCTATGTAGCCGACGGACGCCTGTCGTTGCAGCTCTATCAACGTAGTGCAGATATATTTCTCGGCGTACCATTCAACATAGCGTCCTATGCTCTCCTCCTCCAGATGGTAGCGCAGGTTACAGGTCTTCAGCCAGGCGCTTTCATCCATACCCTTGGCGACGCCCATATCTACTCCAATCATCGCGACCAAGTGGAGCTCCAGCTCACCCGCACACCACGCCCTCTGCCACGCATGGCCATCAACCCCG
>SAMEA104315432__coassemble_882_pt1 | contig 13174 bp, 6 predicted proteins | sample SAMEA104315432__metabat2_low_PE_040 | metagenome-assembled genome bin SAMEA104315432 (sample SAMEA104315432) | gut metagenome | biome: Monkey gut; feature: monkey-associated habitat; material: faeces | place: China | collected 2013 | reverse complement strand
TCAGAGCGGCGTAAGTAAAGCAACAGGTCGCGACTGGATGTCGCAGGAATTTGTGATGGAAGTACCGGGTCAGTTCCCTCGCAAGATATGCTTCCGCTTGTTTGGTCAGGAACGCATCAACGAAGCTCACGTTCAAGTGGGCGACGATGTACAGGTATCTTTCGACATCGACGCCCGCGAATATAATGGCCGCTGGTATAATACGGTCAATGCTTTCCGCGTGCAGCATGTCGCTGCAGCCGCCGCTCCTATGGGTCAAACCGCGTCGTTCGAACCTCCTTATACTCAGCCCGCCCCTATGCAGCAAGCTCCTGCCGCCCCTATGCAGCAAGCCGAACCTTTCAATGGCACTCCGGCAGCAGGCGACGCTTCCGACCTCCCTTTCTAAAGACATAAAGGTTGTTTTTGATATAAAGACTCTTTTTTTTGACAGAAAGACATAAAGTCAGAAAAACTCTCAGCACTGGTAAATGGTGCAGAGAGTTTTTCGTTTTTTTGGGGGGGCTTTATGTCATTCTATCATTATCAATCTGTCTTTGTTTTTGTCGATGAGATGATATCCAGCGATTGGCGTACACGATGGTCTATGTCTTTTTCGCCGTCGATGTAGTGTAGGGTGTAGCCGCGACGCTCCATGCCGCGAAACCATGTCATCTGTCGCTTGGCAAACCGGTGGATGGCTGTTTCCAGTCCCGAGAGCATCGTGTCGTAGTCGGTCTTGCCCGTGACGTATTCGGTGAGGAATTTGTATTCCAATCCGTAGTATATCAAGTCGTCGGGAGACACACCGCTGTCTATTAAGCGCTTTACTTCATCGACCATGCCGCTGTCGATGCGTGCTTTCAGACGGGAGGTGATACGTTGGCGGCGTGTGTCGCGGCTTATGTCTACCATCAGTATCAGCGGTTCAAACTGGGGGTAGTCGGTGCCGGAAGTCTCGGGGTGGCGGGCGTAGTAGTCGGCTATCTCTATGGAACGGATGGCGCGCTTTACGGTGTCGACATCTGTGGTGTTGTGGCGGCGGTAGTCGGGGTATGTGTCAAGTATGGCCGATAGTTCGCCGAGTGTTTTTCCCTCTAATGATGTGCGGAGCGCTCCGTCGACGGGCACCTCTATCAGTCGGTAGCCTTTGAGTACCGCCTCTACATAGAGTCCTGTCCCGCCGCACAGTATGGGTGTTTTGCCGCGCGAGACTATGTCGTTGTATGCCTCTATGAAGTCGCGCTGATATTCGTATAGGTTGTATTTGTAGCCGGCGGGGCGTATGTCGATGAGATGGTATGGTATCTGCTTGCCGTCAACTGCATACTCGTCCAGATCCTTGCCGGTGCCGAGGTCCATACCGCGGTATATCTGTCGGGAGTCCGCACTGATTATCTCGCCGTCGATTTTTGCCGCTATCCGTGTGGCCAGTGAGGTCTTGCCCGTGGCGGTAGGACCTATGATAGTGATGAGCCGTTGCATATATACTATTGTTTTGAAGTCGCGAAGTTACGCATTTTTCCCGGATTTATAGACCATGCATTTGAAATATACTTTTTTCGTGCCAATTCACATTGTCGTTTTCTGTTTTTTTTATACCTTTGCGGTTTGTAATGCCCGAATGTGTGTATAGTGTGAAGACCGAAGTCTTCACTACGTTTTGTTATTGAATTATTTTTTTTGCTTATGTCTGTACTACTGCTTTTGCCTCCGCTCACTCAGCTCAATACGCCATATCCCTCTATCACACACCTCACAGCATATTTGCGGCAGCATGGGGTAGAGACACATCAAGCCGACTTGGGCATAGAGGTCATAGATGAACTGTTTTCGCGGCAGGTGATGGCCAGGGTGTTCGACCATGCCGAGCGTGCCGGGCGGCTGCCCAAACCACTGCGAGTCATCGTGTCGAACCGCTCATTCTACGAGCGTAATATAGATGCCGTTGTAGGCTATCTTCGTGGCGGAAACCGCGAACTGACCACTCTGTTCGCACGACGAGGCTATTGGCGAGATATGCGGCGGTTGCCTTCCGACGACGACCTGTTCTGGTCGTACGGCGACGCGGGATCGGTCGATCGTGCCAAATATCTCTGCTCACTCTTCCTGAAAAACATTGCCGATGTGGTGACTGCCGTCGTCGACCCGCACTTCGAACTCATCCGTTATGGCGAGCGTATCTGCACTTATCTCACCACTTTCCGTATGGTGAAAGACGAACTGGATAAACCCGACACGCTGATAACCAGTATCGTGGAGAAGCGAGTACAGCATTATATCGCTGAATATAAGCCGTCGGTAGTAGGGCTGTCTGTGCCTTTCCCCGGTAACCTCATCGGTGCTCTTGTATGCGCCCGATATATACGGCGGCATTTCCCAGGTATAAAAATAGCGTTAGGCGGAGGTTACGTCAATACCGAACTCCGCCAGATGACCGACTGCGGTCTCTTTGACTACGTCGATTATGTCTTGTACGACGACGGCGAACTGCCGCTACTTCGTCTGGCTCAAGGCGGCGAGTTGCTTCGTACCGCCCGTCGCGTCGACGGACAAGTGGTCTATGACAATATGACCAATGCTGAAAATGCAGATTTCTCTTCACTGCCGGCGCCTACTACAGACGGATTGAAACTCGACCGTTACCTCGATTTTGTCGATTCGACCAATCCGATGCACCGCCTCTGGAGCGATGGCCGGTGGAATAAGATGATGCTTGCCCATGGGTGCTATTGGGCTAAATGCGCTTTCTGCGACACAAGGCTCGACTATATCGGCCGTTTCCAGACGGCACTGGCGTCGGCCGTTGTAGATAGGATGCAAGCGATGATTGACGAAACGGGCATCCGGGGTTTCCATTTCGTCGACGAAGCCGCCCCTCCGGCTGTGCTGCGTGCTGTGGCCGAGGAGATTGTCAATCGCGGCTTGGTGGTATCGTACTGGACGAATATTCGTTTCGACCGCTCGTTTACGCCCGAACTGGCATTCTTGCTGGCCCAGTCGGGTTGTATAGCGGTCTCGGGAGGGCTGGAAGTGGCGTCGCCGCGTCTGCTCAAACTGATAAACAAAGGCGTCACCATCGAGAGCGCATCGGAGTGTATGCGCAACCTTGCCGATGTCGGTATCATGGTCCACGCCTATCTCATGTATGGTTTTCCTACCGAAACAGTGGGCGAACTCTATCAGTCGCTCACCACCGTGCGCGACCTTTTTGCCGACGGTCTCATACAGAGTGCATTCTGGCATCGTTATGCCATGACATGCCATAGCCCTTCTGGTATCAATCCTGCATCGGTGGGCGCCGCCCATGTGTCTGACGCCCCAAATCCGTTTGCCAACAATGAGATACATTTTGCCGCCGAACCCCACGTAGACTGGAGCAGATATTCCGACGGGCTCAGCCTCGCCACCTACAACTATATGCGCGGCTCAGGTTTTGACCTCCCGGCCAAGTTTTGGTTCAAAAACAAATGATACTGTCAGTAGGGGCAATCCGCTGCAATCTTAGAGCGAATGAAGATTCACCACTACGATGTTTGTGTCTTGAGTCTTGTTAGGACGACAGGAATGTCGTACCTTCGTAAGTCTTGAGTCTTGATAGGACGACAGGAATGTCGTCCCTTCATTGGTCTTGTGTCTTATTTCACCGATACCCCGTCGAAGAGGAGGGTGGGTGTATGCCAGGCTGTGTAGGGGCGTGCGTCGTCGGCCACGGCCGCCAGATTGTGCCATAGAGTGAGCATGTTGCCGGTCATGAGCATTCCCGATATCGGTTTGCACACTATGCCGTGTTCCACCTCAAAGCCTTCGATGCCGAATGAGAAGTCGCCCGTAGTGCCGTTGCAGTTGCCTCCGTTGAAACCTGTAACAAGTATGCCATGATCCATCGTCTTGAGTATGTCGGCTTGTGTGCCTTGGCGATTACCGAATTCGAGTACGGTAGGTGCCATTCGTGTCGGGGTGGCCGACATTTTTCTACTCATATACTGTCCGATAAAGTAGTTTAGCAGAATACCGTTTTCTATCACCGGCATATCGGTGAGTGCTATGCAGTCGTCGTCGAAGAGCTGGCTGCCCAGCATACCATGCCGCACAGGTATATCGGCTAGCGTCAGGTGGTCAGAACCAATGCGCTTGCCTGCCATATTGAGGAGAAAACTGTTTTGGTAGTATTGCGCCTGGCCGCTTATGGCGCTGATGATTGGCGATAACAGGCGACCCGAAACCTCGCGGTCTACAGCTACTGCATATCGGCCGCCCTCTATACTGTCGGCGCCTATTTTGTCAAGCGCTCTCTTTAGCGCAAGCCGGCCTAGTCCGCTTTTCTCCATCCCCGACCAGTGAGAGTGGGCTGTATAGACATAGCCTTCCGGTCGTTCGTCGGCGTGTCCTTTTACGCTTACGCTCGCCGTTGATGAAAAGAGTGTGTAGCGGCGACAGCCTATAAAGCCGTTTGATGTCATCATTAGCGACGATACATCGTTGCTTGATACCGCAGCTGTGCCTAGTATCTTCAGTTCGTGGTTCATCTCATCGCACAGGGCCTCCGCCACCTGACTGCGGCGGTTGAAGTCGATACGGTCTATAGTGGCGTCGTAGATACCTAGGTCGTCGGATGGACCGTCGTACTGGAGTGCTTTCGGGGTGAGCTGCCTGAACGGGTCGATAGCCAGATGCCGGGTGTTTGCCACATTGGTCGTGATAAACGATGACAACGCTTGTGGTTCGACTACGTTGGTGTCGGCTATGGCATATCTGCCGTCGACGTACATGCTCAGTGTTATCGATTGGTTCTCGGCGCCATTTACATAGTCCATCTCGCCGTTGCGCCACTCCACATTGTCGCTCGTACTGTTGTAGATAGTTACTTTTACCGCCTGACAGCCTGCCTTTAGCGCACATTCTATGGCGTATTCTCCTAGTAGTTTGCTTTTTTCGCTTATCATGTGTTTAGTATCAAGATGTTAGGTATTAGACGCAAGTATCCGGATTATGGAATGAGGACTGAAGTCCTCATTACTTTGGGTATCGGGATTATGGAATGAGGACTGAAGTCCTCATTACTTTTGGGTATCGGGATTATAGAATGAGGACTGAAGTCCTCATTACTTTTGAGTATCAATATTTTACTATAGTGTGTCAAAATCTATCTGGTAGCGATATACGCAAAAAAAGCTTCCGACCAAATGATATTCAGTCGGAAACCTCGGATTTTTTCACACTTACCTTGACGCTCTTTCGGGCGTATTATCGCTCAAGCATGTTTTTGATGGTCATCAGCTCATGTTTGATGAGGATGATGTCGGTAGCCATGTTTTTAAGGTCAACATCTACGGTTTCACGAACCAATTCGGCGACGCTGACGTTAAGGTATTCGGCTATCTGTGCTAAACGGAGGAATGGAACGTTGGTCTCACCACGTTCGATTTTGGTGTAAGTGTTTAGAGAGCAGCCCAAATCGTTTGCGGCGTTCTCTTGAGTCAGGCCTTTGGCCTGGCGGGCTTTGCGGATATTCCGTCCTAATGTTTTTAATTCCATGCTGCAAAGTTATCTAAATTATTTTAACTTTATATATCTACCACAATGGTATAATATACCACTGTAGATGTGCAATGGGGGGGGGGTAGGATCTAATTTTTACAATTTAACATTCTTGAAATCCGTGCTGTGCGGTGTTTTTGCATAATCAGACAGTTGGGGTTGTATGTTTTTCAATTGTCAGTTCGGATGGTTACGTCGTTTTTCAATAATCAATTGTCAAATAAAAAAAGCATCCGCCGTCTAAATCAATAGTCGGAGGATGCTTTTTTATTGAATTGGATATCGATAGTTTTCAATTAGAGCAGGTATTGCGACGATATAGATTCGTTGGCATATACTTTTTGGATAGTTTCGGCAAAGAGTTCGGCTACCGAGATGACGTGCACTTTAGGGCATTTCGATGCGTCGAAAGGTATCGAGTCGGTAAAGATGAGTTCGGTCATTTTCGAGTTCATCACGTTTTCGATGGCTTTGCCCGACATTACAGGGTGTGTAACCATAGCGCGAACAGACAGTGCGCCGTTGTCCATCATCAAGTTGGCTGCTTTGCAGAGGGTTCCGGCGGTGTCGGCCATGTCGTCGACTATGAGCACGTTTTTGCCTTTTACGTCGCCGATGATGCTCATATTGGATACTACGTTGGCTTTCTCACGGGTTTTGTGGCAGAGCACGAGTGGTACGTCGAGGTGTTTGGCGTAGGTGTGGGCACGTTTCGATCCGCCTATGTCGGGCGAGGCGATGACGAGGTTTTCGAGCTGCATCTTTTTGATGAAAGGCACGTAGATAGTCGAAGCGTAGAGATGGTCTACGGGCACATCGAAGAAGCCTTGGATCTGGTCGGCGTGGAGGTCCATGGTGATGATACGGTTTACGCCTGCGGCCGAGAGCATGTCGGCGACGAGTTTTGCGCCGATAGCCACACGTGGTTTGTCTTTACGGTCTTGACGGGCCCAGCCGAAATAGGGCATGACAGCTATGATTTTGTAAGCCGAAGCGCGTTTGGCTGCGTCGATCATGAGCAGAAGCTCCATCAAGTTGTCGGCAGTGGGGAATGTCGATTGCACGAGGTAAACGTAGCGGCCGCGCACTGTCTCGTCGTACCAGACGGTAAACTCGCCGTCGGAAAAACGCTGGTAAGTGCACTTGCCAAGCTCGCAACCTAGTTTGTCGCAGATCTTTTCTGCCAGGTAGCGGCTCTGTGAGCCGGAAAATACTTTAAATGGTAGATCCATAGTATATTTTTGTAGTTATTGAGTTGAAATATTCAGAGGAATACTACTGTGTGATACGGTATTTCGCTTGCTTTTTTGGTGACTGTAATGCGAAACACATCACTCTGTTGTATCATTTATAACTAATAAACGGCGGGTAGTCAGTCTGTTACGATGTTGCTGACTTGTTTTTCTAAAACTTTCTGCGACGCTGCAAAGGTACAAATTTTTATTCGTTTTGTATCTACTTTGTGATATAAATATTTTTTTTTTATCATATGTCTGTTCTGGTAACTATTCAGCGAAAACGTATTATCACCTGACTTCATCATTGCGCCACCCGAAAAGTAGTTAACATCAAGAGGCACCCCTTGCGGGGTGCTAGAGGTTACTGTCGCCAAACCCCGCATGTCCTCCCTTTGGTCGTCCATACGGGGTTAACATCAAGAAATGCCCCTTGCGGGGCAATGCTTATGTTAACCGCATGTGAGCGGAGCGAGCTAGCTTACGAACAGCACCTTTTAGGGGTACAAAATTTCGGTTACTTACGCTGAATAGTTACGTGTTTTGCGTCTGTGGCTGAGGCGGTGAGGTGGGCGGTGAAAAATGAAAAATGACAATTGATAATTGAGAATAATCAATTATCAGTTGTCATTTTTCATCAAATGTAAGAACCCACCATTAGTCAGGTGGTTGTCTATATCAGCGGGTGATTATGACTCGTTGGGTAGAGATGGTATTTTCGTCGGCTACTTCGATGATATATATGCCTTCGGTGAGGTCTGTAACGTCGATTGTGGTGAGGGTGCCGGTGCAAGGTATGCGTTTTATGCTTTTGCCATCGATTGAGTATATATTAGCTACGGAAGAGGTGGATGGGGTGAGGGTGTGGATATTGATGATGTCTACGGCAGGGTTTGGATATACGTCGAAGTGGTAGTCGGTTGTGGCGTGGGTAGCGGTTGGCGTGGAAGTGGTAATTTCAAACTGGACGTACTGTGTTTTGCCTTTTTGTGTAGCGCTTATGATAACCGAGGCTTCGCTGTGGGAGTTTAGGGCAGAGCATGAGAGAGATGAGTTGGTGATAGTCATGTCGATATCGCTGGATTGGTTGTCTGTAATATCGTATTTTACGGTGGAGCCGTCGACGGCCAAGTTGAAGTATCGAGACAGGTCGATGGTGTTTGTTCCAACTTCTATATTGAGGTTGACGATGGAACTTATTTCGCGCTTGCCGTTTAGGTTGTCGAGGCAGAAGTATGTAGGTGTGGTAAGACCATAGTTGTTTGTTTTGGTGCCATCGAATACAAATTTCAGTTGGTTGACTACACCTAATTTTCTTAGATCCAGCCATTGCCAGGTGTCGATGTAATAGTGGTCTGCTTCGACGGTAGAGCGGTAGTCGGCGAGGTAGAATGTGGCGGTATCGGTGGGGAGATCGTTTTTGAGGCCGATGACAGAGAGTGAGAAGTAGTCGCCTTGAGCAAAGCCGCTTGGGTTTGACGACATTCCGTCACCGTTGACGATAGCATCTACAGCCCAAGCGGAGTTGGTGATATAAAAGCCGCTTATGCTGTCGCCGTTGACGTTGTTGGTGACTGTGACTTTGTCGTCGCCGGAGGCGAAGTATACACCGTAGTTGTCGCCCTCGTATGCACCGCCTACGGCCGAACGGAATTGGTGGTTGAGGGTGCTGTATTGCTTTGAGGTTTCGTTTGAACAGGCAAAGCCCGACCAGTAGTTGTATGTAGGCATGGTAAAGATAGAGAATTCGTAGGAACCGCTATACCACGAGTAGTAGTCGCCATCCCATTCGGGTCGGCCATTCCAGTGCGATTCTGGTTCGAGAGGTATCTCTTCGAATGTAGCCATAGCAGCTTTGCCGCTGACGATGATGGTAGTGGAGCTGTTAGCTTTAGAGCCGATGGCATCGGTGACAGTGACTGATGCTACGGTGAGTGATTGAGGAGCAAAAGACAGTGTGGCTGAAGAGGATAGAGTGTTGCCTTTGGAGTCGAGCCACAAGTAGGTGTATGGAGGCACGCCTAAGTAAGATTCGGCTATGGTGGCGGTGAGGGTGATAGTTTGGCCTTGGTCTACTGAGTTTTTCTCGTCGAGCGGTGTGAGTTCTACGTCGTATGGTTGAGCTCCAAAGTTGTCGATCATCAATGTGTCGGTAGTGGCGATGGTGATAGATTTGATATTTCCATACGAGGAGAGTGGCAAATATTTCCATAGACCATCGGTGCTTGCTATTTCTACAGAAGTGCTATGGTTGTTGCCATCGGCAATAGTGGCGGTAGCTTGTGCTTTTGAGCGGACAAACATACCTGGGACAGTGCAACCGCCGACAGTGTTGGAGAGGATGATAGTGCCACCAGTGGTAGTTTCGACAGCTTTTTTGCTTGAAGGGAGGGCTGTAGAGGCTATGATTTTAAAGCCTGTGATGCGTTGAGTGCCATCGATGATAGCGTCGGCGTCGGTTGTACTGTTTTCGAAGTCGGATATCACGATAGGAGCTTCGAGTGTGGTAAATGATGCTGAAGCGGAGGTGACGTCGGAGGTGTCGGTCGCGAGGTTGGCTACGATATAGTATATATTGTATTGGGTAGCAGGGGTGAGGGTGGTGAAATCGATAGTCGTCTCGCGGTTTTTGTTCACTTCGATTTTTGTGGCGTTGGCGAGCAGAGTGGCTTTATCGGGAGCCGCGTCGGTGGCAGGGTAGGGGAGGATAAATAGGAGGCCGTTGTTGTCGAGCTTGATGGAGATGGAAGCGCTGGAGTGTGTTACGGTAGTGACTTGTGGGTAGTCAGTGAGGAAAGCAGGTCGTGCCCAGAGGCTTGCGTCGTATTGATATGCGCCTATGGTCGTAATGGCGGGGCGAGTGGTCCCGACGATGTCGGTATTGGCGTATGGTAGTTGAGTGCCGCAAGTCAAGTTGCCTTCGGCGGTTGGTATGAGCAGTGAGTTGCTGGCAAAAGATACGGTTTCGTTGATGGCGGTGGCGTCGGTTGTTTTCCAATCGTCAAATCCAACGGTTGCAGATGAGCTTTTGACTACTTTATTGCTGGCGGAATATACCAAGTTGTGGTCGAAAGTGATAGCTTTGGCTACCTCTTGACTGGGGATGCCCATAGCCATGCCTTGTGTAGAGTTGTAGAAGATATTGTTAGCTACGGTGCTTTTGTCGAGGGTTTTACCAACTTTGAAAACTATAGATGAATTGTTGGAACCAGAGATCATAGCTGTGTTGTGAGCCACGAATACGTTGGTAGAACTGCCGCTTATTTCGAGTGCATACGAAGCCGAAGAGGCGTTGGAAGCTATCGATATTTCGTTGTTGGTGATATAGGCTGGAGCGCCTTCGTTTTTATTTATAGAGCGTATAACGATAGCCGTGCAGTTTTTTTGTGTATTGAGTATGAAGCGGTTTGATTGGATGCGGGTGTCGTCGTAGGCAGTGGCGTCGATAGCATTGAAACCGCTCTTGTCGGTGGCGTCGTTTTCAAAAGTGTTGCCGGAGATGGTCAAAGCTCGTTCGCCAGTGATGTAGAGCGATTTTGCGCCTTGGTTTATAAATTTGCAATTGATGACCGAGCCGCCTTTTTGTTTAGGTAGAGCCACATAACTTGTGCCCGAAAGACGAACGCCATTGTATCCGCCTTCGATTCGAGAATTGATGATAGTGAAGTAATCGTTGTTGGCATTGGAGGTGTTTTCTGCTTCCATATATACCAAGTTGATGTCGTTGGAAAAGGAAGTTTCCATAGGAGCGGTGAGTGTACAGCTGTCGATGGTGACGTGCATGCTGCGGTTGCGAATGTAAATCAATGCGGGGTATGCGGTGTTGGTAGTAGCAAAGTTGATGCCTTTGATTGTCAGATAGTCGGCGCCGGTTATAGTCATTAGACCATATTCCGGTTCACCATAGCCGGGTGAGCTGTAGCTGTTGTTAGAGATGCGGACAGTAGCACCTTGTTGTGCGGCGAGAGTGATGGTGTTGGTAGCCGAAGCGCCTTTTATTTCGGGTACTTCGATGCGGTCGGTATAAGTGCCTTCTTCGATTTCGAAGACAACAGAGCCATCGATGCCACCAGAGAGCGAGGCAAATGCGCTGTTGATGTCGGCGAAGTGAGCGTTGTCGCTACTACCGATTATGAAGTTGCCGTGTATGCCGGCAGTTATGGTGGTGGAACCGATAGCTGAGACCGATGGTTGATTGCCGACCGATGTGGTTATCGAAGCGAGAGAGGCTTTGATAGTGTTGGTTACGGCGGCGGTCGATGCTACATCGCACGCTAGCCAGAAATAGTATGTGCCGCGACGGTCGATGGTGTAGTTGCCGTCGATACTGTATGGGACTGTGGTGGCTGTGCCGAATGTATCGTTAGAAGAGAATACCGATGCGGTGTCGGTGAAGAATACCGACGCTTTGGTTATATCGGTGGCGTTGGTACTATTGACGTTGAAAGTAAAATTGGTTATGTTGATAGGTGTTTGGTCGCCTACGACTTTTATTGCCATGGCGAGCAAAGCTATGTCGGATGAGCCGGCTGTTGATTTAGAGGAGAATGGCTCTACTTTGACCGATTCGATTGAAAGGTCGACAAGGGTGTGACATTTCACTTCGATAGCCCAACCGTCGGAGGCGGTAGAGTATGAGGGTGAATTGAATTCGAAGGTGAGCGAACCGTCGGGAGATTCTGATATCAGTGGGTCGGCAGTAGACGTGGTGTTGGAGTAGCGTACATCGTGTGACGATTGGACGGTGTCGGCAAAATATATGTTGCATCGGTCGTTGCCGGAGATTTTCCACTGTATAAAATTGAGCTCAATGACAGAGTTTTCTACGGTAGGAATAAATGTGATGTTGCCTTTGAACCCTTTAGGAGTGGTACCGTCGGCGCCGCCACAGTCGTAGAATATCAATGGTTGAGAGCCAATGAGTACCTTATCGTTGACGCCCGATTGCATATACAGCACATTTTTTATCGTTCTCTCGCCATCGGGGTCGCCTTTGATTGGAGTATGTTCTGTGGCGCCAATGATAGTAGATGTAACGGCGGCGTCGATCGATCTCTTTACTGCGGCATCGGCAGCGATGTCGGCCGTGAGCCATAGGTAATTGGTGCCTTCGATTAGCGATATTGGTTCGGATAGAGAGAGTGTGACGCTATTGGCGTCGGCTACAGATATTTTGGCAATTGGAGTGGTGTAGGTAGGAGTGGCCGAGTCGGCTGTGTAGAATAGGTGAAGCGAGTCGATGATGTCGGCACTGTTTTTCAGGTTGAAAGTGATGTCTGTGAGTGTCAATTCGTTTAGCATGCCCGATACATAGTATTCGATGCCGATGAGTGGTGCTCCTTTTTCACCGCATTTGATTATGTCGGTAGACGATTGAGTCACCACTACGCTGTCTATCTTTTTGTCGGTAGGCAAGTATTCTCGCACTGTGGCGTGCCAGCCTTTTTGTGCATATGAGCCGTGTTCGGTATTGGGGTTGAATCGGATAGTGAGCGAACCATCGGCCGCCGAAGAGCGCAGCACTTTGGATGGACCTTTGTCGCAGTTGTTAAGATTTATTTCCCATAGTTTTTCGCCGCTGATGTCGGTGCCGCTATATATTTCGTATTTGGCGCTGTATGATGCATCGTTGCTATATGCTACATCGAAGTCGGAGAAGTCAATTTCGATGATGTGCCCTTCGGTAGTTGGAACAAAGGTGGTTAGTTGGTCGCAAATCACAGGCGCATATTTGTAGGTGTATATAGTGCCTGGAGTGTGGGTGAAAATCCATGGGTCGTACACTTTGTGAGATTGAGTGCCGCAGTCCGACAATGCTTTGTTCTCGACAGCGAAGCCTTGATTTTTTAGAGTCTTAATGTCGGTGTATGTTGTGCCCGATATGCCGAGTCGGTCGATTTGAGCTTTAATTTTCTCTTTTGACAGGGCATTTTCGGTCAGGTCGTATGTTATCCAGAAATAGTTGTCTCCTTCCGATAGCGAAAGTGGGGTGTTGAGAGCGATGTCGACAATGTCGGATGCTATATCGGCCTGAGCTATTTGTTTTGTGGTGGCAAATGTGCTATCCGATTTTGTATAATATACTGAGGCTTGTGCTATGCGGCCGTATGTGCCCAATGTGTTGAGGCGGATGGTCTCTATGGCGAGGGCCGGTTCGGTGTTGATAGTTCGGATGTTGAACACCAAAGCCGGGGCGTCGGTGGTGCCCGCCGCAATTTTTTGCAATGTGTCTTGGTCTGCTACGATGCTCTCGACGGTCATGGCTTGTGGTGTAAACTCGCTTACTGATGCTTTAAATCCATTACCTTGATAGTATGCCGATGGAGTTTTGCTTTTTAGTTGGATAGTGAGAGTACCGTCGGCCGATGTGCTTTTGATGGCGATATTAGATGCCGTAGCGCTTTTGATTTGGCAGATAA
>SAMEA104315432__coassemble_853_pt1 | contig 13574 bp, 10 predicted proteins | sample SAMEA104315432__metabat2_low_PE_040 | metagenome-assembled genome bin SAMEA104315432 (sample SAMEA104315432) | gut metagenome | biome: Monkey gut; feature: monkey-associated habitat; material: faeces | place: China | collected 2013 | reverse complement strand
CCTAGACTCCCCCAGACCAGCCAGAAAAAAACAGTGTATTATGAAATATTTCCTGTTGCCGGAGAGGCGTCGGGCGACCTCCACGGCGGAAACCTGATAAAAGCACTGCGCGAGGCCGACCCCTCGGCACAGTTTGCTTTCCTTGGAGGCGACTGCATGGCATCGACCGCAGGCGTGCCCCCGGTAGTCCATTTCAAGCAGATGGCTTTCATGGGCTTTGTGGCGGTGGTACGCAATCTCAACAAGATTTCTTCAAACGAACATGCCGCCCGCAAAGCGATCCTGACATTCCGCCCCGACAAAATCATTCTGATAGACTACCCCGGGTTCAACCTCCGTCTGGCTCGTTGGGCGAAAGAAAATTTCCCCTCTGCCGAGACATTATATTATATATCCCCAAAACTATGGGCGTGGAAGAGCTATCGCATACGCGCTGTCCGTCGGTACGTCGACCGCATGTTTACTATTTTCCCTTTCGAGACAGAATGGTATGCCAGGCGCGGCTATCAAGTGAATTATGTGGGCAATCCTACTGTCGACTCAGTTGCCAGCTTTCGCGCTTCGCTCCATATCGATGATACACCTGCGGCCGCCGGCATCGAGCAGCCACTCCCCCGTGCCGGCCACCGGCCTGTCGTAGCTCTTCTTCCCGGCAGCCGTATGCAAGAAATTACACGCTGTCTGCCCCGGATGGCGGCACTTGCCCCGCTATTCCCCGACTGCCGGTTTGTGGTCGCGGCCGCTCCCGCCATCGACCGCAATGTATACAACCGCTTGGTGGGCGACCGGGTAGAGGTGGTGTCTCACTCTACATACCAATTGCTTTCAACCGCTACGGCGGCGGTGGTCAACTCCGGCACAGCTACTCTCGAAACCGCCCTCCTCGGTGTGCCACAACTGGTGGTGTACAATGTGATTGGTGGCGTGGCGGCTCGCGCTTTGAAAAAAATGTTTATCAAGACCAAGCACGTATCGCTCGTCAATATCATAGCCGGTCACGAAGTAGTAACCGAACTTATCGCCGACCGGTTTACTGTAAAAAACATGCAGCGTGAACTGCGAAAAATACTCACCGACGACGCTTTTTTGCAAGAAATAAGAAAAAATTATTCCAAAATTGCCGATGAGCTTGGCGGACCGGGAACCGCACAACGTTGCGCCAAACTGATTTTAAGTTAATTTTACCCTCGAACGAATGAAACGTTCAACCATAAATGTTAAATTGCTCATTCCGGACTTTTCTGTGAAAAATTTTAATTTCAGGCCTTTATGGCCCTATTTGGTCAATGAGGGGCAGAATTGATAGTTGTACAACATTGTTTGGGCTAAAAAATAACATTCTGACATCAAAACAATATTTTTACGTTAATTTTTTATGCCAATCCACTAGAATGTTATACCTTTGTCAGTGTTGAAAATGACGAAATATTCAAGTCCGTTTCGACAACCTCAATCAAGAGACCAAAGTCTATTATCTATAAAAAAACAGATTTTTTATCATTTTCAGTTGGCGGTCATTTAGCGTGAGCTACGCAAACTGCCAGAATATAAAATGCATGAGTAGAACCACATAAACGCTACTCATGCCTTTTTGTTGTCATACAGACCATAGTTGTCATACAAACCAAAAAATCCAATCCTACAGACCGTCCCACACCGCCTCACCTTCAACAAAACGACCGGCATCTATGACGATACTTACAAACGGCTTTTTATTTGCCGTTCTTGCAGAGGAGGGCAAACAGACGCCGCACCGCATCATCTACACCGTCGACCACGACACCGCCTATTCCCTCAAACGACACTACGGAAACACTCACCATACAACAACAAACAACGATGCCGATGATTGACTACAACCATCGGCATTTTTTATCTCCACACAGGGAGGGGGTACTCTCTATATAAGCATTCCATCACCACATTAATAACATCGATGTAGGGACATGTCTTCGGCATGTCCGCACACCACATGCCACCAAAACACTTCCTCACACTGATTCACAACTTATACTCACACAGATTTCACAGATTACACAAATTTTACCATAAACTATGAACTAAGAACTATCATTAGTCTCTCCGCCCCGAAAAATCCTCAATCTACCCAACAAAAAACAGCCAACCGCCACATCCCACAACAAAAATAAAACCCTTTTCTCACACGGATTACATAACTTTTCTCACACAGATATCACAGATTTTCAGTGCGTATGGAGAAGAGACCTTAGTCTCTTGATTAAATAAATTAATGACCAATTCACGATAAATTAACGTTTTAAACCCTCTTTCGTTCGAACATTAATTGCCACGAATTGGCCACAAATTTTGACACAAAATAAAACTCTGACTTTCTACCTACAAATACAACAATGCCGATGTTTGACTACAACCATCGGCATTTTTTATACCCTCGTATCAAGGGGGGGGGTGTACTCTTTCTATATAAGAAAGAGTACCCCTTTTACTGAACAGGTAAGCGTTAAAAACTTTGATATTTAAAGCATTATAAACCTATCGATATTTCGACAGTTCGCACTACAATAGTCTGCAAGTGAATAACGAGAATTCAAACTTCCAGAAGAAAAATTCACCCAAAATACAATCGACACTAGCTATAATACCAAACCACAATGCAGCGATTTGGCATAGCCGTAGTAATATAATTATCGTGAATATCAATTATTTAACTCTCGGAATAGAGTATTATAAAATAAATTTGTGTATATCAGAAAAAATGTATACTTTTGCAACGTTGTAGTGTACTCTTTCTTATATAGAAAGAGTACCCCTTATTTCAATTGACTATAACGATACCGCATGGCTTGTAGAGACATGTCTTTGGCATGTCCGCACACCACATGGCAAATAAAAAGCACAAATTTATCAATCATAAGATCAAATGTCCGACGAAACACAGTGGTATATGATGCGGTCAATAGCAGACCCGACGGCGTGTGCCGCTGCGCTCACCGACGTAGGTCTCGAAGTCTACCTGCCCATGGTGCGGCGACCCGACCCTACAGGCCGACGCCTTATAGACCAGCCCCTGCTCGCCGACCTCATCCTCTTCCGCGCCACCGGGCGCCAAGCCCTCGAAGCAGCGCTCCTCCTCTACTGCCGCGCCACCCTCATCACCCAGCCCGCCGCACCATCCACCACGCCAAGTGCCGCCGCACCAACCACAGGCATCACCGCCCCACCCTCATCATCGTCCTCATCCACCATCCGTCCCCTCGCCGTCGACACCACTATCGTCGACACCCTCCGCACGATGACCGCCCATGGCGACCCCTCCACCTACTACCTCCTCTCGCCCGACGCCCCCGTCCTCCAGCGCGGCCGCCCCATCATCGTCACCGACGGCCAATTCCTCGGCGCCACAGGCCTTCTCCTCCGCCACCGCCACGACACCCGCCTCGTCATCAACATCCCCCGCCACCTCGCCCTCGCCACCGCCTACATCCCCCGCTCCTGCTACACAGAAATCATCGAAGACAACCCAAAGTAATGAAGACTTCAGTCTTCAAACCACAACAAAACGAAAATTATGCGATGAACCATTTAATACAAACTGACAAACACCGTTCCCAACAACTACCTATATTTCAAAAATTTCTAAGATTACTACAGTCTCCGCTACCCCCCCCCTATTAAACTCATAATCAACATATTATATAAAATTACAGCTAAAATTAATTGTATAGAAATATACCCTTCCACACAAATAGGGGAAGGACTGTACATTGGGCATCCATATTGTATAACAATTAATCCGAAAGCTATTCTAGGAAAAAACATTAACATTCACAAAGGCGCAACTATAGGACAAGAAAATCGTGGTGCTAGACAAGGTGTACCAACTATAGGAAATTGTGTTTATATAGGCATAAACAGCACAATAGTGGGAAAAATTACAATTGGAGACGATGTTCTTATTGGCCCTAACACACATGTAAACTGCGACATTCCTTCACATTCAATAGTAGTTGGCAATCCATGTACTATCAAACATTGCGACAACGCAACTGAAGGTTATGTCAATAATAAAATTTAAACCAATTTACAAATGAATACTAAAATATGCGTAATCGGATTAGGCTACGTAGGCCTACCATTAGCAAGATTATTTTCGACTAAATACCCAACCATAGGTTTCGACATGAATCAAGCACGTGTCGATGCCCTCAATGGTGGCCATGATTCAACCCTTGAAGTAAACGATGAATTACTACAAGATGCAATAAATAATCATAACTTTCGCTGTACTACAAATTTAAGCGAAATATCTGATTGCAACTTATATATTGTAGCTGTGCCTACACCTGTAGACAAAGACAATCGCCCCGACCTAACACCTTTATATCGCGCAAGCGAAACAATCGGCAAGGTAATCAGCAAAAACGACATCGTAGTATACGAATCAACGGTTTATCCAGGAGTGACTGAAGATGAATGCATTCCTGTATTAGAAAAAGTATCTGGTCTAAAATTCAATAAAGACTTTTATGCCGGCTATAGTCCCGAGCGTATCAACCCAGGAGATAAACTTCACACAGTCGAACACATCAAAAAAGTAACTTCAGGCTCAACGCCCGAGATAGGTGCAAAGATAAACGAAATCTACTCCTCTGTTATAACCGCTGGCACACATTTAGCGCCAACAATCAAAGTAGCCGAAGCCGCCAAAGTCATAGAAAACAGCCAACGTGATATAAATATAGCTTTTGTCAACGAATTGTCGAAAATATTCAATCGCATGGGCATTGACACACAGGCAGTACTTGAAGCTGCTGGTACAAAATGGAACTTTCTACCATTTCGCCCAGGATTAGTTGGCGGCCACTGCATAGGGGTAGACCCATACTATCTAGCCCAATGTGCCGAACGGTATGGCTACAATCCTGAAATCATTTTAGCAGGCCGACGTATGAATGACGGTATGGGAGAATATGTCGCACAACAAGTAATAAAACTTATGCTTAAAAAAGGCATTCAAGTTCTCAATTCCAACATTCTTATTCTTGGCTTTACATTTAAAGAAAATTGTCCCGATGTAAGAAACACTAAGGTGATTGATATCTATCGTGCATTGGCAGAATACAATCTGAATATCACAGTATATGATCCTTGGGCCAATCCAGACGTAGCACAACGTGAATATGGCATTAAGATCACCAACAAAATACCAACAGACACATTTGATGCCACCATACTGGCAGTTGCTCACAATGAATTCAAAACTATAGATACCAAATCATTTTGTAAACCAGAAAGCGTAATATATGACGTAAAATGGGTATTAGATATTCCCGTTGACGGACGACTATAATATGAAAAAAATATTAATAACTGGAGGTGCCGGATTTATTGGCTCCAACCTTGTAGATCATTTTTTGTCGATTGGATACCAAGTGAGATGTCTCGACAACCTATCGACGGGTCATATTGAAAACCTGTCTAATGCCCAACAAAGCCCTTATTTTCAATTCATCAAAGGCGACATACGTGATTTCAACACATGCCAGAAAGCCGTACACGGAGTAGATTATGTACTTCATGAAGCGGCACTAGGTAGTGTGCCACGCTCAATCAACGATCCTATAACTACAAATGAAGTAAACATAGGAGGATTTCTGAATATGCTTGTAGCTGCACGAGATACCAAAATAAAACGATTTGTATATGCTGCTTCATCATCGACATATGGAGATTCAAAAGCGCTACCTAAGGTAGAGGACAAAATCGGACGTCCGCTATCGCCATACGCTATAACTAAATATGTCGACGAGCTATATGCCGATGTTTTCTCTCGCACATATGGTATTGAATGTATTGGATTACGATACTTCAATGTATTTGGCAGAAGACAAGATCCTAATGGTGCTTATGCGGCTGTCATACCTCTTTTTGTAAAAAAATTCATGGCACACGAAGCCCCGAATATCAATGGAGATGGAGAATACAGTCGAGATTTCACATATGTGGACAACGTTATTTTGATGAATGAACTAGCTATCTCCACAACAAATCCGGATGCCGTAAATCAAGTGTACAACACAGCATATGGCGAGCGCACTACTTTAAACCAACTAGTTGATTATCTTAAAGAAAATCTGAGCGAATATGATGATGCAATAAAAAATGTCACGCCTACTCACGGTCCTAACCGCGCTGGCGATATTCCACATTCCTTAGCCTGCATCGATAAAGCAAAACAACTGTTAGGTTACAACCCTCAATTTTCGATGAAACAAGGTCTGAAAGTAGCTTGCAAATGGTATTGGGAAAATTTGAAGTAATACACGACATGTCGATAAAACATAGATTTGCAAGGATTAAAGACAACCAAGAGGCACGTACTCTAATTTCAAATTTTAGCTACCTTACTTTACTACAAATTGCCGGATATGTGTTCCCTCTATTTACACTTCCATATCTGGCCAGAGTAATAGGTACAGATGGTTTTGGTAAACTAGCATTTGCATCGGCAATTATTGTATGGTTTACTACTATTGCCGATTGGGGGTTCAACTTTACATCGACTCGAGATGTTGCTCAGAATAGAGACAATATAAAAAAGATTTCAGAAATTTTTTCAACGGTATTATATGGTCGAATTATTCTATGTATTGCCACTTTTGCCCTATTATTGTTATTGATTTTTATCATAACGAAATTTAAAGAAAATGCTCTGCTTATCATATTGACATTCTTACAAATTCCAGGTAATATTCTTTTCCCCGTTTGGCTTTTTCAAGGTTTGGAACGAATGAAATATACTACTCTTCTAAATCTTTTGGTAAAGCTTGTTTTTGCACTTTCCATATTCATTTTTATTAACAAACCCGACGATTACATTTACCAACCAATAATTACAGCTACCGGATTCTTATTGTCAGGCATAATATCCACATATATCATCATCTGTAAGTGGCACATAAAAATCATAAAGATACCCGTCAAAAACGTTCTCAACACTATCAAATCAAATACCGATATATTTATCAATAATATAATGCCTAATTTCTACAATAGTTTTTCGGTAGCACTATTAGGGTTTATTGGTACAGATGCAATGGTAGGAATATACGATGCTGGGAAAAAATTCATGCATATAGCCTACCAATTTATGTCTATAATATCTAGAACATTTTTCCCTTATTTAGCCAGAAAGCACGAAAAATTCAACCTGTTCGAACGTTTTTATCTTATCATTGGTCTATTCACATCAATAACATTGTTTTTTTGTTCGCCCATATTGATTAAATTATTTTATGGAGATCCGTTTATAGAATCAATAACCATTCTTCAAATAGTGTCCGTATCAATATTTTTCATCGCAATGCAATCAGTATATGGCACTAACTACTTGTTAATTAAACGAAAAGAAAAGACACTACGTAACATCACATTAATTTCATCATCTATAGGATTTATCATAGCTTTTCCATTAATTTTTTATTTCAAAGCCATTGGCACAGCACTCACTTACACTATCAGCAGTTTAATACTCGGTTTACTTTCAATGATATATGCAAAAAAATATAATCACATCAACAATTCAACAATCAATAAAACAATATAACTACAATAAGGCAAAGAGACCTTATTTAAACTTATATAAAAGAATATTACAATCCAATTCCACTATCGCCTCCAATTCCAAACTTGAAAAAGAATGGATGAGATACTGGAAGAGATATGACTCATCTCTTTCTCCATTGTGTTTTAGAGCCATAAGTCCATATCTTGAAAAGGAAATTGACATAATTCACGAACTAATTCCATGGGAATATATAGTGGGATATATAGAACCCACTCTAAACCCTCAAAGACTGAGGGCATTTTACGGAAACAAAAACAATTTTGGCCATATCATTCCTAAAGAAGCAATGCCAAAGACTTTTATAAGGAACATAAATGGTCTTTACTATGACGAAGAATACAAGCTTATATCAGAGGCACAAGCAAATGATATAATATTCGCCCTTCATAAATCATTTGACAAAATCATAGTAAAGCCTACATATTTAGATAGCGGCGTTGGAGTACGAGCTTTTTTACTAAATGGCGAAAAGAATATTCTAAATCAAAATACAACTTTAACAATTAGGGAACTAAACAATATATATCACCAAAACTACATCGTACAAGAAGGTGTTGATCAGCATCCATTTATGAGCCAATTTAATTGCACTTCAGTAAACACTGTAAGAATGGCTACTTATCGGGACTTAAATGGTAATATACGTGCACTTTCGGCTGTATTACGAATTGGCAAAACAGGAAGTGTAGTCGACAATGCTCATGGAGGCGGCAAATTCACAGGCCTATCTTCTGATGGAAAACTAAAGCCATTCATAAGCAACCACTATGGAGTCAAGGAAAGTAATTTTAATAATATCAATTTTACTGATACTCTCTATGCAATACCAAATTTCAATGAAATTGTAAATTTCGCTAGTAAAGTATCAACTCATATTATAGATCACAATTTAATTGCTCTTGACATTGCTCTTAAAAGGGACGGTTATCCCACTTTACTAGAATATAATGTTGGCGGATTTTCTTCATGGATTTTTAATTTAGGCGGAGAATCTGTATTTAAACAATATACGCACGAAATAATTGAACGAAGCTACGCAGATTATCAAACTTTACAATACCCAATAATCAGCAGAATACCTTACAAACAATAAAAAATTGAAAACCTTTCAATTATCAATACAAACTCACTCATAACGCAAATAAATGAAACTAGGGATACTAACTGGACATAAAGGATATATCGACTATATCAAAGCTTGCGATTACTTAAATATCGAATATGAAATTGTAGATATATTATCCGATAATTGGATATCCAACCTAAAAGAGTCTGCACAACACGTGGATGGTTTTTTGGCTAAACCGTTGTGCTACTTCCAAGAAGACAAAGATATATACGACGAGCGAATATACGCAATAGAAAAATATTTAAAAAAACCTATTTATCCCAATGTCGATGCTCTATATCTGTATGAAAGCAAACGAAAAATGGCATCTTTTTTAGAATTTTACGATATACCACATGTCAAAACACGCATATTTTTAAACAAAGAAAGTGCGACAAAGTATTTTGAAAGTGCTCAGTTTCCCCTTGTTCAAAAATCGAATTTTGGATCGGGAGGTAATACCGTAACGTATATTAAAAACAAAAGCCAAGCTAAAAAACTGACAAAAAAAGCATTCGGTACAGCTCGTGGAGGTTTTTGTACTGGCATAATGCCACATATGGAAAAATTTCCAATAATACCACTGTGGGGTATTTCGCAAAAACACTATATGATTGTTCAAGATTACCATCAAATCAAATGGGAATGGAGAATACTTAAAATCGGCAATACTTACCAAGGGCATCAAAAGCTGCTCAAAAACGGTAAGGCATCAGGATCGGGTTTAGTAGGCTGGGTGGCTCCACCAAAACATCTACTGTATATGGTGAAAGACATTTGTGAAAAAGGAAATTTTGATGTGATGGACGTTGATATTTTCGAAACGGAAGATGGTCAATTTTTAGTCAACGAACTTCAAGCCATCTTTGGCAGTTACCTGCCATATCAAATGAAAATAAACAATGTCCCCGGCAGATATGTTTATTCCGAAACCGACGGTTTCGTATTCGAAAAGGGTGAATTTAATATTTTTGGAAGCAAACTTCTTTTTGTCGAAGATTTTATAGACAAATTGAAATCTGGCTACTATGAGCGCTAAAATAAGCTCAACAAGCATCGAAGTATTTCAAATTAAAAACAGAACCATATATCTCGCACAATCATCAATATTTTTGTTTTCCAGTCGGTAATATTAAAATTCTTCACCACATAAAAAAAGCCGTTTATCTCTTTAATAGATTATTTTTTGGCGGAGGCAATCCACTGAAAACTATCTATTTCAATTTTAAAATGCTGCCTTTCAGCCAAGCAGTAAAGCTCCCCGTCTTTTTTTATGGGCCTATAAAATTTCGCTCATTAAACGGCCGAATAATTATAGATGATACCATTCGACCTAATATGATTCGAATAGGATCCACCGAATGGCACCCTGGAGATGTTTTTCAACCAACGATATTGACTATCGCTGGAACTTGGAATTTTCAAGGTGATTTACCGATCGGAATGGCAAACTATATTTTTATCGCTCCTAACGCTGAATTGAAGATTGGCACAAATGGTACGGTAATAGGAAGTCATAATAAAATCATATGCTATGACAGTATAGTTATAAAAGACAATGTACGAATATCCTGGGAAAATCAGATAATAGACTCATCTATGCATTATGTCTGTAAAAATGGAAAAGTTTCACCTCTGACGAAACCAATTATTATCGAAAACAACGTATGGATTGGGAACAGAAGCACTATTAGTCGAGGTTCTGTAATTCCCGATTATTCGATCATTGCCTCAGGCGCTTATGTTGCATCCGATTTAACCAAATACGGCACAAATTGTATGTTTACTGGAGTACCTGCACAATGCAAAGCTACGAATATTGAACGAATCTTTGATATAGAAAGAGAGAAAGAATTGGATAAGCAATTTAATTATTCTCGGATAAAATTATAATTATGAACATACGATTGTACAAACTCATCCACAACGAATGCACTTGGAAGCGATACTACAATCAACCCATACCGAACGACACTTGGCTTCGCAGAAGTATTACTTTCCCACTTAAACAGTCCATAAAAAGGTGGTTGTTTACTTTACACTTCCCTTTCAACTCGAAATACAACACACAACAATACCCGGGAGAGAGGAAATCAAAGTATCGTATGCTATTGGAAAATATCGTTTGGACCGCAAAATACAAAGAAACAAACAAATACTATTTCCTTTATGGCCTTGATTTAAAATCTCGTTCTACAAAAGACTACGTTGCATACACTGAGTTCAGAGTGCTACGAAATATTATCAATTTCCGTTACAGAGAAATTCTACCAACAGCGTATTCATTCAACTACCTTGCCTTAGTTCGCGATAAATTTCTTTTCTACCAATACTGCAAAAGCCTGAATATGCCATATCCTAAGACCATAGCCCTCATCTCAAACAATGAGATTGCATGGCAAAATAACGGCGAAAACAGTCTAAACTACCACCATCTCACAGATATAACACACCACGACTTTGATGGCTTTTGTAAGGCTGTAAGCGGAGAATTCGGGAAAGATGCTTTTGCATTACGTTCGACAGACGGAAATTTATATCTCAACAACTCAGAAATTTCAATAGAAGGGTTTCAAAAAATAATAGCTAATAAAACCTTTATAATCCAAGAACGTCTCAGAAATCACCCTACGATAGACCACGTATACCCCAAATCGCTCAACACAATAAAACTTGTGACATTCCTACACGACGACGGCGAAGTAGAATTTATCGATTCCTTAATGCGTTTTGGCGCAAATGGCAACATAGTGGACAATGCAGGTCAAGGTGGAATATTTGTTGGAGTTGACCGGAATGGCAAATTACAAGACGTAGGATACCACGAACCTGGCTGGAAAAAGAATCTTGTAGTAAATGGCATACATCCCGACACGGGTGAGAGTTTTGCCGGATTGCAATTGCCATTTTGGAATGAAATGTACGAAACTGCTTGTCGGTTTCACAAATACTGCTACGGCATACCATCGATGAATTGGGACATAGCCTTTACTCCAGACGGATTTTATTTTACCGAAGCTGGTGAAGATTGGGAAATAGCCGTCTACCAAGTGACCAATGGCGGTATGAAAGATAAATTTTACCGCACACATGGCAAAGCTCTTGATGTAAAAACAAGAAATTATATATAATGAAAAAAAACTTAGTAGTCTGTGGTGGAGGCAGTAGTGCACACACCATCATCCCTCTTTTAGGAGAATCGATATTCAACGTTTCGGTATTAACCTCGCGACCTGAAAGATGGTCAGAACAGTTAACGTTAGAATATCGAAATGTAGAGGGTGAACTGTTCAAAACATTTTCAGGTAAAATAGATAAAGCCTCATCAGACGCCTCGCTACTTATACCCAATGCCGATTATATCATACTTTGCATGCCTGTACACAAGTATCGCGAAGCTTTACTCAGAGAAATAGGACCATATATAAACAAAGAAAAAACAGAAGTGTTTGTAGGCACAATCTATGGTCAAGGCGGTTTTAATTGGATGGTAGATGAAATGAAAAATAAATTTCAATTGGATAATATCGTCACCTACGCTTTTCAATTAATACCTTGGATAGCAAGAACTGTCGAATATGGAAAAACAGGCGTAACATATGGATGCAAGGAAGTAAATGTTGCCGCCACATTTCCAAATAAATATTTCAAACAAGTCAACGAAGAACTTCTCAACGAAATATGTTATAAGTGGTTCGGGAAAGGCAAAGTATTACAGTGCGACAATTTTCTTTCGTTTACTTTATCTGTTGACAATCAGATCATACATACTTCAAGATGTTTTGGCCTATATAAAGCATATGGAGCTACTTGGCCTAATAAAGAAGACGTACCATATTTCTATAAAGATTATGATGAAGTATCGGCAGATTTATTAAGAGGCTTAGATGCAGACTACGAGACTATTAGGCAACAAATTAAATCCTTATACCCTAAAAAGGATTGGACATACATGCTCGATTACCTTTCGTTAGAACGATTGACATACAAATCAAGCAACACTGACATTCGCGCGTCTTTTGTTACCTCGAAAACCCTCACTGCTATTTCAACACCAGTCATACAAAACGCAGATGGTCTATGGGAAATTGATAGAAATCATCGTTTCTTCTTAGATGACATATACTATGGCAACTGCATCGCAAAATGGATAGCAGAAAAATTAAATATTACAACACCTACTATAGACGCCATACTACAGTGGGCACAAAACATTCGCAACGAACAGATAATAAACGTAAACAACAATCTCATAACTAATAGCAACGATTTAAACGAGCCATTAAAATCTGGGCTACCATGCTACTATGGATTTAAAACTATCGATGATATTATCGACTAAAAATCTACAAACAATGGATATCAATATAATCAACATGCCTCTTGACTATGGTGCTGGAGTTAGAGGCACTAATGCAGCGCCACAAATATTATTCAACTCCGGGTTACTTAATAGATTGAAAGCTCTTAATCATAATCTTTCAACCGAAACTTGTCCTGTTGAAGCTTGCCCAGTTGATGTCGAAAACTCCGACGCAAAGCATCTCGACCCAATCACAAAATCATGTATCACACTTGCCGATAGAGTAATGGCAACCAAAGCCAAAGGCCAGTTTCCTCTTATACTTGGAGGCGACCATTCTATCCTACTCGGCACATTGGCAGGAGCATCCCTGGCAGCCCAAAAAGAAGGAAAAACTCTCGGCGTGATTTATGTCGATGCTCATGGCGACTTCAACACACCAGAATCTTCACCCACAGGCAACATCCACGGCATGTGCTTAGCCGCATCATGCGGAATAGGTTTACCTCAATTAGTCAACCTACACCACGAAGGTCAAAAGATCAAACCCGAAA
>SAMEA104315432__coassemble_831_pt1 | contig 13690 bp, 11 predicted proteins | sample SAMEA104315432__metabat2_low_PE_040 | metagenome-assembled genome bin SAMEA104315432 (sample SAMEA104315432) | gut metagenome | biome: Monkey gut; feature: monkey-associated habitat; material: faeces | place: China | collected 2013 | reverse complement strand
ATAGTGGTCGAAGTCGGTGGTGGCGGCTTTTTGCCAGGGCTGGCCGAGGAGCAGGACGCCGCCGAAGCCGTAGTGGGCTACTTGCGCTATATTGTCGAGAGCGACGCCTCCTAAGGCGTATATCTCTTTGTTGATAATGCCAAGGCTATGTGCATCACGGAGTTGTTCATCGCTGAAAGCGGCGTTGTAGCCTTGCTTGCTGATGCTGTCGAAGATAGGGCTGATGGTGCGATAGGTACAGTGGTAGGGGTTGGTTTTCAGTTCGTCGAGCGAGTGGCACGAACAGCTTATTGTGCCTTCGAAGCCTTGCGGTGGCACTGGGTTGCGGCTGTTGAGGTGGATGCCGCCGAGGCGGTATTTTGTGGCGAGATGATGATGGTCATGGAGCACCAGACGGCTGTGGTATTGAGGATCGATCTCACCGATGAGGTGTTCTAATTCTTGGGCTGTGCAGTGTGGCTTTCGCAGGTGCAGGCGTTGTAGTCCGAGGCGAAACATACGGTTTACAGTTGAGGCTTCGTCGTCGAAGAAATCAGGAAGAGTGATTATGATAACCATTGTGTCGATGGGAGGAGAGTGATTTTTAGAAGTATGTAGTTGTCAGTCGTTTTGCATAAGTTCGAGTATTTCGTCTTTAGTCAGTCGGTGAGCCATGTCGGCGCCTTCGAGAAGGGAGTCGGCGAGGCCTTTTTTAGTGGAGTGTAGGCGAAGGATTTTATCTTCGATGGTTTGTGAGGCGATAAGGCGGTATATTGTCACTGGTCGCGACTGACCGATGCGGTATGCGCGGTCTGACGCTTGGTCTTCGATGGCGGGGTTCCACCACGGGTCGAGGTGGATGACGTAGTCGGCGGCGGTGAGGTTGAGACCTAAGCCGCCGGCTTTGAGACTGATGAGGAAGAGTGGAATGTCTGAGGTTTGGAATTGGCGTACGAGGCGTTCGCGTTCGCCGATAGGAGTGGCACCGTCGAGGTATGAATATTTGATGCCTTTTTCGTCGAGGTGGCGGCGTATGATGTTGAGGTGTGAAGTAAACTGGCTGAAAACCAAAGCGCGGTGGTTGTTGTCGGTGAGTTCGCCTACGAGTTTTATAAACGCTTCAGCCTTGGCCGAAGGTATGTCGAGCGATTTGTCGATAAGCAGTGGGTTGCAAGCTGCTTGGCGTAGGCGAGTGATTTCGGCGAGGGCTTGGATTGGCGAAGACTCTCCGCTTTCGAGTTGTGATACGGCATGTTGGCGTATGTTTTCGTAGAGTGCGCGTTCGCGGTCGGAGAGTTCGACTTGTATGGTTACTTCGGTCTTTTCGGGTAGTTCGTCGAGCACTTGTGTTTTAGTGCGTCGGAGCATAAAGGGTTTGATGATATTTTTCAAGCGAAGTTGTGCTTGCTTGTCGCCCGATTTTTCGATAGGGTTGATAAATCGGTTGGTGAAAGATTGGAATGAGCCGAGCAGACCGGGTGTGGCGAAGTTGAAAAGGTTCCAGAGTTCGCTTAGGTGGTTTTGCAGAGGAGTACCGGTGAGTATCAATCGGAAAGAGCCGTCGATTTTCATAGCTGCTTTCGACATTTTGGTCTCTTTGTTTTTGATAGTGTGGGCTTCGTCGAGTACTATTATATTCCATCGTTTAGCAGATAGCGCGTCCTGCTCGTTGTTGAGCAAGCCATAGGTGGTGATTACAATGTCGAAAGAGTCGGCTTTGGCGATAGCATCGGTTCGGTCTATATTGTTGGAGTTGAGGTTAATGGGCGAGAGTTGAGGTGCGAAACGTTGGAGTTCGTTACGCCAGTTGTTGACTACCGAGGCAGGAGCCACTACGAGCGAAGGGCCTTCGTGGGCTTTGTTCAGTAGCAGAGCGATGGTTTGTATGGTTTTGCCCAGACCCATATCGTCGGCCAGGCATGCGCCCGAGCTCCACCCTGCAAGGCGCGATAGCCATGTGTATCCGTCGGTTTGGTAAGTGCGTAGCTCGGCGTTGAGGCCTTTGGGTATGGGGTGTGAGGTAGATTCCGATGCTTCGATACGGCTGCGTAGGTCGGCAAAGGCTTTGTTGGTTTTTAGTATCGACCCCAACTCTTCCATGTCGATGATAGACTGGACGGCAAAGGCGGGTATTATTGTCTTGCCTTTTTCGGTCGAAGCCATGGCGTCGAAGCTGAGGAGCTGGCGTCGTAGTTTGTCGGATAGGGCTATAAATTCGCTTTCAGAGAGTTGTACGAAACGATCTTTGCTGTTGCGTACTAATTCGAGCAGTTGGGCCATTTCGATGACAAGACCCGAATCGAGTGTGAGAGAGCCTTCCACTTCAAACCATTGGCCTGCACCGTGTGTTCTGATAGAGAGGTTGTTGAAGTCGGCGCTTCCGCGGAGAGTGATTTGCGATCCTTCGGGCCATTCGATGTGTATCTGGTCGGTATGTTGACCGAGTATGTTGAGTAGTTCGAGGCAGTCGTGAGGAGTGTCGAAATAGATGTATCCTTCTGGGTCGTCGATATTGATATCTTTGATCCAAGAGTGAAGTTGGTCGAGGTTTTGCTGTTCGAGGTCGAGGTTGCGAATGGCTTGTATGCGTTTGCTTTTGATAGTACCTATTACTGACGAACTGCCTAATGCCGGTTGGCAATAGGTGTTGCTTTCAGGGATTGGTTTTACAAAAAATTCCACTTTCAATCCATTGCCCAGTGGTTGGAGTATGACGGTGATGGAACTGTCGGCGTGGCACTGTTCGAGATCATCGGTTTTGTTGATTAAGTCGGAGTGGATAGTAATAAATTTCGACAGCTTTGGTAGAAGTTCGGCGAGTGATTTTTCGGCGGTGATAGGGAGGGTGGTATTTGGGGTGATGTTCGCAAACAGCAGTTGTTGTTCTTTTGTAAACGAGAGTACTTTGTAGAGATAGGGGGTTTCGATATTAAGTGAGCATCTTTGGTACAGTTCGTCCGAAGTGAAGTTGGGTTTAAATGAAAAGTAGCTTTTTCCTTTTCTTGTAATTTCTATTTTGGGTTCTTCGCGCACTATCTCTATGGGGTGTGATGGGTCGTTGGCGCAGAATACGAGAGGGTAGTCGATAAGTTTTTCAAATGCTTCGGCGCCTTCGAGAGTGTATTCCGTGCTGTACCAATCATCAGAGTCTTCAACCAATGCGGCGAGAGCCAGGTCGGTGGCGTTCATAAAGGGGGCGCCTTTTTTAAAAGTCGACAGAGCCATATTTCGTCCTTTTGTCCAGTTGACGCCGTCTTTCGATTTTTGCAGACAGGGGGTTATATTCTCATTGTTTATGAGGTATATGATGCGTGAGGTGGCGACTGAGGTGCCGTTTGGCGTTTTTTCTTGGCGGGCCGAGAGTTTGTCGGTAGCAGAATTCAGGTAGTTGAGCATTCGTTCCCATGGCTCTTCTTTTCGTTGTCTTTTGAAGAGGGGGGCAAATGTGATATTGACATCCATTTTTTGTTCGGTGGCTATTTTGTTGAAGTCACCGATAAAAGGTGAGAGTTCGTAGAGAAAAAGCGTGTATTGAGGGTTGTCGGATAGTAGTTTTTTGAGGGTTGTCAGGCAGTTGTTGGTTACGTCTTGTGCTATCTCTATGTTGTAAGCTCTTGCTATCCAGTATAATAGCATTTGGTCTAGGGGCTGGAGGGAATTGGCTGTTTTTGATAAGCGGCTTATGGCGGTTTCTGTAGGTTCGTTGAGGAGGATGTTGCAGAAGAGTATGGTTATATAGTATCGATTTTCGTATTCCAACTCGCGATATCGCTGTATAGCTTTGATTTTTTTGTCTGCCGCTACCGTGTTTTGTTGAGAAAGGGCATAGAGGTATTGTATTTGGAAGTATTGGTTGAAAAAGACTTTGATACCCGATTCTTTTAGAATTGTTTGAAATAGCTTGATGGCGGCGGTGTAGTTGCCCGTATGTGTGGCAATGGTGGCAAGAGTGGCTACTGATTGTCTCGTTGTGTCGGGTTTTGCTGTGTCGTGTGAGTCGGTAAACTGTTTTATATTGCCATTGTATAGGTAGTTGGTGGTGATAAATGTATCGCGAAATATATTAAGTATTTTGGGCGTGTTGTGATTTTTGCTGTTTTTTGCAATGTCGATAAATGCGTCGAAGTCTACCGATTCAAATCTCATTGGTAGCCATCTTTCGCAATTGGATAGAATAGTATATACTGTGTCGAGGCTCATTTTATCTATAAAGCCCGACCATTGTGGTTTGGTGATAAGCTCAAATAGAGTGAAAACCACTTTTATGTTTTGACTCTCCAACTCGTTTAGCTCGATAGGCTCCACAAGTTCGCTATGTCGTATATAATAGGAGATTTTTTTGCTAAGTGTGTATTCGTATGCGAATGCGGGCGCCCTATCTAAGAGAGGTTCATATTGGTCGATGAGAAGGCATAGCTTTTCTATTTTGACGGGTGTAGGTATGGTGATGTAAATATAAATAAATTTTTTTTTGAAGACGATGAGAGTTTCGTCATCCAGCCACTTGTTGAGCAATTTTCTTATTCGTTGCTGGGTGGAAGCGGTGATGATGGTTATGTCGTTTACTATTTTGTCGTATTCGACGCTCTCAAAACGAAAGGCCAGATATTTTAGTGTTATCTCTTTGAGTTCGGTTTCTGTATATTCGCGGACAAACAGATTGGTTTGTTTAGGTTGTTTTCGGGCTTTTGCCATAGCGTGTATTTCGTCGGTTTATGTATGTTGGTGTTTTTACTGTGTGTTAAAAGCCTATAGCATGATGGTGACTGCCGATACGACCGATATCGCTATCCATAGTATAACGCCGAGGAGGATAGGGCGGAAGCCCACCTCGCGGAGGCTTTGCCATGTGAGGCCCGAGCCGATGAGGAAGAGGGTGTAGATCATGCCCATACGAGCTATGCCTACGGCTTTTGTGTAGAATGCTTCGCCCTGTGGCAAGTAGGTGGCGGTGACCATGGCAATGATATAGAGGAAGATAAACCAGGGGATGCTGATTTTTGTCTTCTTGCCGTTTTGCTGTTTGTCGCCGCGGTTCCACACGAGGGCTATGATGAGCGATAGAGGTATGATCCAGAGCGCGCGGATGAGTTTGGTTGTGGTGGCTATGGCCAGAGCGTCGGCGGAGCGTTCGGCGGCGGCGCCTACTACCGACGAGGTGTCGTGGATGGCGATGGCGCACCAGTAGCCAAATTCGGTGTCGGTCATTCCGAGCAGATCGCCTAACGGAGGGAAGACGAAGAGCGCCAAAGCGTTGAGCGAGAAGATGGTGCCGAGGGCTACGGTCATATCGTTGTCGCGGGCGTCGATGACCGGAGCTATGGCGGCTATGGCGCTACCGCCGCATATGGCTGTGCCGCCCGATATCAAGGTGCGAGTGCCAAGGTTCACTTTCAGCCATTTGCCCACTAGCAGACCGAGCGCCATGGTGAGCGTGATAGAGAATATCGTGAATACAAAGCCCGTTTTGCCCGCTTCGAGAGCTTCGGTGAGGTTCATGCCGAAGCCAAGGCCTACGACCGATGCCTGGAGGAGTATCTTAGTAAATATTTTGTTGTGTGCTATAAATGGGTTGCCTATGGTAAATGCCACTATCAAGCCCGACAGCAGCGCTGTAGCTGGCGATAGAAATGGCACCAATAGTAGCAGGATGATAAAAATGGTCTGACGCTGACGGTCTGTAAGGTACTTTTGAAACATGATTTTATAATTTTTATTAAGGTTATTAAGAAATTAATTATCAATTATCAATTATCAATTATCAATTTGTTTACTTCCATATTGAGGAGGTTGATGCAGATGAGGGTGTCTATTGCGGGGGAGCCGTAGTGGCAGATGAGTTGGATGAGTTGGTTGGCTTCGATTGCGCCCACTATGGCGGGGGTAGTGCCTATGACTGGGGCTGGCGTCGAGCGGCGGCAGTTGGCGTAGTATTCACGGTCGGGGTACAGGGTAGAGTAGCCTATGCCGTGGTGGTAGTCGAATACTGCCACTTGGCCTTCGAAGTCGGTGATAGCGCCGTATACGTAGGTTGTCCCGAGGCGGCGGCATGTATCGTCGATGATGTATCGTGTTGCGAAGTTGTCGCATCCGTCTACCACGTAGTCGTACTGCGAGATGATATCCGAGGCGTTGTCGGCTGTGAGGCGGCATGGGTGGCACACGACGTTTATTGTCGAGTTGATGGCCGTAAGGCGGCGTGCGGCGCATTCGGTTTTTGGCAAACCTATCTCGGCTTCGGTGTAGAGCACTTGGCGCTGTAGGTTGCTTTCCGACACCACATCGGCATCGCATAGACCCAAGGTGCCAACGCCTGCGGCGGCAAGGTAAGTGGCTATGGGCGATCCCAATCCACCTACGCCTACTAGTAGTACTCTAGCGGCAGCAAGCCTAGCTTGCCCTTCGACGCCTATTTCAGGGAGTGATATCTGGCGCGAATAGCGGTTATTTAGTGCAGAGTTCATAGTTCATAGTGAAAAATCGAGTATATGTGCTTTTTGAGAGATACTTTGTGGGTGTTTGTCATAATACAAAATTATCTTTTAATGTTATATTATCGATTACAGAGGCGTATGTCCTGTTAATGGATATATTTGGTGACTAAACTTTTTTGTTTTAGCAGTGTAGCTATATCAATAAAGTTTAGTTTTTTGTTGATTTGAAATTCACGTTCTATTTTGGCAATCCAAGTATTATATAAATCTTTGTCAAAACATTGTTCTTTGAATAACTACTTTTTTTCTCTTCCATACTATTTATTGTTGAAAGTATACATCCCACAAACTCTGAATTCTCATGGCGATATTATACGCTAACATAGGAGGTACCGCATTGCCGATTACTTTATAAGCTCCCGAAGAACTGACAGCAAATTTTTTTGCCGACCCATATGACGCTCTGACAAAATTGTAGTCTGGTGGAAATGTCTGTATCAGCGCACATTCTCTAGGAGTGAGTCTCCTTTCGGGAAGGCCTCGATTCAACTCTTCAATATTTGTACCGCCATGTTCGAGCGACAATCTTCTATATTCAATATTGCCATGATGCTCCGATCTGATAGTTGGCCCTATTTTGTCCAATGTTATCTCCTTCTGTCCTTGACAATGAACTCCCATAAATTTAGCTTTTGAAAAGTGTTTATGAGAAAGATCGTCAGAATATTCAGGTTCTGGCAAATCTTCAAATATATCGCGACAAACCACTGTTGGCATTAGAGAATCATCTTTAAGATTATAAGCATGGATTGGAGTTGGATATGGATTGTATTTTTCGGGTATATTATTACTTTCCAATGCTATTCTAGCATCTTTGTTCAGGCAGTCTTTTCTTATGCCAATAAATATTACACGTTCTCTTGATTCCGGAACTCCGTAGTCTGCCGCATGTAACACTTTAGGATCGAGTACTATGTAACCACCATTGTCAGCTGATGCAAAATCTTGTTGAATTATATCTTTTACATCCCCTAGATTTACCAATCCCTTTACATTTTCGGCAATAAATATTTTGGGTTTAGTGATATCAATGACTTGTTTCATCCAAAAGACAATTTTCCTCTGCTTTCTTCTGTTGGAGTATCATTGTCTCTATATTTGCCAGTATGGTCTTTTGTCGAATTAAAACCATTCCTTTTGCCTGCAACGCTGAAGTCTTGACATGGAAAGCCGCCAGTAACTATATCAACTTCTTTAGGAAAAACATCATAGCCTAAATTATACTGTTTTACATAATCAACTATACTGCCAAAATGATACACTTCTGACGAATGTCCTGTCCTACTCATATATGAGTTCCAAGACAACATAGCCTCTTCAAGTATATCATTGGCAAAGACGGTAGAAAATTTGGTAGGCTTAAGTTTGACCCAATTTTTGTTTATGTCATATTCTATCCAATCAGAAGCGGGATTGACAGATTTACGATGACAAATAAATCCACCTTCAAACCCGATATCCATACCTCCACAACCAGAAAACAACGACAGTACTTTTAGTTTGTTGTTATCTGATTGTATATTATCAAATTGTAATGGCATTTGATATCCCGCAATGGCTTCACAGACAGAGCTTTTCATCTCATCATCATCTTCTGTGGGTTTGGGGTATGCTTTATTTGCTTTCATATTGTGTATTATTTCACTTTTCACTGAATAATGTTCTGAAGGCTTCGTCTACGCGGTTTACGCCTATGATGTTGATAGAGTGTGGTCGGGAGGCGAGTTGCTGACGGTTGAATTCGGGGATGAGTATACGGCGGAAGCCAAGTTTTTCGGCTTCGGATATGCGCTGCTCGATGCGGGTCACGGGGCGGATTTCGCCAGAGAGGCCCACTTCGCCAGTCATGCATATGTCGGAGGGGATGGTGATGTCGAGGTTGCTCGAGAGTACCGACGCTATTACGGCAAGGTCGATGGCGGGGTCGTTGACGCGGAGGCCGCCGGCAATATTGAGGAATACATCCTTCTGTGGAAGTTTGAAACCGGCTCGTTTTTCGAGCACGGCGAGGAGCATGTTCATGCGGCGCAAGTCGAAGCCGGTGGCCGAGCGCTGTGGCATGCCGTATGCCGATGTGCTCACCAGGGCTTGCACCTCGATGAGGAACGGGCGCACGCCCTCTATCATCGACGCTATGGCCACGCCGCTCAAGTCTTGACCGCCGAGGCTGAGGAGGAGTTCGCTAGGGTTGGCTACTTCGCGCAGACCCGAGCCAAGCATCTCGTAGATAGCGAGTTCGTCGGTCGACCCGAAACGGTTTTTGTGGGCACGCAGTATGCGGTACATGTAGTGGCGGTCGCCCTCGAATTGGAGCACGGTGTCGACGATATGTTCGAGTATTTTAGGCCCCGCTATCGACCCCTCTTTGGTGATATGGCCTATCATCAGCACAGGTATGCCGCTCTCTTTGGCAAATTTGAGCAGGGCTGCCGAGCATTCGCGCACCTGGGTGATGGTGCCGGCGCTCTGTTCGACGGTCTCGGTGACGATAGTCTGTATCGAGTCGACGATGAGCAAGTCGGGCTTTAAATCGCGCACGTGGGCGAATATCTTTTCCAGCACAGTCTCGCTTACTATGTAGCATTGGCTCTCCATCTGTCCGATGCGTTCGGCGCGCATCTTCAGCTGGTTGACGCTCTCTTCGCCGCTGGCGTAGAGTATTGTTTTGCCGGCCATGCGAAGGGCGGTCTGGAGCACGAGGGTCGATTTGCCTATGCCCGGTTCGCCGCCTATGAGCACTAGGCTGCCTTGCACGAGTCCACCACCGAGCACGCGGTTGAGTTCGCCATTGGAGGTGTCGATACGCGGCTCGGCTTTGACGTCGATTTGGTCTATACGTTGTGGACGTTGGTGGCCGGCTCCTACGTCGAAACCGTGAGGCACACGGCCGGTGTGTACTTCGGGTTGTATGGTCTGTTCTACAAAAGAGTTCCACGCACCGCACGAGGGGCACTTACCGTATGCTTTGGGATAGTCGGCTCCGCACTCTTTACACAAAAAAACTATTTTAGTCTTTGCCATTTTGTTTGTTTAGTGTATTGTTTATAGTGATGCCGGATGGAAACCTATTGAAAGGAGCGCGGGTTTCCAACCCGCACACCATCGCTGCGGCGCTATGCACTGTTTTTAGTCGATTATGTCGAAGCCGCAGTAAGGTACGAGAGCTGCCGGGATGCGGATGCCTTCGGGTGTTTGGTTGTTTTCGAGTAGGGCGGCCACGATGCGAGGCAGTGCGAGGGCCGAACCGTTGAGCGTGTGGCAGAGTTCGGTTTTTTTGTCGGCGGTACGGTAGCGACATTTGAGGCGGTTGGCCTGGTAGTTGTCGAAGTTGGATACCGAGCTCACTTCGAGCCAACGTTTTTGGGCTTCGGAGTACACCTCAAAGTCGTAGCAGATAGCCGATGTGAAGCTCATGTCGCCGCCGCAGAGGCGTAGTATGCGGTATGGGAGTTCGAGTTTTATGAGGAGACCTTCGACGTGGTCGAGCATCTCGCGGTGCGATTCGGCTGAGTGTTCGGGGGTGTCGATGCGCACTATCTCTACTTTCGAAAATTCGTGGAGGCGGTTCAAGCCGCGCACGTCTTTACCGTACGAACCGGCTTCGCGGCGGAAACACTGGGTGTAAGCGCAGTTTTTGATAGGGAGTTGGCGCTCTTCGAGTATCACGTCGCGGTATATGTTGGTCACTGGCACTTCAGCGGTAGGTATTAGGTATAGGTCGTCCACTTCGCAGTGATACATCTGACCCTCTTTGTCGGGCAGTTGGCCTGTGCCATAACCAGATGCGGCGTTGACCACGGTAGGAGGCATTATCTCGGTGTAGCCGGTGCGGGCCTCGTCGAGGAAGAAGTTGATGAGGGCGCGTTGTAGTTGTGCGCCTTTACCTTTGTATACGGGGAATCCGGCGCCGGTGATTTTCACGCCGAGGTCGAAGTCGATGAGGTCGTATTTCTTGGCCAGTTCCCAGTGTGGTTGTGCGTTTTCGGGCAGTGGGGTCTCCATGCCGCCGGTTTTTACCACTACGTTGTCTTCGGCAGTGCGGCCGTCGGGCACCTCGTCGTAAGGCATGTTAGGTATCTGGAGTAAGGTATTGGTGATATCGGTTTGGGCGGCATCCATGGTGGCTTGGAGCGACTTGGTCTGCTCTTTCAGCGAGGCGACAGATGCTTTGGCCTCTTCGGCTTCGGCTTTTTTGCCCTCTTTCATCAGCATACCTATGGCTTTCGACGATTGGTTGATTTGGGCAAGTATGGCATCGAGTTCTTTTTGGGTGGCCCGACGTTGGGCGTCGAGTTCTATTACTCGGTCGATGAGTTCGGCTGCAGGAGCAAAATGTTTGCGGCTTAGGCGACGAACCACTTCGTCGCGATTTTCGGTGATTGCTTTGAGTGTAAGCATATATTTTAATGTTTAATGTTTATTTCTTTTGATATCCTTCGTAGTAGTATGATTGGTCGATACCTTTGAATATGGTCATTGTGTCGTTGATTTGGTCGGTAAGATGCTCTGTGAGCAGAGTTCTTATCTCGAGGTCGTTGATGGGGCTGCGTTCCATAGCTTGGAGATAGAGATCTTTGTCTATATGTTGCCAGTCGACAATTTTACCAATCCTTTTCTTTAATATTAGGTCGAGCCATATTCGCATTGACCGCCCGTTGCCTTCCATAAAAGGGTGTGCTACGTTCATTTCTACGTATTTGGCTATGATTTCGCTAAATGAATTTTCCGGCATTCGTTCGATGGCTGTCAACGCTTCATTTAGGTAAAGAGTGTTGGCAAATCTGAAACCTCCTTTTGCAATGTTTTTTGTGCGAATTTCACCGGCAAAGTCGTATAATCCATCGAATAGATACTTGTGGATTTGTTGAAGTCCCCGAGTAGTTCCAACTTCAATTTCGTTTATTTTACCTGAAGTGAAAAGGTTATATGCGTTGATAAGGCTTTGATTGTCTATATCGTTCATTTTGGCAAATATTGTGTTTGGATGTTGGTCATTGCGTTGTAGAGCGATGATACGGCGTTGGGGTTGAGGCGCTCCATCTCTTCTATCAGGTGGCGCACGGTGGTGCGGTTGCTTTTGCGCTCGAAGGGACAGTTTTTGGTTTGCTTTTTATATTGGTGGGCGTCTGCCAGATGTTGGAGGTCGGTTTCTCGGCAGAGGGCTAAGGGGCGTATTATAGTCATGTCGAATTTGTCCATCTTCAGCACCGGAGGCATGGTGGCGTAGGCGCCTTGGAATATTTGGTTCATCAGCAGTGTCTCTACGATATCGTCTTTGTGGTGGCCGAGGGCTATCTTGTCGCAGCGGTGCTCTTCGGCGGTGCGGAAGAGAGTCTTGCGGCGGTTCCATGAGCAGAGGAAGCAAGGGCCGCGGCCGTCTTTGGTGTCGGGGTCGAAAGAAGTGTGGACGTGAACAAACTCCACTCCGCGTTCGGAACAAAACCGCTTGAGGTAGTCGATGTCCGCTTGATAAGGCACATTGTCTACCGATACATGGCAAGCCAACACCTCGATGCGAGGCTTGTAGATTTTCTGCCGCTCCGCCAGCACTTCAACCAAAGCCAGCGAGTCTTTTCCTCCCGAGAGGCCTATCATCACACGGTCGCCATCGGCCAGCATGTCATAACTTTTCATAGCCTTACCGGCAACTCTTATTATAGTCCGTAGTTCATAGTTCATAGTTCGTAGTTTATAGTTCACTATTCGCTAAGAAGGTCGGGGCGTAGGCGGGCGGTGCGTTCGAGAGCTGTTTCGTGTTCCCATTCGGCTATTTTGCGTTCGTTGCCGCTTATGAGTATGTCGGGCACGCGCATGCCGCGGTAGTCGGCGGGGCGGGTGTAGACGGGGGGCGAGAGGAGGTTGTCTTGAAATGAGTCGGAGAGCGCCGATTGCTCGTCGCCGATTGCGCCGGGTATGACGCGCACCACGGCGTCGGCTATGATAGCGGCTGCCATCTCGCCTCCGGTGAGCACGTAGTCGCCTATCGATATCTCGCGGGTGATGAGGGTGTCGCGCACACGCTGGTCAATGCCTTTGTAGTGGCCGCAGAGGATGATGATATTGTCGAGCATCGACAGCCGGTTGGCTGTAGGTTGGGAAAACTGTTCGCCGTCAGGGGCGGTAAATATCACCTCGTCGTAGTGGCGTTCCGACTGCAGGTGTTCGATGCAGCGGAATATAGGGTCGCACTGCAGTACCATGCCGGCAGCGAAGCCGAAGGCGTAGTCGTCGACACGGCGGTGAGGGTCGGTGGTGTAGTCGCGCAGATTGTGTACGTGTATCTCTACCAGCCCTTTATCCTGTGCTCGCTTCAGTATAGAGCAGGTAAGCGGACCTTGAAGCATCTCGGGCACTACGGTTATGATATCTATTCTCATTTCAATAAAGACATAATTTGTTGAGACAGAAAGAATTTTGTTATGACAGAAAGACAGATTGTTTTTTAAGACAAAGAGACATAAAAATTTATGGCAGAATTAATAATTAATTCATGGGGATTAATGTTCAAAAAAATAAAATCTGTGTTATCTGTGAAATCTGTGTGAGTTTGTAAAAACAATCTGTGTGAACTTTACAAAAATTCTGTGTGAGTTCAAAAATCTGTGATTGAACTGCAAAATTACTGCTTTTATTCAATATACGCAATAAAGGAGGCGATTATTTTTCGTCGTCGCTTGGAGGGAGAGCCACGCCGCTCACGTGGGTGAGTATGATGTCGAGCGGGCCTACGAGGTGTGAGCCGTCGAAGCCAGTGATGTCGCATGGTTTGATGCTGCGCATATACTCTTGGGTGTATAGAGCCGAGGTGGGGTAGTAGCTCCAGTGCCAGCGCTCTTCGGCGTAGCCTGTGCGGGTTGGGTCGGCGTCGTAGGGCTGGTAGAATCCATACCGCTTGGCATTGGCCACGAGCCATTGGTATGTTTTCAGCCCGGCGCCGTGAGTCCAATAGTCGTTTTCTACCGATATGAAGTCGACGTCGGTGCCCCAGTGGTGGCGCGCATGATCTGACGCACGCGGGTGGTGTCGGAGCATGAGTGACGGTTCCATTTGCGCTGCCATATGGCACGTTGTGAGTCGAAATTGCGTGTGGCGGAGATGATTGTCAAGTCGATGCCCTCGCGGGCGGCGTCGGCACGCATGGCGAGATAGGCGTCGTAGGCGTCGCGTTGCATATAGATATCGGTCTTGTCGGTGTAGCGGCTGTCGATGCGGGTGAA
>SAMEA104315432__coassemble_827_pt1 | contig 13724 bp, 10 predicted proteins | sample SAMEA104315432__metabat2_low_PE_040 | metagenome-assembled genome bin SAMEA104315432 (sample SAMEA104315432) | gut metagenome | biome: Monkey gut; feature: monkey-associated habitat; material: faeces | place: China | collected 2013 | reverse complement strand
ACCTGTCGAGGAAGAGGAAGTAGAAGAGATATTTGTGGTAGTAGAAGATATGCCCGAATTCCCCGGCGGTATGTCAGCTCTGATGAAATACTTCAGCGACAATGTACGCTACCCTGTAATCGCAGCCGAAAACGGCATCCAAGGCCGTGTGATCTGCAACTTCACCGTATGGAAAGACGGCACTATCCGCGATATCCAAGTGGTGCGTGGTATCGACAAATCACTCGACCGCGAGGCTGTCCGTCTGCTCGAGAACATGCCTAAATGGAAACCAGGCAAACAACGCGGTAAAGCCGTGTCATGTAAATACACGGTGCCCGTCATGTTCAAACTCCAGTAATACAACAACATTTTCTCAATATAAGTAAATCGGTATATGCCCAAAAGCGTCTGCCGATTTTTTTTGTTGGTGAGCTCTGTTGAGTTTCTTTAGCGTTTTTTGGTTTTTCGACAAACAAATTGTGCTTCCAATTTGAATGCGGGAATTAGGTATAATACGTCTGAATTTTTCGCTCAACTATTGCACATTACAAAAAAAAGTATTACCTTTGCAGCCGTTATGTGTAGCCTCTGACATGGAGATGTGAAGCCTGTGAACGCTGCACTATTTATTACTCTAAACAATTCATTGACAATGGATTTAATTAAAATTGCAGAACAAGCTTTTGCAGTAGAGAACAACCTTCCTTCATTCAAAAGCGGAGACACTATCACAGTCGACTACCGCATTAAGGAGGGCAACAAAGAGCGTATCCAACGCTATCGTGGTGTAGTAATCAAAATCAGCGGTCACGGCGACTCTAAACGTTTCACCGTTCGCAAGATGTCTGACAACGTAGGAGTAGAGCGTATCTTCCCTATGAACTCACCATTCATTGACAAAATCGAAGTAAACAAAGTGGGTAAAGTACGTCGTGCGAAACTCTACTATCTTCGTAATCTCACCGGTAAAGCTGCCCGTATCGCTGAAAAACGCTAATACATCGAAGCTTTCAAAGAAAAATGGACATGCTCGCTACTGCGGGTGTGTCCTTTTTTGTGTAATCATCCGAAATCATCAGTTTCGGGTTCTTCCGAATAGCAATGGACTGGAATGACTGACATTCCTGTCCGTCCCGTCCTCCCAGTCCATATTCCCAGCAATTGGTTTTAACTATTTTTACATACGCACTGTGTTGCTTTCTGCTAAAAATATAGTAACTTTGCAGCCGCTTAGGCTAACATTTGATAATAACAACAAAAAGCCCCGACGATAACACCCAATAGATGAAACGATTTCTAGCCATCATACTCACTGCAGTGTTTGCTACTCAAATAGCGTGTATCACGCTCTGCATCCACACTCACGTGGTCGATGGCCGAATCGTAACCCACGCTCACCCCTACTCCAACACTCAACACCAACACTCCGACACGTCGATTGCAGCATTCAGCCACGTCCTACATTCGCTGTTTGCCTCGCAGCCCAATCAGTCGTCCATCTCTGCCTTTTTTGTCTTTTTGGCAGAAATCAACATTTATACTACCGAAGTAGTATCACTCTCCGTGGCCCATATCTTGGCCGACCGCGCCCCTCCTGTGCGCTAACTCCCCCCCCCACAATTCTTTCTAATTTTTTCACAGCCAATGGCTCGCTTTGTCGTACATACACAGCACTATTGTCGACAGGCGGCGTAGTGTGTACTAAGCGGCTTGTAGTGCGTGGCGTAACATGCGCATGCATTTGATTATGAGCGTTATATAGAACGCTACAGAAGTTGCCACCAGCATCATATATTCCATCCAACAAGAAACAACAATGAAATCAATATATAATATTATGTGCCTTCTGCTAGTGGCAGCAGGCCTTCAAGCTCAATCTTACACAGCAAGCTATTCGTCGGGTTCAGCCGCCGCTACATCAGGATCATCATCGGGGCAGCAGCCGTGCCTCATACCGACGCCAACATCACAGGTCACGTGACCGATGCCGAAACAGGCGAACATATACCTTTTGTAACTATCCAACTAAAAAACACTACGATAGGCGTGGTGTCTGACATGTCGGGTCACTTCATGCTCACCAACCTGCCGACGGGCAAGCACATAGTTGTCTTTTCGATGGTAGGCTACGAGACTGTAGAGCGAGAAGTGAATATCGTCGCAAAACAATCTGTCGAGCTCAAAATAGAGCTCCGCGAGTCGTCGCAAATGCTCGAACAGGTGGTGGTCTCCGCCAACAAATACGAAACAAAGCAGCGCGAAGCAGCGTCGATAGTCAACGTCATCTCGCCTCTTCACTTCGAGTCGACAGCATCCAACACCATGTCTGATGTCCTCGATTTCCAGACTGGACTTCGTGTCGAGCAGTCGTGCTCCAACTGCGGGTCGCCACAACTACGCATCAACGGTCTCGAAGGGCAGTATTCCCAAATATTGATGGACAACCGCCCCATCTTTTCGTCGCTAGCGTCGGTCTACGGTCTTGAACAGATACCCACCGGCATGGTCGACCGTGTAGAGGTGGTCCGCGGCGGCGGGTCGGCACTCTTTGGCGCCAACGCCATCGGCGGCGTGGTCAATATCATCACCAAAGAGCCTTCGCGCAACTCGATAAGCCTATCAAACACCACCCAACTCATAGGCGGCAAATCGTGGGATGTCAACACAAACCTCAACGGTTCGTACGTGACGTCCGACTCGAAAATAGGCGTCTTCCTCTTCGGGGTACTCCGCCAGCGTCAGGCCTACGACAACGACAACGACGGTTTTAGCGAGATACCACGCATCAACAGCGGCACCGCCGGATTCCGTTCATACTACAAGACATCCAACTACTCCAAACTCACTCTCGAATATCACCACGTGACCGAAGCACGCCGCGGCGGCAACCTCCTCGACCGACCCGAACACGAGGCCGACATAGCCGAAAGCACCAATCACAACATCGACGCCGGAAGCCTTCGCTGGGACTATTTCTCTCCCAACGAACGCCATTTCGCCACCACATACGTCTCTACCCAACATGTGGGTCGCGACAGTTATTACGGCACAGGTCAAGACCTGAACAGCTATGGCACATCCGATGACCTGACGCTAGTCGTCGGCGGTCAGTATCGGTTCCACATGTACAACTGTCTCTTTATGCCCGCCGACCTTTCGGCTGGCGTAGAATATTCGTTCAACGGCCTCAACGACAAGATCTTGGGCTATCAACGCGACATCACCCAGCAGGTGCACCTCTATGGCGGATACGTTCAAAACGAATGGAAAAACCGCTTTGTATCTGCTCTCATAGGTCTGCGCGTAGAGAAACACAATATGCTGAAAAGCCCTATCTTCTCGCCTCGTGTCAACGTGCGCTACACCCCCATCGACCAGATAGTAATCCGCGCGTCATATGCCAGCGGCTACCGCGCGCCTCAGATTTATGAGGAGGATCTCCACGTAGGCGCTGTCGGCGGCGAAGCGTCGCTCATCACGATGGATCCCAACCTCAAACCCGAAATGAGCCACAGCGTGAGCGCTTCGGCCGACTGGGCACAACGCTTCGACGACGTAGAGGTCAACCTCACGGCGGAAGGCTTCTTCACCCAACTCAACAACGTCTTCACTCTAGTCGAGAACGGACACGACGCCCTAGGCAATCTGCTCCTGCTGCGCACCAACTCCAAGGGCGCACGTGTGATGGGTGTCAACCTCGAAGGCAAAGTGGCGTACAGCAAACTGCTTACCTTCCAACTCGGCTACACTTACCAACAGAGCCGCTATATCGAACCATTCCAATGGAGCGAAAACACCGATATCGCCCCTCAGACCAAAATGTTCCGTTCGCCCGACCACTACGGCTATTTCATCTCCGACATCAACCCGTTCAGGGGCTTTTCAATCAACGTCAATGGCAAACTCACAGGCCCGATGCTGGTGCAACACTTTGCCGGCGTCATCCCCGCCGACCGCGAAGTCACTACCCCTTGGTTTTTCGACATGGGCGTGAAAGTGGGCTACAAGATACCGCTCTACCGGCTCTACACTCTCGAAGTCAACGCAGGAGTGAAAAACGTGTTCAACGCCTACCAAAACGACTTCGACTCGGGAGTCAAACGTGATGCCGGCTACATCTACGGCCCGGCCATCCCCCGTACATTTTTCGTAGGGCTCAACCTCAAAATCTGACCATCATACAGATAAAATCACTCTCGACGTCCATCGTCACCAGATGTGGACATCGAGAGTGATTTTATTTGATTATCAACGATTTAAATCGCCAGCCAGCGATATTTTGAAATAAAACGAACATAAACGCAAAAACATTTGTACAGAATAAAAAAAAATCGTAACTTTGCAGACGCAAAAGTAGTATAAAATATAAAACACTACATAACATTATGGCAAACAAGAAACCACAAGAAACCGACGAACTACAATCAGTAGATCAAGCACTTAGCACCACCGAACAATTTATCGAAAAAAACCGCAGGCAAATCATGATCGTCTTCGGTGCGATCATCGTAGTGGTTGTAGCTATCGTTCTTTATAGCTCGTACTATGTAGCCCCACGCAACGTAACCGCCGCCGACAAACTCGCTACCTGCGTGCGCTACTTCGAACAAGACTCTTTCGCTCTCGCCCTCAATGGCGACGGCGCCAACGAAGGTCTTGCCGAAATCGTTGACAACTATGGTGTAACAGAAACCGCCGACCTCGCCGCATTCTACGCCGGCGTGTGCGAATACCGCCTCGGCAACTTCGAACAAGCTATCAAATATCTCGATCGCTTCGACGCCAAAACAGTCAATCTCGAGCCTGCCAACATCACCCTCATCGGCGACTGCTACGTTTCACTCAACGACTACAACAAAGCCGTAAAATACTTCGAACGCGCCGCCGCTATCGACAACGACCTCACCGCTCCTCGCGCCCTAAACAAAGCAGGCATATGCTACGAAGAGATGGGCAACTATACCGCCGCCGAGAAATGCTACACAACAATCAAAGACAAATATTTTGCCACCCAACTGGCCGGTGAGATGGAAAAACGCATAGCTCGTTGCCAAGCTATGCAAAAATAACCGTCAAACGACATTTTTTTGGCGATTATATTTTCACAACAAAAAAAAGGCGGATGGATGATATCACTGTATCAAGTGACATCATCCATCCGCCTTTTTTTGCACCACACACCACAGTCAATAAAAAACTACTGAGTAACAAAAAAACGTCAAAAATTGTGCTTTATCAAAATTTTTACCTAACTTTGCAAGAAATAAAACCCCGAAAAACCAGACCATACTATGTCGCAGAAAAACAACAACAAATGGCTCACCATGACCAACCGCCTGATCATGCTAGCCACCTGCTGCCTTATGCTTATGGCAGTCGTCGTGCAGCGCGACGGCCGACTCTTTGGGCATGAACTCACAGCCCAGACCCAGACAGCCGACTCTGTCGTCACCTACCGCCCCGATGGATCCGTAATCATCAACACCACAACAATAGCCTCCGACATCATCGGCTACGGCGGTCCCATACCTATGGAGATAACACTCGCCGGCGGCAAAGTGGCCGACATCAAAGTGCTCCGCTGCGCTGAGACCCCCTCATTCCTCAACTCCGTACTACCTATACTTGACAAATGGAAAGGCCTTACTCCGTCCGAAGTGATGAAGGCCGAAGTCGACGCAGTATCGGGCGCCACATACACATCGACAGCTATCATCGCCGTTGTGGGCCGCGCCATGGAATATGCCGTCAATTCGGGTGTCGCTCCCCGGTCATTTTGGCACGATATAGACCAATGGCTCTCACCCGCATTTATCGTTTCGCTCATCGTTGTGCTCATGGCGTGCATCGTACCGCTATTCACCAAAAACAAATGGTATCGCCTGGCACAACTAGTCCTGAATGTCACAATCCTCGGTTTCTGGACAGGCACGTTTATCAACTACACCATGCTGCTCCGCTTCTTTGCCAACGGCATCAATGTAGTGTCATCATTTATCATTGTGCTCATGATGATAGCGGCGTTCATCTACCCTCTCTTCGGCAAAACCAACCACTACTGCATGTGGATATGTCCTCTCGGCTCCATTCAGGAACTTGCAGGCCGTGCCGTGCCCTACAAAGTGAAGATGACAGGCCGCGTCATCAAATGGCTCACTTATTTCCGCTACCTGCTTTGGTCGGCGCTCATGCTCATCATGTGGTGCGGCATCTACTTCTCGTGGGTAGACTACGAGCTCTTCTCCGCCTTTCTCTTCCACGAGGCCGCCCTGCCGGTCGTCATCGCCGCCATAGTCATCGTCGCTCTCTCCACCATCGTCAACCGCCCCTACTGCCGCTTCATCTGCCCCACCGGCATGCTCTTTAAAATTGATAATTGATAATTGATAATTGATAATTGAAAAATCCACCAACCAAAGTAAACCATTATGAATACCAACAATCTAGTCTCTTTACTTCTTGCCGTAGCAGTAGTACTGCTTTCGGTAAAAGTCTTGTTTTTCTCTAAACAAAACCAGCCAACTATGGAAACAACCCAAACTGCCACCTCATCCGTTGACAGCACATCTATTGCTCTCGACAACATCTACACTCGCACAAGCATACGCTCATACACAGATGAGAAGGTGAGCGACGCACAAGTCGAAACACTCCTCCGCGCTGCCATGTCGGCTCCTACAGCCGGCAACAGACAGCCATGGCGCTTCATCGTAGTCAACGAGCGTGCCCGCCTCGACGCTTTCACTGACGTAGCCCGCGGCATGAGCATGGCCTCGCAAGCTCCACTTGCTATCATCGTATGTGGCGATGTCGACGCTACATTCGAAGGCGAAGGTCGTGAATATTGGGCTCAAGACGCCTCGGCCGCAACAGAAAACCTCCTACTAGCCGCTCACGCTATGGGTCTTGGAGCCGTATGGTGCGGCGTATATCCTATGTCCGACCGTCTGCCAAAAATCAAGGAGATGTTTGCCCTCCCCGACAATATACTCCCTCTCAATGTAATTTTCATTGGCCATCCCGCCGAAAACCCGGCTCCAAAAGACAAGTGGAAACCCGAAAACGTTCACTACAACCAGTGGTAATAATGCATAGTGCGTAGTGCAGGACCGAGGTTGCGAATCCTATTGATTGGAGCGCGGACTTCTAGTCCGCGCCCCGATAGCATATACTATCAGTCGACCGATAGGAATGTCCGTCTTCCCAGTCCTTGCCATAGCAGATTGCGGACTACATAACTTCTTACTTCTCACTCTTTACTTCTTACTTCTCACTTAAATCCATGCTACATTTAATAGATGCTTACGCTCTGATATTCAGAGCATATTATGCTTTCATCCGCACGCCCCGCATCAACTCCAAAGGCGTCAATACATCGGCTATCTTCGGGTTTCTCAACACTTTTGAGGAGCTGATGCGCCGTGAGCAGATGACTCATGCGGCTATAGTCTTCGACCCTGCAGGTCCTACATTCCGCCACAAGGAGTTTGAGTCGTATAAAGCCAACCGCGACGCCACTCCCGAAGATATCCGCATAGCAGTGCCCGTCATCAAAGAGCTGATGACCGCCTACGGCATCAAGATAGTAGAGGTGCCAGGCTACGAGGCCGACGACGTCATCGGCACCCTCGCCACCCGCGCCGCCGCACAAGGCATCGACACATACATGATCACCCCCGACAAAGATTACGAGCAACTCGTAGCAGACCACATCTACATCATCAAACCGCGCAAAGGTAAAGAAGATATCACCACTTTTGGTACCCGGGATGTACTCGACAAGTGGGGTATCGAGTCTACGAAACAAGTCATCGACCTACTTGGCCTGATGGGCGACACAGCCGACAATATACCGGGCTGCCCCGGCGTAGGCGAGAAGACGGCGGTTGATCTCATTCATCGTTTTGGTTCGATAGAAAACCTCCTCGCCAACACCGACCAACTCAAAGGCGCCCAACGACGAAACGTCGAGACCAACATCCAGCAAATCAAAGACTCTAAATACCTAGCCACCATCTGCACCGATGTACCTATCAACTTCAGCCTCGACGACTATATCATCAGGCCTCAAGATACAGTAGCACTAATCACACTTTTAGACAATCTCGAATTTCGCTCACACAAAATAAAACTAGAGGTCACCACAACCTACACCGACGCTCCTATACAAGCATCACTATTCGACCAGCCGCCATCCACGGCATCAACCTCTACAACGACCGCAACAGCGGTTCCACCTCCGGCACCCGCCGTACTCACCACCATCGACACATACTCCCACTCATTCACCCACCTCGACACGGCCGAAGCTATCGACCACGCCATAGCGGCGCTCCTGCAAGCCCCCATAGTAGCTATGTCGCTCATCACCTCTACGCAAGAATCCATGACTTGCCGCCCACTAACCATAGCATTGGCAGCAAATGCCACCGACGCATACATCATCACCCTCCCTCAAACCGACACCGGGATAGCCACCAACCTCCGCCACTTCTTGCCTCTATTCACTTCTACCGACACAGTAATAACCACTGCCGACATCAAGCATTGTCATGTGGTGCTCAGACGATACGACATCCACATCACCGCACCTGTATTCGATATCGAGATAGCCCATTACCTGCTACAACCCGAGATGAAGCACGATGCCGTCTCGCTAGCACAGTCGATGCTCAACTACGAGTGCATCAACCTCACCTCCACCGCTCCCAAAGGCCGCAAACAGGCAGACCTCACCATAGTGCCACAGCCTATCCTGGCCGACTTAGCCGCCGAAAGAGCTATCGTCATCCACCGGCTTACAATACCGCTATCGCAGCGGATCGACGACCACGACTTGCGTCACCTGTTCTACGACATCGAGTTACCTCTCTCGGCCGTGCTCGCCCGCATGGAATACAACGGTGTGCTCGTCGACGACTTCGCTCTATCACAGATTTCCGAACAGCTCACCGCCCGCATGGCATCAATCGAGCGCGACATACGCTCTATCGTAGGCTCCGACATCAATATCAGCTCGCCAAAACAAGTGGGCGAACTTCTTTTCGACACCCTCGCCCTCGACGACAGAGCCCGCAAAACAAAAAAAGGGCAATACTCCACCGATGAGGAGACACTCGAATCCATCCGCCACAAGCATCCGGTCGTGGGCAAAATACTCGAATACCGCGGGTTGAAAAAACTACTCAGCACCTACGTCGATGCACTGCCACGCCTAATCAACACCCACACAGGCCGTGTGCACACCTCATTCAATCAGACAGTAACAGCCACAGGCCGCCTCTCATCGTCGAACCCCAACCTGCAAAACATCCCCATCCGCACCGACAACGGCCGGGAGATACGGCGCGCTTTCATCGCCTCAGAAGGATGCACACTCCTCTCGGCCGACTACTCGCAGGTCGAACTCCGCCTGATGGCTCACCTCTCGCACGACAACCATATGATCGACGCTTTCCGTCTCGACCAAGACATCCATGCAGCCACCGCCGCCAAGATATACCATGTAGGCCTCGACGCGGTCACCTCCGACATGCGCCGCAAAGCCAAGACCGCCAACTTCGGCATCATATACGGCATCTCGGCCTTCGGCCTTGCCCAACGTCTCGACATACCCCGCTCCGAGGCCAAAAGTCTTATCGACAACTACTTCGAGTCGTTCCCTAGCGTACGCCAATACATCGACGAAGCTATCGACGAAGCTCGCCGCAACGGCTACGTCGAGACACTCATGCACCGCCGCCGCTACCTGCCCGATATCTCATCGCACAATGCCGTGGTACGCTCATACGCCGAGCGCAACGCCGTCAACGCCCCTATCCAAGGCTCCGCCGCCGACATCATCAAGGTAGCGATGATCAACATCGACCGCCGCCTACGTGAGGAGGGTCTGAAAACAAAAATGATACTCCAAGTGCACGACGAGCTCATCTTCGACGTGCCCACCGACGAGCTCGCCACCGTCACCGACATAGTCCGCCACGAGATGGAACACGCCTACCGACTCACCGTCCCCCTCCGCATCGATATCGGCACCGGCACTTCCTGGCTCGACGCCCACTAAAGACGAAACCAATCAAGTGCAGCAGCGCAAATTCTTCAAACCGCCAAAAGCTATATGCTGCTTTTTACACATTAAAACATGAATCTCTCATAAATAAAGATTATATGGTCCAAAATAAAACAAAAAACAACTATGGTAACACCACCTATGGTAACACTAAATTGGCCAAACAAATAAACGAATTAAAATGTATAACCGATGATAGTTCTACATTGTTTTTTAATGAAAAAATGGCTATTCTTTCCCATTTTTTGCATAATAATGGAAGCCGATATTCTAACGTATATCAATCTATAGCCAATAAGATACTCCAATATATATGTGAGGATTACATGTCTGAAGCTGAATTGATGACAGCTTCTGAAACAGGTTTTCAATATTCTCTTTTCTCCGATTTCTTTTCTGTTCCTTTTCTTCCAGTAGAAAAGCCTAAATTTACCTTTATTGACCTTTTCGCAGGAATAGGAGGTTTTCGTATGGCCATGCAAAATCTTGGAGGAAAATGTGTTTTCTCTTCAGAATGGGATGAGCAAGCTCAAAAAACATATTTGCTCAATTATGGAGAAGTACCATTTGGCGATATTACAAAGGAGACTACAAAATCATTCATTCCTGACGATTTTGATATTCTTTGCGCTGGCTTTCCTTGCCAAGCATTCTCTTTAGCTGGGAAAAGATTAGGTTTTGAAGAAACAAGAGGCACCTTATTTTTTGATGTTGCTGAAGTCATTAGAAGAAAACAACCTAAAGCGTTTTTTTTGGAAAATGTAAAGGGGTTACTAAATCACGACAAAGGGAAAACAATCCAAACTATTTTAAATGTTTTGCGAAATGACTTGGACTATTTTGTTCCAGACCCACAAATAATAAACGCCATGGATTTTGGTGTGCCGCAACACCGTGAAAGAGTATATATTGTAGGGTTCAGAAAAGACCAAAACATAACAGAATTTTCTTATCCGAAACCAACCGACAAAACCAAAAAATTTGCAGATATAAAAGAAAAAAATATAGTATCAGCAAAATATTATCTTTCAACACAATACTTAAAAACCCTCATTGCTCATAAAGAACGTCACGCAGCAAAAGGACATGGTTTTGGCTATGAGATTATACCAGATGATGGTGTGGCTAACGCTATTGTAGTAGGGGGAATGGGACGAGAACGCAATATTGTAATAGACAACAGATTACAAGATTTCACTCCTGTAACCAATATAAAAGGTGAAATAAATAAAGATGGACTTAGAAGAATGACCCCAAGAGAATGGGCTAGACTTCAAGGATTTCCCGACGAATTTATCATTGGTGTTGCTGATGCGTCAGCTTACAAACAATTTGGCAACTCTGTTGCAGTCCCTGCTATACAAGCCACTGCAAACGAAATAATAAATAGAATAACACTAAACCAAACCAAAAAATATGGCACTAACAGGAAATAAAGGAGAATGGAGCGAGATATACACTCTCTTTAAGTTATTAGGCGAAGGGAAAGTACATGCTGGGGATGAAAATATGGATAGAATAAAAGATATATTTTATCCTATAATAATGATTCTACGCCAAGAGAAAGATGGATGCTATAATTATGTAACACATGATAAAAACATTATTATACAAACTTCAGAAGGACAAACTCTACTAACAATTTCGGTAGAAGATTTTCTAAGAGAAGCTGAAAGTTTACTTTGTGAAATAAAATTGCATAATAGTACATTTGCAATTTCCAAGACTGAAACATTTATGCATAAAGTACACTGCAGCACACTTAAGGCTAAATCTTCAGATAAAACTGATATTAGAATTGTGTTACATGACTACCGCACAAAAATTAATACAGAAATGGGTTTCAGTATTAAATCTCAGTTAGGTGGCAACTCAACATTGTTAAATCCAGGTAAAACTACCAATTTTAAGTACAAGATTGTCAATGCTAATCTTACTGATAATGATATTGAATATATAAATCGCATTAACTCAAAAAGTAAAATATTAGATAAAGTAAATGCCATCATTGAAAAAGGAGCGTCTCTTGTTTTTGAAAAGGTAGATAATGATACTTTTCATGATAATCTTTTAATGTTGGATTGTCATTTGCCAGATATAATGGCACACCTTCTGGTGGAAAAACAATTGACAAGAATAAATTCAATAAAAGAACTAACATATAGGATATCTGAAGCAAATTCGCTGAAATACAAGCCAGAACGAGCAAAATCTTTTTATGAATTTAAAATAAAACAGTTACTTGTCGCAATAGCACTAGGCATGATGCCAGCAACTCCTTGGAATGGTAAATATGATGCTAATGGTGGATATTTGGTAGTAAAAAATGACGGTGATATAGTGTGTTACCATTTTTTTGAAAGAAATAGAATTGAAGATTTTCTTTTTTGTAATACATACCTTGAAGGCTCAAGTACAACAAGATATGAATACGCATCAATCGTAAAAGAAAATGATGGGACACTTTCTTTTAAATTAAATCTACAAATACGTCTTAAATAATATACGAGCAAAGAGATCTAACAATTGAAGTAGACTAAAAAACTGCATAATACTTGTTGCAAATTGAAATTTTGTGCCATCAAACAATAATATCTTATGGACTACATTGACGAAATACAATGGGTTGGCAACAGAGGGTTGCTGGCGTTGCGTAAGACTGCTTTTTTATCGTCGGAGCAGACGCCAATGAGCCTTTTCCCATATATACAGCGATGGGCAATGCGGATGCCGGTGGAAGAGTGCGTGATATGCGGCAACGAGTCGGAAATCGAACAGACCATTTTTTCGGTCCTCTTTATGCGTCGGGTCAATCTCATCATGCTGACTGCCGCGGTGCCAAGCGAGGCGTTGATACGGCGATACCGTAGGGCTATCGACGAGGGACGGCTACTTATAGGATGGCACTGCGCCGACACCTACACTGTAGAACGGCGATCGGCACTAGACCGCAACGAAGTGATGATGTGTCTGGCCGACCACATAGTGGTAGGCTACTGCACCATAGGCGGCGCTATAGACCGCGCTCGCCTCAAACACCCCGACATGCAGTTCATCACTTATCCCAACGAACTGTTTAAAGATTAAAGGCACTTCGGACGTTTGGAGGAGCAAAGCGTAGTTTAAAACCCTTCGGACGTTTGACACGTCGCTGTTTGATGTGAATTCACCCTTTTGACGCTTCATTTCGCTATGCACTTGAATAGCATCGGCTGGCACTATTAGATAATGCCAGCCGATGCTATTTATAAATAGGTAAGATGTTACTGCAAAACTAGAGAATCATGAATTCTACACGGCGGTTTTCGGCGCGACCTTCAGGAGTATCGTTGTCGGATATTGGGTCGAGAGGACCGCGGCCGGTCCATTCCATACGGTCAGGATCGATGCCTCGTTTAACCATTTCATCGTAAACGGCCTTGGCACGACCACGCGAGAGCTTCATGTTGTACGAACGCGAGCCTACGTCGTCGGTGTGACCTATGATACGGATACGGATAGATGGGTTCTTGGAGAGGAGTTGGAAGAGGTCGTCGAGCGATTGGGTAGATACGTTACGTATCACAGTCTTGTCGGTATCGAAGAGGAGGTTGTTGAGGATTACGATAGTATTCTTATGTATAGGTTGGAGGTCTACGTATAAAGTATCCGAGAGGATTTGGAAGAGGGTGTC
>SAMEA104315432__coassemble_795_pt1 | contig 14027 bp, 10 predicted proteins | sample SAMEA104315432__metabat2_low_PE_040 | metagenome-assembled genome bin SAMEA104315432 (sample SAMEA104315432) | gut metagenome | biome: Monkey gut; feature: monkey-associated habitat; material: faeces | place: China | collected 2013 | reverse complement strand
GGTAAAACCCTCTTGGCCCGCGCTGTCGCCGGCGAAGCCGACGTACCTTTCTTCTCCATGTCGGGATCTGATTTTGTCGAAATGTTTGTAGGTGTCGGCGCTTCTCGAGTCCGCGACCTCTTTCGCCAAGCCAAAGAAAAAGCCCCGTGCATCATCTTTATTGACGAAATAGATGCCATAGGCCGCGCTCGTGGCAAAAACGCCAACTTCAACTCCAACGACGAGCGCGAAAACACTCTAAACCAACTCCTTACTGAGATGGACGGCTTCGGCTCAAACTCTGGTGTCATAATCCTCGCCGCTACCAACCGTGCCGAAATCCTCGACAAGGCACTCCTCCGTGCAGGCCGTTTCGACCGCCAGATTCAAGTCGAACTCCCCGATGTCCACGAGCGTAAGGCTATATTCAACGTTCATATCAAACCCATCAAAATCGACTCGTCGGTCGACATAGACTTCCTCGCCCGCCAGACTCCCGGTTTCTCGGGCGCAGATATCGCCAACGTGTGCAACGAAGCCGCCCTCACAGCGGCCCGTCACGACCACAACTCGGTGTCGAAACAGGACTTCCTCGACGCCGTAGACCGTATCGTGGGCGGCCTGGAGAAGAAAACCAAGATACTCACTGCCGACGAGAAGAAAAATATCGCTTACCACGAAGCTGGTCACGCCACTATCAGTTGGCACCTTCAGTATGCCGATCCTCTCGTCAAGGTTACGATAGTGCCTCGCGGTCAGGCTCTTGGCGCCGCCTGGTATCTCCCCGAAGAGCGTCAACTCACCTCGCAACAGCATATACTCGATAAGATTTGCTCGCTCCTCGGTGGCCGTGCCGCCGAAGAACTCTTTTTCGGGGTCCTCGACACAGGCGCCCTCTCCGACCTCGAGCAGGCTACCCGACGCGCCTATGCCATGGTCACATATTTCGGCATGAGCGACCAACTGAAAAATATCTCATATTACGACTCGACCGGTCAAAATGAATACGGTTTCAGCAAGCCTTACTCCGAAGCCACCGCACGCCTTATCGACGACGAGGTGAAACGCATCATTGCCGAACAGTACGAACGTGCCAAGGATATTCTTCGAAGCCACTCTGTCGGACACAACCAGGTAGCCCAGATTCTTATCGACAAGGAGGTGCTCTTTGCCGAAGACCTCGAACAAGTATTTGGCCCCCGCCCTTGGACTTCCCGCACCGATGAAATACTCAACGACAGCGACAAAAAAGACAATACTATAGAAAGCTCACCTGATACCACACTCTAGGTGAATCACCGAGCTTCTCGATAAGCTCGATACTCACGATACTTTCGATACTCTCGAAAGTATCGATATTCTTGAGAATTTCGAAACTCTCGAAACAAAACTGCCTTTCCCCCCCCCTTAGTTTTTTCACACGTCGGTTGTCAACTTTTCACCCATCAGTATTTCACTCTTCACAACTCCTTAGCTTATGGATATTCGAAATTTGTTTACTCGCGCTTGGGCTGGCGCTGTTTTGGTGTTGGTCATTGTAGGTGCCGTGCTTCTGGGCGAACATTCGGCAGCTATCCTCTTCATTCTCCTGTCGGCTGCCCTCTCCTACGAATTTCATCACTTGACCAACGTGGCAGGTGTAAGTGTCAATCCCCTCACAGCGGCCATCGGTTCGTCGCTGTTGTCTGCTACCACCTATTTCCTCTTTGCTTTTGGCTTCGATTTCCAGACTATAGCTCCAATCATAGCGGTATACCCTATATATATTATGTCTATCCTCGCTGCGGAGCTTTGGCGAAAATGCGAGTTGCCCCTCGAAAATATGGCTTATATAGCCTTGGGTCAGCTATATATCGCCGTGCCTATGGCTTTGATGTCGTGCATGTCGCTTCATATATCGCAGTGGGTCATATTGTCGGTGTTTGTATTTATTTGGGTCAACGATTCACTGGCTTATCTCACTGGCTCGCTCTTTGGTCGGCATAAACTTTTCGAACGTATTTCTCCCAAAAAATCTTGGGAGGGATTTGTTGGCGGTAATGTATCTGCTCTGCTAGCCGCTTTCGGTTTTGCCTGTTTCGACCACCAGCTGCTCTTGTGGCAGTGGCTTGTATTGGCCGAGATAATAGTGATTTTTGGCACCATCGGAGATTTTATCGAGTCGCTCATCAAGCGCTCCCTCCACGTCAAAGACTCTGGCAACGCAATCCCCGGGCATGGCGGTTGGCTCGACCGCTTCGACTCTTTCATCTTCGCGGCTCCTCCGGTAGTGCTATTCCTTTTTATCATTCTTTTATGATGCAAGTACTACACGGTATACCTCATTATACAAACGTCACTTTCAGTATCTTCATCACTTCTAATAACACCGTTTATAAAGTTTCTACACCAGACACATATTTTTGAATGAAAAGAAAAATCAAAGTTCACAAAGAGGGATATACTATTCTGATTTCCCTTATGTCCCTTTTGATGGCTATCAATCTACTCATTTTCACAGAGTCGCCCAACCAATGGCTCCACGTCATCAGCCTTATTGTCTCGTTTGTCACTTTCTCGTTTTTCCTCTATTTCTTCCGCAATCCTTCGCGCGAAGTGGAGGTAGACGACACCAATCTCATCATCGCCCCGGCCGACGGCCGTATTGTCGTTTCGGAGCCTACCGAAGAATGGGAATATTTCGGAGGCAAACGTATGATTCAGGTGTCGATATTTATGAGTGTATTCTCTGTCCATGCCAATTGGTATCCTATCTCCGGCACTGTGCGCTACTCCAAACATCACAGTGGCCGCCATGTGGCCGCTTACCTGCCTAAATCGTCGCATGAAAACGAGCACTCTACCATTGTCATAGAAAACCAGTGTGGCCAGCAGATTCTCATGCGCCAGATAGCCGGTGCTTTGGCGCGGCGTATCGTCACCTATGCCGCCCCCGGTTGTTCATGCAATATCAACGAACACCTTGGCTTTATTAAATTTGGTAGCCGTGTTGACCTCTTTTTGCCCGAAGGTTCCGAAATATTCGTCCAGATAGGTGAAACTACCCGCGGCAACGAAACTATCATCGCACGCCTCCCCGAGCTCTGCGTAGTCTGACCTCACCGTTATTTTTTCACTACTTCACCGTGCGTTCATTTGTTTCTATCGCGATAGTGTTTTCAGTGGTTTATGCTGTGACTATCCTTTTTATGTCGGTTCTGTCGCTCATGGCACCCGACTTTTTTGCGGGTGTGGTGGGGAGATATATCATCCAATCGGCCAATACCATTTTTATTTTTGGCGGCTCGGCGGTTTTGTCGTCCCGACTCAATTATTCCGGTCGGTTATTTCTGTCTGACGCCGGTGCAAAACCAAAGGTCGGCCTTTTCACCCTTTTAGCTACGGCTATAGCGATTGCGGCTATGCCCGCTATCAATCTGCTGGCCGAATGGAACGGTGCCATTCATTTTCCCGATATCTTGTCCTCTGTCGAGGAGTCTTTGCGTCATCTGGAGTCAGAGGCCCAACGGACTACCGCCGAATTTCTTGAGCACGACAGTGTGGTGCGCCTGGTGGTCAATATTATGGTCATTGCATTGCTGCCTGCCTTTTTTGAAGAGATATTCTTTCGTGGCACCCTCCAGCCTGCGTTGAACCGCTCCTTGTCGCATCATGCGGCGGTATGGGTTACCGCGTTTTTGTTCTCGGCTATTCACTTCCAGTTTTTTGGTTTTGTGCCTCGTCTCATTATGGGGGCTGCTCTCGGTTATATGGCATATTATAGCCACTCGTTGTGGCCTGCCATTATTGCCCATTTTGCCAACAATGCTGCTGTTGTCATTATCACTTATGCCGAATATCGCACCCAAAATCACTTCCTTTCTACTATCGGTGCCGATGCTTCATGGCCTTTTGCTATTGCTTCGCTGGCAATAGTTACGGCACTTTCAGTCTATTACGTAAAAATGGGTACGATTGATTGATTTCTATTTGGCGCTTTTTGTTTCACATATTCAACAAATTGTTATATTACTGCCGCTCTGACGTCTGATTTATAGCGTAGAGTGGTTGTTTTTTGTTGCTCATAGTCCTAACGTTAAAATAGTTACATCTATATAGTGATTTGTTACAAAAAAATGCGTATCTTTGCAGTCTGAAATGCCTGTTTTGGCATAGTACAATAAAAATTATTTTAAACCATTAATAATAAAATAGTTATCAAAGGAATTATTTATGGCTTTCAGTAACAATGTGATGATTGTCCGTCATGGATTGCTTGCTAAACTCGTCAAACTATGGAGTGAAGACAAGCTGGTTGAGGACATAGATCATTTACCTATCAAGTTGACACCACGCCAAACCAAAGTACGTGGTCGTTGCTGTGTGCACAAGGAGCGTGCTGTGTGGAAGTACAAAATGTTTCCCCTCTTGGGCTTCGATATGAGCGACGAGACCGACGAAATCACCCCATTGTCGCACTATGCCAAAGTGGCTCTCGAACGTCGTGAGAGCACCAAGCAAAACATCATGTGCGTAATGGACGAAGCGTGCTCCAGCTGCGTGCAGGTCAACTACGAAATCTCTAATATTTGCCGTGGCTGTGTGGCACGTACTTGCTACATGAACTGCCCTAAAAATGCCATTCACTTCAAACCTAATGGCCAGGCCGAAATAGACCACGAGGTATGTATCTCCTGCGGTATCTGTCATCAAAGCTGCCCTTATCACGCTATCATATACGTGCCAATCCCCTGTGAAGAGGCGTGCCCTGTCAAGGCTATCTCGAAAGACGAATACGGCGTGGAGCATATCGATGAGTCGAAGTGCATCTATTGCGGCAAGTGCCTCAACGCCTGTCCTTTTGGCGCTATCTTTGAAATATCTCAAGTTTTCGACGTGCTCAACTATATCAAGGATAAAAACCAAAAAGTGGTGGCTATCGTTGCTCCAGCTATCCTTTCGCAGTTCAACACTTCCCTCGACAAGATGTATGGTGCTATCAGGCAGATTGGTTTTGACGATGTAATAGAAGTGGCTCTTGGTGCCGACGAGACCACTCGACGAGAAAGCCATGAACTCCTCGAAAAACTCGAAGAAGGACAACCATTTATGACCACTTCGTGCTGCCCCTCTTACATCCAATTGGCTAAAAAACATATCCCTGAGCTTGAAAAATATATATCTTCAACCCGCTCGCCTATGTACTATGCCGCCGACATTGCCAAAGCTAAGCACCCCGATGCAAAAGTTGTATTTATCGGCCCGTGTATCGCCAAACGTAAAGAGGCTGAATATACCGAAAATGTCGACTATGTGATGACTTTCGAAGAGCTTGGTTCTATTTTCGATGGCCTCGACATACAGTTTGATCAGGTGCCTCCAATGCATATCGACCAAGAGGCTTATCTTTCCAGCCATGGCTATGGACAGACTGGTGGCGTGTTTGGAGCTGTACAGGAGATGGTTGCCGATAAGAAAATCAACTCGCTCCTACTCAGCAACCTCAACAAGAAAAACATAGCCCTCCTCAAAGCCTACGCCAAAGGTAAATGCCCTAACCAGTTCATCGAAGTGATGGCCTGCGAAGGCGGTTGTGTCACTGGCCCGGCTACCAATATCGACAAAGTTAGCGCCCAGCGCATCTATGTCAAAGAGCTTGCTAAAATGGCTGCCGAGCGCGGTAAAAAATAAACCGATATCCTTTTCTGTGTCGATCTGATACGTTAGTTCGCACACTTACATATCAATTAAAAAAGTCCTTGTGTGTATCACACAAGGACTTTTTTAATTCAGTTGTAATCATCCGAAATATGCCGTATTCGTTATCCTGTTCGTCTACACGCGACAATTATTTCACGTTGTCTTTCAGCGAGTCGGAGATTATCTTCTTCAGCGCCAGCGTCTGCTTCTCTACTTTGCCTTGTTTCTCCGGTTTGTAGAGCGCTTTGTATTTGCATGGTACGAGGTCGAATTTCATGTCGTCAAACGTGCCTTTCACGTCCAAGCCTAGTCGTACGGGCAGAGGACAGTCGGTGAGCGATATGTGATAGTTGAAGCTCATGTCGAGGTTGTGACGACCCGATAGCACTGCCTGCCATTTGTCCATCGATACCAAAAACGGGTAGAGATCCACTTCGTTACGATATACGGTCATCTCTACCGAGAGTGAGTCGATGACGTTTTTCGTCTTTTTGTTAAACATCATATATTTGGCTATCGTCGAGAATGTCTCGTTGTCGAGCACTACAAGATCTTTGCCTTCGAGAGCGGCGGCGGCGCGCATGGTCGATATTTTAGGCTCATACCATGCGTTGAGGTAGGTTTCGGCTGCTATGTGAAATTCGGCTTTGCCTGCAAACGATTTCAGCATTGGCACGATAGTGTCGATTGACGGTATCATCTCTATCAAGCTGTGTATGTCGATGTTGAGCAGGTGGAAATCAATCCCTGCGAAGAGGTGGTTTTTACGGTCCGACCGGTACATGCCTGTCAGTTGCATTTCGGCGGCTTCGGTCGTGAAACCCATCTGTTCTACTATGGCTACCCCGTCTTTTACAGTCAGTTTGCCCTGTACCGAGTCGAGCTCTGTTTCGGAGAATGTGGCGCGGTGTATCTTGGTCATGAAGGATAGGTCTACGCCTTTGGGCACCATAAATGGGTTGGCATCGGCCAAGCGGCGCTTTGTAGCTTTTAATTCGTTGCTCACTTCCACAGGCTCCGCGGTGGTGGTAGTGGTGCTGTCGGTCGACCCGAAGCCGTTGACTATCGCCATCAGTTCGTCGACGTTTGTATTCGACGACTCAAAGAGTAGATTGCCTTTGAGAAGTCCGCGTTTGGTGATATACTTGCGCAGATTGGTTATTTTGCCCGACAGATTGAAGTCGGAGTGTTCTATCACTATGCGCGAACTCTCTATGTCGAAGTCGTTCGGACGGAATTGGAATACTATGTTGGGTATCTTTATTTCTGGCACTTGGGCATAGACCAGCTTGCCGTCATGGAAATCGACATCTACCACCGGATTGTACTGTAGTAGCATATTTTCGCCTTTTTTGTCGTAGCGCGAACCTGCTTTGACTTTCATGCGCCCTGTGTTGACCGATGCCATGCTACCCATTGTGGCGGCTAGTTTCGAGTTGGCGTACTCTACTTTTATCGTTGGCGACATAGCGTCTTTCTTTGTAGGAGCTATCGAGGCTTTCAGGGCCGGGTCGGCTATATCGAAGGTTATCGTGTCCATAGCTCCGCTCAGGTGTGCCATTGTTATCTGGCAGTGGGCGTTGGGTAGTCGGGTGGTGTCGAGAGGGTTGGAGACTGTTACGCTTATCTCGGGTTTCCGCAGGCGTGCATTCAGTGCCATGCCGGTCATCGCCACTTCCATATCGGTTGCCGATATGGTGGCTTTCATTATCTCTTTGCCCGATTGTCTGTCGGCTTTTGCTAACGGCATTGTTATCCCTATTGTGCCTTGGCTGTCGGTGGCGAAGATGCTGTCGTTGTATGTTACGTCGAGGTCGGTGTACGATATTGTGCCGTTGGCGCTGATTTTTTCCAGACGCATGGCGGTCAGGTCATCGAGTTTGAAGGCGGCGCGTATGTCGGCTTTGGCGCGTCCTTTCATGTCTATGTCCATGCTGTCGGGTAGCACAGGGGCTAGCTCGGGTAGGTTCACGTCGGCAAGTAGGCGCACGTCGCAGCCTATGTTGCCCAGCAGGTCGGTGACATCGCCCGTGGCGCTCACTGTCATTGTGCCTGTCTTGGCACTTAGCGAGGTGATGTGTGCATTGCTCATTTTGCCTTCGTTTAGGTCGATGTCGGCGTCGATGTCGGCGTTGACGGCATGTAGTCGGTATGGTATTACCTCTTCGTATGCCACACGCCCGTCTGCAAAGGTCAGATGGGCTGCTATCTTTGGCATAGACGGGTTGAGACTGTCAGCGCTATATACGCCTGTGGCGCGTGCGCTCAGTTCGGCCACACCGGCCACATCTATGCCGTCGAGCAGACGAGCATAAGCATCGGGCACTAGGGTGAGCACTTGCTCTATATCCCATGGATTGGTGCTTATGGTCAAGTCCATATTTATGTTGCCATTCTGGTCATTGTGTTGCACCGGCCCGTTTATTTTTATTTCGTGTCCGGCTATTGATAGTTTGGCGTTGTGCAGTTGAGCATGCTGTATGTCGAAGTTGTATTCGGCCGGCGCTGCGACGCTAAGTGCCAGACAGCGTGTCAGCGTGTCGGCATTGAGGGCAAAGGTGGTAGAGGGCGTCGCTAGTGCCACTTCGCCTTCGAAGTGGTTGTCGCGCAGTGCTCCTGTCACTTTGGCGCGGGTCCCTTCTATTTTGGCGTAGATTTGCGTCGAGTCGGCATAGTGAGCCACGAGTTTGTCTATGCTCATGTCGGCATAGATGTCGGCATTGGCACCGTCGAGCTCTCCGCTTACATACCCTTTCAAGTTGTCTACTGTGGCGTCGACGCCCATTGTGCGGTCGGTGTATCGTGCCGACACGCCGTCTATTGTCACACTCTCTATCTGTAGCAGCTCGAACAGTTTTGTCGATGTAGTATCCTCCTCTTTGTCCGGTGCGCCTGGGGGTACTATGTTGTAGTTGGCGGAGCCTGTTGAGTCTACATACACGTTGGCTTCGGTAGATTCAAGGGTGAAATGGTCTATTATCAACTCCTGGCGGAATAAAAAGGCTATCAGATTGACCGAGGCGCGCACGCGTCCTATCCTGGCCAGCGTGTCGGATGGCGCACCTTCCATTGGGTTTACCAAGCTGACGTTGGTGGCGTTGAGCGAAAATCGTGGAAACGAAGAGAAAAATGTCAGGTCTACAGTGTCGAGGTCAGCCTCGCATGTGATAAACCGACCCACATTGTCGCGCACTAGCGGAGTCAATGCCGATGGCGAAAACACTATATTGCACACTATCACTATGGCGATAATCGCTAGCCCAAGAATAGATGCCAGTGTTATACCTGTTATTTTAAGCGCTTTTTTCATGTCAATATCTATTTAATCGGTTTTGCTTTTTGGTGTGAGTTCGGTTTTGTTTTTGGCAGGCGCCGCTTCATGGTGATCCTCGTGTTTACCGCATGCCGCCATATGGTCAACATATCAACTTGACCGACGTGGCAAGCTTATCGCTAGTTTACTTTCGTAAACGAGTGTGTTTTACCGTATTCGTCTTTGTACGAGAGTTCAGTCTCTGTGAGGTTGGTTACGGTATACACTTTGGGTACCGATGCGCCCATTTCCATTATGTGTATTTGAGTCAAGTCGTCGCCTTCAAGGGTCCAGGTGAATTTTTGAGCTTCAGCTTCGGTTACATCGTCGGCCGTATCCCATGTGTATCCTGTGCCGTCGGCTTTGTACACTTCGTAGTTGTAGCCTTGTAGCTTTTCGCCTGTGTCGACATCTTCATATAAGCGACTGGGTTCTTCCCATTTGCCCACCATGAGCGCTTTGTCATACTCTACATCGCTGCTAATGCCGCACGATGACATTACAATTGCTGTGATTGCCATTACAGCAGTCAGAGCATAAATTTTTGCTTTTTTCATGTTTAATTGTCAATTATATATTTCCAGTTATTATTTTCACTCCCCAAATCTCATTTATTCATTAATTTCACTTCCCCAAGTTTAGTTCGCTTCGTTTCTTGCGGCCGAAACTGCGATATTCGTCATATTCTATCTCCACTTCGGGCTCGACGAGTGTGTTGGAGTGGGGGAGTGTAAATTGCAAGTATTTGATATCTAGTCCGCGAGCCAACCATTGGCGTTCGTAGTAGGTTTTTATCTCTAGTATCGGGTCGTCGGTTATATCGCGGTACAGGTTGTCTGTCGCTACGTTGATTGGCAGGCCCGAAGCTTCTGCCATGAGCCGTGTGTAGGTGTATAAAAAGTTGCTGTCGGTTTTTAGGTGTATCAGCCCTTTGTTGATGAGTATCTTTTTGTATAGCTCGATAAAGTATGTCGAAGTCAGACGCTTACCTGGTTTTTTCATTTGCGGGTCGGCAAAAGTTATCCATATCTCGCTCACTTCGTCAGGGGCAAAGAGGTGGTCGATGGCGTTGATGCCGGTGCGCAGGAAGGCGCAGTTCGTCAACCCCTCTTCGTGCGCCGTCTTGGCGCCGGTCCACATGCGCGACCCTTTGATATCTATGCCTATGAAATTCTTTTCCGGGTATTGGCGTGCCAGCCCCACTGCATATTCTCCTTTGCCGCAGCCTAATTCCAGTACTATAGGGTGGTCGTTCTTGAAATGAAGTTCATTCCAGCGCCCCTGCATCGCAAAATCCTTTCCCGCCAGCACTGCTTCGTTATAAGATATCTGATATACATTGGGCAGAGCGTCCATCTCTGCAAATTTCTTTAACTTATTCTTACCCATGATTTTGTTTCATGCTAAACACTGCTCGTTAAACTCGGCTTTTCACTTTTCTCTATACAAAGTAATGCCGATTTGGCTTACTCCTTCAAGCTGTTCGGCGCGCATGCCGTGCCGTATTCTGAAAGTATAGGTGGTGTCGATAAGCTGTATCGAGTCGGACAGAATGATATAGTCCGTGCGGACCGACCCTATACCTTGCCCTAAACGTCTGCCGTAGTTGTCTGATAGAAAGCCTTCGATTGTGTCGGTTCTTACCACACTATCGCCTATCGCTGTTTCTACAAATAGCCACAGATTTTGGTACTTATAGTTAGCGCTACTTTGCACCAAAAGGTCTATGTCGTACACTCCGCTTTCAACCTCGGCTTCAAACTGGGCTACTGTGTTTACTGACCATCCGTCGCGGTCTATATCTTGGCTGTCGGTATAGACGATGTCGGTTGAGCATCCTACCATGAGCAGCATTGTCATCAGCGAAGTGGCGGCTGTTGCTATTCTCTTGTGGGTTGTGTTATTGTATTTCAGCATGTCTGTTTCTGCCGTTATTGGTTGTTGTCGTTATTGCGCTCGCTTCGGTTGTTGCGGTCGCCGTTGTTGCGGGGGCGGCGATTGCGGTCGTTGTTTTTCCGTTCGTTCCTCCGTCCGTTTTCATCTCCGTGACGGGGATGCTCCCCTTCGCGCGGGTCGCGGCTTTGACGTCTTTCCTGATTGCGGTTGCCGCGGTTATTGCGTTGTTCCTTATTGTCATTATCATCACGACATTCACGTTTTTCACGCTTGTCGTCATTATCCTCACGGCGTTTGCTGTCGCGGTTGCCTTTGCCGCCTCGTTTGCCCTCTTTCGATTTGTCAAAACGGGTCAAACTGTCTTGCCCCACCACGTTTTGATAGTCTGCAGGTGTATCATCTACGGGTTTCTTTTCGTCTACGATGAGCTGCGCTACTTTCTCTCCACGGCGGTTGATGGCTATTATTTCGTTGGCGCGCTCCACGCTTATCGTTGTCAGGTTCGATAGGGTAGTGGGACTGCTGCTGTAGGTCAGTTGGCGTTTGAATGTGTCGGCTTTGAAGAAATAGTAGGTGCCGTCGAGCGTCTCAAGTGTTACATCTTTCGATGGGAAATCTTTCTGTACGTCTACATACATTTGCGCCTCAAAATTGACGCAACATTTTATCTTTGCGCACTGACCTGCTAGCTTCAGTGGGTTGGTGCCCAGATCCTGCGCACGTGCCGCCATAGTCGATACACTCACAAAGTTGCTCATCCACGTCGTGCAGCAGAGTTCGCGACCGCATGGACCTATGCCGCCTATGCGCCCTGCCTCTTGTCGGGCTCCTATCTGTTTCATCTCTATGCGTACGCGAAATTCTTCGGCAAACACTTTGATCAGTTGGCGGAAATCAACACGCTCATCGGCTATATAGTAGAAGATGGCCTTGCTGCCGTCACCTTGATACTCCACATCGCCTATCTTCATGTCGAGTTTCAGGTCGTTGGCTATCTGGCGCGCACGTATCATTGTGCTGTGTTCGCGCGATTTCGCCTCTTCATATTTTTCAATATCAACAGCTTTCACCTTGCGGTATACCCGGCGCACCTCATAACGGTCCATGTTGATGCGGCTCTTTTTTATCTGACTAAGCACCAGACGGCCAGTCAGTGTAACAACTCCTATATCGTGCCCCGGATTGGCCTCAACCGCTATCATGTCGCCTTTGGCTATATCCACATGGTTGCTGTTTACAAAATATCCCTTGCGGGTATTCTTGAATTGTACCTCAACCAGATCGGTGTCTAGTTCTGTCTCTGGCAGGTCGGCTAGCCAATCCACCACGGGCAACTGCTGCAACGTATTTCCGCGAAATCCATCTACGCCCGGATTACTCCCTCCATTGTTCAATGTTATCTTTGTCATATTATTTTTTGTCGTTTCTTATGTTTAACATTATTATTGTGTTTCTTTTATTGCGTTTTTTATGTCTTTGTTCGTTATGTATATGGACTGGGAGGACGGACATTCTTGCCCGTCCAAAATTATCCATATTCATCTCTCATCCGTCCCACATTATCTTATGACCATCTTCCTCCTTCACTCCCATCTACGCTTTTCGTAGCTCACCTCCGCTGTTTACGTAGCATCCCATACATCGACAGACCCAAGTATAGAAACACTATCTTTGCATTTCCATTTTGTGCCACCCGAGCTTCGGCGTCCGACAATGCCTCCATGATGTCCATCACATTTCTTTCATGAATAAATGCCGAGAACTTCTGTGCAAATTCATTCTCTTTCATATTCATGTAGTTCAACTCGTCCCTCTCTAGCCGAAGCAGAAAATTCTCTCGTATCAGTCTCTGTGCCATTTGCAGGAATCGCACCTGACTGTCTCTTCCCATCGACGCCACATCTTCTGACCATCGTCTCAACTGGGGCACGTTGCAGCTGTACGAACTGCGCATCATCTCTTTGAACAACTCAAAGTGTGTCGTGCTTTCCTCGCTCTCGTCTATTATGTTTAGCAGCTTGCTCCAGCTGCCCATGGCATTCTTGGCGTAGTACTCCACCTCGGATTCAGGTATGTTGTAGCGACTCTTTATAGCATCCACCATGTCGTCATGACTTATCGGGGGCACCTGTATCTGCTGGCATCTACTCGTTATCGTCGCCAGCATCTTGTCGGTCGTGTCGCTTATCAGCATAAACACTGTGTCGCCAGGCGGTTCCTCCAGTATTTTAAGCACTTTGTTTGAACACACCTCGTTCATCTTCTCCGCCCCGAATATTATCATCACCTTGTAGTCACTCTCGTATGCCTTGTAACTCAGCTTCCGTATTATCTCCTCGCTTTCGTTTGCATAGATCAGACACTGTTTCCCCTCCGACACCTTGGCCATCCACTCTTCTGTCGTTATATAAGGATTGGCTATTATCTCTTTGCGAAAATCTTTTACCAAGTCGTCGCACCGGGGGTTGCCATTGCTGCTGCTACTATATATAGGAAAGACAAAATGCAAGTCAGGATGCTCCAACGTTGCGAATTTTCTACACGATGCACACACACCGCATGCCCTGCCGTCGTGTCGGTCCTTGCACATTATATACTGTGACATCGCTAGTGCCAATGCCAGTTTGCCTACGCCGCCAGCGCCGGTATACAACTGTGCATGCGCTATCCTGCCAGAATCAACCATCGTCCTGACATGTTTCTTCAGCCTATCTTGACCTATTATTTCATCAAACTGCATGGTACATTATTTTTAACCTACAAAATTACACATATTTCCTCAAACTACCAAATCTTTTTTCATACCTATTTCATAAGCCCTTTATCGCTCCTTCGCACCGGCACCGGGAGGACAGACAGGATAACGAACAGTGAAGAGTGAATAATGAATAACGGAGTGTGAAGTGATATGGACTGGGAGGACGGACATTCCTGTCCGTCCCACTATAGCCTCATTCCGTCCCACACCATACTTCACATCATCACTTCTCGGTTTTTTACTTTTTACTTTTTACTCTTCACTCTTCACTCTTTACTCTTTACTCTTTACTCTTCGTTATCCTCCTCATATCTGTTCTTCACTCTTCACTTTTCGTTATTTTCCTCCCATTTTTCCCAAAAATTCTCCCCTTTCAAAAATCACTTTTGCACGAAAAAATCA